>MDSV01246713.1_pt1 | contig 21254 bp, 14 predicted proteins | sample 810851 | NCBI WGS metagenome assembly MDSV01 (sample SAMN05326640, study PRJNA326480) | marine metagenome | isolation source: seawater | place: Atlantic Ocean: North East | collected 2012 | reverse complement strand
GGTTACAATTTGACCGATTGGTTTTACGGTCACACAGAGTATGTTCCTACTGCGGACCCAAGCGATTGGGTGTTACCTGCACCGGGCCCACTTTCATGGTTTATGCAGCGGCCCTATCACCCGGATCCAGGAAATGAACCACTGCCAGAACACCCGCTGAAAATAGGCACTCCACGGCCTGCTGACTTGTCGAGTTATGGGTTGTTCATGCTGATGTTCGTATCCGGTATGTTCACCTTTGCAGTGTTCGGTATCACCGGTGCCCAAGCTTCATTTTCAGGTGGCAATAATCGAATGCTTCTCTTGCCCTACATCACGATTGGTGTGGGGGTCGTTTGGTTGATCATGGGCTACCTCAAACAACGTCAACAAGGCGTGATTGTCGATACGGCTACAAAAGCGGTTCAAGGGGCAGTTGTTGGTGCAGGGGAATACGTCGGCCAAGTTCGCCCCACCTGGTCGGGAGCCATGGATGTGAAAGTGGACGGCCACCCCTCTCGAATCGTCCCCGGATGCGTCTCATACAGGTGGCAATACGAAGTCTTGATTCGTGAGAGAAAGGTGACATATCGAAACGGCCGGGCGCGAATCACGACCGTTGATCGCTGGCGGGATGTGCGGTCACAACGAGGTGATGTTCCGTTCCTGCTCCATGACGGAACAGGTGCGATTTACACACGCCCATCGACCTTTGCAAGCCAAGATTGGGGCCAATATACAAAACGATGGGAAGCCAGCAACAGAGACACATTACGCGATTCATATTGGCGCTTTTTCCAACACCGCCTTCATAGAAGCGGACAGGTTCTGCGCCATCGATGGACAATTCATGCTCTTCGCTTGGGCAATCCAGTCTATGCACTGGGAATGGCAGAACCCCGTCCGCATGAAGAATTGGCATGGCCAGGGGTGAACGACGTGGTGGACTCTGAGACCTGCAAGCCACCTGCAGTTGAGAATGAGAACAGCACCTTTTGGTCTTCTCCAGAATTGAGTAAAGTCGATTACGAAAATCCGACTGCAAACGCCAGACTGCACTTGATTGGCAAGGATACACCTGGTATGCCAGCGATGATCAAGCGCGGTACGGAACTTGCCAACATCGCCAAACTTCGGTCAAGGACAGAATTGCTGTTCATCCCCTTTATCACCACGGTTGCGGGTATATTCATGCTCTTATTGTTGTGACAGTGAGGTTCATGACCCCGGTCCCAGTGGGCCAAACATGGCAGAAGATGTTGTGATTGTTGGCGGAGCAAGAACCCCTTTTTGTGAATGGGTTGGCGGAAAGCGCGGTGATGGGAAAAACGGTGGCTTGTTGAAGTCGGTAAGCGCTCAGCAACTTGGTGGAATTGCCATCAAAGGTGCGCTTGAAGCAACGGGGACAGATCCCGCAACCGTCGATCATGTTGTGATGGGTTACGCCCTGCAAACATGCGCTCAGTCGATCTACGGCTCTCGTCACGCAGGACTGCAGGCTGGCATCCCGCAAGAAGTGCCAATGCTCACTTTGTCTCGTATCTGTGGTTCAGGCGTACAGTCGATTGTCACTGGGGCTCAAATGATCATGCTCGATGAGGCATCGACCGTCGTTTCAGGTGGTATGGAAAACTCAAGTCAGGCACCTCATGTTCTCCGTGGTGCCCGTGAAGGTTGGAAACTCGGACGCTCTCCCAAAGTTGAAGATTACTTTATGACCAACCTCCAAGATGAAACATGTGGGCTCTTTATGGCTCAAACTTCCGATGAACTGTGCAAAAGAAAAGGTGTCACACGTGAAGAAATCGATGCTTTCGCAGCGCTTTCCCATACGAGGACGGCTGCTTCAATCGAAGCGGGCCTGTTCGAGCAGGAAATCACGCCCGTGACCATCAAGAGCCGCCGCGGTGACAAAGTCATCACCCACAAGGATGAGGACCATGTGGTCAAGAACTGCACAGCAGAAAGTCTTGCAGCATTACCAACTGCTTTTGGCCCAGAGTCATTTGTCACTGCTGGAAACGCATCTGGTATTGTTGACGGTGCCGCTGCAGTGGTGATAAAATCAGCCTCACAAGCCGAGGCAGATGGAGATCAACCGCTCGCCCGCATAGTTTCTTGGGGCATCGTTGGCCTCGAACCAGCCATTATGTCCTATGGCCCGGTTCCAGCGTCACGAAAGGCTCTTGAAAAAGCGAGTTTGAAGGTCGAGGACATCGACCGCTGGGAAATCAACGAAGCATTTGCAGGACAGGCACTTGCATGCATCAAGGATCTTGGCCTGGATGTTAAGAACGTCAACGTCAATGGTGGGGCTGTGGGCATTGGCCATCCGTTGGCAGCTACAGGAACCCGTTTGGTCCTGACCCTTGCGCATGAGTTGAAGCGAAGCGGTGGACGCTACGGTGTAGCAACAGCCTGCATCGGCGGCGGTCAGGGCATTGCCATGATCATCGAATCCATCTGATCACCCAAGGTGTTCTGACGGTTTTATTTGGTTTCACCTTCCCGTGTTTACACTCCAATGAAGATCATTTGCCCACAAGCAGTTTGATTCTCATGACCAAGCATACAGGAGTATATATGCCTCAAGCCTCAGGGAATAACTATGAAAAATCCATTTGAAGCGATGAGCAATGCTAGTGTGAGTCGTCCGAAAACGGTTTTTGCGTTTGTCATGCTTGCCATTCTCCTGCTGTCAGCAGGAGGGATGCACCTTCAATTCGATAACAGTGAGGATGGTTTCTTCCCCGATGATGAAAACGTGAGGCTGCTCGAAGAAATCGAAAGTGAGTATCAGGCATCAATCGACTTCGTACGCATTATTGATGACCTCAATGAAGGTGATTTGCTGCTCAGTCCTACATGGAACCATTTGGCTCACACTGAAGCACGAATGATCAATGACACTAATTTTGCTCCCTATCACTATCCCTTGTTCGGCACTCAAGCCAACAGTGGTCTCGCGGGCTACGCCTATCAGTGGCAACTGTACCAAGATCCCGTTTCGGCAACATGGGTTGGCCCAGTTCAAGCCTCGATTAATGACGTCTTGTTGGCGGATGATGCAAACCTCACAGGAGCACTTGCCAACCTTTCAGCATCCGCTTCTTTGATTCCCTCTGCCGACCCATTGACGGGGCAGGAACTGGTCAACTGGAATGCTGGTGAACCTTCAGAATGGCTCGAACGGTTGGATCAAGGAGCGAACTTGACCGCCTCACTTGGCGCCATGCTCGGGATGATGGAAAGCCTCAACATGAACCGAACTGGTGCTCAAATTGGCCAAATTTCTGCAGTCAGTGGCCCTCTAAGCGGTCAACTTGGCTTGCTTACGGGCTTGCAATCTATTGATTACCGAAGCGCTATGCTTGGTTCTCTCCCTGTTGCAGATCGAGAAAACGATCCTTGGAATTCATCTGGTCCAGTTTTGACCACGCTTGTCGTTAGCACAGAACCTGCAGATTATGATGTGGAGATACTCGGTGATGTGCAGGTCAAAATCACTGAATGGTCTGAACTCATGATCGTCGATCTGCAAACCACATCAGGTGATGAAGGCATCAGAACGTTCTCGTTTTCACAATTCAGCGAGGGTGCAAATGCAAACCTCGGAAAAGAAATCGGAATGCTCACCAGTGCAGCCCTGCTCCTCTTGGCTATCATTCTGTGGTTCAATTTCCGTTCAGTTCGAGATACGGCTTACGTCACCACGCTCACTGTTTTGGCTATTGCTGCAACCTACGGTGTTTCAGGCTGGCTTCAATTCCTTGGCGTCAATATGGTTTTCAATGCAGCAATGAATTCAATTCCGGTTCTCCTTCTGGCCATTGGTGTCGATTATGGTCTCCACGTTGTCATTCGGATCAGAGAGGAGTTGAGTATTCTCGACTCGAAAGATTCTATAGAGCGGAAGACAATAAAAGATTTTTCCTATGAGGCTCGTCAAATTGCGGTCCGAAGAGGTACCGTGTTAACATCGATTGCTTTGGTCATCGCCATTTTTACAGACATGGTTGGTTTCCTCTCATTCCGTTTCTCTTCACTGGCGTTTTTACAGGTGTTTGGTACCGTAATCGCCATTGGTTTATTCTTGGTGTATTTGTTGAGCATTACCGCTCTTCCTGCTTTGATGCTGATCTTCCCTCCAAAGAAACTCAACCTGGAAAAAGCAAGCAGCATCACAATTGGACCAGTTGCAAATGCTTTGGCTCGTCTCTCGGCTTCCCCGATGAAGGTGGGTATGATTGCCTTGCTTCTGTTGACGCCGATGTATTTTGGATTCCAACAACTGGAAGTCGGATTCGATCAAAGGGACCAATTCGATGACGAAGTACCTGTGGTCGCAGATTTCTTACTTCTTTCTGATGAATTCCAGAACAGCAGATCCCCTCTCTATGTTGTGGTCGATGTGGATGTGCTGTCGCCCGACGGGTACGCTGCTTGGTTAGCGGCTGAACAAGTGCTGCTCAATAGCCCAGATGTCAGTGGGGCACCGAGTGGCTTGTGGACGGCCTTGAACGAGGCACAGGTTCGTGATCAAGACCTTGCAAACCTCATGTCGAACCTTGACGACACCAATCAATCCACATGGGATGAGCTTGAAACTTACCTCCTCACCAACGAAAATGGACGTGAACTTACCAGTTCGTTGTTGGCTTCTGACGGGCAGCAAACTGTCATCTCCTTCCAGGCTGAAACGCTCGATTGGCAAGCGACAATTGACCTAAATCAGCGAATGGTTGATGCTCTTGAAGGTGCAGAGAATGGCTTGGATTCCGACGCTCAATTGAGGGTTGGAGGTCGCAGCCTGATCCTTGCACAAACCACATCCGATGTGGCAGATTCTGCTATCATTTCCACTGGTGTCGTAGCGATTGTGATCTTATTCATGCTTGTTGGGATTCATTCGGTTCGTCAGCGCGACGTCATCCAAGGGGCTGCCAGAGGCTTTGTCTCCTGGATCCCATTGATGATGGTCGTGGGTTGGGTGTATGGCCTCATGGGCTTCACAGGATACCAAATCAATTCGCAAACTGTGACAATCGGTGCACTCTCGTTGGGCCTTGGTGTGGACTATGCGGTGCATTTCTCGATTCGCTTGGAAGAAGAAGTGGAACACAACCCAGCCGCAGGCTCCCATTTTTGGGTGGCAAACGCTTCCGCAACAACCGGTCGTGCTATGTGGATGGCGGCCCTGACCACTGCTGGTGGCTTTGCCGTTCTGAACCTCTCATCTTTGTTGCCATTGCGACTGTTCGGACAAGCCTTCGTGATTGCCATCGCTCTTGCTCTGCTGTCCAGTTTGGTCATTTTGCCGGCCTTCTATTCGATGTTCCTCAAGAAGGATGCTGAGAAATATCTGGCCGCACTTGGGGAGGAGGAGTGATTATGGAACTTTTCGAAATCATGTTTTGGGCGTCCTCTCTTTGGATCGTTCCATTCTGGTCGTTGATGTGGTTTGTTCCAAATCACGCCTATACGCAGCGGTTTGTTGGCGACTTACGATGGTGCTTTATTCCGTTGCTTCTTCCGTATAGCATCCTCGCATTGCCCGAAGTAGGTACTATATTACTTACATTTTCAACACAAATGCCAACACCTGAAATCGTCATTGATTTGTTCCAGGAAGATCAGGTGATTATGCTCGGTTGGCTTCACTTTTTGGCGTTCGATATGTTCGTAGGACGCTTCATTTGGCTGCGAATGCTAGCAGCAGAACGCCCACTTTACGTATCGACACCAGTTCTGATTCTTTGCATGATGATGGCCCCATTAGGCTGCGCAATCGGTGTGGCCGCTACATGGGAATCGGGTGTGGCAATGGACACTCGTGCATCCTCCAACACTCCTGTGGAACTGGATTGAGGATGGTTCAAAGCCTGTGCCACGATGGCCAAGCATGGGCACAAGGAAAGATGGTCTCGAGGTTGACCACATCCCGTTCCCTATGCCGGAAGGTCGGTGGATCCTACGACAGAACTGGAAAAAACTCACACTGTTGCATTGGAAGGTCGAGCCTGCGCTGATCCGTGCCCATTTGCCAGATGATTTAGAATTGGATTTGTACCAAGGCGAAGCCTATGTCGGTTGCATCCCATTTGTTATGGAAAACGTGCGACCTTCTGGGTTGCCTGCAGTGCCTGGGATCTCCACCTTTGGCGAATTCAATATCCGGACTTACGTGACCAAGAACGGCGTACCAGGTGTGTTCTTTTTGACCCTTGATGCCAAGAGTCGGGTGACGTGCTTGTACGCAAACTGGCGGTATGGACTGACCTACCGTTATGCCAATTCAAAAGTCAAAGGGACTTTGGAATCGGGCTATGAATGGTCTTCGGCGCGGTCAGGAGGAAGTTTTGCTTTACGAGGCTCTTCACAACCAGCGTCTGAAATGCGTCAAGCTGAACCAGGCTCATTGGAATACTTCCTTTTTGAGCGCTACAGCCTTTACACCGTTCGCAAAGGGAGGCTCCATCATGGCTACACGCATCACATCAAGTGGGAGTACTGCGATGCAAACGTCGTCGTTGAAGAAAATACCCTTGTCGAAGGGTACAATCTCGGGATTGAGGATACGACTCAACCAGAACTCACGCACATGTCCAAAGGTGTGGAAGTGGTCACGTGGCATCTTCTTCCATTGGGGGGTTCATCCAATGACTGAACCCGATGTGTTGTTGATGGATGGCGACTGCGGTCTTTGCACAAGATCAGCGGTCTTCCTTCATCCGCGCCTTCATGATCCACAAAGCCTGCGGTTTGTTGCGATTGAGAGCGAGGAAGGTGAATCGATTATTGCAGCATTCCCTGAACGATTACGGAGAGCAGACTCTGTCTACCTCGTTCGAGGGGGGCGGCCCTATATGCGATCTGCAGCAGCGGTCCGATGCCTTCTGTATCTCAAATGGCATTACCGTGTCCTGTTCCCGTTTGCATGGTTGGTACCATTGCCCCTTCGTGATGTCGTTTACCGCATCGTTGCTCGGTACCGATTGAAATTTTTCACCCAGCCAGAAGTTTGCATCTTCCCAAGCCTTACCGCATAATATCGTCCCAACCCTCAAGTCATTTCGCCAACTGGGATTTTTCATGAGTCAAACTTGGGTCATCGATTCTAATTGTTTCATTCACCTCGGTGCCATGGCGCCCGATGGTTTCCTGAAGGATCTTTCAGCGCTTCATCGTTCGGGGAATCATTCGTTCTGTGTCACGCCTGGTGTGCACAGAGAGGTTCGGACTGTACGTTTCCAACGTTGGAAAAAGAAGCCTGAATTGCTCAAAGCCCTCGAACCAATCCTCACCACCATCAATGTTGAGGAAGATCAAATTCGTGGATTAGCAAAGATGATCGGTGAAAAAGCCTCACCACAAGATGTTGATTTGTCGCTGATGGTGCTGGCCTCACAACTGACGAGAGAAGGTCAGGAAGTGGTTTTGGTCACGGATGATTTCAAGATGACCACGACCGGAGAAAAAGCCAACCTCGGCTATACTACGTGCCCTCCTTCAACCTTTATGCAACGGTTGGCCCAGAGTGGCGGGGCCAAGTCGAGTTCTGCCTTTAACAGCCTCTCTCGACGAATACGAGCGGCAGAAATGAGGTACGCCATCAGCAGGGTCAATGAATACGATATCCAAGCCAAACTCACTTGGATGGTTGATTCGCTGATTACAGTTCAGGTTCCGAAAGCCAAAGCAACAGCCTCTCCAGAATCCAATCTTGACAAAGATGAGGTGCTGCTCTCCACTTCTTTGAAACGAGCGCTCAAGGGTGAACAAATCAAGGCAAAACACAAGAAACAACTTGGGGACTTGATCGAGATCTGCACCCCAATGGTCGGTCTTGATGACCATCTTGCGAGCCTCTCGACCAAAGCCTACTCTACCGATGTCGAAGGTGCTTACTCGATGACTGTCCTCGCTTTGAGCGAAGGACTCGAAGCTGTTGGTCTTGGTTTAGCACCCCTTGATGAACACGCAGCAGAATTAGCGAACACGGCCATTGCTGGGTTCATTCAACGCACTGAAACGGCCCTCGGGTTGATGGCTAAGATGAGCGGTAATCGCGCTTCAGCCCGCCTTCATTTGGCCCGTGCTTTGCAAGCGGCTACGTTGATCGATGATCGGTTTGCAGAAATGCACAGCATGCACCAACTTGGTCTCTTGGCCACTGGTTCTGACGATTGGGAGCGGGCGGCAAAGTTGTTTGAAACTGCTGACCGCCAAGCACAGGCCATCCAGAGCAATCGGCTGCCATATCTGGTGTTGGCGGGGATCACGCGCCATCTGAACCTCGAACTTACCAAAGCACAAGATCACATGAATGCTGCTCGAACGCTCGTGATGAAGGACAAAGCTGCGGCTTGCAATGATTTGACCAAAATTGGAATTTCCCTTCTTTCCATTGACCAACCTGGTTTGGCATTGGAATTGCTCGATGAGGCCATGGAGTGTGCCATGGAATCGCAACAGGCCTCAGAAATGGAACGCCTCGCCGATTTGCTGTTGATGGCGAACGCAGCGATGACGAAAATAGACGCGCTGCATCATGATGGCCTGCGGGAATTGCTCGACGGCCTCAACGCCATTTCAGACGATGCAAAACAAGCCTTTGACGAGCAAATCGAGGCGATTGAAACACAGGTGAGTTTGCACTTGAGTCCGCTTTCTGAAACTTGGTCTGATTGGCAACCAGCGCAACGTTTGATCGGTGACGGTCAAACCTTGACTGTGGTTCGTTCAGAAGTTGATGAACACGGCCACACGCTCATTGTGGTGCACCACACTGAGCTTGGTACGTTGGGGTTGTGGTTGCCTGAAGGTCGAGTCCCGGTGAGCCCGGGTCACATCATCTCGCTGGGTGCTACCCGGGTAAAGGTCGCCAAGCCAACGGTTGAACTCCAAGATCAACATAGCATCCGTGGTATTGTCGCGATTGAAGAATCAACGGCACTTGATTTCATTGTTCCAACCGAAGAAATGACCGGTGAAGATTGACGTTAGAAGCCAACGAGGTCGAAGATGTACCTCAAGGCTACAACCACGATCAAAACAAGAAATGTCATCATAATTTTTTGTTCCGAGAGGTGCTTAATACCAAATTGTGCGCCAGTTCTGGCCCCAATGAAAGTCAAGGCGGCAAACAGGGCTATGAATGGTGCTTCACCGGTTAACTGCTCGAGGCTTTGTGAAGGCAGCGTGGCTATATGCGCAAGGATTGAAACTGGAATCACCGCCATCATGAAGTGAAGGCTGCTTCCAATCGCCATCCTTGGAGGAAGGTTGGCAAATGTGCGTAATATGGGCACGTAAATGACACCAGCGCCAATAGCGAGGACACTCGAGAGCACGCCCCCAATGGCTGCACCGACTCTCAGGGGCGTGGTTTGAATGTCTTCTTCGCGTGTCGTTTCTATGGATTCACTTGCGTCAGTTTTCATTTTTTTCGTCGTCTTCCAAATGGCCCAAACGATCATCAACAAACTGAGGGATTTGAACACAATGTCTAGATTAGAACCGATCAATGAGACAAAAACAACGCCCAAAAGCGCTCCGGGGATTGCGCCATACAGCCCAGTTTTGACAACAGAATCATCGACATAACCCTCTTTTCTATGCGTCAAACCACTGCCATAACTCACAATGGCCGTCAGGACAAGGGATACTGCGATGATCCGCCCGTCAATTGCCCAACCCGCTCCATAGTGCAAAAGGGGTACGAACAGCATACCTCCGCCCATGCCAACCGGTGCAAAGGCGAACGCAATGAGAAATACACCCAGACCGATGAGGAGCAAAGCATCAATCGAAATTTGTCCTCACCTGCTGATGACGATGAGGTTGACATTGATGATGTTGCCTGATGAAGGGCCACCACATCATTGATAGGTTGGGGGGCTTTCCTTTTGTTCATGCTTGTGCTGTTTGTCGGTTTTTTCACCGCCCTGCTGAGCGCTGTTGGCCTGTTGTGGGCAAAGAGCTCTTGGAACCGCCTCGTCAGTTTAGAGGCAAACGTCGATGAGTCTTGGGCGCAGTATGAGAGCGACGTCATGATGAAATTCCAGACTTTAGATGACTTGACTGAAATCGTCAAAGGTTATGCCAAGCACGAAATTGCCTTCTTTGAGCAACTCTTTGTCGCTCGACAGGCTGCTTCAGGTGCTCTCATTGCGAAGAACCTCGATCAGTTAGGACGCGCCCAATCCTCAATTTCACAATTGACGCCTCGTTTTAACGCCCTCTCCGAGGCCTATCCTGAAGTGAAGGCTGATCGCCACTTCCTTGATTTGAGCCAGCGTTTGGTAAGTTTGGAACAAAAACTGTCTCACGGACGACAATCTTACAACTCACACGTCACGATTTGGAACAAAGCCATTCAGATGATTCCAACATTCATCATCGCCAGAGCCAAAGGTTCTGTGGCCCGGGATCTTATCTCAATTCCTGATTTCTATCATCAAGACTACAAAGTTAGGTTTTGATGCCCTTCAAGCAAAACAGTAGGTGTGCCGATGTTTCTGGTGTTCGGTTCCAACCCACTTGCGGTTCGGCTCAGTCAATGGTGCGCTCAGCGTCAACGGTGTGTGCTTGTTGGCTTGGCATCGACACTTCCAGAAACCGACCCCATCGAACAATGTGAGGTCATTGCATTGCCCGAACCCATGCCACTTGCGTCCCTTCCGTTGGACGCTGGTGAACCCACGGCAATTTTGCTCATCGACCCCAATGCACTCTCGGGTGACGCACCTATCGAGGCGGTCAGAAACCACTGGAAAGACGTCCCAATCCTCACCACAATGCCGCTTGAAGGCGATGGTGTGGATTTGATCAGTGTGGACGATGTATCATACACTGCAATGCAAGATCGAATTCGGTCTTGGGAGCGAAAAGATGGCGCATCCGTGCTTCACCATTACCTCTCATCGGTTCCTGAAGGTTCGAATGTCGCCATTTTCTGTCATGACAACCCCGATCCTGACGCTCTTGGTGCAGGTCTTGCCATGTATGAATTGGTTTCCTCCATGGGGCTTGAACCCCAACTGTTGTACGGCGGCATGATTGAACATCAGCAAAATCGAGCGATGCTCAATGTATTGGATATACCTGCACGACGCTTAATCCTCGATTGGGAAGTCAGCGACGTATTGACCGATGCAGCGGTTGTCATCACCGTCGACTTCCATCGACCTGGTGCAAACAATATCCTGCCCGATGATTGTGTGCCCCACATTGTAATTGATCATCATGCATCTGAGGGTGTGGCGGCCGATTTGTCGATGGTGCACCCAGAGTTCTCAGCCACTTCTTCATTGGTGGCAAGCATGTTGATGCGCCTTGATTTTGAGATGACGCCACGCGTTGCAACGGCGCTTGCCTTTGGCATTCGAACAGACACGCTTGGTTTTACCCGTCATTTCAATCCAGTTGATATCCGGGCTCTTTCATGGCTTAATGCGTGGGTTGATTCTGATATGATGCGTTCTATAGAGGAACCGCCTCGGTCGAAAGAGACGCTCGAGGCCTTTGCCGAAGCCCTACGAGAGCGCCAGCAAATCGGTACGACTTTACTCGCACCTCTTTCTCAGTTGCCAAACAGGGATTCGTTGGCTCAAATCGCAGACTTTCTTTTACCTACGGAGGGCATTGATTCTGTGATTGTTTTTGGTGTGAGGCGCAGCAAGGTGATCTTGTCTGCCCGAACCACCGATCCAACCATCCATCTTGGACGGATGCTGTCAGAACGATGGCCAAACGGTCAAGCGGGTGGTCACAAAGCCCTCGCAGGAGGACAGGTGCTGTTTGAATCCCTGCTCGAGGCGCCTCCGAGCGATCCTGATGAGGCTGCTTTAGCTGCACTCATGGCTATGAAATTGGCTCTGGGTGACTTGTTTTCTAGGGGGGTTGACTCGGATGACTGATGCTCCTGTTTATGATCACTCAGAACGTTTGAGAGTTTTGGGTACCGCCCACGTTTCCAGTTCGAGCGTCGAGGCTGTGAAAGCCCAGATTGAATCCTTTCAACCCGATATCGTTGCTGTCGAACTTTGTCAGTCGAGGTACGGGGCGCTGACCTCGAACCGGCGATTGGACAAAGAAGGCTTGCTTAAGGTGGTCAAAGAGGGTAAAGCCCCCCTTGTGATGCTTCAATCCCTTTTGGCAGCAGAGCAACGGAAAATGGGCTTGGATGAAGGTGAGCAACCAGGAGCAGAATTGTTGGCTGCTGTTGAAACGGCGGAAGCGGCCCAACTTGAGGTGGCTTTGATCGACCGGGATATCCAAACCACATTGCGAAGGGCATGGAAGAAAATGAAATTCTTTGAAAAAATAAAAATTCTCTGGTCGTTGCTTGGTGACGACGAAGACGAAGATGCACCTGAAGTTTCTCAATTGCTCGAGGATCAAGATCTCTTGACATCATTGATGGAAGAATTGCGAACATTCTCTCCTGGAGCTGGGTCGGTTTTAATCGATGAACGAGATGCCTACCTCGCCGGAAAAATCAGCGGGCTCGAATCACAAGGGGATAAGAAAATTCTCGCCGTCGTTGGTGCTGGTCACCTCAAGGGCATTGAAGCACACCTCAAGTCCTCTTCGCACCCAAATGAGGAAAAATTAGCCGACCTCGAAGTTTTACCAAACCGGAGCCGAGTGTCGAAAGCAATACCGTGGTTGATCCCCATACTCATGATGGGTCTTGTGGCTTATTTCATTTCCAAAGGTAACGCTTCTGACCTTGTAGAATTGTTCACGGTGTGGACGGCTGCCAACGCGGTCTTTGCTGCTCTTGGGTGTTTGATTGCACGTGGCCATCCACTGGCAGTGCTAACCGCTGCATGTGCTTCTCCAATCACATCGCTCAATCCTACCTTGGCAGCAGGGTGGTTCGCAGGTTATGTGCAATTGAAAATGCGTGAACCAACAGCGGAAGACCTCCAGAATTTCCTCAAGATGGAAGATTTAGGGGCGTTTTGGTCCAACCGAGCCGGACGAGTTCTCTTGGTGACTGCCCTTTCGAACCTCGGCAGTATGGCGGGTGCTTATGTCGCTGCAGCCGGAGTGTTTTCTGGCTTAGGGCGTTAAGACAAGGCATTGAGGACCTTGAGCAAATCGATATGCTCCTCTACATCGTGAACCCGCAGCAGATCCACGTGTTCATAATGGGCTACTGCGGCTGCACCGAGTGTTCCAGCGAGTCTTTCACTGGGATGATTTCGTTCGGTGATGCTGCCAATCATGGATTTTCGAGAGACACCCCAAAGTATTGCAAAGTTCTCTACACCTCTGAATGCTTCTGGATGGTGTAAAAGTTGGATGTTGTGGTCAAGCGTTTTTCCAAAACCGATGCCGGGGTCCAAGGCGATCAAATCGGCAGGATGGCCCGCAGCAACCAGTGCCCGAGCCGTCTCCAAAAGTTGACTGCTGATTTCTCCGACACAATCGTCGTATGTTGGATCGGCTTGCATCGATCCAGGGCTCCCTTGCATGTGCATGATACAAACTCCACATTTCGCTTCCAAAACGAGATCAATCATTCGAGGGTCCCTCAATCCAGATACATCATTGACCAAATCGGCTCCAGCAAGCAGGGCGGCTCGTGCTACAGCAGGACGCCGTGTGTCGATTGAGATGAGACCAGATGAATTGTTGGCTCGCAATTCCTGAATGATGGGAACCACACGCTGAATCTCTTCTTGCTCATCCACCGGTGCGGCTCCTGGTCGAGTTGATTCACCTCCAAGATCGATCCAAGTTGCCCCGGCTTGCCACATCGCTAGGCCGGTTTCCACTGCCAGTTGGATGTCTTGCACTCTGCTTTGTTCATGGAATGAATCCGGTGTTGCGTTGAGAACGCCCATGATGTGACATGAACCGCCTTCAACTCGTTTGAGGCCCTCGCCAATTTGCTTTTGGCGTTTCAAATTGGGTCCTAAGGTGCCCTCCATGCTCCTCGTGAGGGTGGCATAATTGATAAGTTGTGACTTTGAAGGCTTTCTATGTCGCAGGAGGCTGGAACTGAAACCCACGGGTCAGGCCATGTGGCGGGTGGCCATGTGCGTACACCGGACGCTGAGAAAAGCGCCCAACTTGCAGACCGAATTGTTCAACGGTTTGGCTTGGAAAAGGGCCAAGAAGATATTTTTGATTTAATCAATCAAAAAGCCTACTACGGTGGTATTCTGCTCGCTGGTTTGGTGCTCTTTTGGTGGGTCCTGATCACGGAAGGCAACGACGATATCACCCTTGCAACATCTTTCCTGTTTGATATGAACTTCTCAAACGTCGCCATCACTGTCGGCCTTTTTGGTTTAATCTCTTCATCGTTCAAATCCTTGAGCCGAGAGAAGGGTCAACTTCTCCCCTCGCTCTTATCGGGTGCTATGCTCATCGTTTGTGGTTTCTTTATTTTGGAACCCTTGTTTTATGGCTTGATTGGTGACATCTCAATCAACACTGGGTTGTGGCGCAGTGGCCGTTTGGTCGTCCTCTTTACAGGCGTGACATTTTGCGCTAGTTTCCTTGTTGAAGCCTACCTCTTATTTTGGCTCAAGACGTTCTTCGAATCCGAAGGGATTGTACTAGCTGCTGCGGAAGAGGTTGAAATTCCTGCAGCACCGGATCTCCTCCACCTCGAATGAAGACTCGGCGCTTTCATGAACAATGAATGGGAGGGGGTTCCATGTCAGGGGAGCGTTTGGATGTCCTTCGGCTTGGTTATCGCCTCGGCCGAGATCCACGAATCACCACCCATTTGGCCCTTGTGAGCCGTGCACTGGGCGCTGATCGTTTCCTCCTTGCGGGAGATGAAGATCCAAAGATGTTCGATAATCTAGATTCGGTCGCAGATCGTTTCGGTTCAGGAATGTCCTGTGAACACATCAAGGGCCCGATGGGATGGCTCCGCAGGTTTGTGGAAGAGGACGCTGGTGATGGTGAGCCCGGTGTTGCCGTTCACTTGACGATGTACGGGGAGCCATTCCGACAAGCCATACCTCGAATACGCCGTGACCGTCCACTTGTTGTGATCGTGGGCGGGGCGAAGGTACCCGGTGACGTGTACAAATACAGTCAGTACAATCTTGCTGTTGGGAATCAACCACATTCCGAGGTCGCAGCACTTGCTCTTTTCCTCGACGCTTGGCACGGTGAATCAGGCAGCGAACGTTCCTTCGAAGACGCCCGTCTTATCATCGAACCAACCCCCAGCGGCAAGAGAGTTAGGGATTTGGACCGAGAAGAGGAGTGAGTACATTCTTACTCCACTCCAGTGCTCCTTTTACAGTCGTTTTTCTATCGGTTTTTACGCTTTAATACCCGTCGGTTTCAAACCCAATTATTATGGGTGTTCGTTTTCGACCAAAACTGATGTCGGAAGTCAATGTTGGTTCCGGCTCATTTTGTCCAGGGGCGAACCGTCGTGGTGTCGCCTCTCCTCCAGCATTTCTTGATGCGGCAGATTTGCTCGATGCTAGAGAGGAGATAGCCGCTGGAGCAACCGGTTCAGGAGTGCTTCTTACCGCAGATGGTGGGCGGTACACAGGGACCTTATTTGGTGCCAAGGCACATGGCGAAGGAGAATTGGTGTTCACCACTGGCATGATGGGGTATCAAGAGTCCCTAACCGACCCTTCTTTTGCAGGTCAAGTTCTGACCTTTACCTATCCTCTCATCGGCAATTATGGGATCCATAAGGGCGCATCAGAATCCGGCGCAGTTTGGCCTCGAGGTGTGGTCGTTCGCCACGCAATGACCCAACCAGACCATCGCTTTTCGGTTGGAACCGTTGATGAATTGCTCCGCTCTCATGGCGTACCCGGAATCGAGAATATCGATACGCGTTCAATCACAAAACGAGTCCGAGAACTCGGTACAGTCCTGTGTGTTTTTGGGCCAGAAGAGGATGAAGCCTTGCTGCGAACCCGATTGCAAACTCTCACCTCTCCAGATCTGGAAGATTTAGTCGACGAAGTTTCGATCGATGAACCGGTTCTTCTCAACCCTGGGGCTTTGGATGACCTTGACAGACCGTTGCCGAGACTGGGGGCGCTGGATTGTGGCATCAAATTCAACATCTTGCGGAACTTGTGCGAGCACTTTGAAGTGGTATGGTGTCCGCCTCATACATCGTTTGAAACGCTCGCAAAAACGTACGAAATCGATGCTTTGTTCTGTTCAAACGGCCCTGGAGACCCAGCCCACCCCGGCAAGGCGACAGCGGCTCGTCAAACGCTTGCAGCAGCCGTTCGAGCCAACATGCCGGTGATGGGGATTTGTCTTGGCCACCAGTTGATGGGCCTCGCTTCAGGATTGCAAACCTACAAGATGCGGTATGGTCATCGAGGTGCAAATCAACCGGTTGTTGATCTCGTGACTGGGCGCGTCTCGATCACAAGTCAAAACCACGGGTTCGCCGTTGCAGACCCTGATGCTGGGATGCTCGCAGCTCACCCTTCAGGTGCGTGTTCCCCGCCCGGGGAAAACTTGCATGGGGCTCAAATTAAGGTGCGCTATGTGAATGCGAACGATCGTACTGTTGAGGGCCTCGATCTTGTGGATCAACCTTCCTTTACCGTCCAATTCCACCCCGAGGCTTGCCCGGGTCCTCATGATGCAGCACCTTTGTTCAAGCGTTTCCGCGACGTTGTCGATGCACACCTTGGAGGTGGCGCTTGATGCCAAGAAGAAACGATCTCAAGACCATCATGGTCCTTGGTAGCGGCCCGATTAAAATTGGACAGGCTGCTGAATTCGATTTCTCAGGCAGCCAAGCCGTTCAGGCCCTGAGGGAGGACGGGTACGAGGTCATCTTGGTCAATTCCAATCCCGCAACGATTCAGAACGATCCTGAGATGGCGGACAAGATCTACATCGAGCCGCTTATTCCTTCGACGGTTCGCCGTATTCTCGAAATTGAAAAACCGTGTGCATTGCTCGCTGGAATGGGTGGACAAACAGCGCTCAACATTGCAAGTGAACTTGCACACGATGGCTCCCTGGAGCGATTGGGTGTCGAGCTGATCGGTTCTGATTTGGATGCGATTGACAAAGCGGAAGATCGTGAATTGTTCAACCAGGTGTGCGAATCCATTGGCCTGCCGATCTCAGAGGCTATTGCTTGTAATTCGATGGAAGAGGTGATCGCAGCTGCGGACGAGATTGGCAGTTGGCCGATTCTTATTCGTCCCGCATTCACGCTGGGAGGCCTTGGCGGTGGTACAGCATGGGACCTTGGGCAACTTGTTGAGATTGCAACACTCGGATTACGAAACTCTCGAATCAGCCAGGTCCTGATTGAAGAATCGATTCTTGGTTGGCAGGAACTCGAATACGAAGTGATGCGCGACGGAGCTGACAATGCGACCATTGTTTGTACCATGGAAAACATCGATCCGATGGGCGTTCACACGGGCGAATCCACGGTTGTTGCGCCGCTCCAATCCTTCTCCGATGCAGATCATCAAGTGCTTCGTGACCAAGCACTTGCGCTGATTCGTGAACTTAACATCAAAGGTGGGTGCAATGTTCAATTTGCATTCAACCAATTTACTGGCGAGATTCGGGTCATTGAAGTGAATCCACGTGTGTCGAGGTCTTCTGCACTAGCAAGCAAGGCGACAGGATATCCAATTGCCAGAATGGCTGCCAAGATTGCAGTCGGTTACACGCTGGATGAATTGCCGAACCCAATCACTGGGGAAGGCACAACCGCAGCGTTTGAACCAACATTGGATTACTGCGTGGTGAAAATTCCTCGATGGCCTTTCGATAAATTCCGAACTGCAGACCGAACGCTCGGCACCTCGATGAAATCAACTGGCGAAGTAATGGCTATAGGCAGGAATTTCGAAGAAGCATTCCTCAAGGCATGGGCTTCGCTTGAGCAAGGTTGTGCCCATCCACGTCCACTCACAAGGGCGGATGAATCTGAAGGCGATGGAATGGCAGAGCGTGCCCTGTCCCAACTCCCTGATTCGACACTTGTGGAATGGTGCCGTGTGGCAACCGATCGCAGGATGGGTGCTTTAATCGAAGCGTTCCGTCGAGGATGGAGCGTTGAGAAGGTTCATGAAATTACAAGAATCACTCGTTGGTTCCTCTATAGATTCGAGAACATAGCCAAGACCGAGCGGTCGATTACCGACACACACGCAACCCCTTCCGAATTGACACGAGAGCAACTCAAATCATGGAAAAGCCTTGGATTCAGCGATGCTCACATTGCAGATGCGCTCTCTGGTTTCCCTGCGGCTGGGCCGAGGTCGCTCAAAGCAGGCTTTGACGAGGACTCAGTGATGAAGCGGAGACACAGCCTCAACCTCCACCCGAGATACCGTATGGTCGACTCTTGTGCCGCTGAGTTTGCTGCCAAGACACCCTATTACTACTCGACTTACGAAATTGATGATGATCTTGGAATTGATACGCTGCCCAACATGGAAGAGCGAACCAAAGAGCGCCTGGTTACCGTGGGAAGCGGGCCAATTCGCATCGGTCAAGGCATTGAATTTGATTATGGATGTGTCCATGCAGTGAAGGCCATTCGTGCAGCAGGAAAAGACGCAGTCCTGATCAACAATAACCCAGAAACTGTCTCGACTGATTTCGACACTTCAGACCGGCTTTACTTCGAACCCCTGACGCTTGAGTACGTGACAGAAGTCTTGTTGCGTGAGCAAGCTCACGGTATTCTTCTTCAGTTTGGAGGGCAAACTGCCATCAATTTGGCCTTGCCTCTGAACGAACGTCTTCCTTCCCTGAAACCCCTCGGTCTCGAGATGTCAATTATGGGGACTTCCTGCGATGCTGTGGATGAGGCGAGCGATAGGGAACGGTTCGAATCCTTCGCCAAGCGCATTGGTTTGCAGATGCCTCGAGGTGCAACGGGGACAAGTTCAGACGACGTCAGGGCGGCCGTCGAAAAGATTGGTTTCCCCGTCTTGATTCGCCCTTCTTATGTCCTCGGTGGCCGTGGAATGGAAATACTTGCCAATCAGCAACAATTAGACGCATACCTGACCGAAGCCTATCTTGCCCCAGATAAACCCCTGCTGGTGGACGAGTACCTTGGTCATGCAACAGAAATTGACGTCGACGCTGCTGCTGATGGGGACGAGGTTCTGGTTGGGGCGATCATGGAGCATCTGGAAGAAGCGGGGATCCACTCTGGGGACTCAACATGTTTCATCCCTGCACAAAACATTCCGGAATCCATGCTTCAACGAATTGAAGAACAGACGAAAGCCATTGGCTTAGGGCTCAAGATCAAAGGCTGTTACAACATTCAATTTGCTATTCAAGGCGATCAACTCTACACGCTTGAAGTGAATCCGCGTTCTTCGAGAACCGTGCCCTTCGTAGCAAAGGCAACCGGACTTCCTATGGCGCGCATTGCCGCCAACATAACGATTGGCATTCCGCTGTCAAAACAAACGATTCCTCAGCGAACTTCAGGACAAGTATGTGTCAAGGCTCCTGTGTTCCCATTCATCAAATTGCGCGGGCTAGATCCTGCACCCGGTCCCGAGATGAAATCCACTGGGGAAGTCTACGGATCCGATGTTTCGGCGGATGTTGCCTACCTCAAAGCCCGGATTGCAACTGAAGTGCCAGTCGCGACTGAGGGTGGTGCATACCTCACCGTCCGGAACGACGACAAAGAACGCCTTGTTCCAATTGCCAAGGATTTGGTCGAGTTAGGGTTCACAGTTTATGCCACGCCAGGAACATGTGATGTCCTTCGAGAACATGATGTCCCAGCAAGTGTGGCCTACCGGATTGCAGACAAAAACCATCCCGATGCTCTTGATTTGATGCGAGAGGAAAAAGTATCGTTCATCGTTAACGTGCCAACCGTATCGGGCGGCGCAGTTCGAGATGGCAATATGATGCGTCGTCTGGCGGTTGAACTGAATATTCCCTTTGTCACAACCCTGCGAGGTGCTTCAATGGAAGTTGCTGCTATGAAGGCCGCAAAGAAGGGTCCTCTCGAACCTCGCAGGCTTACAGTGCATTACTGAGTTCAACATTCATCGTAAGCATCGATGATGTATTTGGTAAGGGGGCTTGTCCAAGCGAGTTCACTGATGCCAGATTCGCCCTCAAGATCGTAAATCCTCACGACGTCCCGGACGCGAACGTTTCCATCGCTCGACCGAGCCAGAATCGTAGCGGGCTTGATTACTTTGCCCGTACCGTGTGGGTCGTACACGGTGTCGAGTGCTTCTTTGAGGAACCAATCGGCCTTTCCACCAGCTTCTCCCTCGTAGGTTTTCTTGACTTTCTTTGGCCCAAACATACCACCGGACTTTTTCTTCTTGGTTCCAGCGGCTGCTTTTGTTGCGGCAGCCTTGTTTGCTTTTGGTTTGGATTTTGTTGCAGCTTTCTTTCCTTTTCCGGCTGAAGAATCAGAACTGGCCACTGAACGTCCCTTGAATTCCTCTTCCATTTCGGCACGGATTTCTTTTTCGAGGTCCTTTCGGATGCTCTTTTCCAATTGCTCTCGTAACTTTGCCTCGATCACGGTAGGATCGCCCTTGGCAGCTTTTGCTATTGCATCGTCGCGTTCGTCCTTCATGGCTTGCATGACGTTGAGGTAGTGAGCAGCAACTTGAATCAGGGATGTTTCCATTGAAGCTTCAAGTTGCATTGACACGACCGCTCCAGATGAATCCCGCCACTTTCGCCATTGCAACATGGTGTTGGCGTGAATGTCAGATCCACACTTTGGGCAGAAACTTCGCTTGGGTGGTTTGAGGACTGGTATGGCTCGCATTGCATCAGGATCGATACCTTCGTGCTCACCGCTTGCCACATCGTGGATGTGAGTCGATGCTTCCATTCCGTTGTCCATCGCATCACGGAACAGCCCTTCGCTGAGGTCAAGTTTGCCTGCCTGAATCAAATCCCAGCCGTTCGTTCCACGTACGACCGCTCTCACAGCAGCGTTCGCTGCGGGAGATTGACCCCATTCATGATTGGAATATACTGAGGATGACGTTTCTTCGAGTTCGGTACCAAACGCACTTGCTAAATCGACATCTTCGCCCTCAGCAGGTGCTGCAATCCCTAAGAGAATTGGATTGGCTCCGTCTTCGACTTTTGCGATCATGTCGAACTTTTCGGCCATTGAAAGATCATCTCTGTGCCTGATGACCTCTTTGAGTTGGTTGAGGTCGTGGCCAGTTGCAGTGATGGGGCCTTGGCCGGTCAAATCGTGACCGCAAGAGAGGCAAAACTTTGCCGCTGCTTCAACACCTGCTTCACAGGTTGGACAG
>MDSV01241111.1_pt1 | contig 21259 bp, 23 predicted proteins | sample 810851 | NCBI WGS metagenome assembly MDSV01 (sample SAMN05326640, study PRJNA326480) | marine metagenome | isolation source: seawater | place: Atlantic Ocean: North East | collected 2012 | reverse complement strand
GTCACCATCTAGCTCAACAACTGGGTTTTTAACTATGATCTTAGCCATATAACAAAAATATTGATTGATTAAGTAAGATTTTTATACATATTAAGAAAAAATTAGCAAACTTTAAATTATGTTTAATTCAGTTTTTCCAAAAATACACAAAGAAGGCTACAAATTTTTGGCCATTTCCATTATTGCAACTTTTATTGTTTTGCTTTTTTCTCAGTTTTTAGGACTTGTTTTTATACTTATAACCATCTGGATTTACTATTTCTTTAGAGACCCAGAAAGATTTTCAATAAATAATGATGACTTTCTAGTTAGTCCTGCAGATGGTCTTATAACTACAATTAAAGAGCAAACTGGTCCGATAGAACTTCAGTTGGAAAATACTACTTTCACTAAAGTGAGCATATTTATGAATGTATTTAATTGTCATGTTAATAGAGTACCTCTATCAGGAAAAGTTGAAGAAATTAATTATAAACCAGGTAAATTTTTAAATGCTTCACTTGATAAAGCAAGCGAAGAAAATGAGAGAAATTATTACAAAATAAAATGCAATAAAACTGGTGAAGAAATAATCATTGTTCAAATTGCAGGTTTAATTGCAAGAAGAATAGTTTGTGAAGTTGAACAAGGGCAGATTTTAAAACAGGGAGAAAGAATAGGAATGATCCGTTTTGGAAGTAGAGTTGACATATACTACAAAAATAAAAAAACTTTAGCAAAAATTGGTCAAAATGTTACTGCGGGAGAAAGCTTGATAGCTTCAGCATGATGGAAGAAAAGAAAAAATTTAAATTAGTCGCATCAAAAAAAACAAGATATCTTTTACCAAATATTCTTACATTAGGAGGAGTATGTTTAGGAATAAGTTCAATAAAGTTTTCAATTGATGGAAATTATTATTTAGCTGTAACATTTATATTATTAGCAGCAATACTTGATGCTTTAGATGGTAGAATTGCAAGAATGATAAAAGGGACCTCAGAATTTGGAAAAGAGTTAGATTCATTAACAGATTTTGTAAGTTTTGGAATTGCACCAGTTTTTATTTTGTATTTTTGGGAACTCAATAAATACGGAAAATTAGGTTGGGCGATATCATTAATTTATTCAGTTTGCTGCGCAATAAGATTAGCAAGATTTAATCTTACTAATTTTGATAAAGAACATCTTTGGAAAAATAATTATTTTGAAGGTGTTCCTTCTCCAGCTGGCGGCATCTTAATTTTGATGCCGTTAATTTTTGAGTTGTCTAATTTTAATTTAGCTATTGATATAAAAAAAATTGTACCATATTTCACAATTTTAATTGCAATTTTATTAGTCAGTAAAGTTCCAACCTTATCATTAAAGAAAATATCAATTTCACCTAAAACTACCGCATTTATTTTATTGGGAATAGGAACAATTTTTATTTCACTTTTATTTTATACTTTTGAAACACTTTTAATTTTTGGTTTATTGTACATTTTATCAATTCCAATTAGCTTTCTTCTATATGATAAGCAAAAGAAAAAAGAAAAATTTGAAACATCAGAGGAAGAGCACGAAGATGTTTTATAATGAAAAAGTCAAAAAAAATAAAAAAAAGTAATAGTTGGAAAATTAAGCAACATCGAGACCAATTTTTTAAAAAATCAAAAACATTAGGCTATAGATCTAGAGCAGCATTTAAACTACTAGAAATTAACAATAAATTTAAGTTTATTAAGAACAATAGTAACTTACTTGATATTGGTGCGTTTCCAGGCGGATGGTCACAAATTTGTAGTAAGATTGTTTCTAAAGGTAAAATACTTGCCTTAGATACAAAAAAAATTGATGAAATAAAAAATGTTGACTTTTTGCAATGTGATTTCCTTGAAGAAGGAACAGATATTAAGGTTTTAAAATTTTTTGGAAAAAAATTAGATGTGATTCTTTCTGATATGGCAGCCGATACAACTGGAAATAAGTCTTTGGATTGCATTAGAACAAATCAATTATGTGCAAAAGTTTTAAAATTTTCCTCACAAAACCTGAAATCTAATGGGGTAATGGTTTCAAAGCTCTTCATGGGGGATGATTTTTTGGAGGTTAAAGAATTGGCAAGATCAATATTCAAAAAAGTACACTTTTTTAAACCTGAAGCGAGTCGAAACGAATCAAAAGAAACTTATTTACACTGCGCTATATTAAAGTCTTTAAAATAGTGAAAAATTGTATATAAGTTTATATGGAAGCAATTAAAGAAGCATTAACATTTGATGATGTGTTGTTATTACCACGTTTTTCAAAAGTTTTACCCTCAGAAACTAATATTTCAATAAATCTAACAAAGAAGATAAAACTAAAATGTCCTTTTCTTTCCTCGGCAATGGATACTGTTACAGAATCAAAAATGGCTATATCAATTGCTAAAAGTGGTGGTTTAGGAGTAATACATAGAAATTTAAGCATAAAAAAACAATGCCAAGAAGTTTTAAAAGTGAAAAAAAACAATTTATTAGTTGGAGCTGCGGTTGGTACGGGTACAGAGGATTTAATTAGAGCAAGATCATTAATTCAAAATGGAGTTGATCTTTTAGTAATTGATACAGCGCATGGACATAGCAACAAAGTATTAAGTACTTTAGCAAAAATAAAAAAAAAAAATTATAAAATACCTGTTTGTGTTGGCAATATCGCTACAGCAGAAGCAGCTAAGAAATTATACGACTCAGGCGCGGATATTATAAAAGTTGGGATTGGACCTGGGTCAATATGTACAACACGAATGGTAGCTGGCATTGGTGTTCCACAAATAACTGCCGTAAGAGAGGTAAGCAAAATTTTAAAAGGTAAAAATATAAAAATTATTTCTGATGGTGGAATTAAATTTTCAGGTGATATAGCTAAAGCTATTGGTGCTGGAGCAGATGCAATTATGATGGGTTCAATATTTGCTGGAACTGAGGAAAGTCCTGGTAAGAAGTTTATGATAAAGAAAAAATATTATAAACAATATCGAGGCATGGGATCAATAGGAGCAATGTCGGCAGGATCATCTAATAGATATTTTCAAAAAAACTACAGAGACAAATCAAAATTTGTACCAGAAGGTGTCGAAGGAAGGGTAGAATTTAAGGGAAATGTATCAAAAATAATATATCAATTAAAAGGAGGATTAAGATCTTCCATGGGATATATAGGAGCTAAAAATTTGGATGATATTAAAAAAAATGCGAAATTTATAAAAATTACTAAAGCTGGATTTTATGAAAGCATGGTGCATAGTGTAGAAACAATTGAGCCTTCATTAAACTACAGGTTATAAAATATGAAATTCATAAAAATTTTTTCTTTACTTATTTTAACTCAAGGAACATTACTTGCTAGCACAAATTTCTTTAATGAAGGTGTAACGCTTTTTGAACTAAAAAATTTTGACAAAGCAAAATTTAAATTTGAACAAGATATAGTTCACAACCCTAGGAGTGAAAAATCATATCTGTACTTATCAAAGATATTTAAGATACAAGAAAAAAAAGAACTTGAAGAAAAGAATTTAAATACAGTGATTTTATTAAATCCTGAAAATGAGGAAGCTACATATAATCTGGCTCAATTAAAATTAAGAAAATCAGATTTCAAGGAGAGCAAAAAATTAATCGATAAATTGACTATTTTTTGTAAAAATTTTTGTGAGCAAAATAGAAAACTCAAAGTTGAAGTAGAGAAATCTCTTAGAAATTAGATGCCCAGCTTTAGTCGTAGGGAAAAAATTATTATTATAGATTTTGGTTCCCAAGTTACGAAATTAATAGCTAGACGCACGAGAGATTTAGGAGTCTACTCTGAGATATTAACTATAAAAGAACTAACTAAGATTAAAGATTACTCTTGTATAAAAGGCATTATATTATCTGGCGGCCCATCCACAGTAACAAAAAAAAAATATTTAAGCGTTCCCTCAGAGGTGCTTAGAAAAAAAATACCAATACTAGGAATATGCTATGGATTACAATTAATTGCAAAATTATTTGGAGGATCTATAAAATCCTCAAAAAAGCGAAGAGAATTTGGTAGAGCTATAATTAAAAAAAAAAGACATTCACTATTAATCAAAAATTTTATTAAAAATAAGAATCAATTAGTTTGGATGAGTCATCAAGATGCTGTTACTAAATTGCCCAAAGGATTTAAAATTGTAGCCTCCACAAAAGATTCTAAATTTACAATAATTGAGAATAAAATGAAAAAAATTTATGGTGTACAATTTCATCCTGAGGTTACTCATACAGAAAATGGAAAAGAAATATTTAAAAATTTTTTATTTGCTATCTGTAAATCTAAAAGAAATTGGCGTGTAGTTAGAGAAAAAGCACGATTAATTAAAGAAATAAAAGCCATAGCAAAAAACGATAAGGTAATTTGTGCTTTATCTGGGGGTGTAGATAGTAGCGTGGTTGCTCTACTTATAAATCAGGCCATTAAAAAAAGACTAATTTGTATAATGGTTGACACTGGTTTAATGAGAAAAAATGAATTCAAATACTCATATGATATTTTTAAAAGAAAATATAGATTAAATGTTAAGCTTATAGATGCATCAAAATTATATTTTAAAAAACTAAAGAATGTTTCAAACCCAGAAAAGAAAAGAAAAATAATTGGCAATCTATTTATAAAAATTTTTGAAAAAGAGGCAAAAAAGTATAAGAGTATAAAATTTTTGGCTCAGGGAACATTATACCCTGATATAATTGAAAGTCGTTCAGCAACAGGTAGCAAAACTTCAGTGATAAAATCACATCATAATGTAGGTGGTTTACCAAAAAAAATGAATTTAAAATTAATAGAACCTCTAAAGGAGTTTTTTAAGGATGAGGTTAGAGACTTAGGAAAATCCTTAGGTTTAGTTAATAGTATAAAAAATAAACACCCCTTTCCAGGCCCAGGATTAGCAATTAGAGTAATAGGCCAAATCACTCCAAAAAAAATAAAAATTTTACAAGAAGCCGATCATATCTTTATAAATGAATTAATAAGTAATAATTTATATGATAAAATTTGGCAAGCTTATGCTGGATTACTGCCAATTAAAACAGTTGGTGTTATGGGAGACTCGAGAACATACGAGTATACATGCCTGTTGAGAGCTGTTATTTCAGAAGATGGTATGACAGCTGATTATTTCAATTTTCCTAAAAAATTTTTAGATAAAATAGCTAATAAAATTGTAAATGGTGTTCCTGGAATTAATAGAGTAGTTTATGATATTACTTCAAAACCACCAAGCACTATCGAGTTAGAATAATGTTAAAAAAAATAAAAAAGATATTGCAAAAAAAAAAGAAAAGTAAATTAGTATGCCTAACAGCATATTCAAAAAATATTGCAGGGATTCTTGATAAATATTGTGACATAATATTAGTAGGGGATTCCATGGGAAATGTTTTATATGGAATGCCAAACACACATCATGTGACCATGACTAATATTATTCAACACGGGTTAAGTGTTAAACAAGGAATAAAAAAATCTTTGTTCGTCGTAGATATGCCGAAAAATTCGTATAGTAACGTTGATGTTGCCAAAAAAAATGCAAAATTTTTACTAAAAAAAATAAAGTGCGACGCGGTTAAAATAGAAAGCAATAACAAAAACTTTAAAATAATTAGCAAATTAGTAAAGTTGAATATACCAGTGATGGGACATATTGGATACACACCTCAATTTAAAAAAAAATTTAAGGTTGAGGGTAAAAATAAAAAAGAGTCAGACAAACTAATAAAAGAAGCAATGTTAATTGAAAAAGCAGGGGCCTTCTCGATAGTACTAGAGTGTATAGATCCACAAACAGCAAAAAAAATTACAAATAAATTAAAAATTCCTACAATTGGAATAGGTTCTTCAATTTTCTGTGATGGACAAATTTTAGTTACCGATGACATTCTAGGACTTAGCGGTTTTTATCCAAAATTTGTAAAAAAATATGTAAATCTTAATTCTGTAATTGAAAAAGCTGTAAAAAAATATAGTAAAGACGTTAAAAAGAAAATATTTCCGAAAAAGAAGAATTTTTTATATGGAAGATAACATTGAAAGTAATTTAAGTTTTACAACAAAAATTTCTGACTTATTAAAAAGAAAAAGAAAGCTATTTATATCGTTAATTTTTTTATTAATAATAATTTTAATTTGTGGCTTTTATTATAATTATTATAAAGAAAAAAAACATGAAAAAATTTCTGAAGAATATATTAAAGCGGGCATTCATTTATCATTAAAAGAAAATGAAAAATCAAAAAAAATTTACAAAAGTATTATTTATAGTGAAAATAAATTTTATTCTCTTTTATCACTCAATAATATTATTGATAATAACCTTGAAAAAGATCATGATGAAGTATTAAAACTTTTTGATGTCGTTGAGAGTATAAAAAATGATAAAGATCAAAGATATCTTGTTAAGCTTAAAAAAGCCCTATATTTGTTAAAGATATCGAAAAAAGAGGAAGGTAATAATTTACTGCAAGAAATAATTTCTAGTGAATCTATTTGGCGAGAAACAGCTTTAGAATTATCTAAATAAAAAGATTAGATGATAAAATATTTCGTAATATTCTTATTTTTAATTTTCAGTCATTGTTCTTTTGATACTAAGTCTGGAATTTGGAAAGGAGAAAAAACTAATTCAAAACAAATTGATCAGTTTAAAGGATTTAAGGACTTAATTACCGGTGAACAAATATTTTCTAAAATTATAAATCCCACAAAAAATTTAAGGATAAAATTATCGCCTGTAAAGAATGTGTTAAAATGGAATGATCAATACTTTGATAAAAAAAATAATTTAAATAACTTTAAATATGATTTTTCCAATCAAATAGTATTTAAAAGTAAAAAACTAAGTAAGTCAAAAGTCAATAATAGAATTTTATATGATGGTGAAAAAGTTATTCTTACAAATGAAAAAGGAGATGTTATTTTCTACTCGTTAAAAGAAGAAAAAATTATATTTAAATATAACTTTTATAAAAAAAAATTCAAAAAGCTTAAAAAAAAACTTGTAATAATAAATGACAACGACATCTTATATGTAGCTGATAATATTGGATATATTTATGCCATAAACCCTAGCAGCAAGAAGGTAATTTGGGCAAAAAATTATAAAGTGCCATTTAGGTCGAATATTAAAATAAAAAATAATAGTATTTTTATCTCTAACCAAAATAATATTTTATATAAAATAAATAAAATTAATGGAGAAGAATTGTCTTTGTTACCAACAGAGGAAACAGTCTTAAAAAATGATTTTATAAATTCTTTGGCTTTTAATGATCAATCACTTTTTTATCTAAATACTTATGGTTCACTTTACGCGATTCAGGAAGAAAATTTTAAATTAAAATGGTTTGTTAATTTAAATCGATCGATTAATCTTAATACTACTGAACTTTTCAATTCAAAATTCATAATTTTAACAAAAAACAAAATTGTTATCTCAACTGATCCACATCTCTATATATTAAGTTCTGTTAATGGAGAGAGGCTATTCAAGAAACCCATTCCCTCGATTACAAACATTATTGTATCAAATCAAAATCTATTCTTGATAACAAAAAACAATCTATTGGTCTGTGTTGATATGAGCAATGGAGAGATAAAATATTCTGTTAATTTGGATGAAAAAATTGCAAAATTTTTAGATACTAAGAAAAAAACTATTAAAGCTAAATATTTGTCTTTAGTAAATAACAATTTAATAATATTTTTAGAAAATTCTTACACAATTAAGCTTACAGCTAAAGGTCAAATTAAAAATATAGAAAAAATTAAAGAAAAAATGAAAACGCGTCCAATTTTTATTAATAATTCATTAATGTTTTTAAATAAGAAAAATAAATTAATCGTGCTTAATTAGTTATTAGATTTTCCACTTAATAAAGATAGTTGAGTTATCTTAATTTCACTTAAATTATCAAGAGGTTTTATTGGATATTGGCCAGTAAAATAGTGATCACTAAATTGTGGATATACGTTATTTCTTTCTCCTTTACCTAAAGCCTTATACAAACCTTCTAGACTTAAGAACTTTAGAGATTTAGCTTTTATATAATCACACATTTCTTTATTTGATTTTTCATGCGCCAATAATTCTCTCTTTGTAGGCATATCAACACCATAAAAATCCGGAAATTTGATTTCAGGACAAGCAATTCTAACATGCACCTCTTTTGCACCTGCCTCGTAAAGCATTTTAACAATTTTGTGACATGTTGTGCCCCTTACAAGGGAGTCATCGATTAAAACTATTGATTTATTTTTTACTATACTTCTTGTAGAGCTTAGTTTTAGTTTTACCCCTAAGCTTCTTATATTTTGTGTAGGTTCAATAAATGTCCTGCCAACATAATGATTTCGAATTAATCCTAGTTCAAATTTTTTCTTTGAATATTGCGCATATCCTAAAGCTGCAGGTACACCAGAATCTGGAACAGGAACAACTATATCAGCTTCAATATCAGTCTCCATCGCGAGTTGATTACCAAAATTTTTTCTATACTCATATGCGCACTTACCATCGATTAAACTGTCAGGTCTAGCGAAATAAATATATTCAAACACACACGGTCTTGGCTTTTGTTTAGGAAACGGTTTAACACTTGAAAGCTTATTATTTTCAATAATTACTATTTCACCATTCTCAATTTCTCTGACAAACGAAGCTCCTACAATGTCCAAAGCACATGTTTCTGAAGCTAAAATATAAGAATTTTTTAATTTACCAATTACCAAAGGCCTTATACCAAAAGGATCTCTGACACCAACAAGTTTCTTATTAGTCATAAGCACGAGAGAGTACCCACCCTGAATTTGAAATAGAGCTTCAATTAATCTATCAATAAATCTCTCTCTCTTTGACTTTGCAATTAGTTGTACAATTGTTTCAGTATCAGTCGTAGTTCTAAAAATTGCTCCGTCTTTAACTAGATTTTCCCTTAAAACTAATGCGTTAGTTAAATTTCCGTTGTGTGCAATACTCAGACCCCCCATGTGAAGGTCTGCAAAAAAGGGCTGAATATTTCTTAATGAAGTTTCTCCAGTAGTGGAATATCTTGTATGTCCAATTGCAAAAGTTCCTGGAAGTTTTTTTATAGTTTCTGAGTCTGTAAAATGATCTCCAACCAAACCTTGTCTTTTTTCTGAATGATAATTTTTTCCATCAAAAGACACAATTCCACAACCTTCTTGACCTCTATGTTGCAAAGCATGTAACCCTAAAGCTACTAATGCTGATGCATCTTCATGATTTGAAATTCCAAAAATTCCACACTCTTCTCTTAACTTATCTAAATTAAATTTTTTCAATTTTTTCTTTTGTATCAATGAAATCTTCACTAGATGGAAATTCGTCTATTAAAATTTCACTGCCTTTATTTATTATATTAAATGAAAGTGCATCTTCTGCAGATATACCCCAATTTGTATAAGGATAAAACCAATTTAATATAGAAAATATGCACACAGAAACTACGTAACCTTTGAAAACACCAAATATTAAGCCAAAACTTTTATCTATCGAACCAACTCCAGTCCAAGTTACAGCTCTACTTAAGGTTTTACCTACAACGATAGTTAGAAACAACGTCAAGATAAATATAGCTATACCAATTCCTACATTATTAATAAATTCAGACTCAATATAGTCACCAACATATGGCTGCACTTTTGGAACTAAAATGATTGTTACTACTGTTGATAGCACCCATTTCATAAATGATATTAAACTTAATGAAAAACCTTTAACGAAACATTGAAATACACAATAAATAAAAATAATACTAACAACAGTGTCAAACACATTAATGTTATTTAATAAGATATCTTTAAAATCATTTATCATTCTCTTTTTTAATTATTTTCACCGAACGGTTTGTAAATTAATAAAAGTTTTGGAAGTAAGGTTAGGACAGAAATCATAGCTAATAACATAGCAATACCTGTGAAAATACCAAAATATATTGTTGGGATGAATTTAGACAATACTAGAATTGAAAAACCAAACACAATTGTTATAGATGTATTTAATATAGCGATTCCAACGGTGCTGTGGCATCTGTCAAGTGTTTTGCTGTAATTATTAATCTTTTTAAATTCTTCCTTAAATCTGTAAATATAATGTATGCTATTATCAACTGCTATGCCTATTGTAATGGCGGCAATAGTAATTGTCATCATATCTAAAGGAATTTTCATTAAACCAATTATTCCAAGAATAAAAAAAGCAGCTAGAAAGTTAGGAACAACACCTATTAGAGATAAAGTGATATTTCTAAATAGTATAAAAAACATAAAAAAAATGCCCAACATTACTATTCCAAGAGTTAATATTTGCGATTTAAATAAACTTTGTAACAAATTATTAAATAAAATTAGTACTCCAGCTAATTGATATTCCTCTCTGTCTAAACCTAATTTTAAATTAAGGTCGTTATTGATTCTTTTAATTAATTCATTTCTTCTTAAATTCTCTAATGAGTCTTTTATCCGGACTGCAATTCTAGCTTCATCTTCATCCACAGAGATATATGGTGAGACGATTTCCTCTTTAATTTCTTGAGGTATCTTGCTGTATAAAACAGCAATTTCTAAACTTTGAAGCTCTTTTTTATTTAGATCTTCGGCTACTCTTAAAATAGACCCGAATGATAATACTTTACCTATTTCAGGCAATGAGTCTAAATAATCATGAACTTTTAAAATTTTATCCATTTTATCTCTTGTAAACCAGTATTTTGATTTATCTTCTTCACTTTCATTATCTTCATCCCATTCAGAAAATTCATCGTCATCATTTTTTTCAATTTTTTTTGTTGGAAACTTTAAGATAACATTAAGAGGAGTTGTGCCACCAAGATCGTCATCTATTTTTTTCATTCCTTTGTAAATCTCTGTCTCTTTATCAAAATAATTAATGAAACTGTTTTCTACCTCTAATTTTGTAATACCAATGATACTCGCGGTTATTATAAATAATGTTGTGCTAAAAATTAAAAAATTATGTCTTTTAGCTATAGAACCAAGTAAAGACGTAATTATAGATTTTTCTGTATCTTTTACGTCAATTTCATCTTCTTTAGAAAAAATATTTAACAAAGATGGTAAAAGAAGAAATGTTACAGAAAGAGAGACAAGTAATCCCAAAGTCATCATCCATCCAAAATCAATAATTGGTTTAATTCCACTAAATATTAATGATAGGAAAGCACATATAGTTGTAAGAACAGTATAAAGAATTGGTAACATCATTTTCTTACTAGCCTCAAGAACTGCTTTTTGTTTTGAAAACAGTGGAAACTCTTTTTTTATTTGCAAAAATCTAACAGTCACATGAATGTTCATTGCCATATTTAATATCAGCATCAAAGCAATAAAATTTGAGGATATAACCGTGACTTTCCAACCAATTAAACCTAACAAACCAATCATAATTATTACTGAGGTAGCACATCCTAATAATGGCATAGCAACCCATTTTAAATTTCGAAAAATAAACCAAAGTGTGAAAACGATAAAAATAAAAACACCAATTCCAAAGACAACTATGTCGCTTTTTATAAAGCTCATCATATCGTCAGCAATCATAGGAATACCACCTAAATGTATTTTTGCATTCTCACCATATTTATTTATAACATCTCTAATCTCAGTAATATTTTGATGATTTCTAATGTTATAAAGATTTTTATACTGCTCGTATTCTACAATAAAGTTTTTATAATTTTCTTTTTCTTCTTTTGATAAACCTGTTTCTTTAGATTGATTGTAATACTTATCTTTAACTTTTATATATTCTGCTAATCTTTCATCTTTTTTTAAATAAACAACTATACCTGATGTTTTGCCATCTTTGCTAATAACGTAATCTCTGTATATTGGACTATTGATGATTTCTTCAAATCCACGCTTACGATCGATTTCTGGGTAGGCTAATGTTTTATAATTCTTAAGTCTATCCATTAAACTTTCATCAGTACTTTTTAGTAAAGGTACATCAATAACAGTAATTACCCCATCAACCCAAGTAAGCTTTTCAATTTTAGATTTTAATAATTGTAAATTAAGTATAGTTTCTTTTTCAGTAAAACTAGAAACAGGCGTATAAGTAAGAACTAAAAAATCTTTAGTTCCATAGCGTTCATTAACTTGTCTTAAGTATTTTAAGTCTTTATCACCTTCAAGAAGCAGTGCATCAGAAGATGCATCTAAATTAAAATTTCTAGCATGATAAAATGAGAATATTATTACACTTGTTAGCAATAAAAGTGTTAATTTCGAAAAATCTATTACAAGTTTTTTATAAATATAAGACCACATCGAGATATTTCAGATATATCTTAATTTCTTTATAACTAAAGGGAAAATTAACTTTAATTTTTGCTTAAATCTTTAAATTTTGTGTAAATTCCCTCAAACTCTACTTTAATAGTCCCTGTTGGACCGTGCCTTTGTTTACCTAATATAATATCTGCCAATCCATTAACGTCATTCATTTTTGATTGCCATTCTGCATGTTCAATAGATCCTAATTTTGGCTGTTTTCTCTCTAAATAATATGCTTCTCTAAAAACAAACATTACAACATCTGCATCTTGTTCAATCGACCCGGACTCTCTTAAATCAGCTAATTGAGGTTGTTTATCGTCTCTTTGTTCAACAGCCCTAGACAGCTGAGATAATGCTAGTACAGGAACACTTAGCTCCTTAGCTAAGGCTTTTAATCCTTGAGTTATTTCAGAAATCTCTTGAACTCTTCCTTCATTCTTATTTAAGTTTGCTCTCATTAGCTGAATATAATCAACTACAATCAAGCTAAGTCCAAAAAGTCTTTTTATTCTTCTAGCTCTGTTACTTAAAGTTGCGATTGTAATCGCTGGTGTTTCATCGATGTATAATGGAAGATTATAGATATTTCTTGAGGTTTCTATATATCTATTTATTTCTTCTTCAGTTACTTTTCCTCGTCTAATATCGTCAGATTTAATTCTAGCTTGTTCAGAAAGTATTCTTGTTGATAATTGTTCAGACGACATTTCAAGAGAAAAAAAGGCCACTGATGATTTTTCTTGTCTTTTTTGAATTGTTTGTGATGCATGGTAGGCTATGTTTGTTGCTAGCGCTGTTTTTCCCATAGATGGTCTACCTGCTAAAATTATTAAATCAGATTTATGTAAACCACCCAATTTTTCATCTAGATCTGTCAATCCAGTAGGTACACCAACAATACCTTTTTCGTTTTTCATTGCTAGTGTAGCCATTTCTATAGTTTGATCTAAAGCTTGATTAAACTTTAAAAAAGATTGTGAAAAACTTCCTCTTTCAGCAAGATCGAAAAGTGATTTTTCAGTTCCTTCTATAATTTTTTCTGCGTTTTGATCTTTAGTGTTCAATGTTTCTGATGATAGCTTGTCTGAAATTTGAATTAGTTCTCTACGTAAATACATTTCATGAATAACTTTTGCATAATCAATAGCTTGTTTTGTTGAACTAGAAAATCTTGTTAATTTTACAAGATATTCCGTGCCACCAACTTCATTTAGCATATCATCCTTTTCAAAATAATTTTTGAGAGTAATAGGGTTAGCAACCATTCCCTTATTATTTAGAATTTCAATAACTTCATAAATTTTAGTATGAGCTGGATCATAAAAACTTGAAATATTTATAATTCCAGAGATTTCGTCAATAATATCATTATTGACTAATATGGAACCTAAAAGCGCTTGTTCTGCTTCTAAATTTGACGGTTGTTTTTGATCTACGTTGTTATTTGTAAGTTTGATTTTTTCCACGAGATCATAATAGATACAGTGAACAACATTTAAAGATAAAAGTTACACACTTTTTTTTAAGCCTGTGGAAAAGTTAAGCTGCTTGAACTTTGTCGATTGTTATAGAAATTTTTGCCGAAACTTCGGAGTGAAAAATAATATCTATTTTGTATTTGCCGACTTTATTTAGATCTTCTTTTAAGACAATTTGCGAGGGTTTTACCTCAACTTGCATTTTTTCAGAAATAGCGGTTGAAATTTCTTTGGGTTTAATTGAACCATAAAGTTCACCATTTTCTTTACTTTCTTTATTAAATGTTAATGATTTATTATTAATAGTTTTTGCATATTCTTTTAATTTATTTTTTAATTCAACATTTTTTTTATTTAACTCGTCCTTTTTTTTAGAAACATAGTTCAAGTTTTCTTTGTTAAACCTCAAAGCTTTACCAGTTTTTAATAGATAATTTCTTCCGTAACCAGGTTTAACTTTTACCTTGTCACCAATATTTCCTAAATTAATTATATTTTCTAAAAGAATAATTTCCATATTTATATTAAACCTAAAATTTTTGCTCTTTTAATCTCTCTCGTTAATTTTTTTTGTTTACCACTAGATACAGATGTTATTTTTGAAGATAAGATCTTATTATTTTCAGAAATATATTTTTTTAAAAGAGTAATATTTTTATAATCAATTATCGGAGCATTTTTTACTGATAGAGGACAAGATCTGTTAAATTTTCCATCACTCTTTTGAAATAAACTTAATTTACTTAAAGAGCTTGATCCCTTTCTTTGAAATTTTTTATTTTTTCTTTTCATTTATTTTTCTTTTTTAAAGTATTCTTTATTGGTGTCTAAATTTTTGTATTTGACAATTAAATGCCTAATTATTGAACTATCCACTTTAATTTTCTTATTGATCTCATTTAGAGTTTCTTTATTGCCCTCAAATTTATAGTGAATATAGAAAGCTTTCTTAAATTTTTTAATTTTTCTTTCAAGATTTAATAAACCCCATTCTTCTATTTTTAGAATTTTACCTGAATTGTTATTAATTATTTCTGAATATTTTTCTTTAATTTTATTAAGTTCAGCTTTAGGCAGATCTTGTTTTGCAACTAGTGTATTTTCGTAAAAAGACATAAAAAAGATTATTGTTTATTAATTAGCTTTAAAGTAAACATTATAAAAAAAGCTTTATACTATATTAGATATTTATATCAATACTAATTATCTATGATTAAATGCTAAAAATATGAATACTATTCTATTTCCAGGCCAAGGTTCTCAAATTGTAGGAATGGGATCCGAATTTTATAATAATTATGAAATAGTAAAAAAAATTTTTAAGCAAGCAGATGAAAAACTTAATTATAAAATTTCAAAAATAATACTAGAGGGTCCTGACAGTGAATTGAGGCTTACACAAAACACTCAACCAGCAATTTTAACTGTAAGCTATTCAATTTTTTCTGTTCTTAAAAAAGAATTTAATTTTGACTTTAAATCAACAAAGTTTTTCGCAGGTCATTCATTAGGCGAATACAGCGCTTTAGTATGTTCAGAGTCGTTAGATTTTAAAGATGCTTTATTCCTACTTTTTGAAAGAGGTAAATCAATGCAAGAAGCAGTGCCAGTTGGAAAAGGAAGTATGATAGCTGTTTTAGGATTAAATATAAATGAATTGAAAAATTTAATACATGAAGTTAAAGGAAAAGGAATTTGCGAAATTGCTAATGACAATGCTGAAGGTCAAACAATAGTTAGTGGTAATATAGAAAGTATCAATTTATTACAAGATATTTTAAAAAAAAATAAAAAAAAATTCATACCTCTGAATGTTAGCGCGCCCTTTCATTGCTCTTTAATGAAACCTGCAGCCGATATTATGAAAGATAAGATAAATTCAGTTAATTTTAAGAAACCAAAATTTCAAATCGTTTGTAATGTAACATCTCAACCCGAAGACAATCCGGAAAATATTAAAAAACTTTTGATTGATCAAATTTGTTCTTCAGTAAGATGGAGAGAAAGTTTGATTAACATTTCTAATAACAGTGTTAAAAATTTTATTGAAATAGGGCCTGGCAAAGTTTTGTCTGGAATGGTCAAAAGAACAATTAAAGATATAAATTGCTTTAGTATAAATTCAATTGATGATATGAAAAATACTGTAAATGAATTTAAAAAATAAAAAAATAATTATCACAGGAGCGACCGGTGGAATAGGGAGAAGTCTTGTAAAAAAGTTTAGTGAAAGTGGTTCTATAATTTTAGCAACAGGCACCAAAGAAGAAAAACTTAAAAGTTTGAAGAATGAATTTAAAGATATTTTTATTGAAAAATTTAGTTTAGACGACCATAAAAATATTGAAAGCTTTATAGAAAACTCTAGTAAAAAACTAGATGGCCTTGATGTATTGGTAAATAATGCAGGTATTAATTTAGATAATATTTCAATCCGATTAACAGAGGAGAATTGGAAAAAAGTTTTAGATATAAATTTAACCGCTACTTTTTTAATGTGTAAATTTGCAATTAAAAAAATGCTTAAAAATAAATCTGGAAAAATAGTTAATATAACCTCAATTGTTGGTCATACAGGCAATTTAGGTCAAGCAAACTATTCAGCATCTAAAGCAGGCATTATTGGTTTTTCTAAAAGTCTTGCAATAGAATATGCTAAAAAGAATATTAATGTAAATTGTGTATCACCAGGTTTTATTAAAACCGAAATGACCGATAAAATTAATGATGATATTAAAAAGATGTTAATAAGCAAAATACCTTCAGGTGATTTGGGTACAGGCGAGGATGTTTCAAATTGTGTAGCATTTTTAGCATCTGATATGTCAAACTATATTAATGGTGAAACCATCCATGTAAATGGTGGGATGTATATGGCTTGACAATTCTTTTTAATAATCTATTAAGAAAATAACATAAACGTAACAAAGGTAATTAATGTCAGAAGATATAAAAACAAAAATTAAAAAAATAGTTGCAGACCATTTAGGAATAGAAGAAGAAAAAGTCACTGAGGAAGCAAGTTTCATTGATGATCTTGGAGCTGATAGTTTAGATACAGTTGAATTAGTAATGGCTTTCGAAGAGGAGTTTGGATCTGAAATCTCAGATAGCGAAGCTGAGAAAATCTTAACTGTTGGTGATGCAATAAAATTTATTGAAAGCAAATCTAGTCAATAATTTAAATTTAATTTAAAAGATGCATCATGATGAACATAATATCATGTTAATACTTTCCTCTCCCTCTGGAGCAGGAAAAACAACTTTAACGAAAAAAATACAACAAAAATATCACTCATTTAAAATTTCTGTATCTCATACTACTAGAAAACCTAGACCAAATGAGGTTGATGGAGTTGATTATAATTTTATCTCTATTGGAAAATTTAAAGAGTTAATTGATCAAGGAAAGTTTTATGAATACGCAAAAATATTTGATAACTATTATGGTACTTTGAAAGAGAATGTTGACGACCTATTCAAAACAAATGATATAATATTTGATATAGATTGGCAGGGTACTAAACAATTATCAAAATTTCCAAATTTAAATTTAGTAAAAATATATCTTATTCCACCAAACAAAAAAACACTTAAAGATAGACTTATTAGTCGAAATCAAGATTCCCCAGATGAGGTAGAAAGAAGATTTAAAGCCTTTGATGAAGATGTAAAGAATTGGAAGGACTACGATTATGTTTTGATTAATCAAAATCTAGAAAATTGCTACAAACAAATAGAAAAAATCATTTCTTTACACAAAGATAAATTTACGAAACTTCCTCAAACAACTTAGTAATTTTATAATATTTTTCAAAATTTAAATCAGAAGGTCTAAGGCTCAAATCAATGTTGTGAATAACTTGTTTCTGATTCGAGTTTTTAAAAATTTTATTAATACTTTTATTTATCATTTTTCTTTTACTTGAAAAAAAACACTTGGTTATTTTTTCTAAATTTTCAATATTTCTAATTTTATATTTATTTTGCAGTTTAGGCTCCAAATAAAGAATAGTTGAGGTAACTTTAGGTTTGGGAAAAAAACAATTAGGTGAAATATTAAATTTATTTATTAACTTTAACTTATAATTTGTTAAGATAGATAGTCTTCCATATTCTGAGGAACCAAATTTGGCGATAATTCTATCAGCCATTTCCTTCTGAAACATTAGAATTATAGCAACATAATTCGGTGGCCATTTTTTAAATTTGATAATCTTAACTAAAATTTGAGAAGAAATATTAAAGGGGAGATTGCCAAATATTATTGAATTTTTTTTTGCTATTTTTTCTAAATTAAATTTTAAAATATCATCATTAAAAATTTTTATTTTTTTATTATTCTTATACTTAAGTTTCAAATCCTCACATAAGTTATTATCTTTTTCAATTAATATTAGAGACTTGGGTTTTTTTTTAAGAATACAATCTGTCAAAGCGCCTTGCCCAGGTCCTATCTCAATAATATTTTTAGCACATATATCTCTTTGATTTAGAATTTTATTAATTATGTTTTTATCTTTTAAAAAATTTTGACCTAAAGATTTTTTAGCATATTTCATTTATTAATTTTATTCATAAAGTTCAGACACTCAATTAAGCTTGATGGATTGGCTTTCATTTTTCCAATTAAGTCTACCGCGGTGCCGTGGTCAGGTGAAACTCTAAGATATTTTAAACCTAATGTAATGTTAATTGCATCAAAATGAAACAACGTCTTAAAAGGTATTAAAACTTGATCGTGATACATTCCAACAATTACATCAAATTTTCTATAAATTTCTACAAATGCAGTATCTGAAACTATTGGTCCGTTAACGTTTATTTTAATCTTTTTAAGACTTTTAATAGCAGGAATTATTGTCAATTTTTCTTCAGAAGAAAATGAAAGTTCACTATTATGAGGATTCAAGCCTAAGACACCAATTTTCGCTCTCTTTTTAAAGATTCTAAAATAAAATTTATTCAAAGTTTTTATTTTTGTTATAATTAATTTTTTTGATAAATTTTTAGAAACTTTTTTAATTTTTATATGAGTTGTTAAGGGGACTACAGAAAATCTTTTATTATGAATCATCATAACTTCTGAATTGTTCTTAATACCATTTTTAAAAGCTAGAAATTCAGTAACCCCTTTATTTTTTAATAATTTTTTATCAATTGCGCAGTTTATTATACCTTTGATATTTTTCTTATTACTAGCGAGTTGGTGTCCTAAATTTAAACATTTTTTAACATATTTAGATGAATCTAAAAATTTGACGTTAAATGGATCTTTAAATTTTAATTTTACATTTAAAATTTTGAGACCATTAAATGTTCTTTGATCATCGATATTTTTAACCTCTGATATTTTAATTTTTATTTTTAACTTTTTAAATTGTTTTTTTAATAGATTGTAATTTCCAATTATATAAGTACTTTTTTTCACATTTATATTTAATTTATTCCACGATTTATAAATTATTTCTGAGTTAATACTATTTGGATCACCGCAGATTAAAATAATTTTGTTTTTCATTTAATTTCAATTAAAGCATTATTTTTAATTTTAGATAGATGGTTATTAGAATAGAGATTTAAAATTTCATTTTTTTTCTTAGTAATTAGATTATTCTTAATTTTATCGATGTTTAAACTTTCAACATTAACACTTCTTCGATCAAGTAATTTTATAAACAAAATTGTTTGTCCTTGGATAATTGGATTAGAAACATCATTTATGTTAATATTTTTAATTAATTCTAAAATTCTTGGAGATAAAGAACTTGAACTGATCCAACCTAATCCTCCTCCTTCAATAGAAGAAATACCAGAACTAAATTTAATAGCAGTATTTTCAAAACCTATTTCACTTATTTGATTTTGAATTTCTTTAATTAGTTCATCTTTTTTTGAACTTTCATCAATTGAAACTTGAATTTCTGATAGCTTATACTCCATTACACTTTTACTTTTCTCGACAATTTTTTTTAATTGTTTATCTATTTCTTTTTCGTTAAGTACAATTTTATCGTTATAAATACTGTATATTAATTCATTCCAAGCAAATTCAATATTAATTTCATTTAGGTAAATATCAAAGTCTAACTGATTTTCTAAAAAAATTCTTTTTAATCCATTTATGTCTGTCCCATACTTTCTAGAAAGATTATTTAAGTAGATGTTGGTGTTTTCATTGCTCTCTATATTAACATTATATTTATTAATGGCTTCTTCTTTAAGTTTTAGATCTATCAAAAAAGCTATAGCTCTCTTTTTTATTCTATCAATATTTTCTTGTGAAATCTTTTGACCACTTAAAAAGATAAGAGTCCTAATTTTATTTTTTAACTCATAAGAGCTGATAATTTGACTTTCTACATTAGCGATAATTTTATTTTGTATCTGAGAATAGATACTATTGTTATTTAAAATTATAAAAAATAAAATATTAAATATTAAAAAAAATCTTATCATTAGTTATTAAATGCAGGGGTATTTATATTACCAAATGGGGTTAATGTTATTTTAAACATCAAAGAATTTTCTGGTTCTAACTCCGAGTCATTGTAAAATTCTCTTCTATAAACTAAACCTGCTCTTAAACAATCATTAAGATATTCATAACTCAAATTATAATATTCTGATGAATTTGTTATCAAATTTCTTTTAGTCTCAAAAGAAAATAATCCATTTTTACTATTCGATATTTCTGCTTTGCTCTTGAAATATTCCTGACTACCAATGTGCTCTTTTTCCTGTAAATAACTAAAATCAATTTGCACGGGTTTAAAATTTAAATTTGTACCAATTTCGTTGTAATTAAATTCATTATAATTCTGATCTACTGCAAAATTATAATTCAATTCTAACTTATTATTAATTTTTAAATTTGAAGCACCTATTAAATCAGATAATTTTTCGTCTAAACTAGACGATGAAGGCATATTTTTATTTTCTTTTTCGTTTATAATTTGTCCCAAAGAAAAATTAAAATCATTAGGTGCATTTTTAATCTTGTAATCAAATCCTAAGGTTGCACTTAAACCACTTTCAAAATTATTAAATGTATTCAATCTATCTAGATCAAAAATATTTAAGTGATTTAATCTTGCTCCGTCGTTTTCTTTCCTCATGTGATTTGGAGCGTACCTAAATAAAAATTTTGGTGTTAGTAAATGATTAGATCTATTTGATGTGTCTTTGTATAAATTAAGTTCTGTTAAATATCCAAGAGCACCAAAAAATTCACTATTAGGATCTTTTTTGTAGTCATCTACGTTTTTAACTTCATAATTGACATTTTTTAGTTTCCCCAAAATTTTACTTTCTAATCCTGGTATTGGGTTAAATGTTCTAAATTTCCAATCTATGTCATTTGTTAAAAACTTAGTAAATTTGTTAGTATCATAATTATGAACCTTAAGATTTGACCTGAAATCAGCTGT
>MDSV01140813.1_pt1 | contig 21259 bp, 20 predicted proteins | sample 810851 | NCBI WGS metagenome assembly MDSV01 (sample SAMN05326640, study PRJNA326480) | marine metagenome | isolation source: seawater | place: Atlantic Ocean: North East | collected 2012 | reverse complement strand
TTTAATCTTATCTATTTTAAAATCGTAATTTTGTTTCATTTAAACTATATTTGAATAACCTGTTTTTTCTAATTGAACCCCAAGATCTGCATTTCCAGTTTTAATAATTTTTCCATTGGATAGAACATGGACGTAATCAGGTTTTATATAATCTAGTAATCTTTGATAGTGCGTAATTATTAAAAAAGCATTTTCTTTATTTTTGTAAGAATTTACTCCATCTGCTACAATTCTAAGTGCATCAATATCTAAACCTGAATCCGTCTCATCTAAAATTGATAATTTGGGTTGAAGGAGTTTCATTTGTAAAATTTCATTTTTTTTCTTTTCACCTCCAGAAAATCCAACGTTAAGTTGACGAGATAAAAATTTCTCATCAATGCCAAGCTCTGACGCTTTTTCCTTAATTAATTTTAAAAAAGTCAAAGTATCTAACTCTTTTTCACCTTGGGCTTTTCTAACTGAGTTCAAAGAAGTTCTTAAAAAAGTATTAGTGTTTACACCTGGTATTTCTAAAGGATATTGAAATGCTAAAAAAATTCCTTTTTGTGCTCTTTCTTCAGTTGAAAGTTCACTTAAATTTTCTCCATTATATTTGATGTCACCTTTAATTTCATAGCCGTTTTTACCTGATAACACATTTGCCAAAGTACTTTTTCCTGAACCATTGGGACCCATAATTGTGTGCACTTCTCCAGGTTTTATATCTAAATTTAAACCTCTTAAGATGTGCTTATTATCAATAGTTGCATCTAAATTTTTAATATTTAACATTAACCAACACTTCCCTCTAAACTGATAGCTACAAGTTTTTGCGCTTCAACTGCAAATTCCATAGGTAATTGCTGTAAAACTTCTTTGCAAAATCCGTTCACAATTAAACTTACTGCTGCTTCTTGATCTAAACCTCTTTGATTACAGTAGTAAAGTTGCTCTTCGTTTATTTTAGTCGTTGTTGCCTCGTGTTCAATTGTCGAAGTTGCGTTATTATTTTTGATGTAAGGAATAGTGTGTGCTCCACAACTATTTCCCATTAGTAAAGAATCACATTGTGTGTAGTTTCTTGAATTAATTGCTTTGTTCTTGATTTCAACAAGACCTCTATACATATTGTCTGCATTACCAGCTGATATTCCTTTAGAAATAATTTTACTTTTTGTATTTTTACCTAGGTGTATCATTTTTGTTCCAGTATCTGCCTTCTGGAAATTGTTTGTAATTGCTATTGAATAAAATTCTCCAACAGAATTATCTCCTTGTAAAATACAACTAGGATATTTCCATGTAATTGCTGAACCAGTTTCAACTTGAGTCCACGAGATTTTAGAATTTTTTCCTCTACATGCTCCTCTTTTTGTTACAAAATTATAAATTCCACCAACTCCTTTTTCATCTCCAGGATACCAATTTTGAACTGTAGAATATTTTATTTCCGCGTCGTCTAAAGCTACTAATTCCACATTTGCTGCATGAAGTTGATTTTCGTCTCGCATTGGAGCAGTACACCCCTCTAAATAACTTACATAACTTCCTTTATCAGCAATAATTAAAGTTCTTTCGAATTGACCTGTTTCAGAGGCATTAATTCTAAAATAAGTAGAAAGTTCCATTGGACACTTTGTATTGGGCGGAATGTAAACAAAAGAACCATCTGTAAACACAGCGGAATTTAAAGTTGCGAAATAATGATCACTTATTGGAATTACTGATCCAAGATATTTTTTAACAAGATCTGGGTGTTTTTGAATAGCTTCTGATATTGAACAAAATATTATTCCTTTTTTTGTAAGCTCATCTTTAAACGTAGTAGCTACAGAAACTGAATCAAAAACTGCGTCAACTGCTATTCCGTTTAACCTATTTTGTTCAACCAAAGGGATTCCAAGTTTTTTATAAGTTTCTAATATTTTTGGATCTATTTCATCTAAACTCTTTGGTTTTTCCGAAGCGCTTTTAGGTGCGGAATAGTAATATAAATCTTGATAATTTATTTTGGGATATTTTGGTTTCTGCCAGTCAGGTTCTTTTAAAACTTTTAGCCTATTAAAAGCTTTTAACCTCCACTCTAACATCCATTTTGGCTCTTTTTTAATGTTTGATATAAATTTTATTGTTGCTTCATTAAGACCTTTGGGAGATCTTATGTTTTCTACGTCTGTTGTAAAACCATATTTATAGTCTTTATTATTTTTTAAATCTTCTGCTTTCATTTATTCAAAGTTTGATTTTTTTTTACTAAATCTTGTAATTTAACTTTCTCAAAAAAATTATTTATATGTTGATCTAATTGATCCCAAAGATTATGAGTGATACATTTTGTGGATTTATTGTTACACCCTTTTTTTGAGTCTTTTTTACAATTGAGCGTTTTTACTTCCTCATCTACTGCTGAAATAATGTTTGAAATTTTTATTTCTTCAGGTGAATAAACTAAAGTATAGCCGCCTTTTGCTCCTCTAACGCTTTTTACTAAATTATTATATTTAAGTTTCATAAATATCTGTTCTAGATAAGCTAGTGAAATATTTTGCCTCAAAGATATATCGGTAAGACTTGTTGGACCTTTATCTTTAAATAAAGCTAAATCAGCCATAGCCATTACTGCGTATCTACCTCTTGTAGTTAACTTCATATATTATCGTTGTATTACAATATATTTTGTCTTAATCCTACTATTTTAGTCTGAATTAAAAAAAATTATTTGCCGCAGAAAAACGTGTTATAAAACAGTACTTTTTTTTAAAAATAATAATCATTAGCAATCATGAAACCTAAAAGTTTAGAAATTTTTATACCTGGGCCAGCAGGAAGACTTGAAGCAAAATATTATAAAAATCCAAAGTTTGGTTCCCCGGTAGCAATTATATTGCATCCTCATCCTCAATATGGAGGAACAATGAATAATAGAATAGTTCAACTTATGTATAATATTTTTTTGGAGAATGGGTTTTCAGTAATCAAAGTTAACTTTAGAGGTGTAGGTAAAAGTGATGGAGTTTTTGATAATGGACAAGGAGAATTATCTGATGCAGCGGCAGCTTTAGATTGGATTGAAAGAGAAAATTTAGATTATAGTCAATGTTGGGTTTCTGGTTTTTCTTTTGGTTCTTTAATTTGTATGCAATTAATTATGAGAAGACCTGAAGTAAACAATTTTATAGCCGTGTCACCTCAACCAAATGTATATGATTTTTCCTTTTTAGCTCCGTGTCCAACTTCGGGTCAAGTTATTTATAGTGAGAATGATGAATTAGTTACTAAAGAAAGCATTGACGAATTAGACAATAGAATTAAAAGTCAAAAAGGTGTTGAGGTAATTTTTTCAAAAATAAAAAATTCTAACCACTTCTTCAAAAATAAAGAGAAAGATCTTTCAATAGAAATTGAAAAATATCTAAAAGAAAAAACTGCTCTAATTTAAATCTTAACTAAATCCCCCCCTGTACATGGACTTGAGCATCCAGTTGTTTCCGGAAAAGATATGGGAAGTTTTAATAAAGATCTTATAGCTAAAAATGCAAATGCTTGAGACTCAACAAAATCACCGTCAACTCCATAATCATCAACAGATTGAATAACAATATTTTTTAAAGTATTTTTTTTTATTTTTTCAATTAATAAATTATTTTTTCTACCACCACCACAAACTATTACTTTCCAAAGTTTATCACTAGTGTTTGACAAAAGTGAAAATAATGATGATCCAATTACTCTTGCAGTAAAGTCAGTTAAAGTTGCGGCTCCATCTTCAAGTGAAAGCCCTCTTGCAAAAGAAACATCAAAGTCGTTTGTGTCAAAAGATAATGTATTTTTATTTTGCCTATTAGAAAACAACTCTTGAGCCTGTTCAAAAATAATTTCATTCCTTTTTCCTGACGACGCTAAAACCCCATCTTTATCATATTTATATTTAGAATTTTTTCTAACCCAAGAATCAATCAAACAATTTCCTGGCCCGATATCTCTGCTTGAAAAACCAAAGGCACCTGTGGGCTCCCTGATAATTGTAATATTTGATATTCCTCCAATGTTAAGAATACAAATCGGTAAGTCTATTTTGTATTTAGTTGCAATTAATTGATGAAATATAGGTGTCAAAGGAGCGCCCTCCCCGCCATTTTGAATATCGTTTTGTCTAAAATTAAAGATTATATTTTTTTTTATTAATTGTGATAAAAGTTTGCCATCACCAAGTTGGTAAGACATTTTTTCTTGAGAGTTATGATAGATAGTTTGGCCGTGAAATCCTACAATATCTATTTGTTTATCACTTTTAATTTCTTCTACTACTTTTGCATGAAATAAGGTAATTTTTCTCTCTAAATCTTTTAGCTCTTTTTCTAAAGTTTTAAGATCATCTTGGGCATGTATCTTTTCTTTGAGACTATGAATATTTTGATAAATATCACTGTCGTATTCAAAATATTTGTCTTTAATAACCTCGTATTTGGTCTCACCATTAGATTGAATAATTGAGGCATCAACTCCATCGCCTGATGTTCCGCTCATCAACCCTAGGGATGTGTATTGTTCGCTCATAATTATATTTATTTATAATAAATTTTGTATAATAGTGTTTTACACAAATTGTACTATGAAAAGTAATTTTTTATTAGAGATGCAAACACGTGGTTATCTTAATCAATGCACTGATTTGGATAAACTAGGTGAAATTTGTAAAAAAACATCAATTTCTGGATACATTGGTTTCGATTGCACCGCTAGTAGCTTACATGTTGGTAGTTTGCTTCAAATAATGATCTTAAAACTTATGCAAAAACACGGTCATCGGCCAATTATTCTTTTAGGTGGGGGTACAACATTAATAGGTGATCCTTCTGGAAAAGACACAACTAGGAAAATTTTAGAAGAAAATCAAATAAAGGAAAATATAAAAAGTATTAAAAAAGTTTTTAATACAGTTTTAGATACAACAAATAAAAAAACTGCTCCTGTATATGTAAACAACGCTGAATGGTTAACTAAATTAAATTATATTCAATTTTTAAGAGACATTGGTAGTAACTTTACGATTAACAAAATGTTAACCTTTGATAGCGTAAAACTAAGACTGGATAGAGAGCAATCTCTTAGTTACATGGAATTTAATTATATGATTTTACAAGCCTACGATTTTTATCAATTATACAAAAATAATAATTGTGTATTACAAGTTGGAGGTTCAGACCAATGGGGGAATATTGTAAGCGGAGTAGATTTGATTAGGAGAAAATTGAGAAAAGAAGCTTTCGGCCTAACATCTCCTTTAATTACCCTAGCCTCTGGAGCAAAAATGGGCAAAACTGAAAAGGGAGCGATTTGGTTAAATCAAGACCTGTTAACTCCATATGAGTATTGGCAATTTTGGAGAAACACAGATGATCGTGACGTAAAAAGATTTTTAAATTTTTTTACAGAAATAAATACAAAAGATTTAGTCACTATTTGTGAAAAGGAAAGAAATATAAATAACCTTAAAATTTTATTGGCTAATGAAGCTACTAAAATTCTCCATGGTGAGGCTGCATCTAAAAAAGCAGAGCAAACCGCTAAAGATACATTTGAAAAAGGGGGTTTAGGTGCAGATTTACCTGAAATTAAAATTAATTTTGATAAAATTGAAAAGGGAATAAATTTTTTAGATTTAATAGTTGATAATAAAATTCTAAATTCAAAAAGTGAGGCGAGAAGAGCAATTACAAATAAAGGGTTCAAAATTGATGATGTAATTGTTGAAGATGAAAAAAAAATTCTTCAAGTAAAAGATTTCAAAAAAAATATTCTAAAACTTTCGTATGGTAAAAAGAATCATTACTTAATAAAAATCATTTAGTGATCTTATTTCTATCAATTATCTTTTGAATAAATCTAGGAGTTAATGTTCTGATAGGATTGATTGTGGTTTTAATTTTCCCTTTTGGACCTTTCATTTTAAAGCTAATACCAAATAAACCTTCACCAACTTCTTTCGGTATAACAATATTTCCAATAACTGGAATTTTGGAGATCATTTTATTTAATGTTTTAGCTGGAACTAAGCTTCCTTTTAAGCTGGTTATACCATTTTCATCTTGATAACCTTCCATTAAAACTGAAATACTTGGTCCTAAAGCTAAAATTTCATTAAGTTTCAGAAAATTTTTATTTTTTTCCATATCAATTTCCAAAACATCAAAAGATAAACCTTCGCCCTCTGCCAGGTCGGCTAAACCTCTTAAATCTGCTAGAGAAAGTAGTTGAATTACGCCTGGAGCATTAACAACCTTAAAGTTTTCAATTTTAAGTTTGGAGTTAGTTTTGGTGCCATCTATTATAGTATTGAAAAGTAATTTTCCTCCTGAAAGGCCATTAAAAAAACTATATTCAGTTAATAAAGGTCTTGTTAAATCTGAGTAAATTTCTAAATATTTTTTTTCACTATTTTTATCTTTCTTCATTGAAATGTCTAAATAATTGTTTCCTCCAAAATCTCCCTTTGATGAAATTCTAATGAACTTTCCTTCTTTAATTTCTCCAATTAATTTAAAATTTTTAATTTTTTCAGACATTGGTGCTTTCATTTCCTTAAAATCAATTTCAATATTACCATTCAATTTTTGAAGTTTATTCTCACTACCTTGCTTGCTCAGAAATTTTGCTAAATTTGATGCATCAAATTTATTACCCTTAACTCTAATTTTTTTTTTATTTTGAATTGTAAAATTATTATTTGTTGTAGCAATTTCTATATTTTCAAATGATAAAAATCTATTTTTTTTTAATTTTAATCCAAAGATTTTTATTAAATTTTTTCCTTCTTCATAATTTAGACTATTTATTTTAATATCATCTTCCTTCTGTTCTAGATCTATATAAATATTAGCATTAGAGTTTTTGGGTTTTTGATAATTTATAATACCCAATTTTAAACTATTGCCGTAATCAAAATTCAATTTAAAATTATTGCGTTCGTTATCAAAATTATTTGATAAACTTATTTTAAAAAAGTCTAAGTTATTAAATGAATATTCTCCCTCAGCATTAAAATTAGTTTTTACTTTTGAAAAATTTGATTTAATTTTTAAATCTGAGACATAAATAAATTTAAATTCTTCAGATATAAAGTTATTTTTAAAAGGTTTTGACAATTTTATTATACTGTCATTGATTTTACCTGAAACACTATAATTATAATTTTTAACCTTATAAGTCCTGTCAAATTCAATGGAAAAGTTATTATTTAAATTTGCTTTTATATTTTTTATATTTTTTGAGAATTCAAAATTATCTAAAATTCTTGTATATTTACCTAAAATCGTTTCATCAAAATTTAATATAGAATTAAAATCTGAACTTAATTTGATTCCATTCTCTATATTAATTTTAATATTACCGTCAGAAAGCTTAATGTCCTCCAAATTTCCAAAAATATTTTTGACTAAAATATCATTTTTATCTGCAAAAAAATTTAGATTTACTTGTCTTAAATACAAATCACTAATTAATTGAGCCTCTAAATTTTTAACTGAACCTTTTGCAATAAAATTTTTAATATTCCCATCTTTAGTTAAAAAAATATCAATTTCAGAGATTACTTTTCCATTTATAATCTTATTATTTAATATACTTTTAAAATTTGATGGTTTTATTATTGCTGATAATTTTTTTATTTGAGTGATTTCTAATTCTTTTGAAATAACGTTTATTTTTTTAATTTTTGGGTTTGATTTTGATAAAGATAAAAAGTCAATATAAACTTTAATATTTTTTGCTGGCAAAGAAACGCCTCTATATATTATTTTTGGATTTTCAGTTTCTAAAAATAAGCTTAATTCCCTAGGATCAATTTTAAATTTAATAGTATCAAGTTCTAAATTAATATTTTTAGTTTTAGAAATTTTATTTGAAATTAATACGTTAAACTTACTCGTTTCAATTCCTTTGGTTGACAGTATTCCTATAAAAATAAATATTGAAATTAAAATTAAAATTAATGAATTTAAAAATATTTTTTTCATTTTTTATTTTTAATGCCTTCTTCTATAAATAAATCTATATTACCGTCTAAAACACTTGAAGGATTTGTGCTTTCTGTTTTATTTCTTAGATCTTTTACTAATTGATAAGGTTGTAAAACATAAGATCTTATCTGGTGTCCCCAACCTATATCGGTTTTGGTAGTTAGTTCCTTTTGGTTTTCCTCCTCTTTTTTTTGCATTTCATGCTCATATAATCTCGCTCTTAACATTTTGTAACAAGTTTCTTTGTTTTTGTGTTGAGATCTTTCATTTTGACATTGTACGACTATTTTTGTAGGGATATGTGTTATCCTAACTGCACTGTCAGTTGTGTTTACATGTTGTCCACCAGCACCACTGGATCTATAGGTGTCTATTCTTAAATCTTTTTCGTCAATCTTTATACTAATATCTTCGTCAACAGCTGGATAAACCCAAACACTTGCAAAACTAGTATGTCTTCTTGCTCCACTATCAAATGGTGATATGCGAACTAGTCTATGAACTCCAGACTCTGACTTCATTAATCCGTATAAATAATTACCTTCTACTTTAACAGTAGAAGATTTTATTCCTGCTTCCTCTCCTTTGTGTTCACTTATAATCTCATATTTAAATTTCTTTTTATCAAACCACTTAATATACATTCTTCTAAGCATATCTGCCCAATCTTGGCTTTCTGTTCCTCCTGCTCCAGCATGAATTTCTAAAAAAATATCGTAGTCATCGTTTTCACCTGACAGAAAACAATTTATTTCATTTTTTTTTATGTCTTGTAAAATTTGTTCGATTTTTTGCTTGCAGTCTTTAATTGTTTCATCGTCATTTTCTTGGGAGGCTAAAAAATGAAGATCTTTTAGATTATCTAAATCTTTTAAAGATTTTTGGTAAGAAGTTAGAATATTTGTAAAAATTTTCTTTTGTTTAAGTATTTTTTTTACTAAAGTTTTGTCTTTCCAAAAATTTTCTTTGGAAGAAATTTCTTCTAGCTCTTGAAGTTTTGAATCAATATTTTGCCTATCAAAGATACCCCCTGATATTATTCAAAGATCTTTCAGTTAATTGTAATATAGACTCAAAATTTTCCATTAGTAAAATTGCCTAAACTGAATTATTTTATCATTTTCATTGGGTGAAATTAAATTATTATTTTCTATATTGTTAATATCTTTAAATTTTAAAGCTTCAATTATTATGTTTTTTTCACTTCCTATTGATTTTACTCCTGTGTCATAATTTAAAGAAGTCAAATAAATATTCTCAGGTATTCGGAATTCCTTAAAATCCTCTTTGTAAAGAGCTTTTTCAACAAAATCTTTGAAAACAGGTAATGCTGCTTTTGATCCAGTCTCAAACTTTCCTAAAGATTTTGGGTTATCGTAACCAATATAAACTCCAACAACTAAATGAGATGAAAATCCAATAAACCACGCATCGTAATTATCATTTGTAGTGCCAGTTTTTCCTGCTAAAGGAACCTTTAAAGGTCTTAGTTTTTTAGCTGTACCTCTTTTAACTGCTCCTTGTAAAATTGAAGTCATTTGATAGGCGGTTTCTTCACTAATTACTCTTTCGTTTTGAATTTCAATTTTTGGAAGTCCTTTTTCCTCATCGTTTATAAATTTATCACAACCAATACATTTTCTATCTTTATTCTGAAAAATAGTTTTTCCTCTTCTGTCTTGTATTCTTGTAATTAATTTTGGTTCAATTTTTATACCGCCGTTGACAAATGAAGCATAAGAAGCTGTCAAATTAATTAGTGTTGTCTCTGCTGCACCTAAAGAGACTGATAATAGCTCGGGTATTTCGTTATAAATATTTAATTTTTTTGATAAATTTAAAATTTCATCTAATCCTAGGATTTTTGCAATCCTAACTGTCATTAAATTTCTTGAATATTCAATACCTTTTCTGAAGGTCGTTGGTCCATAAAATTTTTTTCCATAGTTTTCTGGTTTCCAATTTTTTAGACCAACACCTTGGCTTTCAACAAAAGGTGCATCAAGAATTATGGAATTGGGAGAAAAACCATTTTCTAAAGCTGCTGCGTAAACAATTGGTTTAAATGCGGATCCTGGTTGTCTCTTTGCTTGAGTCACTCTATTAAATTCACTAGTCCTAAAATTAAACCCTCCTGCCAAAGCAAGAATCTCACCTGTGAAAGGATCTAATGCTACAATTCCGCCGTTAACCTTCGGATATTGTTTTAACAACCAAGAACTATTACTTCTTTTTACAAAAATTATATCACCAATTTTATGTACATCCTGTATTGATTTTTTTTTTGGAATTGTCCATTTAATATTTTTAAACGCTATTCTTCCTTTAGAAGTTTTTTTTTTATCAATTGTTTCAAATATTATTTCATCTTTATTTAAAGAAATGATTTCTGCTAAATACCAATTTAAAGTGGGATCAAGTTTAAATTGAGAAATTTTATTTTGCCAGGTTTTATTTTTAATTTTATTGGCCACTGGGCCTCTCCAACCTTTTCTCCGATCATAATCTTCAATCCCCTGTCTTAGAGATTTTAATGCTTGAATTTGATAATTAATTCTTAGAGGTGTGCTAATGCTTAATCCCTGAGAATAAAGTTTTTCAAAACCATAAATATCTTTCACAATTCTTCTAACTTCCTCTGTGTAGGAATTTGCTTCATTAACTATTTCGATTTTTCTTCTTTTAAGTTTCAATTCTGTTTCTTTAAATATGTTTAATTCTTTTTTTTTTATAAATTTATTTTCCTCAAGATTTTCAAGCACTAAATTTCTTCTAAATTTTGCAATCTCAGGGTACTTATAAGGATTGTATTTACTAGGGGCTTTAGGTAAAGCTGCCAACAATGCTGTCTCTGGATAATCTAAATCTTTAATAGATTTATCAAAATATTCCAGACTAGCGGCAGCAATACCATATGTGCCTTGTCCTAAATAAATTTGATTCAGATAAAGTTCTAAAATTCTCTCTTTTGTATATGCTCTTTCAATTCTAAAAGCTAAAATTGCCTCCTTGATTTTTCTTTTCATAGAAACTTCGTTAGTGAGTAAAAAATTTTTTGCTACTTGTTGCGTAATAGTTGATGCTCCTTCTAATCTTTTATTTTGTGAAATATTTTTTAAATTTTTTATAGTAGCTCTTAATATTCCCCTGGCATCTATCCCGGGATGACTAAAAAAATTCTTATCTTCAGCTGAGAGAAAAGCATTAATAATTTTTTCTGGAATAGAGTCGTATGGTATAAACAATCTTTTTTCTATAGCGTATTCGGCAATTAATCTATTATCTTCAGAATAAACCCTGCTTGATATTGGGGGTTGGTAATTTGAAAGCTTTTTATAATCAGGCAAACCAACTGAAAAATACCATAACGTTGAAAAAATAAAAAAAACTACTGTAGAAAAAAATATGATTATAAATTTTACTGAAAAATTGAGTAGTTTTACCATAGGTACCATTTATAATAACAAATCTGACTATCTTGAGGCATTCATTCATTTAAATCGTGTAATTATGAATAAAATTGTATAAAATATAAATAATGACAAATTTAAAAAAAACAAATTTTAATAATATCAAAGGAATTCTAACAAAATGGAAAAAAATTTATATATTGATGCATCGCATCCTAATGAAACTCGAATTGTTCTTAAATCTGAAAATCGTATTGAAGAATATGAATTCGAAGATACAAATAATTTAAATTTTAAAAATAATATATATTTAGCAACAGTAAGCAGGGTTGAGCCATCATTACAAGCTGCTTTTGTTAATTTTGGAAGAGAACGTCATGGTTTTTTAGCTTTTAATGACATTCAATCAGACTATTACCAGCTACCTTCAGAGGATAAAGAAAAAATAAGAATAGCTGAAGAAAAAATTAGAGAAGAATTAAAGGATAAAACGATTGACTCTAACCAAGATAATCTAAAATCTGAAGAAACGGAAATCAAAGATCAGAAATTTGATGAACAGGAAAATCAAATTTCTAAAGAAAACAAAAAACAAGAGTATCGAGATAAAGTAAAATTATCATTCGGTATTAAAAGATATAAAATCCAGGAGGTCATTAAACCGGGACAAGTAATTTTAATTCAAGTTATTAAAGAAGAACGTGGCCAAAAAGGAGCTGCTCTAACTACATTTATATCATTGGCGGGTAAGTATATGGTTTTAATGCCTAACACACCTAAAGGTGGGGGAATATCAAGAAAAATTTTTAATTCATCGGACAGACAAAAAATAAGAAATATTCTTAACGATATTGATATACCAAAAATTATGGGCGTAATTGTAAGAACAGCCGGTGCAAATAAGTCTAAAAACGAAATAGAAAAAGATTTTCAAAGTACTTTGAAAACCTGGGAAGAAATTAAAAACAAAGCATTAGACTCTAATGCTCCGTCTCTCGTTTATGAAGAAGGTGATATCATAAAAAGAACTTTAAGAGACACTTATGATAACGATACAAAAAATGTTTATGTTGAAGGTAATGAAGCATACCAAAAAGCTAAAAAATTTATGAAAGAATTAATGCCAAGAAATGTTAAGAACATTAAAAAATATAGAGGAAAAATTCCTTTATTTCATGATGCCAAAATTGAAAAAGAATTAAATAATATATATGAACCAACAGTAAAATTAAAATCTGGAGGTTATATAGTAATCAATCCAACCGAAGCTCTTGTTTCCATTGATATAAATTCTGGACAATCTACAAAGCAAATCAATATAGAAAAAACTGCTTTAAATACTAACTTGGAAGCAGCAGAGGAAATAGCACACCAAATTAAACTAAGAGATTTATCAGGTCTAATTGTGATCGATTTTATAGATATGATGAGTTTTTACAACAAAAGATCAGTTGAAAAAAAAATGAGAGAAAGCATCAGAAAGGATAGAGCGCGGATACAAATTGGTAAAATAAGTAATTTTGGCCTTCTTGAGATGACTAGACAAAGATTGCGTGAAGGATCAATCAAATGGGAAACTCAATTATCCTTATCTTCCTTTTCACAAAAAATTTTAAAAAAAATCCAGCACTTGGCTTTTACAGATAAAGTAAAATTTATTCATACTCATATTCCAGAAAAAGTAAAAATTTTTATAGAAAAAAATTTTTTAGATGAATTAAAGTATTTTAAAAAAAAATACTCTTTTGAAGTTAATTTATTATCTGAAGAAAAATTTATTATTCCTGAATATAAAATTGATCTTTTAAATAAATCAAAAAAAATTATTAATACATTTGAAAACATAAACTTAATTATTGAAAATAATAAATCAAAAAGTAATTATTCGAGCAAAAAAAAGGTAAAAAATATTGAAAAAACTAAAGACAAAATAAGAAAAACTAAGTCCAAAAAAAAAATTAGAACCCTTTGGGTAAGAAGAAAAAAAAATTAAATTAAACCTTTTGATGGAGAACTTGCTAACGCCAAAGAGCTTTTGATCATTCTCCCGGCCAAATAAGAATTTCTTCCTGAAACAACAGCGTCCTTAAAAGCTTTCGCCATTAGTATCGGTTTTTTAGCATTAGCTATAGCACTATTCACTAAAACACCATCACAGCCTAATTCCATAGCTATTGTTGCATCTGATGCAGTTCCTATTCCTGCGTCAACAATAACTGGCACTCTTGATTGCTCAATTATTAATGAGATATTAACTTTGTTTTGTATACCTAAACCTGATCCAATTGGAGAAGCTAAAGGCATAATTGCTGAAGCTCCGCAATCTTCTAGTTTTTTTGCTAATAAAGGATCATCGGTGCAGTATACCATTACTTTAAAACCCTCCTTGGCAAGTATTTGAGTAGACTTAATTGTTTCAATCATATTTGGGTAAAGAGTTTTTTTATCTCCTAAAACTTCAAGTTTAACTAATTTCCAACCACCCATTTCTCTTGCTAACCTTAGGGTTCTTAAAGCTTCTTTTGAATTAAAACAACCTGCTGTGTTTGGAAGTAAAATTATTTTTTTTGGATTAAGGTAATCGGTAAGGATAGGTTTTTTTTTATCTAATATATTTACCCTTCTGACAGCTACTGTAACCATATCTGCACCTGATGCATTTATGGCTTTAGCAGTTTCTGAAAAGCTTCTATATTTACCAGTTCCAACTATTAATCTTGACTTAAGTGTTCTACCAGCAACTTTAAAAATATCTTTTTTCATTTCATCCTCCTCCTATAAAGTGGACAATTTCTATTTTATCGTTACTTTTTAATTTTTTTTTCTTATAATTAACTTTTGGAACAATTGCTCCATTATGTTCAACTGCTACTTTTTTGTTAGTTAATTTGTATTTTTTTAAAAGATCAAATAACGAACAGTTTGTTTTAACAAGTACCTTTTTTCCATTTAATTGTATTTTTGCCATAATTAAGTTATTCAATGCTAAGAAATTATGAATAAAATTATAATTCTTAATGGACCAAATCTCAACCTTTTAGGTGAGAGAGAGAGAAATCAATATGGAAGCTTAACCTTAAAAGATATAGAAAAGATTTGTGTTGATTACTCAAGTAGAAACAACATCAAATTATCTTTTTTCCAATCCAATTTAGAGGGAGAACTAGTCGATCGAATTCAGTCTTCAAGAAATAATCAAGACGGATTAATCATTAATGCTGGAGGATACACTCACACCTCTGTAGCAATTCATGATGCTTTGAAAATATTAAAAATTCCAATTATTGAATTGCATATTAGTAATATTTATAATAGAGAGGAATTTAGGCATAAATCTCTAATTAGTAAAGTTGCAAAAGGAGTTATTTGTGGTTTTGGGGCCGAAGGTTACTTGATGTCTTTAAACGCGATGAATAAATTTTTAGAAAAATGAAAATTGATAAGAAATTAATAAAAGAATTAGTAGACAATCTTAAAGAATTTGAACTAACAGAGCTAGAGTATCAAGATGGTCAAACAAAAATCAAAGTCTCTAAAGCTTCTAGAAGTGTTGATCAAATTAAAACAAGCGCAGTAGTTTCACAAAATAAAGCAGTGTTAAAATCCTCTGATGATAGTGATGGGATTAGAATTAAATCTCCAATTATAGGGACAGCTTATTTAGCTGCGGAGCCAGGAGCTAAAAAATTTGTTGAAGTTGGTGATAAAATTAAAAAAGGTCAAACGGTAATGATTGTTGAAGCAATGAAAACTATGAACCATGTCCCTTCAACTTCTGACGGCGAGGTTAAGAAAATTTTAATAGAAGATGGTCAGCCAGTCGAATTCGGTCAAACTTTAGTTATTCTTAAGTAAAATAATGTTCAAAAAAGTTTTAATTGCTAATAGAGGAGAAATAGCTGTTAGAGTTATTAGGGCTTGTAAAGAATGGGGCATTAAAACTGTAGCAGTTCACTCAGATGTAGACTCAGAATCTATGCATGTGAGGCTAGCTGATGAGAGTGTATGCATAGGATCTCATCAACCGCAAAATAGTTACTTAAATATTTCATCAATAATGTCTGCAGTAGATTTAACTGGTGCAGAAGCAATTCATCCTGGTTATGGTTTTTTATCAGAGAACGCAAAATTTTCTGAAATCGTTAATAAACATGGTATTAAGTTTATTGGTCCTAGTGCAGAAATAATTTCAAAAATGGGAGATAAAATTGAGGCAAAAAGAATTGCAAAACAATTCGGTCTTCCTGTTATTGAAGGTTCAGAGGGTGGAGTAAAATCTTTTGCTGAAGCTAAATCTATTTGTAAAGATATTGGATACCCAGTTTTAATTAAAGCAGCTGGTGGTGGAGGTGGTAAAGGTATGAAGATAGTTGATGAGGAAAGTAAATTAGAAAATTTATTTCTCACAGCAAAGTCTGAAGCTAAAAAATTTTTTAATAATGATGAATTATATATTGAAAAGTATTTCAAAAATCCAAGGCATATTGAAGTTCAAGTAATGTCCGGAAAAAATAGGACTATTCATTTAGCTGAGAGAGATTGCTCTGTTCAAAGAAGACATCAAAAGTTAATTGAAGAAACACCTAGTCCAGTTTTAACAGACAAAATAAGAAAAGATCTTTTTGAAAAGACAGTAAAAATGGTTGAACAAATAAATTATGAAGGAGCCGGTACTGTAGAATTTATATATGAAAACGAAAAATTCTATTTTTTAGAAATGAATACCAGGGTTCAAGTTGAGCATCCTGTGACTGAAGTTCAAACGGGTATTGATATTGTTAAAGAACAACTCTGGATAGCCTTTACAGGTGATACTGCTTTAAAACAAAATGATATTAATCCTAGAGGACATACAATTGAGTGCAGAATTAATGCAGAAAACCCTGCTTTAGATTTTCAACCAAGTCCTGGCACTATAAGTGTTTGCCATCAACCATCAGGTTTTAGAACTCGAGTAGATGGCTCTATATTTCAAGGTTGTAAAATTACTCCTTATTATGACAGTTTAATTGCTAAAGTTATATGCAAAGGTAGAAACAGAACTGAAGCTATTCAAAGAACTTTAAGATCATTGGATGAATTTGTTTTAGAAGGAATAACTACTACAATTGATTTACACAAAAAAATATTAAATCACAAAAAATTTATTAATTCTGATTTCGATACAAACTGGTTAGGAAAAGAAAAGTTTTATTAAGCGTTATTACAATTAATTAGCTGAAGATCGTAAATTGCATGGTCAAATGGCGTTACACTTGGATCTGAAGCAAATGTCCACCCATTAAATATAAATACCTGTTCATTATTATTTTTAGTCAAATCCTTAACTTGCATATATGCGACACTATCAAAAATATTATTAATTTTAACTTTACCACACTTGAGAATTTTAATTTGTAAAGGGCCGAATTGTCTGATTTCATTTAAGTTAATTATTAGTTCTGATGATTTAGCGGTAATTTTATCTAAACCAATTAATATTGCTTGAGATGACTTTAATGCTGTTATTGTTTTTTTCTCTTTTAAATTTTGATTTGATGAAACATTTTCGCTTTCTTCTTCTAATTCCTCAAAACTAGGTGTTATTTCCTCTACGTTTATTAAGGGTGTTGTTGTTATTTTTTCTTCTGCAATGAGTGAATTTAAATAGAAAAAAAATATAATAAAAAAAAATTTATTTCCAAGTTTCATATTTTTTTATACTTGCGCTTTTTCTTAATTTTACAGGCTTATAACTGTTCTCGGTTCCGGTTTGATTTTCTAAATGTTCTTTTTGCCATGAAAATTTTGTATCTTTGGAATTTGGTGTCTTATCAATAGTATGATGCATCCATAAATACCAGTCTGAGGTAATTTTGGTAGCCTCAATATTATTGGCGTAAACTACCCAGCGCTCATTTTTTTTACTCTGATAATATTTATTACCATATTCATCTGAGCCGACAAATTTTCCATAAAATAAGGTTTTTAAAAAAGTTCCGAAGGTTTGTTTATTCCACCATGTAAAAATTATTTTTAAGCTCATATAAGAATTTTTAAATCCACACAATTAATAATTGTATTATTAAATAATAGACACTTTATACAATTAATATATATCTAAATAAAGAGATTCCATTAATATTATGAAAAAATACGTTGTTGAAACTTACTATACTTGCACTTTTAAAACTATCCATTCATTAAATAATTTAGACGAAACTGAATTATCTAAAATTGATCAAAGAAATGACGGTGAGGTTGAGGTAATTGATGTAAAACTCAATAATAGGAAAACCAAAAAAATTGGTGGTAAAAAAGAAGATAAATCAAGTGATGCAAAATTAGATAAAAACTTGTCAGATAATATTTCAAATCAATTGAAAAAAACAAAAAAAGATGAAGAAAGTAATACTGTAAATCTTAAAATCAAAAATAATGCTCGATTTAAAATGCCTGATAGACGTAAAGGATATATCCAAAAAGCACAAATTGGAGACCATAAAGTGTATCTTCACACTGGTGAGTATGATGATGGAAAAATTGGTGAAATATTTATAGATACAAATAAAGAAGGTGAGCTTGTTAAAGCAATGATGAATAATTTTGCAATAGCGATTTCTTTAGGATTACAATATGGAGTACCTCTTGAAGAATATGTAGATGCTTTTATTGATACAAAGTTTGAACCTTCTGGAAATGTAGTTGGAAATGATAGAATTTTAAGTGCCTCTTCAATTCTAGACTATGTTTTTAGAGAACTCGCAATTTCATATCTCGGAAAAGAAGAATTAGCGCATACACCATCCATTGCAAGTTCGAAAAGCTTAGATGGTGGAAATGAGGATGATAAATTTCTCAAGATTGTTAAAAATATAACTTCTAAGGGTTTTGTAAGAAGTAATTATGAGGAAAAACTTGTAGATCTTTCAGACGTAAGAATTAATTTAAAAACAAAAAATTAATTTTTCTTTAAATCTTTTTTGATACTTAATTCCTTTAACTGCTTATCATCTACCTCTGAGGGTGCTTTCATCATTAAATCTTGTGCGTTTTGATTCATGGGAAATAAAGTAACTTCTCTAATGTTTTCTTGACCTGCAAGTAACATTACAATTCTATCTATGCCAGGTGCAATACCGCCATGTGGAGGTGCTCCATAACTAAATGCATTAATCATTCCGCTGAATTTTTCATCTACATCTTTCTTACTGTATCCAGCTACATCAAACAATTTATACATTAATTCAGGAATATGATTTCTTATTGCTCCTGAGGACAGTTCAACTCCATTACAAACAATATCGTATTGAAAAGCTTTTATATCTAATGGTTTATCTAGGTTTAAATCTTTTAAATTTCCCTGAGGCATGGAAAAAGGATTGTGACTAAATACAATTTTTTTTGTAATTTCATCAAACTCATACATCGGGTAATCAATAATCCAGCAAAAAGCAAATTTATCTTTGTCTATAATATCAAGATCTTGAGCAATTTTATTTCTAGCTAATGAAAGAATTTTTTCAATTTCTTTTTCTTTGCCGCAAGATAGAAAAACACTGTCACCTATTTCAGCATTACAAGTTTTCATTATTTCTTTTATAGACTCCTCACTAAAAAATTTGCCAACAGGACCTTTCCCTTTTATTTCTTTTTCCTTTTCAATGGTGAAATACGCCAATCCAGATGCGCCTTGTTCTTTAGCCCATTTATCAATATTATCAAAGAAACTTCTAGGTTTATCTTGAGTTTTTTTTGTTATTATTGCTCTCACAATTGAACCTGACTTTACAAGCTTTTTGAAAATATCAAACTTTACATCTTCTCGATTAAATATATTCGTTATATCTTGAATTATAAGAGGATTTCTTAAATCTGGTTTATCTGTTCCGAATTTCTTCATTGCTTCCCTAAAGGGAATTCTGGGAAATTTATCACTTAACATTTTTTTTGATGAGAAAGTTTTAAACAATTTTACCATCAACTTTTCTACAACATTAAAAATATCTTCTTGCTCTACAAAAGACATTTCTAAATCTAATTGATAAAATTCACCTGGACTTCGATCAGCTCTAGCATCTTCATCTCTAAAGCATGGTGCAATCTGAAAATATTTATCAAAACCAGAAACCATAATTAATTGTTTAAATTGTTGAGGAGCTTGAGGTAAAGCATAGAATTTTCCAGGATTTAATCTACTTGGAACTAAAAAATCTCTAGCACCCTCAGGGCTAGATGAAGTTAAAATTGGAGTTTGATACTCCAGAAAATCTAATTTTAACATTTCAGATCTTATAAAAGATATAACTTTCGATCTTAAAATTATATTTTTATGCATTTCTTCTCTTCTTAAATCTAAAAATCTATATTTTAATCTTATATCCTCTGGATATTCTTGATCACCAAAAACTGGCAGCGGTAATTCTTTTGCATTAGACAATACTTCAATTGAATCTATTGAAATTTCAATTTTACCAGTTTTTAAGTCTAAATTTTCTGTACCGCTCGATCTTTTAACTACCTTACCGTTTATTTTAAGAACGGTTTCTGGTTTTGATTTTTCTAAAACTGGAAAAAAATTATTATTATTTTCTATTACACATTGTGTAATTCCATAATGATCACGAAGATCTATAAATAATAAATTTCCATGGTCTCTTGTCCTGTGCAACCAACCAGAAAGAGTAACATTTTTATTGATTTCTTTTTCACTTAATTCTGAACAATTGTGAGATCTATATTTATTCATTGACTTAATACTTTTTTTATTAAATTAATATTGATCGATTTTCCAGTAGATAAAGACATTTCATCAATATCTTTGAGAAATTTAAACATTTTTTCGTACGACCTTTCAACATTTTTAACAATATAATCTGATAATTTTGGGTTAATACTTACTTGTTTATCTGAGAGCGTTTTTGAAATAATTACTTTTAATAAATCGTCAGTTGGTAAATCAATACCAATAAATAAAAAACTATTGATTCTAGATTTTAAGTCGTTCAAAATAAATTTAGTATTTTTAATAGACGTAATTGTATTTATTAAAATATAATTTTCTAATTGTTTAGACTCATTTAAAATCGAATAGAGTAATTTTTCATCAATATTATTATTATAACTATCTATAATTAAACAATCCAAATTAATCAAATCTTTGATTGTCTCGTTTTTAACATCTTTAGCATCAATTAATTTTATTTTATCAATTTTTTTTTCTAGTATTTTAGCTAAATGAGTTTTACCTGATCCTGATGCTCCGAAAATATTTAACCATTTCCCTGGCCATGTTGGCCAACTTTCTACTAATTTGTAAGCAGAAAAATTGTTATTTGATATAAAAAAATCTTGTTCGTAATATTTTTTAGAAAATGGGAATTTAAATATAAGTTGATCCATTTTTATAATTTTATTACCCATTGTTCGTTGATTAATTGTAAATCTATATTTTCTAATTTTAATAATGTTATTATCTTTTCTAAATTTCCTAAGTATTTAATTCTTAAGTTCATAAAATCTTTATTAAAATCTTGAACATAAATACTTTCTATTGAGTCAATTTTTTTTATTCTTAAATTTAGTTCGACTAAATTACTATCCTTATTTAGATTTAATTTAACTTTTAAAAAAGAGGGTGTTCTAATGTCAATTAAGTTTTTCGATTTTACTAGATTAATTAATTCTTTCTTAGTCTCAGTAATTATTTTTTCATAAAATTTATTCTTATTTAGATTTCCTTTTTTTATTTTTAATGCTTTAGATATATCTTTATCTTGTATTTTTGATTTAATATATACCCTCTCGTTATTGTTTTTATTGTCTTCAATTAATATTAAAGCTATATTTTTATTTTTGAATTCCTCGAAT
>MDSV01126735.1_pt1 | contig 21271 bp, 16 predicted proteins | sample 810851 | NCBI WGS metagenome assembly MDSV01 (sample SAMN05326640, study PRJNA326480) | marine metagenome | isolation source: seawater | place: Atlantic Ocean: North East | collected 2012 | reverse complement strand
TAAAAAAAATTGGACCTATTTTAGCCATAAATAACAAAGAGTTTTACAACAAACATGTTGCTGAAAAACTTAATTAAAAATACCCCTCGTTATCTAAGATATTTAAAGATCAAGGGTTTAACTCTTGATAGTCGTGAGGTTAAAAAAGGATACATTTTTTTTGCTTTAAAAGGCAATAAATTTAATGGAGAGCATTATATTGTAGAAGCTCTAAACAAAGGTGCAGGTCTAATTATTTGTTCTAAAAATTGTAAATTTAAAAGTAACAAAATTCCGTTTATCAAGACAACAAAAGTTAAAGATTATTTAACTGAAATAACCTCAAATTTTTATAAACAAAAACCAAAAAATATTATTGCGGTGACGGGTACAAATGGAAAAACCTCAGTCGCTGATTTTTTTTACCAAATTCTAAATTGTAATAATGTTCCTGTAGCTTCTATAGGAACTTTAGGCATAAGATACAAAAGAAAGACTGTTTCTACTAATCTCACTTCTCCAGATATAATTACAATTCATAAATGGCTCCACAGTTTAAAAAAAAACAAAATAGACAATGTAATTATAGAGGCATCTAGCCACGGCTTAAGTCAAAGTAGGTTAAATGGTATAAATTTTAAAGCAGCAATTTTCACAAATTTAAGCCAAGACCATTTGGATTATCATAAAACAATGAATTCTTATCTTAAAGCAAAACTTATTTTATTTTCTAAATTACTACCAAAAAGAAGTTACATCATTTCTGATGAGAGTATAAAAGAATATTCAATTTTGAATAGGATATCTAATAATAGAAAAATGAAACTACTTAATATATCAAAGACCTTGGTAGATTTTAAAAATTTTCCTTCAAAAATATATGGTTCATTTCAAATTAAGAATCTATCAATGGCAATTTTAGCTGCTCAAATATGTGGCTTAAGTAAAAAAAAAATAGAGAAAATTTTAAAAAACATTCAAGATGTAAATGGTAGATTAAACTTTATAAAAAAATATTCTAATAATATAAGAGTTTTTATAGATTATGCACATACACCTGAAGCTTTACGTGAAGCTATACTATCTATTAAGAACTTAGGTAGTAGTAATATTTCTCTAGTATTTGGATGCGGAGGAGAAAGAGATTTTAAAAAAAGACCTTTGATGGCTAAGATCGCTAAATATTATTGTAATAAAATTTATGTTACGGACGATAACCCCAGAAATGAAAATCCTGGAAAAATAAGAAAAGAAATAACAACACACCTTAAAAGAAGTGATTATTATGATATTGGCAATAGAGCGGATGCAATTAAAAAAGCAATAGCTAACGCAGAACCTAATGAAACAATTTTAATTGCAGGAAAAGGACATGAAAATTATCAAGACTATGGTAAACAAATATTGCGTATTTCAGATAAAGAAATAATTAAAAAAATTAAAAATTTGAAAAAAAATATAAATCAAAAAAATCGAAATTATTCTTTTAACTCAAAATTATTAAATCAAATTCTCACTAAGAAAAAATTTTATAAATTTAAAGGTTTAGTTATTGACTCGAGAGATGTTAAAAAAGGTGATTTATTTTTGGCCATAAAGGGAAAAAAAAATGATGGTCATAAATTTATTTCTCAAGCTTTTAAAAAAGGAGCAAGTTATGTTTTGTCTTCATCTAATAAAGATAATAAAAAAAATATTGATAAAATAATTAAAATTCAAAATCCAATAATTTTCTTAAATAAATTTGCAAAACTCAAAAGAAATAATTGTAACGCTAAAATAGTTTCAATAACTGGTAGTGCAGGAAAAACATCTTTAAAAAATATGCTTTACGAGTTACTTAAGAAATATGATAGTACTTATGCTTCCCCAAGATCTTTTAACAATCATTATGGCGTACCTGTAAGTTTATCTAATCTAAATTCTGATCATAGGTACGGTATATTTGAAGTAGGAATGAGCAAAGCAGGAGAGATAAATAGATTGTCAAAATTGATCAAACCAGATTTAGCTATAATTACTAATATTGCAGAGGCTCACATAGAAAATTTCAAAAATACCGCAGGCATAGCAAAAGCAAAGGCAGAAATTATTTACAATATAAAAAAAAATGGAACAATTATTTTAAATCGCGATGATAGTTTTTTTGATTACCTAAAAAAGATAGCAATATCAAAAAAATTAAAAGTCTTAACGTTTGGAAAGCATGTTAATTCAGATATCTGTTTATCTAAAATTAAAACCAGAAAATTTACAAAGATTTTACATATTCGAATATTGGATGAAATTTTTGAAATTAAAGTAAACAGTATCAATATCTATAATGTTCTTGCATCTTTAGCGGTGCTTAAAGAGCTTAATATGAATCTTCAGCGGGTTATAAATTCATTTGAATATATAAAGCCATCACAAGGAAGAGGTAGAATACACTTAATTAAAAGATATAAGAAAGTTTTTAAATTGATCGATGAAAGTTACAATGCCAACCCCTTATCAGTAAAAAGCGCGATAAATAATTTTTCTGCAATAAAAAAAAATAATTTCAAAAAATACCTTGTTCTTGGTGATATGCTAGAGCTTGGAAAAAGATCTAATACTTATCATATACAATTATCAAAACTTATTAACAGTTCAGATATTGACAAAGTATTTATCAAAGGAGAAAAGTCCTATTTAACTTATAAAAATTTAAAAAAAAAAAAAAGAGGAAATATTTTTCAGAGTAATTCTGATATTGATTTGATACTTAAAGATATAATAACTAACAATGATTATTTAATGATAAAAGGATCTAACGCTACAGGATTAAATATTATTAGCAAAGCAATGATAAAAGGAATTTAAATGTTATTTAATTTACTTACATCTTTCATTGATACGTACTCATTCCTCAATGTATTTAAGTATTTAACTTTTAGAACAGGACTTTCTGTAGTCACGTCTCTAGTTGTTGTTTTTATAATAGGGAGTCCGCTAATTAGAATATTTTCAGAAAATATGATTTCAGGACCAATAAGACAAGATGGACCTTTAGACCACATTATTAAGAAAACAGGCACACCTACAATGGGTGGTGTTATAATAATAATTGGTATTATCACAAGTACTTTGCTGTGGGCAGATTTAAAAAATATTTATATTTGGACTTTAGTTTTTGTATCTTTGAGTTTAGGTTTATTAGGCTTTATTGACGATTTACTAAAGATAAAACTAAAAAACTCTAGAGGCCTTAACTCAAAGTTAAAGTTTTTTGGACAATTAATTATTTCGTGTATTGCATTATTCATACTTATTAAATTTTCTGATCATGAATATTTATTTAATCTTTATTTTCCTTTTTTTAAAAATTTAATATGGCAAATGGGAATTTTTTTTGTACCATTTGGATTATTCGTAATAATTGGATCTTCTAACGCAGTTAATTTAACAGATGGATTAGATGGTTTAGCTACAGTGCCAGTTATGTTGGTTGCGCTTTCATTTACTTTAATTGCTTATGTTGTTGGGAATACAATTTTTTCAGAATACCTTCAATTACAGTATATTCCTGATGTAGGAGAATTATCAATATTTTGTGGTGCGATTGTAGGTTCATGTTTAGGATTTCTGTGGTATAACGCTCCTCCAGCAAAAATATTCATGGGAGACACTGGTTCATTATCACTAGGAGGATCTCTTGCTGCTGTAGCGATAATTGTTAAGCATGAAATAGTACTTGCAATTATCGGAGGTTTATTTGTGCTAGAAACAGTTTCAGTTATAATTCAAGTAATCTCTTTTAAACTTACTGGTAAAAGAATTTTTAAGATGGCCCCAATCCATCATCATTTTGAACAAAAGGGTTGGGCTGAGTCAACGATAGTAATTAGGTTCTGGATAATAGCAATTATACTAGCTTTAGTTGGATTAGCTACGTTAAAATTACGTTAGTAGATGTCATATAATTTAGATTTTAAAAAAGCTTCATTTTTAATATATGGATTAGGATCTACTGGAATTTCAGTAGTAAAATATTTTAAAAAAAAAAAAATTAAAAATTTTTACGTCTGGGATGATAGTTTAAAATTAAGGAGAAAATTTTATCTAAATAAAATTAATAATTTAAAGACTATTCTAAATAAAGTTGATTTTATTGTGCTTAGTCCAGGAGTAAGCTTAAAAACAACTAAATATAAAAAGGATTTAATAAAACATAGAAAAAAGATCATTACTGACATTGATTTATTATACTTAAGAAGTCCAAAAATTAAATCTATTGTAGTTACAGGATCAAATGGAAAGTCCACAACATGCAAAATTATTACCCATCTATTGAAAAAAAATAAATTTCAAGTGGCTCTTGGTGGTAATATTGGAAACCCAGTTTTAAATATTCAACAAAACAAAAAAAACTTTTTTGTAATTGAGGCTTCATCTTTTCAACTATCACATTCTAAGTTTATACACCCGAATTATGCTATTTTATTAAACATTACGAATGACCATCTTGATTGGCATGGCTCAAAGAGAAACTATATAAATTCAAAATTTAAAATATTCAAGTTGCAAGAAAAAGATGATTTCGCCTTAACGGAAAAAAAATTTCAACAAACCTATAGGAAAAAAAAATATTTAGGTAAATTAATTTTACCCAATATAGACAAGTACATTAAAATTAAATCTCAAATTCAAAATGATTATTTAACCTCTAGTATTAATGATGAAAATATGAGTTTGGTCTTTGCTTTGTCAAAACTTTTAAAGATTAATAAAAAATCATTTATAACTAATATGAGCTCATTTTCAGGATTACCTCACAGATATGAAATATTTTTAAAAAGAAAAAATGTAACATTTATTAATGATTCAAAAGCAACAAATTTGGAAGCAGCTAAATTTGCGCTTTTAAATAGCAAAAATATTTATTGGATAGTCGGCGGACTACCAAAAGATAAAGATAGAATTGTATTAAATGATTTAAAAAAAAAAATAATTAAATCATATATAATTGGAAAAAATATCAATTTTTTTAAGAAACTTTTAAATCATAAAGTAAAATTTGTAGCTCCAGGAAATCTGAAAAAAGCGATCATTTGTATTTTAAAAGATATCGCCCTATTGAAAAAAAGGAACAATACAATATTATTTAGTCCAGGTGCTGCATCATTTGATCAATTTAAAAATTTTGAAATAAGAGGAAACCTATTTAAAAGATTAAGCAGAATGTATGCTAAAAAATTTATATAATTTTGAGTTTCACAATTATTGGAGGAATGTTGATAAGAATATATTTTTTGGTTTTTTTATTTTATTTTTTCTAGGTCTTTTTTTTTCATTTTCTTCTACATCTTCTTTAGCAGGGGAAAGATTAAATAAGACATATTATTTTTTTTTTTACAAACATTTAATTTTTACTTTTATATCAATAATGATAATGTTTGTTATTTCAGCTTTAGAAACGAAATTTCTTCAAAAAATTATTATTCCATTGTTTATTATATCTTTTTTGTTTTTAGTTTTAGTTCCTATAATTGGAATAGAAGTTAAAGGTGCAAAACGATGGTTAAATTTGTATCTATTTAATTTTCAACCTATTGAGTTTTTAAAACCATTTTTTATTTTAATTACTGTAAAAGTTTTGACTATGAATAAGGTAGACAATATTCAACTTAGATATTTTTTTAGTTTTCTTATCTTAACATCTATTATTATACTTTTAATTGACCAACCTGATTTAGGTCAAACTATTTTGCTTATTGGTAGCTGGTTAGCGACTGTTTTTGTTTCGGGGGTTAACCTTTTATTTATATTAAGTTTTTTTACTATTTTTATTATTTTTATAGGTTTACTTTTATTTTTAATGCCAGAAAAATTTGGTTATATAATTAATCGTTTAATTACATTTATAGATCCTAAACAAGGTGATAATTTTCAATCTACCAAAGCACTTGATGCGATCAAACAAGGAGGTCTTACCGGGCAAGGCATGGGCGAAGGTATTTTAAAAGATAGTGTTCCTGAGGCACATACAGATTACATTATTGCAATTATTTCTGAAGAGTACGGCTCAATAGTTTCAATTTTAATAGTATCAATATTTTTGTATATTTCATTCAGAATAATAAAAAACTGTATAACAATTAAAGATGAATTTTTAAAAATTTCTTTATGTGGTTTAGCTTCACTTTTAATATTTCAAACTTTTATTCACATAGGTGTAAACACAAGTTTATTACCCACGACTGGAATGACCTTGCCATTTTTGAGCTATGGAGGTTCATCCCTTATAGGAAGTGCTGTGTTAGCAGGAATAATATTAAATTATACAAAAATTAATTTAGATTTTAATGACTAAAAAGATTCTTATAGCAACTGGAGGTACAGGTGGTCATGTTTTTCCAGCTTATAGCTTAGCAAAGCATTTTATAGATAAAGATTATGATGTGAGGATTACTTCAGATGCTCGTGGTTTGAGATATTTGAAAAACTTCCCTAATCTTAAAATAATAAAATTAAATTCTACAAGCATTTACAAAACTAATATATTTATAAAATTAATTTCTTTATTTGTCATTTTTTTTTCAATTTTAAAATCTATTTTTTTTTTAGTGTCAAATAGACCGAACTTAGTATTCGGTATGGGTGGATATTCTTCATTTCCAGTTTGTATATCATCTTGGATATTAAGGATACCTTTCATCATATATGAAAATAATCTACACACAGGAAAAACAAACAAATTTCTATTACCATTTACAAAAAAAATATTTGTCTCTTATAAAAATTTAGAAGGAGTCCCAGATAAATACAAATCAAAAATTTGTGAAATAGGCAATATAATTCGAAAAGAAATACTTCATATTAAAAAAGATCAAAACAATTTAAAAAAAAATGAAATTTTAAATATACTAATTCTTGGTGGAAGTCAGGCGGCTGAAATTTTTGCAATTAAACTACCAGAGATATTTAAAAAATGTATTGACGAAAATCTCAAAATAAAAATTTATCAACAATGTTTGCCAAATCAAAACGAAATTCTAAATTCTTTTTACCAAAAATTTAATTTAGATTACGAAATTTTTAACTTTAGCAATGATATTTCCCAATATTTTTCAAAAACTGATTTAGCTTTAACACGTGCAGGTTCTTCAATGCTAGCCGAGTTAATAAATGTAAATATTCCATTTATCTCAGTACCATTGCCTTCTTCTGCTGAAAATCATCAATTAAAAAATGCTACTTATTACAAGGAAAAAGGTTATGGCCTTTTGATAGAAGAAAAAGATTTAAATAACGATTTATTTGATTTAATTAAAAATATTTATAATAAAAGATCATTTTTAACCGAAATAATTAATAAGCAAAGACAATATTCTGACAAATCAGTGTATAAAAATATAGATCAACAAGTAAATAGTTTATTAAATGAAAAATATTAGAATAGGTCAAAAAGAAGTAATTCATTTTATTGGTATTGGGGGAATTGGAATGAGTGGTTTAGCCCAAGTGATGAATACTATGGGATTTAAAATTCAGGGAAGCGATCAGAATAAAAATAAAAGCATTTCTAATTGCATAAAAGCTGGTATTAAAGTTTTTATAAGACATGGAAAATTAAATATTAAGAATGTAACAATTGTCGTTAAATCATCAGCAATCAAAGATAACAATATAGAAATAAAGGAAGCAAAAAAGAAAAAAATTCCTATTTATTCCCGAGCAGAAGTGCTTGCAAATGTTGTTTCTTTAAAAAAGAATATAATCATAACTGGATCTCACGGTAAAACTACAACAACATCTTTAGTTGCAAAAATTCTCTTTGACCAAAAATTAGATCCAACTATTATTAATGGTGGTGTTATCAATTCTTTTAATAATAATGCAAAATTAGGAAAAGGAGAATGGGCTATTCTAGAAGCTGATGAGTCTGACGGAAGTTTCTTAAAATTACCAGTCCATTACTCTATTGTAACAAATATCGATCACGAGCATATGGACTATTACAAAAATTACAAGAATCTACAGTTAGCATTTATAAATTTTATTAATAAGACCCCACCGATTGGTAAGTCATTTGTTTGCGTGGATAATGAAAATATTAGAAGAATATTAAAAAATTTAAGAGGTAAAAATATCCTTACATATGGTTTCAATAAAAAAGCAAATTATAAAATTGCTAATCCAAGATATTTTATGACTCACTCTATTTTTGATTTAGTTTATAAAAACCCGAATAATAAACAATCTTCAATAAATGATATAAATATAAAACTTATTGGCGAGCATAACATTAGTAATGCCGCAGCAGCTGTAGCAGTTTGTTTAAATCTAGGAGTAAAAATAAATGTTATAAAAAAAGCTTTAAAAAATTTTTCTGGAGTTCAAAGACGTATGACAAAAATTTTTACTAATAAAAAAAACGAATTTTACGATGATTACGCACACCACCCAACTGAAATTGCCTCTATGTTAAAAGGAGTTACTAAAGTTTATCAAAAAAGAAAAATTATCTCAGTTTTTGAACCACATAGATATTCAAGAATTATATCATTAAAAAAAGCTTTTTCTAAATCATTCTATGGATCAGATATTGTACTAGTTTGCCCTTTGTATGCAGCAGGTGAAAAAAAGAATAAAAAATTTAATTTAATTAATTTTGGAAAGTTAATTGCTAAACATTCTAAAACTCAAGTTATACTCGTTAAAAATCAAAATGATTTAACAAATTATTTTAAGAAAAATTTGATAAGTAATGAAATTGTAATAGGCATGGGAGCTGGACTAATTTCACAATGGATGAGAGAATTAAAACATAATTTATGAACATTGATATAAACCTCTTGCAAAAAAAGTTCGGTAAAAGTTTACATATAAAAGAAGTCCTTTCAAAATATAGTTGGTTTAATCTTGGAGGGCCTGCAGATGTTTTTTTTAGGCCACAAAATAAATCCGATTTAGTTCATTTTCTCAAAGAGGTAAAAAACAGTAATTTAAAAGTTCATATTCTAGGCGCAGGATCTAATACCTTAATTAGAGATGCTGGAGTAAAAGGTATAGTAATTAAATTAAGTTCTAAATTTTCAAAAATTAATTTGATTGAGAAAGATGTCATAGAAGTAGGAGCAGCAACGTTAGATAGAACAGTGTCAAATTATGCAAGAGATAATAATATTGCTGGTATGGAATTTTTATCATGTATACCGGGTTCTATAGGAGGCGCTATTATTATGAATAGTGGATGTTATGGTTCAGATGTTTCGAAAATATTATTATCCATAAATGTCTTAGATAAAAATGGAAATGAGAAAGTAATAAATAAGGATGAAATACAATTTAGTTATAGGGGCACAAGTTTAAAAGATGATTTAATAATATTATCTGCTAAGTTTAAAGGTGAAATTTCTTCAAAAAAAGTAATTAGTGAAAAACAAAATGAATTGATTGATAAGAAAAAACTTTCACAACCAAATCAAATAAAAACTGGAGGTAGTACTTTTAAAAATCAGGGTGATAAAAAAGCTTGGATGCTTATTAAAGAGACAGGTTGCGATAAGCTTTACGTCGGTGATGCAAAGATTTCCGAAAAACATTGCAATTTTTTTGTTAATGATGGAAAAGCTAAAGCAGCAGATGTTGAAAAACTAATTGACGAGGTTAAAAAAAAAGTTTTTCTAAAAACAGGAATTAATCTTGAGTTAGAGATAAAGATAATTGGCAATGAGAAGTAAAAGAATATTAGTCGTTCTTGGTGGAACTTCAGAAGAAAGAGCTATAAGTTTAAACAGTGGAAACGAATGTATAAAAGCAATGAAAAAAATTGGTTATAAAGTATCAATTTTTGATCCAAAGAAAAATTTATATAAATCAATTGATAGGAAAAAAGTAGATTTAATTTTTAATGCGTTACACGGAAAAGACGGAGAAGATGGAGTGGCTCAAAGTTATTTTGAGTGTTTGAAAATTCCTTATACCCACTCAGGTGTAATTAGTTCATTCAATGCTATGAACAAAGTAATTTCAAAGAAAATATTTATAAAACACAAAATAAAAACACCAAATTACTTTGTATTTTCAAAAAATAATTTTAACAAAATTGGTTTACTTAAAAGTATAGTGAAAAATAAATTTACGTTTCCTGTCGTAACAAAACCTATCAGCGAGGGTTCGAGTATAGGTGTAAAAATTTGTAAAAATTTTAAGGATTTGTTTAAATTTTCCAATATTCTATTCAAAAAATATTCAGATTTAATTTTTGAACCTTATGTAGGAGGTAAAGAAATACAGGTCGCTGTTATTAATGGCTCACCTATTGGAGCAATAGAACTTAAACCAAAAAGACAATTTTATGATTATAAAGCTAAATACTCTAGATCAGCAAATACTCAACATATAATGCCAGCATCATTAAATAAATCTGAGTATAGAAAGGTTCTTCAAATAGCAAAAAAAGCCCACAACGCCCTTTGTTGCGATGGAGTGACAAGATCAGATTTTAAATTTTATAAGGGAAAATTTTATCTTTTAGAAATAAATACTCAGCCAGGAATGACCAGCTTGTCATTAGTTCCAGAAATTGCTCTTTATAAAGGGATATCATTTCAAGCTTTAATCAAAAAGATAGTTTTAAATGCTAAGTTAAATAAATGAAAAGAACTTCTTTTGGTTTAGTCATTATTTTCATCCTATTGACCACATATAGACCGAATTTAGAATTTCTTAACAGTGAAAATATTAATATCAAAATTATAAAAATTGAAAATAATGAAATCTTGGAGGATAAGAAGATTAAAGAAAATCTGAATTATTTATATCGTGAAAATTTATTTTTTCTAAACTACGAGGAAGTTCAAAAACACTTAAAAAGTCATTCGTTTATAGAGAGTTTTACTATTAAAAAGGTTTACCCAAGTACACTTAAAATAAATATTATAGAAAAAACACCAATAGCTGTATTGCATAATCAAAAAAAAAAAATTTTATATTTCAGACAAGGGTAGTTTGATTAATTATATCAAGATTAAAAAATTTGAAAATCTACCAAATGTTTTTGGAAGCGGTAGAAATTTTATTGAATTACACAAAAATTTAGAAAAAATTAATTTCCCGTTTGAGGTAATTAAATCCTTTTATTTTTTTGACTCAGGCAGATGGGATATTATATTAAAAGATGAAAAGATAATTAAATTACCAATTAATAATTATTTATTAAGCTTAAAAAATTTTATGCAATTTAAATTAAATAATGATTTTGATAAATATAAGGTATTTGATTATAGAATAAAAGATCAACTTATTTTGAACTAAAATATGGATAGCAAAAGTGAACCAAATCTGTTTGTTGAAATAAATAAAAAAAGTTTCATTTTTGTAGCTGGACAATATGACGAAAATCTTAATTTTGAATTACTAGAAAAAATTGTTATTGATCATAAATTAATAATCAAAAACAGATTAATTGATATTAATAAGGCACAAGAAGAAATAAAAGAAAGTGTTCAATCGATTGAAAAAAAAATTCAATTTATTTTCAAAGATGTAAATATTATTTTAGACTGTTTTGAAATTTCATGTATAGAGGCATCTGGTTACAAAAAATTAAATGGATCACAACTACTGAAAGAAAATATTTCATATATTTTAAACTTATTAAAGTCTGATGTTGCAGAAAACGAAAAAGATAAAACCATTCTTCATATTTTTAATTCAAAGAGTGTTTTAGACAAAAAAGTCGTTGTTGAAAATTTACCAATAGGAATGTATGGTAATTTTTATAGTCATGAACTTACTTTCGTTCTAATAGGAAATAATGATTATAAAAATATTATACAAATCTTTAATAAAAACAATTTAAATGTAAAAAAAATTTCGATTAAAAGATTTATTGAGGGAATTCATCTAATTGAAAATAATAATAATAATGAAACCTTTTTTTTCTTAAACTTGAACAAGAAACAATCATATATAAGTTTTTTTGATTGCGCCTCATTAAGATATGTAGAAGATTTTCAATTTGGATCTGACATAATACTAAATGATATAAAAAAAGTTTGTTCAATTAAGATTGAAAATATACAGCAGATATTAGAAGACAATATATTCAAAAACAGGAATTTTAAAGACGAAGACTTTTTAGAAGAAAAATATTTTGAACAACAAAATTTTAGAAAAATAAGAAAAAGTTTAATATTAGAAATTGCTGAAGCAAGAATACAAGAAATTGCTGAAATGATAATTAATAATAATATTAATTTAAAAGAAGTGGAAAAGAAAAATTTTACTTTATACTTTTATATTGAAGATGATAGATTAAAAAATAATTTTGAGGTAATTCTTAAATCTTGTTTTTCAAAAAAATACGATTTAAAAATTGAATTTATTAATAAGGTTTCAATCGAAAATATAATAAAAAGTACGTTAACATTAACAAATCACGGTTGGAAAAAAGAGGCTGTGCCCGTGATACAAACTAAAAACTCTTTAATAACAAAGATTTTTAAGTATTTATTTGGTTAATTTTTGTTATTTTTGGAAACATTAGTTGTTTTAATTTGAACAACTCATTTATGTATATCTGTCAAAATGCTTACGTATTATCAAAAAACATTAAACAATACTATCAATTTTAAAGGTGTTGGTTTGCATAATGGGAAAAATGTTAACTTAACTGTAAAACCCGCAGAAGAAAATTTTGGTATTAAATTTTGTAGAGTTGACATTGATAAAGAAAATCTAATAGAAGCAAATTTTCAAAATGTGGTTGAACCTGTACTTTGTACTAAAATTAAAAACAAAAATGGAACTACAGTTTCTACAGTTGAACATTTAATGGCAGCCTTTTTTGGAGAAGGAATTGACAATGCTCTAGTAGAAATAGATTCTTCTGAAGTACCAATTCTAGATGGTTCTGCTAGTGAATTTGTTGAGGGTATTAGATCTGCGGGAATTAAAGAACAAAAAGAATTTAGAAAATTTATTAAAGTATTAAAAAAAGTTGAAATTAAAGAGGGAGAAAAATTTATTTCTATTGAGCCTCTAGACCAAGACTTAATAGTGGATTTTGAAATTATTTATAAAAATCCTCTAATTAGAACGAGAAGAAAAGAATTTAAATTAAGTGATGGTGACTTAACAAGTATTTATAATTCAAGAACTTTTTGCTTATATGAAGATATAGATTTTATAAAAAGTCAAGGACTCGCAAAAGGTGGATCGTTAGAGAATGCTATTGTAGTAAAGAATAATGAAATATTAAATGATGATGGTTTGAGAAACAGGCATGAATTTATTTACCATAAAATTTTAGATTGCCTCGGAGATTTGATGTTATCTGGATATAGAATTTTCGGACATGTTAAAACTTCTCAAGGTGGTCATGCTTTGACTAATAAATTGTTATTGAAATTTTTTTCTGATAAATCAAATTGGTCTTTAGAAAGTGGAAATTTAGCAAATAAAGATAATCATATTGAAGAAACATTTAAAAAAAGGCCTGTAGCAAGTATTTAATAAAACAAAATTTTACCTAAATTAATTTATTTGATATGTATAAAAGATGTATCGTAAATTTTTTATTCTTTTATTAATAACTTTTACTTTATTTGCATGTAGCAAAAATAATGATTTAGAATACAAAGCTAAACCAAAAGTTGATCCATACAAACTATATGAAGAAGCTCAAATTGCTTTTGATAATGGAGATTATTTTTATGCAGAAAAAAAATTTTCTGAGGCAGAGTTAAATTTTAAGATTGTTGAATTTGCTGCAAAATCAGCAGTTATGGCAAGTTATTCTCTTTACGGAATAAATTTTTATTCGGAAGCTTTAGAAAATTTAAAAAGATATTTAAAAAAATATCCTGGAGATCAAAATATTATGTATGCACACTATTTGATTTCATTGATTTATTATGAGCAAATATCTGACGAAAAAAAAGACCTTAAACCCTTAATAGAAGCTGAAAAAAAAATCGATTTTTTTTTAGATAAATATCCTAATTCGGATTACGCTATGGATTTAAGATTTAAAAAAGATTTAATCCAAAATCAACTTGCTGCAAAAGAGTTGTATGTTGCAAAATATTATATTTCTGTTCAAAAATGGGTTCCGGCTATAAATCGATTAAAAAATATTGTTGAAGATTATGAAAAAACAGTTTTTATTGAAGAAGCACTTCATCGCTTAGTTGAAATTAATTACTATTTAGGTCTTGAAGGAGAGGCAAAAAAATATGCAAAAATATTAGGATATAATTACAATTCAAGTCAGTGGTTTGAACAGTCATATAAAGTTTTAAACAAAGACTATAAAATTAAAAAAATTAAGATTAAAAATGATGATAGTTTTTTAAAGAAGATTCTGAAAAAAATTAAGTAATATGACACAATGAAATCAGATAAAGAAATTTTAGCAGTCTACAAGAAAAATATTGAGTTACTAAAAAAACATAACAGATTTTACTTTGAGAAAGATAAACCTATAATATCTGATAGAGATTATGATGAACTTAAAAAAGAAGTCTTAAATTTTGAAAAAAAATACGAATTTATAAAAAAATTAGGCCTCAGTGATAAGATTATAGGTTCACCACCATCAAATAAATTTAAAAAAATAAAACATTTAAAACCAATGCTTTCATTATCTAATGCTTTTGATCAAGAAGATATGGAAGATTTTGTAAGTAAAATAAAGAATTATTTAAATTATAAAGATGAAATTATTGAATTTTCATCAGAACCAAAAATAGATGGTATTTCCGCTACTCTTATTTATGAAAATGGAATTTTGACCAAAGGTCTCTCCAGAGGAGATGGAAAAATTGGAGAAGATATCTTAGAGAATCTAAAAACTATTAAATCTATTCCTAAAATTGTTAAAGATAAAAATTTTCCTCCATTATTTGAAATTAGAGGGGAAATATACATTGGAAAAAAAGATTTTAATAATCTCAAAGCCAATTTTGCTAACCCTAGAAATGCAGCTGGTGGGTCACTACGGCAAAAAGATGCCTCCGAAACTTCCAAAATTCCATTGAGATATTTCGCATATGGATTTGGAGCTATTGAACCTATGACATTTTCTACTCAAGTAGAATTTTTGACAAAAATAAAAAGTTGGGGATTTTCTATCAATCCTTTATATAAAATAGTTAAAGGACTAAAAGAAATTCAGGATCACCATAAAAAAATCGACTTGCTAAGATCATCACTTGATTATGATATCGATGGATTAGTATTTAAAGTGAATAATTTAAAGCTTCAATCTAGACTAGGTAGTACATCTAATTCACCTAGGTGGGCGATTGCTTACAAATTTTCAGCTGAAAAAGCAATTACAAAAGTTAAAGATATAGTTATTCAAGTAGGAAGAACAGGCGCCATAACTCCAGTTGCTAAAGTAGAGTCTGTTACTGTAGGTGGTGTAGTTGTCTCTAATGCAACATTACATAACGAAGACGAAATAGAAAGAAAAGATATAAGAATTGGGGATACTATTGAAATACAAAGAGCTGGAGATGTAATACCGCAAGTAATTTCAGTTGATAAATTAAAAAGAAAAAAAAATAGTGAGAAGTATATATTTCCAAAAAAATGTTTATGCGGATCAACAACACTAAAAGAAGTTAGCAAATCAACAAAAAAAAAAGATGCAGTTCGTAGGTGTGTTAAAGGATATGAGTGTGATTATATTGCTCGAGAAAAGTTAAAACATCTTGTTTCCAAAGATGCGCTAAATATAGATGGTTTGGAAAAAAGGTGGTAGATCAATTTTGGAATTTAAATTTAGTTAAAGAGCCTTCAGATATTTATTCATTAGACTATAAAAAGATCGAAAAGATTGAAGGTTGGGGAAATTTATCAATTGAGAATTTAAAAAACGCGATTGAAAAATCAAAAAACGTTGATCTTGATAGATTTATATTTTCTATTGGTATTCGTCACATAGGTCAAGAAAATGCTAAAATTTTGGCAAGTTTTTTTAAATCAGTTAATAAATTTTCTAATTTATTTGATGAAAAACAAAGAAAAAAATTCTTAGAAAATTTAGTCGATTTAGATGGAATTGGAGGAACACAGATCGACTCGATACACAATTTTTTTTCTAAAAATAAAAATGTAGAGATAGTAAATAAACTCATTAATAAATTATCTGTTAAAGACTATACTGTTAAAAATTCTAGGGGTAAATTTTCGAATAAAACTGTCATGTTTACCGGTGGATTTGAGAAAATGAGCAGATCAGAAGCCAAGTCTCTAGTAGAAAATAATGGAGGGAAAGTTCTTGGAACAATTTCTAAAAAATTAGATTTTTTAGTTATTGGAGACTCAAAACCTACAAAAAGAAAAATTGAAAATGCCAAAGAATTAAAGATTAAGATTATTGAAGAGAAAGAATGGTATAAACTGTTAAATCTTTGAACAAGCTTTTTTAAGTTCTATTAATTCAAGTTTATTCATAAATTTTTTAAGTTTATTGAAAACTTCCATGTGATAAGCATTTAGCCAATTAACTTCCTTTTTTTCTAAAATTTTTTTGTTTATCAATGATTTGTCAATTGGAACCACTGTAAGATTTTCAAATTTTAAGTTTTTTTTATCTTTCTTCACTACAAGCAAATTTTCAATTCTAATTCCAAATTTTCCATCCTCATAGTAACCAGGCTCGTTTGAAACTATCATTCCCTCTTTAAAATTCACTTTATTATTTTTAGTAATAGCTTGAGGGCCTTCATGAACATTTAGAAAATAACCTACCCCATGGCCAGTTCCATGCGGAAAATCTAGTCTTATCTTTTTTAAAGGTTTTCTTGCAACTATATCAATTTTAGATCCGTTGGTATTTTTTTTAATTTTGAAATTTGCTACTGCTATATGACCTTTTAATACTCGTGTAAAAATATTCTTAATTTTATAATCATCATTATTTAAAGATATAGTTCTAGTTACGTCAGTTGTGCCAAAATTATATTGACCGCCCGAATCCACAAGATAAATATCACCTTCTTTTAATTTTCTATTACTTTTTTTTGAAGCTTTATAATGAATTATAGATCCGTTTGGTCCTGATCCAGAGATAGTTGGAAAACTAGGAAAAATAAAATTTTTATTTAGTTGTCTAAATTTAAGTAATTTTTCTTGAGCACTAATTTCAGTTATTTTATAATTTTTATAATTTTTATATAACCAAAATAAGAATTTTGTTAAAGCAACTCCATCATAAATATGAGATTTTTCATTATTTTTAATTTCTTTTTTAGTTTTTACTGCTTTTATAAAATTGATCGGATCTGCAGACTGAATAATTTTATTTATGTTCAAAATACTATTTTTTAAATAAATCGAGCATGTTGAAGAGTCAATCAAAATTGTTTTATTTCTTTTTCTTGATAAAAATAACTTCAAATTAGTGATATTTGTAAAACTTATATGTTGAAATTTTCTTTTAAAATTATCGTTAAGTTTTCTAGGGTCACAAAAAAAATTTACCTTTCCATTTTTTTCTAAAACAATGTAAGCGTTAGTAAGTGGAGAATATTCAGTGTCATGTCCCCTAATATTTAAAAGCCATGCAACATTTTCACTAGAGGTAACAAGCTGCAAGTCTATATTTTTTTCTTTAAGAATTTTAATACATTTTCCAATTTTTATTTTAAAATCTTGATCAACAGCTTTTTTTGGTAATATATAAAATTTTTTAACAATATTTTTCTTTTTGATCATCAATTTATCAACTAAATTTTGATTAATCGACACAAAGTCACAATTTGTTTTATTAAAAAAATATTTTAATGATTGTTCAGTGTGTAATTTTGGATCAAAACCAATTTTAAGTTTTTTCATTTTTATTACTTTAATCGGTAATTGATTAGGGATAGTAAATATCTTAAATTTATTTCCACTTTGAATCTTGGCCTGCAATGTATATCTCCCGTCCACAAATAAATAGTTATTTTTTTTAAAAATTAATGCGAACCCGAATGACCCAGAGAAATTACTTATAAATTTTAATCTATCTTTGAAAGGCGCAACATATTCGTTAAAAAATTCGTCATTTTTTGGAATAATATAACCATCTAATCCATAATAATTAATTAGTTTCCTTAATTTAATTATTTTTTCCATTTCAACATTTTATTCTTTTTATATCTATCCCATCCTGGACTTCTGTAATCTTCATCAAAATCAATAGAGTTATCTTGATTAAACTCAAAGTCTTCAACATTTCTATCAAAATTTATGTCATTTTTTTCAACACTTTCGTCTGGTATTTCGTTTACAAATCTTGAAGGCAAAGCATCCATCCAATCACCATGATAAGCTCTTTTCATTGCAAATGATAAGTATGCTTCTTTTTTAGCTCTTGTTATTCCCACGTATGCGAGTCTTCTCTCTTCTTCTAAAGCAAAATCACCTTTTTCTTCTAAAGATTTTTGATGTGGGAATAAGCCTTCTTCCCAGCCTGGTAAAAAAACAACATCAAATTCTAATCCCTTAGCAGCATGCATTGTCATTAAATTTACTTTTGCGCCTTCCCATTCTTGGTCAATGGAGGTTGCAAGTGCAACATGTTCTAAAAAACTTTGTAAATTATCATAATCTTGCATAGCCCTAAGGAGCTCTTTTAAATTTTCTAGCTTATTTTCATTTTCAATATCTTTTTTATTCTTTAACATTGAAGAGTAACCAGACTCGTCTAATACTAATTTTAAAAGATCATAATGTTTCATGTTGTTAGAATCTTTTCTCCACTTGTAAATCATATTAGTTAATTGTGTTAGAGAAGTTTTAATTTTAGGTTTAAAAAGATTTTTTTCTAACATCTTAATTATTGCGTCTTCAATACATAATTTATTTTGTTTTCCAAAAGAATAAATTTGGTTAATTGTGCTTTCTCCAACCCCTCTTTTTGGAGAACCTATAACACGCTCTAAGGCTAAATCGTCATATTTTTGATTAATTATTCTTAAATAAGAAACTGCATCCTTAATTTCAGATCTTTCATAAAATTTGATACCACCTAATACTCTATAACCTATTCCCACTTGAAGAAATCGCTCTTCAAATTCTCTTGTTTGATAAATTGCTCTCACTAATATAGATACGTCATTAAGTGAATATTTTTTTTTTAAATTACGTTCAATTATATCACTAATACCTTGAGCTTCATCCTTACCAGTTTTATAACAATTTAATTTAACTAGCTCACCTTGAATAGCCGAAGACCACAAATTTTTTCCTACCCTATTTGAATTATTTGAAATTAGATGGGAAGCAGTTTTGAGTATATTTTTTGTTGATCTATAATTTTGCTCTAATTTAAAAACAGAACAATCTTTGTAGATTTGGTCAAAAGTTAAAAAATTCTTTATCTCGGCGCCTCTCCAACTATAAATTGATTGATCATCATCACCAACACAACAAATATTTTGTTTATCATTAACGAGTAAATTTAACCATTTATTCTGAATAAAATTTGTATCTTGAAACTCATCGACCAATATATATTTAAAATTTTTTTGATATATCTCTCTAATGTCTTTATGCTCCTCAAAGAGTTTTACGCAAAATAAGATTAAATCTCCAAAATCAAATCCATTTAAATCCTTGGTTTTATTTTGATATATTTCGTAAACTTTATGAATTGATTTAATTATAGAACCTTTTGTTTCAATTTTTACATCTTTAGGGAGAAGACCTTTATTTTTCCACTGATCGATATGGTACAATATAAGTTGTGGAGAAAATTTTTTTGCATCTAAATCTTCACCTTTAACAATATTCCTAATTAATTTTTTTTGATCATCAGTATCTAAAATTGTAAAATTACTTTTATAACCTAACGCTTCAGCATGTCTTCTTAGAAATTTTACACTTATAGAATGGAAAGTACCTAACCACGGAATTGCATTTGAACTACCTTTTATATATTGGAGAACCCTATTTTGCATTTCTTTTGCAGCTTTGTTTGTAAAAGTTACACATAATATTTGATTAGCCCATGCTTTTTTTTGATTAATTATATGGATTAACCTTGTAGTGAGAACTTTTGTTTTTCCAGAACCAGCACCAGCAACAACTAGATTGGGACCTTCAGTATTGAAAACTGCTTCTTTTTGTTCTTTGTTTAAACCATCAATTAATTTATCTATAATATTCATATTAAGAAAATTTCATTTATACACTACTTATAAAAATATAAAAATGATTAATAAAATTTACAAAAGAATTCACAATCAATATTCAAATATTTTTAAATTTTTATTTTATCTTAGATACGTTTTTTCAATTTTTATTGTTGCATCTGTTTTATTTTTTCTTGTACCCAAGTTATTCAATTTTGAAAAAAAACAAGAAATTATTAAAGATTATTTATTAAGTAATTATGCAATTAAAATTATCGATTTTAAAGAAATAAATTATAACATTTTTCCACAACCAAACCTACAATTAAACAAAGTAAACATAAAACTTGTTAATAATAACCAAGTATCAAAAATTGGAAATATTAATATTTTTTTGAATATTAAAAATATTTATAATCTTGAAAATTTTGAAGCGAAAAAAATTTTTTTTAAAGAAATGAACATGGCGTTAGACGTTAAAAATTTAAAATTTTTAATATCTTATATAAAAGAGTTAAAAAAAAAATTACAGGTTAAGGACTTAAATTTAATTATAAGCCATAAAGAAAACAAACCATTGATTGCTTTAAAAAACATTAACTTTACTAATTACGGATTAAATAAAGATCGTTTTGTTGGCGAAGTATTTAATAATAAATTTAATTTAATCTTAAAAAATAATTATAAAAAAATAATTTTTGAACTCTTAGATACAGGGATTGAAGCAAATGTTGATTTAATTGAAATTGATAATAATGATTATATAAATGGCTCAACTAGAATAAATTTACTTAATAATTTTCTTAAATTTGATTTTAAATTTGATAATAAAAAAGAAACAATTGAAATATTTAATTCAAATTTTAGAAATAAAAATTTATTACTTTCTTTGGATAGTTTAGTAAATTACAGACCTTTTTTTTATACAAAAACAGATGCATATATTAAAAAAATCGACAATGATATATTTAACAAAATTGATTTAAATAAATTATTTACTAAAAAAAAATTAATAAAAAAAATTAACAGTGAAATAAATTTTAATTTTGAAAATAAGAATTATTTTGACAGTTTTGTTGAAAATTTCTCCGGTACGCTAAGTGTCGCTTTTGGTAGAGCATCTTTTTCTAAAAAAATTATAATTCCTGGACTTGAAATGAATTGTTTAGGTGATGTAAACTTAATCGAGGAAT
>MDSV01042386.1_pt1 | contig 21275 bp, 19 predicted proteins | sample 810851 | NCBI WGS metagenome assembly MDSV01 (sample SAMN05326640, study PRJNA326480) | marine metagenome | isolation source: seawater | place: Atlantic Ocean: North East | collected 2012 | reverse complement strand
TCCAAAAATCGCATTGAAGTGAAGTAGGTCAAGGGCGTAGCACCTACATGGCCGGTGCAGATGAGGCTGTTTCTGCTGACGATGTAGGAATGCCAAATTACATTGACGAACTCACTGGTCTTGCCGAGCCAAAACAGGACATGATGTTCTCCACTTCGACCACGATACTCACGCGGCCTGACCCAAAAATGCACCCAATGGGTCAAGCAATTGGCGTCTTTTTGCTGTTCATTTGCTTACTGGGTTTCTTGAACGGTGTGGATTATGCCTCGCCAAATTCAGGATTGGTGCAGCCAGATGATTTTGTGTACCGGCTCTCTCTCACCGCACCCGATGAAACTGCGACCTTTCGTGGCGTAGTGTACGATGATGAGAATAAACCACTGGAAAATGCAACCGTTTACATTTCTTGGGACGATGGAGGGTTTTGGAATTCATCGGAAGTACTCACAGACAAGAATGGATACTATACTTTTGAAAGATTGGACCCCGGGCTTGCCCGAGTCGATATTATTGTCGAACGGGATGGTTTTCGAGATGTTTTTTCTAATCGGGTGCTTCTCTCGCCCCCTGCACTGATTGAACCAATAGGATTCACGACCATCGACTTTGTTGTTCCATCCCAAGAGGTGTTTGATGCTCAGCCTTGTTCAAACGGTGCTGAGGAATGTGAAATTCGCTATGTAGACTATACTCCGGAACAAAAGGAGAACCCTCTCATGGACTCGGGTGCGAAAACCATCTACATCTCGATTGGATTCGGTTTTATGGGACTGGCACTTATTGCGACTGGATTCACCGTTTGGGCCATGAAAAATGGTTCAATCCTGGTCTTACGTACCGCTGCAGGACTGTCTTTTTTTACCGTGGGGCATTATTACACCGCTTGTTGCTTTGGTATCGTAGCTTTTGTTCTCACGTTCGCAGTTCCAAAAAGATACATTCCGATGAATGAACCTTTCCAGTGATGCAGGGTGTATTGATGCGAACACCCCGTTGACTTAAGGGGTCACGGCCCAACAGAGGCTCATGGACCTCTTTTCCGCAGCGTGGATGACGAGATCTATGGATGAGGCTGTCGCCGCAGTTCATCTGGACGAAGATGAGCAATTGTTTGCCGGAGGATGGGATGGCAAATTTAAGCACTGGAATGCTGAAGGAGATCTACTTTGGTCAACTCAATTGAACGACAGGATTTCAGTTATTTCTCGGAAAGGCGACCATGTGTTCGCCACAGCAGGCCTCCATGTGGTGTGCCTGCAGGCCAACACTGGAGAGAAGGTATGGAGTCATGCTCTTGAAGGCAGTGCCGATTCTCTCATTTTGTTTGGGGAAAAACTGTATGCCATTTCCTCAGTATACGACATTGAACACAATGATTTCTTGGAGTCTGCAATATGGTGTTTCTCTTTTGATGGAACGCTTGAGTGGGTGCACAAAATGGATGAGCGCCCATGGGTTGCTCTTGAATTTGAAAACCATTTATTGTTCGGTCTAGGGAGGCCAAAATGCGGACTGCTCAAATTGAACGAGGATGAAGAACGGCTGCACATCAGCACCGATGTTGATTCTCCAATTACAAGCGGTTCGTCTTCGTCTGAACGAGTGTTGTTCGGACATGCTGATGGGACGGTTTCCAATGGCAAAGGTGATGTCGAACATATTGAAAATGCAAGTATAGAGGACATACGAACGCTCCAAGAGGGTTATGTTGTCGCTCTAGAAAACGGTGAATTGATTCGTAGAATTAACGCGAAAAAGGTGTGGTCGTACGAAGGGGGGCTCGTTACAATTCAAGCAGTGGGATTCACCTTTGATGGAAATGAAACGCATTGGAGTGGCCGTTGGTCGGGCTCGAATGGTGAATTGCAAGTTCGTAATTGTGATACTGGTGAACTGCTCGCTGAAGAATCTTGTACGCGTTGCGAAAGTGTTTCAGCAACGGTGAACCGTGTTGCGGTCGGTTTTCAAAATGGACAAATTCATGTCTGGGAAGCTGGAATGTTTGAAAGAAGATTACTCAACAAGAATTCTGAACAAAAGCAAAGTGTCCGTCATTCTGATTTGCAAAACAAATTACGCGCTCTGCGTGAACGTTGAAAATGTCAATCTGTATCCCAAACACTGACTGGCGTGTCTGCGACACTGCTGGAATCGATATCTGCTCCAACGGTATACTGGGGCTGCTGTTGCACCGGCATTTGACCCATTTGTTGGCCTTGTGACGGCATCATACCTTGCTGGGGCATCATACCTTGCTGGGGCATCATACCTTGCTGGGGCATCATACCTTGCTGAGGCATGTATCCTGGCATTGGGGTTGGTTTTCCACCCGTAAATGCACCAACAAGAACAAGAATAAATCCAAAACCGCAACAGCATGTTCCAGCGGTACTCAAAAGACCGCTTCCTAGGATACCCAATATTCCGTCAACATATTGCAGGTCATGGGTATCTTTGTCAAATACATAGAGCGGAGTTTCGCTCGCAATAGTGTACTTCTCGCCAATTGAGCACGTGTAAGGGACTTCATCGGTAGAATCAATTGTTGCACAAGCATATCCAAAGACAATTCGTCCATCATCCTCTATTGGGTCGGCCCACTCGTCATTCCATTTATTTGTAGTAGCGCAAATAATGTGTCCAGCCTCGCCCATGACGTCGTTTCCACTTGAATCTGTAATGGTAAACGTCACGTTCTCGCAGGCATCGGTTTTCTCATTTCCATCAGCATCTCCATACTCGCCGTCCATCATGATATACCATCCCCCAGAGCCTTGACCGTCGTCATCCGTGAACGTATAGGTAAACGAAGTTCTTGGGCCTTCAATATAATCTTCAATCTCTACATTTTCGATGTCTTCAATCCCTTGTGCGCCTGTATTCCAAGCGAGTCCAAATGATGCAAGAGCGAGCAATACAAAGATGCCTCCGACAATTAGAACGGGCTTATTTGCCATGAATGCGCCTAAGCATGAAAGTATTTAATGCAATAGGGGATAATATACGAGATATTGGTGCGATATGTTTATGATATCACTTCACTAGCACCAACCGGTCAGAACCATGCAAGCTATGCCGCCCCAACAAACAACCGTGCACCCATCCGATGAAATCATGTTTAAAGATGTAGAGAAAGCCACAATTAACGGATTCCTTGGAATTGCCATTCATTGGCTTGCAGTTCCGGCACTCATTTTATTTCTCTTTGTTAGCTATGTATCTCCAATCACAGGCTTTGTAGGGGGTTTCTTACAGCTGGCTTTGGTTATCCTGTGGTTTCTGCAGTGGAACAGTTACCTTGTCATCAACCCAAACGAGGCCCAAGCCTTGCAGTTTTTCGGAAAGTATGCCGGAACTGTTCAAAAAGAAGGGTTCCATTTTTTGATTAACCCATTGTATCAAAAGCAGAAAATTTCGTTCCGAATTCGCAACTTTGAATCTGCTAAACTCAAAGTTAACGACGTGAATGCAAACCCAATCGAAATTGCAGCCGTTGTTGTCTGGAAAGTCGTTGATGCTGCTGAAGCATTGTTCGAAGTGGACAACTATCATGGCTATGTCCAAATCCAAAGTGAGGCGGCATTGCGCGCTATGGCGACAAAGTACCCTTACGATATTATCGAAGACAAAGACATTGGCGGTGTAGCTCTTTCAAGTCACCAAGAAGTCATTGCTCAAGAGTTACAACTCTCTGTCGAGGCTCGCCTCAAGCGAGCTGGAATTGAAGTTCTTGAAGCCCGCATCAGCCACCTTGCCTACTCTCAAGAAATCGCTCAGGCGATGTTGCGCCGTCAGCAAGCAAGTGCTGTCGTCGCTGCCCGAAGTGAAATTGTCAAAGGTGCAGTTGGAATGGTGGAATTGGCACTTGAGCAACTCAGTGACAAGAATATCATCGAACTTGATGAAGATAAGAAGGCCACTATGGTCAGCAACCTTTTGGTAGTCCTCTGTTCAGAAACCGACACTACTCCGGTGGTGAACACTGGAACGCTTTACCAGTGATGTGAGAACTTGATGACCATAGGAGAGATTAGCCGCCTCGTCTTGCCAATCGTAATTTCGGTGTTGTTGTTTGCTTACGCTGGCTATTGTTGGGTGACGCAAAAAGTCCATGTTAAAGGCAAAGGCTGGAAAACAAAGGATGAAGCGCCAAAAACGTTCTATTTCACGGTTATAATCCTTGTACTCATAGGACTCGGTCAATTGGTGAGTACTGTTTTCATTCATATGAAATATCAGTGGTGAATGTTGATGGGTGAATCGAACGAGGACATTCGAAGCGGGAAGGGGTCCGACACAAAAACGAAGCAAGAGAAGAAGAAAATTCTTCTTCGCCTCGACCCTGCCTTGCATGAACAATTGCGATTGTGGGCAGAACGTGATTTCCGCTCGCTCAACTCCCAGATTGAGTTCTTACTCAAAAAATCTCTCAAAGGAAAGGAGGATTAGGCTATGCAAGAAAAACGGGGATTCTTTTCAACTTGGTTTGGCTTTAGCGGATGGCGCGTCATGTCAGCAAAAGCCCAAATCTTTACACAAATCCTCTACAGGGTGATTTTTCTTTTCGGGCTCGCCTGTCTTATTGTCGGATACGGTTACATCACCGGTTCAGAGCCGGGTGGATTGCCTCTAGCAGCAATGATTGTTGCTTGGTACCTTCTTTTCCAAGCGATGATCAATTTCATCTTTGTTGAAGGATCAAGATGAAATTTGAGTTATCGAGGCCCCGTCATCTCTTCTGGGCGGACCCAAGCGTCAAACTCCTCATTGGTCAAATAACCGAGTTCAAGTGCTGACTCCCGTAAGGTAGTTCCCTCTTCATGGGCCTTTTTGGCGATTTTTGCGGCCTTGTCATAACCGATATGGTTGTTCAACGCAGTAACGAGCATCAGTGAGTTCTCAAGGTGTGAAGCAATATTCTCTCGAACCGGTTCGAGACCTTCGACACATTTTGTTCGGAAAGTTGTACATGAATCGGTTAGAAGACGGATAGAATGCAACAGATTGTGAATCATCATGGGTTTGAAAACATTGAGTTCGAAATTTCCTTGACTGCCACCAACAGTGATGGCGGTGTTGTTGCCCATGACTTGACAGCATACCATTGTCATGGCCTCTGCCTGAGTCGGGTTCACTTTACCAGGCATTATGGAGGAGCCGGGTTCATTCGCAGGTAGAGCGAGTTCTCCAATTCCACATCGCGGGCCCGAGCCAAGCCAACGTATGTCGTTGGCAATTTTCATCAGCGATACTGCAAGTGTATTGAGTGCACCAGACGCGGCGACGACTGCATCATGCGCAGCAAGCTGTGCAAATTTATTTTCAGCAGAACAAAAGGTTAGACCGGTAATGTTTGCAATCTCGTCGGCCACCATTTGTGCAAACAGCGGATGTGTGTTCAAGCCAGTACCTACCGCCGTTCCGCCAAGGGCGAGTTCAAACAGGTCATCTAAGGCGAAATCGATTCGACGAATGTCGGCATCAAGTTGCGCAACCCAACCTGATGCTTCTTGGCCGAGTGTCAATGGGACGGCGTCCATCAAATGGGTTCGCCCTATTTTGACAATGTCGCTCCATTCTTCCGCTTTAGCGGCCAAGGCATTACGAAGTGCTCGTACGCTCGGCAAAAGTTTGTGAGTTAGCGCTTCAGCAGCCGCTATGTGCATTGCAGTGGGAAAGGTGTCGTTCGAGGACTGTGCACGATTTACATGATCGTTCGGGTGCACGGGCGTTTTGGAGCCGAGAACGCCGCCTGCCAGTTCAATAGCCCTATTGGCGATGACTTCGTTTGTGTTCATGTTTGATTGAGTTCCACTTCCAGTTTGCCATACCCGCAACGGAAAATGTTCGTCAAGGCAGTTGTCAACAACTTCTTGCGAGGCTGCAATAATCAATTCACCTACTTCTGGGTCCAGCTGCTTGAGAGCGACATTGGTTTTCGCCGCCGCCTGCTTCAAAATGCCAAAAGCCCGAATTACGCCGCTTGGCATTGTGTCTTCTCCGATATCGAAATTAATCAAGGAGCGAGCGGTTTGACAACCGTAATATTTGTCTGAAGGAACTTCAAGTTCACCCATGGTGTCGGCTTCGATACGTACATCGGCCATGGTTAACCCTTGGGGATGAACTTCTTCACAGTTCGCACCAAAGTCCCGCCGTATTGGACTGTTTTCTGTGTTTTTGGAATTCTGCATACGGGTTCCAAAAAAGTGTTTAAATTATCGTTTATTCGATGTGGATTGATATCAACCCACTTTGAATAATTGGTTTACAGGTTGCGCAATTCGCCAAATGCCGCTCTCATTGAAGGCTTACACGGACAATCTTCTGTGGGGTACGGGGCCTGTCACCGGGCATCTTGTCGCATCGCTCGATTGCTCGAACAACATCCATGCCGTCGACAACCTCACCAAACACCGCATGATTTCCATCCAACCAAGGTGTGGGCACGGTGGTCAAGAAGAATTGTGAGCCACCGGTGTTTGGTCCTGCATTCGCCATTGAAAAAATCCCTGGTTTGTCGTGTTTGAGGTTGAGGGCGGATACTTCGCATGGAATTTTCCAGCCAGGCCCACCCGTTCCGGCATTTCTTGCCATTGGATCTGCTGAGTGGGGGCATCCGCCTTGAATCATGAAATTCTCAATTACTCGGTGGAAATGGAGGCCATCATAATGGCCACTTTCAACCAAGCGAACAAAATTCGCTACTGTATCTGGTGCTTTATCATCGTATAGCTGAATGGTAATGTTACCTGCGCTGGTCTCCATTAGGGCTTGCATGATGTGCCCACGAAGAGGAGGGTCAAGAGCATTCGCATCGATAGAGCGTTGATTCAACAACCAAATCTATTGATTGAGCCAAGGGCGGAAATGCTGGTCTGCATACGTTCGGGCATAGTCTGCAGGGTATCCTGCTGCTATCAGTTGCTGCTCATAAGCGAGTTGTTCGGGAGTGATGGTCGCATCTACTGGTTGAGGCGCGGCGCCAACTGAAGCGTAAGCCATTTGTTGTTGGTCAAACAACTTCTCTTCTTTACTTGCCCCTCGTCCTCGTGCAACCACGAAAGTCAAAGCCAAGAGTACAATTGCTGCTCCGATGATTCCGATTGTAAGGAACGACATGCCCAAAACTCCGGATTCAGACTGCGTTGTATCGGTGTCTGTAGAACCATCGTCGCCGCTGTTTTGAGTGGAGTCGTCGTCAACAACGGTCTGGTTGGTATCCGTTTGATTTTGGTCGGGATTGTTTGGGTCGATTGGGTTTGTAGGTTCGTCTATTGGGGTGTCTTTCTCACACCCGTCAGGCCCTACGGCCGTTCCAGCAACGGTGTTTGGACAATCGTCAAGGGCGTTGCTTACTCCATCGCCGTCATCATCTGCAGGAGGGCATCCGTTTCCACCGTCTCCGCCTGCGATTCCTGCAACATCAGGGCAAGCATCGCCGTCAATACCATCTGGATTATCTCCGTAAGAGTCCCCATCTGTATCGAGGGCTTGAGACTTATCAAACGGCCAAAGGTCGTTGAGGTTCGAGACTCCATCGCCATCGAGATCTGCGCATCCGATTCGGTCTACTGTTGAGTTTCCGTATGTTGTAGGACAGTCGTCGACCATGTTGTCGCCGGTGTCGGTCGTATTGTATCCATCCCGATCTTCGTCATTCGCCCACAGTTCTTCTTCGTTTTGAATGTAAAACGGAATCCCAATTTGTTCGTTGTTCGATTCATTCGATTCGGTTAGTGAGTCTTCAACATCGATAGTAAGGCGGCAATTGTAATACCCACTTGCTTGTTCATCGACGGTTGCGTAATATTCACTGCCTGAACCAAATGTAGTGTTGTAGACTCCGTTGACAACAACGGTCTTTGTTGCCATTCGTGCAACTTGAGCCCCACTTGAATCAATGAGGTCGAGGTGGAGAATAATCGATGTTGAAAATGCTTCACCGCGTAGACTTACAAGTTCCCATGTGATTTGGTTTTCTGAGCCCGATGTGTGGTTGGTTGGGCAAACAAGTGATGAAACTGCAATGTCGGCTGGAGCGGAGTCGAGGAGGGAAATCGTGAGATTGTAATTTCCTGCATCACCACCGGATTGAACGGTTAGAATGTAGTCTTTCGTTACGCCCTCCATGTCGGTGTTGTAAGAGTTGAAGAGAAGGCCAAACGTTGTGTTATCCACGCTTGCAATCGAATTGCCGTTTGCGTCTTCGAGGGTTGCTGTAAACGCTAAAGCGGAGTCAGCGTTGAAATCAATCTGGAAGTTCTTACCGTCGTTGATTGTAAATGCATAGACGTCCGAAACGTCAAGCCCGCTAAAGCACCCTGTGCCGTCAACAGTTGGGTTTTGTCCGATGTTTGAACCTGTACCAGACGATGCATCTTGTCCTAGTCCGATATCATTTTGCTGGCCGCAATTAAATGAATTTGGGTCGACGCCCTCTGTCTCAATGACGAGGGTGTAAACACCAAGGCTGTCAAAGCCTGTGACGCTGATGTAAAATGTGCCGCCGGAGCCAGCAAACGATGTGCTGTCCGAAGTTGTCACCACTTCATCTGTGGAGCCGCCGGTCCATGGACGGTCAAACCATTCTCCTTGGTCATCTCGAAGGTATAAATCGGCATCTTGGTCAGCGGAATTGATGAGTGTTACCGTTAGATTTAGACCTGGAGAAATGTCGATTTCATACCAATCTTCGTCATCAACATCTTCGTGGACGCATCCGGTGATGGTCATCGAAATGTCGGTGCCGAGGTTGAATGCTGATGCTGCGTCACCACCGGCGTCGCCCGAGGTGATGCCTGCTTCAATAGCATCGTTTTGTGCAGGACACGAAGTTGCTTTCGTGTCGATGAGAATCTCGTCCTCGATAGCAAATGAGTTATCTTCTTCATTCAGTTCATCAATTTGCTCGTCGTAATCAGCTACGACAATGAGAGTATAGTTTCCTCCAGGGGTGCTTGTAGGAATTACAACTGTTAATTGATACATTCCGCTTTCGTTTATATCAAGGGCAGGAATGGTGGTATTTCCAATCTCTATGTCGTGGTCTGCCAAACCGGAATCAACCGACAACAAAACACTAACGAGTGCTGATGATGCAGCAAGACGGCCAGCATTGGATGCTTCGAAATCAACGGCAACGTTACTTCCTGCTGACGAGGTTGTAAACGACGTTGCATTGTCGATTACTAAATTCGCTTTTGGTGTGGAATAATTTGTCCACACATCCATGGTCCAATTTACTCCCGTACCTGAACGTGACAGATTAACGTAGTATGAATCACCAATGCCATCGTACGAGCTGCCCACGGTTGATACACCGCCTGAACCTCCAAAGTATACGACATCTGAATCTACAGAGTTAAGTCCACTGTCAACCAAGTACAAGTAAACCAGCACAGTAGATTCCAGAGTAATTGAAATTTCGATGGTGTGATTTTCCGGTACATCAAAGGCAAAAACATCGTTCTCTTCAATTCCATCAATGCACCCCGTATACGAAGCTGTGACGTTTGTACCAAGTGGCGCTGTAACGTTTGCTTCATCCGCGGGCGCATTGGAACCAAGTCCAGCATCATCTTTACCGTTTGGATGCATGTCGTCACATGATTCTCCTACAAGCATAACGCCGTCGGACGCGAGATTGTTGTTCGTGTCGTTAAACTCAGTGATGTTATTGTAACCGTCTGCCCAAACAATCCAGTAATATGTACCGTTTGCGAGGTTATTCGGTAAAGTAACAGACGCGTTGGTGGTTCGACTGGTGTTTTCAGCAAGTGCCCCTTCGTTATGAGACACTGAGATGAGTTCATCGAACTGGTCAAAAGTACGGTCGGTTGAAAGAATGAATTGAACTTCGAAAGGATCGGATGTCGTGTTGTAAATGTTTTCGACGACATATTCGACATTTACCGTCGCCCCTGGTTGTCCAGATGCTGGTTCCGTAATCGAGGATATAATCAAATCTGGACGCGGTGGTGTGTTGTTGGTCCATGTTCGTAAAGTGTACTGTCCATCACCGCTGTATGCTCGAACATTGATGTAAAAAGTCGAGGCGACACCGGAGAATGAAGTTCCTGTCGTTGAAACTTTTTCAAGCGGATCGCTGTATTCAGACCAATCGTAATCGTATTCGTTGCCGGTTGAGTCGACCAAATAAAGATCAAAATCGGCACCAGCAGGAACGACGAGTTCGACATCAACATCTTTTCCAGTGGTTGTTGTAATTGTGTACCAATCATCGGTATCGGTTGCATCGACGCATCCATTAACTCCAGTCGTACCTGAATTCGGATTTGTACCCAAAGAACGAGAAGTGTTGGAATCGGCACCAGCATCTCCATTGGAGCCCCCATCTGTCTGAAGTGACGATGGTGTTGGACATGCCGCTCTACCGCTGGTTGAACTGGTCTTCGGCATCAAAATTTCAAGTGACTTCAAACCAATAAATTGTACATCATCAAGTGGCAATTTTGATTCTTCAATAGGAGCGATGATTGTTACATCATCGCCTTTTTCAACATCGACGAGCGCGGCGGCCAATGGCGATATCGCTGCAATAAAAAACAAAAAAATTAGGCTCAGGGCTGTAAAGCGGCCGTTCTGCATAAGAAACGGGTGTTCATGGTCCGTTATCAAACCTCGGATTAGGGGTCATGTGAGTTCAAGCAAATGCTTTCTCAATATCGGATGCCAAATTATCGAAACGACCTTGCAGTTCCATCATTGCGCCATTGAATGCTTGCTCAGGGCTGAGGCTACCGTCTGTCTCATAGGTGAAAATGTATGAGCCTTCAACCGGTTCAAGGGTAATTGCATCATCAAATTCAACATCTCTATTGGTCCCTGGACCGACCTGATGCAAGGCTTTCTCAAGGTCAAGAAGGTGATTGACATCAGTCATTGTCTTGTCTTTACCGAAAAGTTTCGCGTCGATAGGATTTCCATCTGAAGTTGTAAGTCCAAGGTCAAAGAGAACTTTTGCCTTCTTTGGTTTGTTCAATTTGGCAATACAATGTTGGCGGAACCCAACGGCTGCAACAGGAGACCATTTCGAGTGTTGGCGGCCTCGGCCAAGAGTTGCAAAAGCATACAATTCAAGGAATTGCCCTTTGCTTAGAACGGTCAGAGGAATTCTCTTGTGTTCGTCACGGATGTCAAACATTTGGTCTGAGATGTTGGTCAAGTCTCCAGCATAAACAGTACGAACGGTCTCTTCAGAATCTTCTGAAGGCCCTTCTTTTCGGATGTGGTAAAGAACTTGACAGGTCATGCAACCCTTGGATTCTTCTGCGAGGTCTTTGCAGTTAGGGCAGTCATCTGGATGCATCATTCCCTCGTCAGGATGTGTTGGAATTGGAATCATAGCCAAGCGGTGTGCAATAACTTCGTCAGGCAATACATTGACCGATTCAAGAATTTCGCCCTTGTTGTCTTGATTGACACCTTGGGTAAAATTGACTTTGTCTATGGCCAATTTTGGAACATCTGCGATAAGTGCACGGCGAACTGCGTTAACTTGAGCGGCGTCCGTGTTGGACAAGATAATTCGAATTTCATTCCCTTGGGGCCAGCCATCTACGATTTGTACATCCATATTATCAACCTCAAAAATCAAACTCGGCGACCTCGTCGGCCACCCTTCTTTTTTGTACCGTCGTGAGCGATAGGCGTCACATCTTCGATACGAGTAATTGTCATGCCGGCACGTGTGAGTGCACGGATTGCAGCTTGTGCTCCTGGCCCGGTGTTGTTCGAGAGGTTTCCACCAGGTGCACGGTATTTGATGATAAGTTGGGTGAATTCTTTGTCTTTAAGATCGTCAGCCATCTTTTCAGCAGCGCGTGTGGCAGCGAACTGTCCGCCACTGTCCTTTGAAGATTTCACGACTTGACCACCGGAGCAGGTTGTGATGGTTTCCGCACCGGTTAAATCGGTAGCAGTCATCAAAATGTTGTTGTAAGAACTGAAAATGTTAACAATTGCACGGCGGGTCATCACTGGTCACCTCCAGTTGCATCATCGCTCGCTGAAGGTGCGCTTTCTGCTGCATCTTTGACTTCAGTTGCGAAATCCGGAGTTGCCTCTGGGTCCACTTCTTCTTCTTCGACTCCATATTCTGCTGAAGATGCGCGTCCATCAATGGCTTTACGAATTGGGTGCTCAGGGTTTGAAGCCCATGGGCAAGAAGGGTGCCATGTCAAAATTTCTTCTTCATCTCGGGAAATCGGATACGATGGAATTGTTACCTTCTGGTTGCCAATGACGATTTTTCCATGGGTGACAAATTGTCGGGCTTGCTTCATCGAAATCGCTAGCCCCTTGTAGTATACTTGAGCCTGAAGGCGTCGATTGAGAATGTCTTCTGTGCTCAACGATAAGATGTCGTCAAGTGTCGCATCCGATGAAATAAGGCCTTTGTTGTGCAAAGAGTGTAGCAAATCGTCTTTCTCTCTCTTTCCATGAGGTTCGCTGGTATCAACCATACCAATCAAGCGCATTGCTTGGCGGCGATGACGGCGGAGTTGGGACTTTGCCTTCCAAATTTCTCGCATGTTCTTAAGGCCATGATTTGCCCTAATTGCGTGTTCTTCTTCGATACGAGCAGCCTTCCACGGGTGGGATGGAGTGTCGAATTTAGGTCTTGCAAACTTTGGTTCTCCCATTCATCATCCCTCCAATCACTTCTTTCGGCTAACGCCAAGAGTAAGGCCACCACGGCCGTTTGAACGTCCACGCTGGCCACGAACCTTGTTGCCACTAGCATGACGGACGCCACGATAGCATTTCATGGTTCGAAGTCGGTTAATGTCGTCTTCAAATGTAAGAGAAACTTGTTGACCGGTGAGGTGAAGTTCGTCTCCTGTCTCAAGGTCACGTTGACGGTTGAGCATCCAGAGAGGGACTGTCTCAGCATAGCCTTCAATAGCCTCACGGAGGGTTTCCTGTTGCTCTGCCGAGAGGTGGCCAGCAAGAGATGCAGGGTCGAATCCGGTGTTCTTGCAGATTTGGATTGCTGTTCGAGGGCCAACGCCTTTTACAGCTGTTAAAGCAGTAGCAAGGGCCTTCAGTCCGTCCATATCTGTATCTGCCATACGCAAGATGTAAGAGAAATCTTCTCCCAATTCTTCTTCCTTTGGTCGTGCCATAGTGTTTCACCTCTCCTCAACACGCAGTGTCAAGCAGGTTCCCGACCAACCTCCCCTATATCAAAAGCGCGATGCGGCAACGCGACGCTGCGCGTCAAAAATGCTAACAAAATAAGAAAAAATCAAGCCTCTTCAACGACGCAAATCACGAGAGTTTCAGAGCCTGAATGTTGGATAAGAAACGCTTCTCTACGGCCATGCCGGCGGGAGAGTTGTCGATCAAAGGCGCCCTGGATTTTCGGTTGGGTGTCCGGTGGAAGAGGCACTCGAACCGTCAGTTGCGAGATATCGTTTTCCAAACATAATTCAACCACTTCATCAACGGTCTCAAGCATAAGTTTAGTGTGTGCAAGAGCGACGATTCGGCCGGTGGCTTGCACCATCAATCGATTGTTTTCACCGTCGATTCGAAGGGGTTTTTGGTGGTGGATTTGGGGGCGACGTCCTTCGACTACATTCCATGTGATTTCATCGGATTTGGTGACCGTACTAATCCAATCGTTTGCAAGACCGCTTTCGACCAATGCAGCATCAAGAATGGTCATATATTCTCCCCTTTGGGGGGTTTTCTGAGTCTGCTGAGGGATTCCGTCGCCGTGCTTAATCGGGAGTCCTCCGGAGACAACTTTCGCGTCCTCAGTAATCGTTGGAGGGATTCGGACAAATCGGCGAGCGTATTGTGCAGATGCTGCTCCGCCAAGCCAAAGTGCGAGACGGTCGATGCGCCCTCGGCCACGAGAAGTCCAAACCCAAGTGCGAGCAATTCCTTGCCATACTTGGTCAACCATCGCCTCAACATCTAATCGCTGTTGATGTGATAGACGAGGGGATAAATCCAACAGAATGGAAGGGCCTGCTGGCCCGTGATTGAGGTGCTTTTTCCAACCTTGGAAAACTTCATCGAGTCGCGGAGCCATCTCATTCAAGCCGTGCGTTCTACTGTTTCTTGGACGAGCTGGGTCAAGATGTAAAAAGGCGATAGATGGCATCGACTGGATTTGGAAATGGTCGGCAATAGACGCGCAAACAACCGCTCCGTCTCTACCGTCTCCGGACAAAATTCGGGTTTGGAGAAAATAATCTGCAGTACTTTCGTTTCGATAATTGGCAATTGACTGTATGTTTACTGCGCTTGCTTGAGCCCGAGCGGGATTTAACTCCACTCCGATTCCAGGGCGCTGCAACAGAGCGATGTGGGCACCAAGTTGTATTCCACTGCCGCAGGCACAGTCCAAAATATACCCCTCGGGAAGTTGAAGTTCAGTAAGCAGTTTGGAACGGGCAAGTGCAACTTGCCATGGGGTTGCGAGAGGTTGTCCTTCATCCGCATGATAGAACACCAATTCTTTCCCAGCAGTCTTGTCAGGGGAAAATTCAACCAATCCGTTCGTTGAGGTGGTTTGGGGGTCGAAGATTTGACTCATCCTTTCGCCTCAAATTCCGGCAACGTCCGACCGGGTCAGAATACTCTCGAAATGTATTCCTGCGTCTGCGAAGGCTTTTTTGGCACCTTCTTCGCGGTCAACGATGCTGATTACTGCAATGACTTGGCATGAAGTATCGTTGTGAATTCTTTCCACTGCGCGTATTGCCGAGCCTCCTGTTGTTGTCACATCTTCAACAATGATGATGTCGCCTCCTGCTTCTAACGAACTGCCCTCGATGCCCGGGGGGTTGTTGGTTTTCCTTCCACCACGGCCCTTTGATTCTTTGCGAACCATGAAGCCTCGGCGAGGAGAATCTGTAGACGATGTTGCAATGGCTATTGCTGTCAGCGGCACTGCTCCTAACTCAAGTCCACCGACGAAGTCTGCGCCCAATGCATCCATTCGCATATTGAACAGTTGGCCGAGCAGATGCGTCGATTCGGGATGCATCATCACCGGCTTCGTATCAAAAAACCAACGCGATTGGCGCCCACTGGCAAGAGTGAATGCGTCGTCAGTACCGCCGTCAATGAAGGCCAATTCGTGAACCAATTCTACGAGGCGTGCCCAATTTTGATGGTTGCGGACGCTAGAGTGAACTGTCATGGATGCCTGCTCTCATCCAGCGTCAATGAACTTTGTTCTTACACATGCATAAAACCGCATCATAAAAAAGAAGCGAGGCACTCATAAACGGTCGCTTACAAGGTGTGTTGAAGTCCCATGTCGAATACAGAAAGTGGGGGCCAAAAACAAGGAATCAATCCCCTTATTGGCCTCGACATTGAACGTTTGGAGGCTGAAATGCTTCGGTATCATCAATGGCTTGATGAGCACGCTGATGAGGCTTATATTGTTGCAGAAAAGGCGAGGAATTTGGGTTATGATCACAAAGAATTCGTTGAAATTCCGCGAGCTGCCGACCTTGCAGGAAGAACCGAAAAATTGCTCGTCGAATATCTTGATGGGTATGAAGTGGCCGAGGATATTCGCAAACTTTTGGCAGAACACGACCGAGAGACAACATCGATTATGATGGCGCAGAGTGTAGCAAGAGGTTTTCGTGAACAGGGCTACGACCTCATCACAGCCATCGATGTTGGACTCAGAGTTGGCCTTGCTGTCCTCACTGAAGCGGTTCTGGTTGCCCCTCTAGAAGGAATCAGCGAAGTCCGACTGTTAAACAACGTGGATGGTTCCCAGTTTTTGTCGGTACACTTTGCTGGTCCAATCCGAGCTGCGGGTGGAACCGCTCAAGCGTTGGCAGTTTTGATTGCAGATATGATTCGCAGAGAACTCAATATTGGACATTATCAGCCGACCGACCCTGAAGTTGAACGTGTGAAAGAAGAGTTCGGTTTGTATCGTGGGAATCTGCAATACAGGCCGTCTCCTGCAGAAATTGATGAGATTGTTCGCGCATGCCCGATTATGATTAACGGAGAGTCGACTGAACGGATTGAATGTGCGGGCTATGGGCGTGTTCGAAACATCGATGAAGCACGTATTCGCGGCGGTGTTTTGCTTGTTATTGGCGAAGGTATGTGTCTCAAAGCACCAAAGATTCGCAAACATACCGAACGCCTCAAGGTCCCCGGATGGGAATTTATATCGAAATTCGCTTCAAAGGGGAAAGACTCCGGATCAAAAGGAGAAAGAGGCTCCTTCAAGTCCAGAAAAGTTCCGACGATTACGAAATTTATGAAGGACATTATTGCTGGAAGGCCTGTTTTTGGAGCACCTCTTCAACCGGGTGGCTTTCGCCTACGATACGGGCGTGCACGACCCTCTGGACTTGCCGCAGCCTCGACTAACCCCGCATCAATGCTGGCGATGGACGATTTCATTACAATAGGCACACAAATGAAAATTGAACGCCCTGGTAAGGCGTGTGCCATCACCCCTTCAGACCATACAGATGGGCCATGGGTCGTGCTTAATGATGGCAGATTCTTGCGTATTGATGATGCGCGAAGTTATTCTGCTGTTCGTTCGAAAGTCGGTTGTGTTTGGGACAATGGGGAGTTGGTTATTGGGTATGGGGAATTTATGGAGAACAACAAAAATTTGGTTCCAGCAGGTTACTGCAACGATTGGTGGGCAAGCGATCTCCTTGAATTGCTTAATTCCGATTCGACTGTTGAAGAGTTTGCAAAATTAAGCGGGCTTTCAGTCGATGATTTTCCCGAAGGATTGCCGGGACTTCAACCAGAAGATGCTGAAAATGCGAATGCTCAATTCCATATCCGCAGAAAATGGCATGCTTATTTGACCAAATGTGTCCTCAACTGGGAACAATTCAAAGCAATCTCCTTGCGATTTAAGACCGCAATTCCAAACCCACAAAACCCTTGGTTTCTCGACCTACCTATTGAATGGGTCCCCCCGCTATTGGAATTGTTGGAAAACGCAATTATTGAACCGATTGGAACACAAAATTCTGGTGAAAAAAAGGATGATGAAGTGTTTATTGCACACCCTATACATGAGTCCAGGCAACTTCGAATTGTCAGTGGAGTAAAAGGTTGGACGCCAAAGGCAATGGAAATTTTGAGACCTGAATCTTTTGATGACCTTTCAAAACATGAAATCCCCGGGCCGCCTCAAAGACCCGTCAAACCGATATTCTCCAAGGAAATGCCTGAAGTTTGGGCGCTCATTCAGCACGGATTTGCTAAGGCGTCTGCGATGATACTCGGGCTTCGTCACCACCACGATGGTGAAGACTTGGTGATTACATCGGGGTGGCCTGCAATGTTGGAGGCTTTTGGATTTGGAGATGGCGGCGAGAGTCCTCTTCGTATAGTCGATGCGGGTTTAAAGTTCAACACGCGAATCAAACAATTACGAGATGCGCATGCAACTTTGTCCGAAGAACGAGCGCGCCTGACGGAACTTCGACAATCTCGTTCTACTGTTCGTATAGCCGCCGAAACCGACGCTCGACAGAGAGGATTAGGTATTGCGGAAACAGATGAGGTTGGGCGACTAGCAGAAGCAAAGGTCGAAGATACTGGTCCTGCAGACCCTCAGAAATACCTCGCTGCTCAAATTCATGAAGATGACCATGCTGTTGATGGAATTCTCCAAATCATCCGCAAAATCTCCGACCTGCGTTGGGAACATGCCGCCCCGGTTCGGGTTGGGTGTCGTATGGGGCGGCCAGAAAAAGCGGCGCCTCGAATTATGAATCCGATGACTCATGCTCTGTTTCCTATCGAGTTAAACGGAGGAAATCAACGGTTGCTCGCAAACGCTGCTGAAAAGCAAAGTATTCGTGTTCAAGTTGGGCGACGAATTTGCAGTAAATGTGGGAAAGAATCCCCATTCATCCTCTGCCATCATAGGCTGGTAGACCCGGACGGTATGGAAAGGGTTGGCGAGCCGTGTGGCGGACGAACCAAAATGAAAGAAAACGAGAACTCTAAACGCCGCCGAAGAGGAGAATTGCAGACGGTCCGTTTGGACACAATGATCGAAGATGCTCGAATTCGTCTTGGGATTGACAGGATTCCTCGGCAAGTGAAATGTATGAAGAAGATCGCCAGCAGAGACCAAACACCTGAGGCGATTGAAAAGGGATTGCTTCGTGCGAAACACGAGCTCCCTGTTTTTCGAGACGGTACGGTTCGTTTCGATATGAGTGATGTCCCGATTACCCACTTCTCTCCGAGAGAAGTGGATGTTTCATGGCAAACATTGCATTCTTTAGGATACACACATGATTTCGAAGGAGCCCCTCTCACCAACGACGAGCAAATGTTGGAAATTTTCCCCCAAGATTTCATCGTCAGTAAAGCAGCAGGCGATTTCTTCGTGCGTACAGCCCAATTCATTGATGAACTTCTTGTACGATACTATGGTTTGGAACCTTACTACAATGTCGATACTCCTGATGACCTTGTTGGGCACCTCATTTGCGCTCTTGCACCCCACACCTCCGGAGGAGTGTTGAGTAGAATCATCGGTTGGGCCGACTGTTCCGGCGGATATGCTCACCCGTTGTTTCACGCTGCAAAGCGAAGAAATTGCGATGGAGACGAGGATGCTATCATGCTCCTCATGGACGGACTACTCAACTTCAGTAGAGAGATTTTACCCGCAAATAGAGGAGGTTTGATGGATGCTCCTTTGGTTTTGACCACGCGCCTCAACCCTACTGAAGTCGATAAAGAAGCATTGAATGTTGATTCTGGGTGGTTTTACAGCCGTGATTTTTATGAAACCACGCTCTCGCAACCGCATCCAAAAGAATGTGCTGAGCGAATGGATTTTGTCGAACGGCGTCTCGGTTCTGTTGCTGCTGTACGCGGTTACGGCTATACTCACGATTGTCACGCTATTGACCAAGGACCTGCACTCTGTGCATACAAGACCCTTGATACCATGATTGACAAAATGAACGGCCAATTGGACCTCGGCCATCGATTGAGAGGGGTCGATGTGCGAACTGTAGCATCGAGTGTGGTACGTTCGCACTTTTTGCCGGACCTTAGAGGGAACCTCAATGCTTATGCGCGTCAAAAAATAAGGTGCCTAAAATGTGGCCATTCGTATCGGAGAATGCCGGTGGCAGGCACATGCATCCAGGCAAAAAAGGAAACTGGGCGAGGACTGTCAAGCGTTGGCGTTTCAAAATCTGAAGGAGGCTTGTGTGGCGGGAATCTTGCACTTACTGTATCTGAAGGTGCGGTGAGAAAATACATCAAAGTTACAAAGCACGTCATGGCAACTTATGGTGTCGATATGTACACAAGGCAGAATGTCGAGTGGTTAGCCGATAGTGCGGATTCATTGTTTAACAACGATCGAGCGAAGCAATTGTCTCTAGCTGATTTCCTATAGGCCTAAGTTCATGCACAAAACCGGAATTTACTTTTTATCAAATGAGGGTTTGTTATCCATCCGAGGGACAGTTATGGACGAGGCAACACTTGTTCTGTATGTGATACTGTATGTGCTTTTACCGTTATGGGGTATAGCGAGCATGTTGGATTGGTGGTGCCATAAACAAACCTCAATTGAATCTACTTCGGGACTTCATGAAGCGAATATTCACTGCTTGATGGGTTTTCAAATCGCAATTCCTTTGGTACTCTCATTGATTTTTGAAGTCAATGTTTTCGTCCTCCTCTTGTGCCTTGCTGCACTCATCGCTCATGAATTGGTTGCGCATTACGATGTCCATTACACGACCGACAAGCGCGAAATTAGTATTTGGGAGGTACATGCTCACAATTATTTAGCAACACTGCCATTTTTCCTGTTTTTACTCATCGTGGTTCGAAAGTGGGAGGTTTTTGTTGACCTTGTCACACTCAACTGGTCTGGTGGATTTGGATTAGAATGGAGACAGGAACCACTTGGAGCCACCGGCAATTACGCTGCATTTTACATCGGCTCGATGTCGATTCTCGTGGTTGTGCCCTACTTCCAAGAATGGTGGCGATGTTGGAACTACCAAAGAAAGCAAGCGAAGGAAGTGGTTGAATGAGCGTGTATATTACAAGTACTGGAATTTTTCTTCCTGGCCCATCGGTTGCTGTTGAAGAAGTCGAAAACATCCTCGGAGCAGTTCATGGAAAACCCTCATCACTTCGAGTCCAAATTCAGAAGGCGAACAAAATACAAACTCGACATTATGCAATTGATGAAAATCAGCAGACGACCCACAGCAATACTGAAATGGCTGCAAATGCTGCTGAACAATGTCTTGACAGGGCATTTATTGGTCGAGAAAAAGTCGGTATGCTCGCCGTTGCATCAACTCAAGGAGATTTGCCGGCCCCAGGTATGGCAAGCATGGTTCAAGCAGAACTTGAATTGCCCGAAATTGAAATTTTAACAACCCATGGGATATGTTCTTCTTCGATTATGGCTCTCAAGGCAGCATGGAACAGTATGCGCCTTGAAGAGCACGAGGCGGCGTTGGTTGTTTCGAGCGAACTGGCTAGCCGTTTGTTGAAAAAACAACGCTATGAAGCCGCTACAACCTCGACTTTTGCAACAAAACGGATTGATTTCAGCACCGAATTTCTTCGATGGATGCTGTCCGATGGAGCTGGAGCTCTCTTACTTCAAAATAAACCGGCGCCGAAGGGACTCAGTCTTCGAATCGATTGGATTCGAGCATTTTCACACGCCCATGCACTCCCTACGTGCATGAGTGTAGGTTCTGCCGGACGAACTGAAGATAAGAGAACTTGGCAAGACTACAACACATACGCTGAAGCAGAGAAAGACGGTGCATTGCTCCTAAGACAAGATGTTCGCCTACTTGAAAACCTCATGCGAATGGGGGTTGACGGATACCTACGGCTGGTCGAAGAAGGTGTGAGTAATCCAAGCAAAGTCGATCATTTCTTGTGCCATTATTCAAGCCACCATTTCCGCAACAAAATCCTTGAATTGCTCGATAGAGCAGGTGTCGGAATTCCTGAAGAAAAATGGTGGACGAACCTCTATACGCGTGGAAACACCGGTTCTGCATCGCTTTTCATTATGCTCGATGAATTCCTTCGTACCGATGAAGTCAGCATTAAAGAGGGAGAAAGTGTTCTTTGCTTTGTTCCCGAAAGTGGTCGTTTCAATACGACCTACGTACATCTCACGGTGGTGAGCCAATGAAAAATGGAGAAATAAAAATAGAAACCGATATGGAACATGAAATTGAAGTCGACGAAGTAAGTGAGGG
>MDSV01001588.1_pt1 | contig 21275 bp, 7 predicted proteins | sample 810851 | NCBI WGS metagenome assembly MDSV01 (sample SAMN05326640, study PRJNA326480) | marine metagenome | isolation source: seawater | place: Atlantic Ocean: North East | collected 2012 | reverse complement strand
CGGCGTCCCCGTCGCGCGCCGCCGACGCCGCCAACGCCGAGCCGAGCGCGCGCGCCTCCGCCGCGAAACCCCCCTCGTCGTTTCCTCTTCTTTCCTTGCCGTCGAAAGCGTCCCCCGCCTCCGCCTCCCCGACGCCCGAGTCCAGCGCGCGCGCCGCCGCGGCGCACGCGGAGAACGCCGAGCGACGTAGCGGGTCGCGCCATCGGGCGTCTTCTTCGGAAGCGCTCGTTTCGGGTTCGGTCGTCGCGGTCGTCGCGGTCGTCGCGGTCGTCGCGGTCGTCGCGGTCGACGCCGCGTCGGACGCTCCGTCGGACGCTCGAAACGTCCACTTCACGACGCGCGCGAGGCACCGAGCGGCGAGCGCGGCGCGGCTGTCGGAGGGACGCCCGCGCGCGACGGCGAAGCGCGAAACAAAAACGCTTTCGCTCGACGAGACGTCGGAGCGGAGAAAAGCTTTTCGTCCGGTCGCGGTCGCGCACCTCGCGTTCGTTTTCGGGTTGAGGGGCTGGGCCAGCGGCGCGTCCGGATCTTCGTCGTCGTCCGCGAAGACCAGCGCCAACGAGCCGTGCAGCTGCGCGCGCGCGAGCGCTGACGCGAGGCGCGCGAACGCACGGAGCGTATGCGGCGCGACGTGTTCCGAAACTATACCGCGTGTTTTTCCCGAAACGGTTTTGTGCTCCGTTTCGGACGCGAAGAGCGCGCTCGTCGCGGCGTCCAGGCAGGGTCCCCACGCGTCCGCTAGGTCCTTCGCGATGGCGCTTCGCGCGCGGAGCGACGGCGGCACGACGCTGAGGGGAAACGGCGAGGAGCCGCCCGCGACGTGGCCCGCGCCTCCGCGAGCGCCTCCGCTCGCCTCCGCGCCGTCCGCGCCCGCGCCGCTAAAACCGTTCGACCGCTCCGGAAGGAGAAGCGTCTCGGCGAAGTCCGAAGCCACCGCCGCCCATTTCAGAACGAGGGACGCGCGCGGCTGGGTCTCGCGCCCGCCGCGCGCGTCGCGTTTTTCGGCGGCGGCGGCGCCGCCGTCCGCCGCCGTCTCCGCGAGGTACAGCCGCGCGGACGAGACCAACGCGGCGACGCGCAGACGCACGACGATGCCCTCCGCGCACGCGCCCGACGCGCGGCGCGTCAGAGGGGAAGCCACCGTTTGCAAAGTTTGCTCGGCGTCGGCGTCGGCGGCGTCGGCGGGCGTCGGGTTTAAACCTTTCGTCGCCGCCTCCTCCTCGTCCAGCCACGCTTCGAGCGGCTCGCGCACGAACGCGCGAATCATCCGCGCGGCTCGCGGGTCGCCCGCGTCCAGGCCGCACGCCGCCGCCGTCGCCGCGAGGCGCGCGCCCTCCGCGAAACACCGCGGGGTGGCGTCCGGCTCGCGCGCCGCGCGGAGCGCCGAGAGCGTCTGCGCCTGGAACTGCGCGGCGAAGAGAGGCGTCTCTTCGTTGGCTTTTTCGTCCGCGGTTCCGGTCGTCCCCCCCCCGCGGTCCCGGTCCCGGACGTCCGCGTCGGGGTCCTCGCGCCCGCGAAGCGACGCGAGCGTCGCGCGGAGCGCGCACAGGCCCGCCGGCCGCAGCGCCGCCGCCGGCGCGGTGGCCAGGCGGTACGCGCGATCCACCTCGGCGCGCGCGTCGGCGACGGAGAAGGAGCTCTCGTCGCCCTGGTCTCCGCGTTTCGCCGCCGCGAAACCGTCGTGCGCCTCGGCGATGAGCGCCGCGGCGAGGACGCGCGTGGCGAGCTTGGGCGCGCTTCGGAAAGGGGACATTTCGAATCGGTTCGATTCGGAACGTCCGTCGGCTTTTGACGAAAACGGCGCATCCGCGACCGCGCCCGCCGACTGCGGAGTCCACAGCGCGACGGCGGCGAGCGCGCGCGTCGCCGACGCCGGGGAGTCCCTGAGCGACGCGTGTCTGACGAGGAGCCGCAACGCGCGACGCACACATCTCGCCGCGTCCCCGTCCCCGTCCTCTCCGTCCCCGTCCCCGCGTCGGTCCACGAAGCGCAGCAGATCGCCCTCCAGGCCGCCCCCATCCGCCGCCGCCGCCGAGGCAACAGCGCCGGCGTCGCGCTCGCACAGGTGCTTCAGGGTCTGCGCCGCCGCTCGTCTCAGCGCGGGGCGCGCCGAGAAGAGCGACGCGCGGAGGCGAGGCACCAGCCTGGCCGGGGTGGCCACCCTCGGCGCGAAGAGCGCCAGCTGCTGCACGTACGTGGCGGCTTCGTGGCGGCACGCCGCGGAGGTCTCCGCGTGCGCGTCGAATTCGACACCCGCGTCGTAGACGCGACGCGCGTCGAAGCGCGGAAACGTTTTTCCACGGCGGGAATGAGCATCGCCTTCGTCCCCGAAAGCCGAGACCAAATCGCCGTACGCGCCGCCGGAAGCCCCGCCCCCCTCCCCCCCGTCGCTCACCGCGTCCATCAGCGCGGAGGCGAAGGCGAGGAAGGATCGCTCGTTCGAGTGTTTCGAACGATCGAGCTCGGGGCCCACCGCCGCCGCCGCCGCGTTCACCAGGCGTCCGCACGCCGCGCGCGTCGCCGCCGCGGCGCGCGGCGCGTTGACCCCCGACGAAACGATTTTGAAAATCGTCTCCGAACGCTCCGAACGCTCCGCTTCGGCGCGACGCTTGACGAGATGCTCGAGGTCGACGACATCGTTCGCCTCCGGGGAGTTGAGCAACGCGAAGGCGAGCTCGAGCGTCGCCGGCGCGCGCTTCGCGAACGCCGGCCCGGCGTGCGCCGCCACGACGCCGAGCGCGTGCGCCGCCCAGAGGTGCGACGCGTCTGACGCGCGAACCGTCCCGTCGAGCTCAGCCGCCGCCGAAGCCAGCGCGTTGGCCAGCGGGCGCGTCGCGGCGGCCATCGCCAGCGCGCCCGCGCGGCGGAACGCGCTCGCGCACGCCGCACACGCCGCGGCGCGGGGCGCCCGATTCGCGCTCGAAGCGCTCGAAGCGCTCGAAGCGCTCGAAGAGAGCGCGTCGCCGCGCGTCACCGGCGCGCCGGCGATGTCGGCGGCGCGCGCGCGCAGCGCCTCCGCGGCGGCGGCGGCGTCCTCCAGGAGGGACAAAGACACAGCCTCCAGCTCGGCGGCGGCGCGCCAGTGCGCGGCGCCGGCGAACCGAGAGCCGGCGATCGCCTCCGCGACGGCAGCCAGGCTCGCCGCGGTTTCCCGCCGGTGCGCCGGCGTGAGCGCGGCTTTCGTCGCTCTCGCGGCCATCGCCTCCGCGACGGCCAAGCTCGTGACGCAGGCGGAGGTGAGCGCCCGCGACGCGCTCGCGGCGCCTCTTCTTCGCTCCGTCTTCGAGGCCCCGCCTGCGGGGCCCGGCAACGCGAACAGCCCGCGCGCGGAGGTCTCCAGCCCCCCCGCCGAACGGCCGCGCCTGTGGCCGCCGTCCCGCGGAACCTTCGCGGGGCTCCCGAGAGCAGGGGACGGCGACGACGCGCCTCCGGATCCTCCGGAGACCAGGTCGTCGGCGGAGGGCGCGGCGGGCGCCAGACGCGCCGCGGACGACGCGCCGACGGAAAAGTCCTCCTCCTCCCCGGCCGCCGCCGCCGCCGCCTCCGCCGCCGTCGCCGCCAGTACCGCGGGTGCGCGTCTCGGGCTCTCGGCGGCGACGCGCGCCAGAGCCTGGGCGCGCGCGTGGCGCAGAGAAGCCGCGAGGCCGGCGCCGGCGTGTTCCTGCTCTTCCTCGGAACCGAGGTCGGAACCGTTTTTCGTTTCGAAACGCGAGCGGCGCCAGGGCGACGGTACGGGCGCGTCTGCGGCGCCTTCGAAGCGGCGCAGCGAGCCCCCCGCGGCGTCGCTGCCTTCGCCGCGCCACGGCCCCAGCGGGCCGTCCGCGGGGTTCAACGCGCGACGAAGAAATGCGTCCGGCGATGAAGAAAAAAAAGAAGCGCGCGAACTCGCGTCTTCGTCCGCCGCGAGCGTAAAAGGCAGCTCCGATTCGGGAAGCGCGGCGCACGCGCCGACGGCGGCGTCCAACGCGCGGGCGACGCCTCCGCCGTCGCCTCCGGCGCCGTCCTCCGTCTCGAACATGAACGAGGGCGCGAAAATGAAAGCCTCCAACGCGCGCAGCCGGAGGGTCGCCGCCGCGTTCGCGGTTTCTGGATCCGCGGGCCAAGCGCGTAAAAGTTTCGGCGAATCGGTTTCGTTCGCGGCGAGGGACCCGGCGAGGTTCGGCGCGGGGTGGCACGCGCACGCCAGCGCGTCTCGCAGCAGCGGAAGCGCGTCCCGTCGCGCCCTCGCCGGGTCGGCCGTTTCGCTTCGCGCGAAGCGCGCGAAGGGCGCGACGGCTTCGGCGGCGGCGGCGCGGAAGCGCGACTCCGCCGCGGGCGCCCACCTCGACGAGAACGAAGCGGACGCTCGACTCGAGACCGAGTGACTCCCGGAATGTCCGCTCCCGGTCCCGTCCCCGACCGCGCGCGGAGACCCGGGGGCCGAGCTCGCGGGCGAATCGCGCGCGGCGGCGCTTCCGTACGAACTCGAAGCCCCGACCGGTCGCGACGCGCGCGTCGACGTCGACGACGTCTCGACGCGCTTCTTCACGGGGGAAAACATCGACAGCGAGCCGACGCGCGGAAACCCACCGGAGGCGTTCGTTCGCATCGCGTCGCGCGCCGCTTTCGCTTCTTCGCTCGCCGCCGCGGCGGCGGCGGCAATCAAGCCGCGCGGGTCCAGCGCGGACGCGAGCGCGTCGCGAACGGCGCCGACGTCCAGACCGACGCGATCGCGCGCGTTCGCGTTCGCGTTCGCGTTCGCGTCGTCGCCCGTCTCGCGACCCTCGCGACCCTCGCCGTTCGCTGCGAAAAAAGCCAAACCGCTCGCCACTGTCTCCCACGCGAACGCGCGCGTGTCCAGCCAGCGCGCGCGTTCGGCGTTTCCGTCGGCGTCGTCGTCGGCGGTTGCGTCACCGCCGGCGTTCGCACCGGCGTTGTTTCGCGTCGCCAGCGCGAGCGCCGCGCGCGCGGCGTCGGACACGTCCTTCACGGGCAAGCCGAGCTCGAACGCGTCCGCCTCGGCGACGAGCACGGCGGCGACGCGCGCGCTCAGTCGCGCCGAGGCGTGACCGGTGTGGTCCGCGGAAACGCGTCCAGACGCGTCCGTCGCGGTTTGGACGCGTTCGCGCATCCGCGCCGTCGCCTCGCGCAGGAGCGCCGCCGCGCGCTCGGGCGCGGCGGAGGCGAGGGCGCCGAGCGCGCGCGCGGCGTCGCGGGGACGTTCGAGCGCTGCCGCCGAGGAAAGCAGCGCCTCGCGCGCGGTGTCGAACAACTCCCCGTCCACGCGGCCGGAAGCCTCCAGCGCCGCCACCACGCACAGCAACGTCGCTGACGCCGACGGCGGCGTCGATGGCATCGAGCGACGCGTCTCGTGCCCTCCGCCGCCGCGGTTCAGAACGCCGTCGTCGTCGAAACCTCCGGCGGCGTCGTCCGCGCCCGCCGCGGGATTCGCGGGAACGCGCGAATCCGAGCTTCGGGTTCCCACGGGCGGAACCAGAAGCTCCATGAGCCTCTCGGTGAGCGCGCGGCGGCCGCTCTCGTCCAAGTGCGCGAGCGCGCCGTGCCGCACGACGTGCGCCGCGCACAATCGCGCGTGCGCCGGGTCGTCCGTTTCCGACGCGCGAAAAAAAAGCGCGCGCGGTACGGTTTCAGTCGGGCGTTTTCCGAATTCGCCGCTTTCCTCGCCGGGCGCGAAGGCGCGCAGCGCCGCCTCCGCCGAATCCACCAGCGCTTCTTTCGGTAAGGGCGCGGAGGCGAGCGCGCACCGCGAGGCTTCGCGCACGAACGCGGTCCACGCCTCGGCGATTCCGGCGTCGAACCGCCGGCGCCGGCGGAAAAGAAAACGACGCTCGTCATCGGAAAACGGCGCGTATCTCCGCGCGTTTTTCCGCGCCCCCGCTGATTTTACGCCGACTGAATGTTTCGCGTCGGCGGCGCGGCGCGCTAAGGGCTCCGCGAAACACGCGCGCGCGGTATCTTCCCACAGGGCCAAGCCGCCCGGCCGCTCGAGATCCAACGCGCGCGCCGCGTGCTCGGCCGCGGCGAGCTCAGCCTCCGCCTTGGCCTCAGCCGCGCTTTTGGTTTTGGAACGCGTGTTTTTCCCCGCGCTTTTGTCGGCGTCGCCTCTCTTCTTCCCGAAGAAGGACGCGGGAAACGCCGACGGCTTCGCGGACGCGCGGTCGCGGCTCGTCCCGGGACCGCTCGGCGGATCCCCCGCCGACGCGCCGGATCCCCCGCCGCCGTCGGTCTGGAGCGCGGCCGATGTCTGTCTCGCAGCCTCCGCGCGTCGCTCCTCGGGGGTCTTGACCATCAGACGCGCGGCGGCGAGTTTCCCCAGCGCAGCGGCGGCGGCGGCGGCGGCGTCGTCGTCGTCGTGGTCCAGCAGCGAAAACAGCGACGCCGCGGCGGCGTCGCCCAGGCTCGCGAACGGTTTCGAAACGGGTTCGGCCGCCGGGTCGGTCCACAGGTCGAAGCCCCCGGGCGACGTCGCCAGCGCGCCGAGCGCCGCGCACGCGGCCGTCACCGCGCCCGCGTCGGCCACAGGACCGGACGCGCCGTCGACGACGACGGCGTTCTTCATCGCCGCGAGAAGAAGCTCGGCGGCGGCGGCGCGCGTCTCCGGACGCAGCGGTCGCGACGCTTCGGTCCTTCGCCGCTCCGCTTCGTTCGCGTCGGGAGGGGTGACGCCGTCACCTTCGCCCGTTTCCGCGCTGGCTGGCTTCTCGAAAGGAAGCGAGGAAGACGCGACGAGCGCCCCGACGGTCCCGAGCACGGCGCGCCGGACGGCGCGCGCGCCCTTGGCCGACCCGTCCGCGGCGGCGGCGCGCTCGGGCGCGCGGCGCAGGAGCTTCTCGGCGGCGGCGACGACGCCGCCGGCGGCGCCGCGCATGGCGGCGGCGTGGCCTTTGTTCGCGAGCCTCGTCAGCGCGTCCAGCGCGCCGACGCGCTTGGCCGCTCGCAGCGACAAACCCGCGACGAGACGCGATCCCTCGGCGTTCCCTCGCGAGAACGAGCTCGAGGAGGCTTTCTTGTCGTCCTCTGCGAACGCGACAGCGACGAGCTCGTTGACGCACGAGAAGAGCGCCTTTTCGTTCCCGACGAGGAACAGATTCGCCAGGACGTTCGCTGCGGTGACCCGCACCGCCGGGCCGGCCCACCCGCCGCACGTCACGCGGAGCAGCGCATCCTCCAGTGGTCGCTGCGCCTCCTTCACCTCCCCTGACGCGCTCCGGATTGTCGTCGCGGCGGTCTCCGCGAGCAGCTCAAACAGCAACCGCTGATCCGGGGGGGCGCTCGCCTCGACCGTCGGCGGCACCAACGCGGTCAGACGCTTCTCGAGGGCGGATAAAGCGCTCATCGCGCTCATCGCGCACGAGCCCCGCGCCACGCGCACGCGCACCGGTCCCGCGTCCGCCGCCCGCGGTGCCTCAACCCCGCGCCGCAGGCAGTGGCTCGGTCCGCCGCAGCGCCTCCTTTCCCTTTTCGGTTTTCGCGAGACGCGCCTGCAGCTTTTTGGCGACTGGCGAGTTTTGAGCCTTTTCACGAGATCCGCCCCTGCTCGCCACTCCTCTCCGCGCGGTTCGGCCGGGTTCCTCGTCGGCGGGGCGCGACGGCCGCTTCAACCTCGCGTCGCGCGACAGTGCGCGTCCGACCAGAAGCGCGACGATGGCGTCCACGTCTTCCTCCCCGCCCGAGATCCCGTGCTCGGTGAGCGTCGCCGGGTCGATGACGCTGGGCGCGGCGAACGTGGCGGGCTCGACGCTGGTGTGGCGCCCCGCCGCGGACGGCGTCGAGGGCGAGCGCGTCGTGGACCTGACGCGCGTCACCGGCCACCAGCGGAACAAGCCGGGCTCCAAACGCGCGAGCCTGCGTCTGGTGCTCGCGCCGGCTTCCTCGGAGACGGGCGCCAAGCCCGAGGCGTTCGTGATGCAGTTCGGGAACGAACCCGATCGCGACGCGCTCAGCGACCGCGTCAAAAAAAGCGCCGCGACGCCAGTCGCGACTGGCGCGAAACAGGGAACGCGGAACGCGAAACGCGAACGAACGAAGGATTCGGAAACCCCATCACCCGCCGAGCTCGCCGCGCGCTCCGCGCTTCTCGCGTCCAACCCCGAGCTCGCCGCCGCGCACGGCCGCCTGGTACGCGGTTCGCGCTTCGCCGCGGAGGGCGCCGACGCGGCGTCGCTCGCCGCCGTCGATGACGACGAGTTCTGGAGCGCGCGCGGGCACCTTCTCGCCGACGCCGTGTTCAAGACTGGCGCGACGCAGAGGACGGGACTTTCGAACGTCCTGGACGCCGACATCAAGGGCGCCAGGAGCGGCGGCGCGGGAGGACCCGGCGGCCCGACGAGCGAGGGGCGACGAGACGGCGGCGACGTCGTCACCGCCGTCTTGTCCAACGAAAAAATGCACAGGATCTTCGCCGAGCGCCCCGCGGTGCGCGCCGCGTTTCTGGAGAACGTCCCGCGGAACATGACCGAGCGCGAGTTCTGGACCCGGTTTTTGCGAAGCGAGTACTTCAAGCAGGCGCGCGCGGGCGCGCCGCCGCAGGGCGAGCAGGAGGCTGCCGACCTCGCGCTCTTCGCGCGGCGGCCGGAGTCGCCGCGAAGGCGCGCGGCGACGGCGAAGCGCGTCGGCGCGACGGTGAATTTGGCGGCGGACGCGGGCGATTTCGGCGTGTTCGGGCGCGCGGGGGGCTCGCGTTTGGAGCTGGGCGCGGTCGAGGGCGAGGGCGCGCGCGGGGGCCACGGCATCTTCCGGGACGGCGCGAAGGAGCCGCCGCCGCCGTCCTCGGCGACCGCCGTCGCCGCCGCGAAGGGCGGCGGCGGGGGTAAGGCGGCGGCGGCGAAGCACGCCGCGATGGAGACGCTGCGGAGCCTGAACCACCACGCGCTCGTGGTTCTGCGGGGCCGGCCGGACGCGCCCGTGACGGACGCGCGCTCCGCCGCGCTCGCCGCGGAGGCGCAGGACGCGGACGAGCGCGACGACGATACCGTCGTGGCGGGGAGCGGCGCCGGCGAGCTCGGCGACGCCGAGCTCGCTTTGGAGGATTTGGTGGACAAAAGAGTGGCGGATAAAAAACGGCTGCGCATCGACGACCCGAGCCGATACTTCGCCTCCGTCGCGGACGCCGAGACGCACCAGTTATTCGCGAAACGTGAACGTAAAAGCGACGACGCGCGCGCGCCGTTCGCGTTCGGCGACGCCGTCGCGCGCGCCGCGGCGGCGATGCGATACGAGACGCGGAGCGTTTTCGCGGAAAAAAACGAAACCGGGGGACAGACGGGAAAAGCAGAGAAACCGGGAGAGGGACCGGAGGGGGAGGAAAACGAAAACGTTTCCGTCGTCGACGTCGCGACGGCGCGATCGGTGCTGGACGAGCTCTCCTCCGCGTCGCGGCGCGCGTCTTTGGCGGCGGCGCGAACCGGTGGTGACCGCTTCGCGACGCACGGGATCGATGTGGATCCTTCCGTGTCGGAGCCGGATCGAGCCGCGTTGGTAAATGTCACGCCGGACGCGTCGCGCGACGCGGCGACGGCGGCGGAGCTGCTGCGACACTTCTGGAGCGCGGCGCCGTTCGCGAGCGTCGCGCGGTGGGAAAAGGCGTCGCGCGTGACGCGCGCTTTAGGCACGCTGTACGACCGCATGGACGCGCGGAAGCGGGCGCTGCCTCCCGGCGCGAGGCACGTCCTAGCGCAGCGGTCTCGGCCGCTCGTCTCGGCGATGGACGGCGCGTTTTCTTTCTTCGACGACGAGAAGAAAAAGAGGCGCGGCGCGTTCGAGGCGTACGAGAAGGCGAGCGGGAAAAACGCCCCGGAGGCGCCGATCGAGATTTCGTGACGGCGCGACAATATATACGCGCGGAAGAAATATCATAACCGCGCGAGAAGACGCGCGCGCCTGTGTCGTAGCCCACGTGGGGTGCGAAGCGCGTCCTCCGCGTGAACGCTCGTCGTCGTCTGCGTGGTGGATGAACGGTGTTCGCGAGATATCTCGCGCCGAAACGGCTCCGTCGCTCCGTCGTCGAAAGAAAAAAGAACGAGCTTTTCGTTCTCCATCATCGCGCAGACTTCCGATTCGAACCGTGGGTGCGTGACGCGTGCCCACAGGCACGCACTTCTCTCCGCACGTTCGATGTTCCGCGTCACTCGGGCGGTGGGTCGACACGCGGCGCGCCTGCGCGCCTGCGACTCGCTCCGCGGCGCCCCCCGCGAGGTGGCGTTCGCGAATCTCCCGCGCGTCGTGTCTTGGACGCGCGGGTTCGCGGGCAGCGCCGGCGAAACGCCCGCGGTCTCGATTCAATCCGTCGCGGTGAGTGCGGCGGCTGTCGCGGCGGCGGCGGCGATGGCGTCCTCGGTCGAGCCGAGGACGCGCATGGAAGCGCCGAAGGGCAAGCCGGGGGGATCCGCGACCGGCGAGCCCGCGTCGAAACCGGCCTCCGCGCCCGACCCGAAGGACCCGAAGGCTGCGAAACCCGGCGGTGGCGAGAAGGAAAACAAGGAACCCTCGTCCAAAGAAAAAGAAAAAGAGCCCGTCGGCGCGAACGGCAAGCCGCCCGTCGCCAAGTCCGATTCCGAGTTGTTCTACGCGCAGCTCCTGAGCCAACGGCGGGTGTTTCTGAACGGGCGCGTGGACGATAAGTCCGCGCACGGCTTGATCGGTAAGCTGCTGTTTCTCGATCAGGTGGACCCCGAGACGCCCATCGTGTTGTACATCAACTCCGGCGGCGGAGTCGTGACGAGCGGACTCGCCATCTACGACGTGATGGAACACGTGCGGCCGCCCGTGTACACCGTGTGCGTGGGCCACGCCGAGTCCATGGCCGCGGTGTTGCTCAGCGCGGGCGCGAAGGGCCACCGCTACGCGTTGCCGAACGCGCGCGTGATGATTCACCAGCCGCACCACGTGATCTCCGGGCAAACCACCGAGATCCTCATCAAGAGCAAAAAAGCGGAGCGGACGCGGCGGTCGCTGGCGGACATCCTGCAGAAGCACACCGACAAGTCCGCCGCCGAGATCGCGGACGCGCTGGAACGCGACACGTACATGTCCGCGAAGGAGGCGGTGGCGTTCGGGATCGTGGACAAGGAGATCGTGGGGGTGGGGGAGATTGCCGCGTGACCGCGCGATATTAACGACGCTAGCTACGCTTATGAAACCTCTAATCGGGGTACTCCGGCTCGCGGTGAAAGTGCGCGTGCAGTAACTCCGGCGCGAACGCCGCGACGATGTCCGCGACGAGAGGCTCGAGATCCTCCCGAACCCCGCCTCCGATGAACCGCTCCAGACGCACGCGGGCCCTTTCCTCGCCGACGACGCCCATCTTCGCGAACGCGGAAAACTCCGACTCGGTCGCGCCCGAGAAATCGCACACGTGGAGTCTTTTCAGCGCGACGCACCCCACGAGCCGCTCGCCGAGCGCGTCGCTCGGGGTCTCCACCGTCAAGTCGACGAGCGTTCGACTCCACGGGTTCCCGTCGCCCCCGAAACGCCTCGGCCACACGACCTGCGTCTCGTTCCGATAAATCTCCAACGCGCGCACGGAGGGGAAGTGCGTCGTCCGCAAGTCGAGTAAGTCGTCTGCGCGGTAGCCGCCGGTGTCGCCTCGCAAGCCCAGTTTGCGAACCTCGCGCTCGACGCCTTTGAACTCCGCGCCCAGGCACAGGCGCGCGATCGCCGAGGTCTCGGCGCGCGCGAGCTGCGCGACGTGCCTCGAGCTCAGGCACATGTCCGCGCGGCCGCCCTTCGGTTTCGACCAAACCGGATGGAGGTCTCGAAGGGCGTTCTCGTCGCCGCCGCGCCGAGAAAAAAGCGCGACGCGTCGGGCGGCGTCCGCGCCGCGGCGCGGCGCACCCCCGGGCTGGATCCGGAGCGTCCGGAGGCGCCGCGGCGGGCGCTTAAAGTCTACACCCGGATGCGCGAAGCGCACGTACGGACACGCCTTGACCTCGAGCCACTCCAGGCGCCCGAGCGCGTCGCGCCACCCCCCCGGCCGCGCGGCGCCGAGGCTGGCGTCCGTGACGCCCAGGAACTCGAGCTTGAGCTTCCGCAGCGTCGCGCATCTGTCCAGCGCGGCCAGCACGGTGGCGTCCGTGAGAAGAGGCAGGTGCGACAGACGCAGCGAGACGAGCCGTCGCAGTCCGGGCGAGTCTTTGAAAAAACGCAGGGGAGGCGGCTCGACCGGACGCCGCGCGGTTTCGAACCGGCGCGCGCGGACGATTTCCTCCGCCATCGCGTCGCGCGCGCCTAGCGCGCGCGCGTTTTTTTTTGCCCGAGCGCGCGCGCCTCCGGAGCTTTGTTTTTCGTTCGAGGAACCCTCGGGCGGGGGCCATACCACGCCGAGCGTCTCGTCGACGACGCGGTCGAAGTACGCCACCGTCAGGTCCTCGACGTTTCCGGCGCGCACGAGTCCGTCCAGGACGACGCGGAGGCACGCTTCCGTGATCGGCCCCTCGCCCGTCGCGCCGCTCTCGACGGCGAACGTCCGCAACGCCGCGGCGCGCTGAAAAACGCGGAGCCACGTCCTCGGGTCTCGCACGCGCGTGGGGACGCCCTCGCGGTCCAGCGCGACGAAACACGGAGGCACCGGCGTGGCGCGCGCGAGATGCGCGACCGGCAAGTCCCCCGGTTTTTCGTTTCGCGGCGGAAGCTTCGGTTTCGACGCGCGCTTCGGTTTCAGGAAACGTCGACGAGCTTCCGAAGCGTCGTCTTCGTCTTCGTCTTCGTCTTCGTTGTCGTCGCGCTCGCCCGTTTCATCAGGCGCCGGCGGTGCCTCCGTGCGCCACGCCTTCGAATGCCAGCACCGCCACGCCGCGACGTTCGCGTGCGCGTCGTGCAGGACGCTCTCGAAGTCCTTGAGGTGGAGCCGGGTGACACCGGCGGCGAACGCCATCGCCAGGATCCGCGCGTCCGGCGCGGAGAAGTCGACGATCTCGTCGAGCAGGTCATCGCTCAACGAGCCCGCGGGAGGCAACCTCGGGACGTGGTGCGACCGGAGCGTCGCGCCCAGCGTCCGCGCCGCGAGCACCTTCAGACTGGGAAGCGCGTGAGACCCGCGCGGCGGAGCGTACACGGCGCGCGGCGCGGCGCGTTCCGCCGACGAGGCGTTTTTGGCGTTTTCCGCGTCATCCAGGCAGCGTCGCTCGACGCACACGACGGTTTCCACGGCGCCGTCTCCGCAACATCGCGCCGCGTGGTTCGTCGCGCACCGCTCGAGCGTGGAGGAGTCGTCCTCGCCCGCGGGGGCGAACGGGCGGCCCGTTTCCGGGTTCACACGCACTGCCAGGTGCGGCGGTCTCGCGCGCCCGGGGGGCTCGCGAGCCGCGCCCACGCCTCGGGTCAAGGCGCCGCGCGGGGCGAGGTACAGGTAACAAACAGGCTCGTCCTCATCGTCTCGCGACGTGTCCGTGTCGGACGGGGTGTCGTACAGCGACCGGGAGAGGAACGCGGGGTCGTCTTCCCAGGGTGATGCGGGGGGAGAGCTCGCGTCGCTCTCCGAGGATGCTTCCATCCCTCGACACGGAGGCGGCGCGCCCGCGCTTGGCCGTCTTTGCCAAGAACGAAGAGCGATTTCGTGGTTCTTTTCGGTGCCGACCCATAAAATAAAAAGCCGTTCGAGAACAAAAATTTCCAATTTATCTGTTTTTGAAGACTATTATTTCATACGGAAGTGCCTTCACGGCTCCGAAACGCGGCATCGATCGTGCCGTTGACTTTTATCGGAGCCTCTTCATTCTTTCGCAACCCGAGCGCGTGGCACTTCGAGCGCGCCTCCGGGAGCGCCGAGGATACGCGAAGGTCACTGCCGACGCTCCGCGGAGTGACTCAGGCATCCGCGACCGAGCGCGCGCGCCGTACCGCTCCCGTTCGGTACCGCAGGACGGAGAGGTCCCCGAAGTTCCTCTCCCGCGAAACGCACGTTCGCGATGGACCTGGAGGAGCGCGAGCGATTCTTCGCCGCGGGCGCCGCGCCCGGTCGGTTCGACGGCCCTCCCGGTGCCCCCCCCGGCGGCATTGGTCCTCCCGGGGGCCACGTACCCCCCCCGCACCCCTCTGAGCGCACGCCCCCGTCCCAGAACGATTGGGGCCCCTCGCGCGAGGGCCGCGTGTCGTCGCGTGAAGTGCTCGCTCGCCAACGCCAGGCGGAATACAACGAGCAGAAGGCGCTCCAGGAGCGCCAGCGGGAAGCCGCGCTGGAACAGAAGCGAGGCCGAGGCGCGGTGCGTCACGATGACCCGCGCTCGTCGCACGGCGGCGACTCGCGTTCGCCCGGCTCGGTGTTGGACGAGAACAACGAACAGAGACCGAGGCCGAAGGGGTTCCACGGCTTGCGCGACATTCACGTTCACGATTCGGACGTCAAGCGCCGCGTCGCGGCGGATGAAAAGAAGCGCGCGTACGCGGCGGATCTGCAGAGGCAGATCGAAGACGCCAACCGGCGCAAGCAGCTCGCGAAGCAGCGGTCGCTGGACGTCGACCGGCACAACCTCGGCATGCACAACATCATCCCCGACATGCGCGGCGACGGGCGCCTCGACGGATGGGACGAAAACGGGCGCTCGATGGGGTACTCGTACGCCGACGCGCACCCGCCGGACGCGCCGAGGCCGTACCACCCGGGGCCCGCGCCCGGGCTGTCCGGAACGGACGACGACGGTTCAGGGACGCGCGCCCCTCAGCCCCCCCCCCACGACCTCCACGACCCCCGCGCCGCCGCTGCCGCCGCCGCGCAGCAGAACGCGCGTTTCGCGCGCGGGACTCCGGACGCACCGCGCGTGTTCGTGGGCCCCCCCGGGGGGCACTTCGCGGACGGCGTCGCCGCCGGCGCGCGCGCCGAGAAGCTGCGCAAGAAGCAGGCGTACCAGCGCGACCTGGAGGTGCAGATCGCGGAGAAGGCGCGGAGGAAGGCTGCGGAGAAGGCGGCGCAGCAGGAGGAGGACTCCCGCGAGGCGCGCGCGGCAATGGTCCACGACCCCTGGGGCAGAGGGGGGGGAGGCGCCCCAATGCGCGACGCGCGCGACCCTTTGTGCGGGGACGAACCGTCGGCGGGACGAACCGTCGGCGCGCCGCTCGACGCGTACCCGACGCAGATCGTCCCCGGCGGGCGCGCGGGCGTGCCCGGCCACGGCCGCTTCGCGGCGGGCGCGTCGAACCCCAACCCCGCTCCGCCCGGCAGCGCCGGAGCTCCGGGCGCGCGCTTTCCTGGCCCGCGCGGCGGCGCCTTCGCCCGCGGGCACGAGGACATGCACCCCGCTGAGCTCGAGGCGAAGAACCGCGCGCGCGACGAGCTGCAGCACGCGCTGCGCCTGCAGATCGAGGAGAAGCGGCTGCTGAAGGAGGAGGAGAAGGCGCGGCGCGAGGCGGAGGAGGCGGCGGACCAGCGGCGTTTGGCGATCGAGCAGGAGCGGCTCCGCGAGGCGTTCGAGCGCGAGCAGGCGCTCGAGCGCGCCAAGGCGGAGGAGCGCATGCGCTTAGAGGAGGAGGCCTACCGAGCCGCGGCGGACAAGCGCAGGGAGCGGAAGCTGGTGGACATGCCGGAGCCCGAGCCGCGCGGGAACTCGGCGGAGACGGCGGCGGAGACCGCCTCGCGCGGAGCCGGGGCGCGTTTCCCTCCGGCGGCCGGGCCGCCGCCGGTTTCGGCCCCCCCACCCCCGCGCGGCCCGACGCCCGCGGGCGCGCGCGAGCTGAACCAGCTCCGCTCCGAGCTTCAGCAGGAGCACCGAGAGCTGATGGCGGCGATGCAGCAGCAGAACGCCAACATGGCGATTCTGCAGAAGCGCGCGGAGATGGCGGAGCGGCACTCGGCGGAGGCGAGGGTCGAGTTGGCGGAGATGCGCGAGAATCTGGCGGACCAGGCGTTCGTCTCCTCGCTCCCCCCCGTGGTGTCCAACGGCGACCCCATGACCGCGCACGGCGTGGAGCTCCCGATATACATGAGCAAGACCACGGACGCGATCACCGGCCCGCCGCACGTCGCGCCGGACGAGGACTACGGCGTGTTCATCCGCGATGCGGCGGGACCTCACCACGGCGATAACGACCTCGGTCCGGCTCTGGACGCGGGTGCGCCGTTCGTGGCGCTTGGGTCGTCCGCGAACGACCTCGCCGGCCAGCTCGGGAAGGAGATGGGGGTGGGCGCTCCCGGCGCGGAGAATCCGTCCGCCAAGCTTCTCGTTCGGCGCGGCGGCCTGGACGTGGACGACGACCTCGGCTCCATCGTCGGCGACAGCGCGTTCATATTCCCGGGGCAAACCATGGAGCGGGCGCCGTTTTTGAAGGGGAGCGGGCAGAGCGTCTTCTCCGGGCCGGGCGCGGAGCGCCCCGCGCCGGAGGTGGGGCCGAAAATCCCGGGAGGCGGAGGCTCCGCAAGTTTGGGCGAGGACCCGCGCGACGGCGGCGTCGGCCTCGCGGAGCGGTTCGGCGGGCCGGAGAAGCCGCTCGGCGGCGACGCGTACGGCGACGGGCCGGAAGCCGCCGGCGTGTCGACACGAGACGCCGACGCGTCGCGAAAGCTCGACGCGGTGTACCAGAAGAACGCCGCGCGCATGCGCGCGCTGGGCGTGGCGCCCGAAGAAGGGTTCGGAGGTGACGACGCGCACGGCTCCGACCCCGACCAGCTCGAGGGCTTGCTTCGTAACTTCCTCAAGGCGAACGCCGGCGAATCCGGAGGCGTGTCGGCGTTCGACGCGGGCGCGCCGCCGTCGGTGGAGGCGGGCGCGCACGACGACCCGGCGCTCGGTCTGAACGTGGAGGGCGCGGAGGACGAGGACTTCGGTTTAGGGAGACCGAACACGCAGATGAGCATGCAGGCGGAGACGCGGTTCGTGGGGTCGCAGTATTAGCGCCGTCGCGGCGCGCTCTAAGAGCGGCGAAAGCTCGTTTTGAAAAATTGAGCCACCCCACGTGTACTTTGTAGGCGTCCTATCGACAGATCGACGATCGAGAGGTTTCGTTCACCTGTTCGCGCCGGCGAAGATTTTTCCAGGTTTAGCGACTTAACATCGGTGTCGGGGAGGGATCCGATCGGCATTGTCAGCCTCGCCGACACCCGCAGACACTCCCCCGACACACCATGGCCGCTCTACTCCGCGCCGCCGGCGTTTCCCGCACCGCCTCCAAGGCGATGCAGCAGACCCGCGGGTACAAGGTCGCCGTCCTCGGCGCCGCCGGCGGCATCGGCCAGCCCTGCGGCCTGCTCATGAAGATGGTGCGCCCCCGATCGCCGCGGCGCGCGCGGCGTTCGCGCGATCGAGACGCGGGATGACCCGAACCGCGCGGGCGCGACCGACGTTCGTCGCGCCTCGGCGACCCCGACGCGCGCCGCGCGCGAGACGACGCGAACCGGCGATCGCCGCGTCCTGCGGACGTCCGAGCGCCCGCCGGGCGTCGCCCCCACGCCGAACGACGCCGAATGTTGACTGACCGCGCGCTCATCCCGCGTGCTGTTTCCCCGAAAACAGAACCCCCTGGTGACGGAGCTTTCCCTGTACGACATCGCCGGCACCCCCGGCGTCGCCGCGGACATCTCGCACATCAACACCGGCGCCCAGGCTAAGGGCTTCGCCGGCGACGCCGAGCTCGGCGCGGCGCTCAAGGATTGCGACGTGGTGATCATCCCCGCGGGCGTGCCTCGCAAGCCCGGCATGACCCGCGACGATCTGTTCAAGATCAATGCCGGCATCGTCGCCGGCTTGACAGACGCGGTGGCGACGCACTGCCCCAAGGCCATGGTCAACATGATCTCCAACCCGGTGAACTCCACGGTGCCCATCGCCGCGGAGGTGCTCAAGAAGCGTGGGGTCTACGACCCCAAGAAGCTCTTCGGCGTCACCACGCTGGATGTCGTGCGCGCCAAAACCTTCTACGCCGAGAAGAACGGGCTGGAGACGGCCAAGGTGGACGTCCCCGTGGTGGGCGGCCACGCCGGGATTACCATCCTGCCCCTCTGGTCGCAGGCCACGCCCAAGGCGGCGATGAGCGACGAGACCATCGACGCGCTCACCAAGCGCACGCAGGACGGAGGCACCGAGGTGGTGGCCGCCAAGGCGGGCAAGGGGAGCGCGACGCTCTCGATGGCGTACGCCGGCGCGCTCTTCGCGGACGCGTGCCTCCGCGCCAAGAACGGCGAGGCTGGCGTCGTGGAGTGCACGTACGTGGAGAGCTCCGTGACGGAGGTGCCCTTCTTCGCGTCCAAGGTGACGCTCGGCAAGGACGGCGTTGAGACGGTGCACGGCCTCGGCGACATCTCCGCCTACGAGAAGCAGGCGCTCGACGGCATGATGGACGAGCTCAAGGACTCCATCGGGAAGGGCGTGGAGTTCGCCAAGGCGCTGTGATGTGACGGCGGCGTCGGAGCCGTTTCGTCTACAAGCGCGACGAACGTTCGCGCGACGAACATTATGTTCGCGAGAGAGTTCTCGCGCGAGACGTAAAATAAAACACGATCGCGGACTCGATGTCCGCTTCGTCATCATCACGACGCGGAAACGGAGGTTTCGCTTCGAACGCGAAGCGATAGGGTGCGGCGGCGCCGTCGACGACTTTGTCTCCGCGCCGACGCGCCGCGCGAAGGACGAAAGTAAAAGAAACATCCGCGACTGAAAAAATACTATGCGCCCTTCTTCGCGACGTCGCCGCGTGTCACGAAAGCCCTTTTGCCTCGGCGCGCGCGTTCGCACGTCACGCGCGCGTCGACGTGTCACGACCCACCGTCGAGCCTTCGCCGACGTGACATCAAGTCTGCGAACAGACGCGACGCGACCCCAAACAACGCGACGCGGCTGAAGACGGCGCGAAGTCTTTTTAGTCTTCGCCCCGCGCGCGCGACGGCGCGCGCGATCTTCTCCGCGCGCGTCTCCCGGCACCATCTCGGCTTCGCGGTCGGCACGCGGTACCGGAACACCTTGTTGAACGCGCCTGTGTCTACGCCCGGGGTCTTCTCGCCGCGGTCGCGCGTGCTGCTCACGGACTCGACCGTCTCCAAGTGCTCGTCCCACTCGTCTCGCGGTAAGCGGAACACGTACGTCACCACCGTCGCGCCCGCGCGCGTCTCGCGCATGAGCTTTCTGGAGATCTTCGCGTTGCCCTTGGGGAGCAGGTACACGAACACCACCGTCGCGTCCTCCAGCCCCGACGTCTCCACCGCGTTCTGCGTCAGAATCGTGACCCGGTCGCTCACGCCTGCCTCCTCGGCGAGCCTCCTCGCCTTGGCCGCGGCGTCCGCGTCGATCTCCACCCCGACGCCGGTCGCCCCGAACGCCACCGCCGCGGTGATGGGCACGCGGCCGTCGTTGCACCCCAGGTCGAACACGACGTCTTTCTCGCCAACCCCCGCGACGCGAAGCATGACGCTCACCATCTTCTGCGGCGTCGCGCTGATCGGGCCGAGGTAGTCCGCGTCCCCGGCGAACGGGTTCGGGGACTTCGGCCGACGCAGCGCGTCCGACGCGCTCGAGGACGTCGTCGCCGGATCGGAGCGGACGTGGGGAGCGGTCTCGAGAGCGGACGGGGGGATCGACGTCGCGGCCGTCCCCGCGGGGTCCGGCGCGACCGCCGCGGGCAGAGCCATCGGCGCGCGGTTCGGAGTGACGGCGGACGCCGAGGGGGGCGACGACGCGAACCGCCAGCCAGCTGTGTACGCGAAAAAAGCGACGCGCGAATGATGCTGCATGGGGTCGTCGACCGACCGTCTTTTGAAGAAATTGAAACCTTCGAGCTCCACCGACGAGCCACGTCAGATTGAGTCGCGATCGTGCACAGGTGCGCAGTGATGTGAAAGTGCAAATTCTGCACGAAAGCGGATAAAGATCCTTTCGTTTGATCAAGATTTTTCCATCCAGGGTCTAATTCGGGTTTAAAACGCTCGGGTTCCGGCGATCTCGCGTCGCGCGCGTTCGAAAAAGTAAAAGGGGCTTTTTCGTCGAGCGCGCTTTTTCGCCGCGTTCCCGCCCGCCCCGCAAAGACCCGCGCGCAGGGGCGCGACGCGAGATTCGAGGCGCGGGCGCGGCAGGCGCACCGCGATTCACGCCAGAGGCGATGGCGACCCCTCCACCGCAGTGGCCGTTCGCGGGGGTGGCGCCGCCGGGCGTCGCCGCGAACGGCGCGCAGTGGTTTTCCGGGTTCGCGGGTGAGGCGGGAACAGCGCAGAATCCCGCGGGTCCCTTCGCCGGCGCGGGCGCGCGGGCGGGCGCGGCGGGCGCATCCTCCGGCGGCGGCGCCGGGCCCGATGGATCCGCCCCATCAGGAAGCGCGGGGGCGTCCGATGCGGGCGGTTCCGCGCCCGGCGCGCGCGTGGCGAAGGTGCGCAAGCCGTACACCATCACGAAACAGCGCGAGCGTTGGACGGATGAGGAGCACGAGCGGTTCCTCGCCGCGCTCAAGCTGCACGGGCGCGCGTGGCGGAAGATCCAGGAGCACATCGGCACGAAGAGCGCCGTGCAGATTCGCTCGCACGCGCAGAAGTTCTTCTCCAAGCTGCAGCGCGAGACGCAGCGCGCGAAGCGCGAGGGCGCCGAGGCCGGCGCGGAGGGGGCGGAAACCGACGCCCACGCGGTGCACATCCCGCCCGCGCGGCCGAAACGGAAACCGAACCACCCGTACCCGCGAAAGGCGCCCGAAAAGAGTGCTTCGGAAAAAAACGCGCCCCAAAGTCTGCGAGCGTCGCCCGCGGACTCGAGCGGGAACCCGCTCGCGACGAACGCGTTCGCGTTCCCTCCGGGGCACCCGGCGCACGCGTTCAACCCCGCGCTGATGTTCGCGAACGGCGTCGCGAACGTGAACGTTCCGGGCGCGCCGCCTCGCGCCGCGAACGCCGTCGACGCCACCGCGCTCGCCGCGTTCGTCGCGGCGGCGAGGGGACACGGCGGCGGGGCGCTTTTCCCGGACGGCTCCGCGGGCGCCGCGGGCGGCGCTCCCGCCTTCGCCGCGCCGGGTCAGCAGCAGCAGCGGCACCCGCAGGAGGAGCTGATGCATCTCGCGGCGGCCAACGCAGGGGGCTTCGGCGCGCTCTTCGCCAGCAACCCGATGGCGTTGGCGCAGATGGCGTCGGCGACGGCGTCGGCGGCGTCGGCGGCGCCGCAGACGGTGACGGTGACCCCGCAGATGGCGCAGGCGGCGCAGGCGCAGCACTTCTTCACCGTGCTCGCCGCGATCGGCGGCGCGCTGCAGGGAGCTGCGCACGCGGCGTCCGACGCCGCGGCGGCGCCGGCGGAGGTGCAGAGGCCGGCGGCGCGGCCGACGGGCGACGCGGCGGCGGCGGCGGACGCGTACGCGGCGATGCTGGCGGCGGCGGCGGCGGG
>MDSV01134682.1_pt1 | contig 21277 bp, 19 predicted proteins | sample 810851 | NCBI WGS metagenome assembly MDSV01 (sample SAMN05326640, study PRJNA326480) | marine metagenome | isolation source: seawater | place: Atlantic Ocean: North East | collected 2012 | reverse complement strand
GTGAATTACTTAAATATCTATTGCGAGGCTTTTATATGGATGCGTGCACAAAGTAGATAGATTGTGATTTATTTTTCACAAGGTTAGGAGGTTGTGCATAAATGTAAAGAGACCGGTACTGGCTTTAACAGAACACCGGTCTCCCACAAAGGAGGACAAAATATAACATTCCATAATAATAGAAAGTAATTTATCCAATATATATATTAGCAAACATAAAAATTTATACAAGTTGAGTTGCAATTATTTTTAAAATCTGTATTGTGCTTGATACAAGTAACTACACACACTGGCTTTCAGAATGGGTGTAGTGTTTAAAACTTAATCAAGTGGACTAGCCAGACCATAATCGTCCGTTATAGGGACATTCCTCGGCGTATTTAAATTTTGTGTTGGGCGGGGCCGCACAGGGTTAGCTGTATCTAGAATCACAAAAATATCTGAGAGTGTGCTACTATATTCAAATGTCCCTAAATTATATTTACAAAGGTATGAGATTCAAAGTAAACGGAGAACAAATAATTTGGTTGGTTGGGGGCAAAGTTCAAGATGTTTGGTCGGTCAACAATCTTAAAATAGATAACTTAAAACAAGAAATTGTTAATCGTATGGTTACTATGCATTTTCTCTACAGAGAGCACATAATCCGACTATAATAAAAAATGTGTTTTTAGATTTATATATTAAGATGGGTATGTCGGCTCCACTAACCGATATCCTCCCATCACTGGCTATTCTTTCGGGGATAGCCTTATCCAAAAGGAGTCCAAGCACACCTTATGAGTAGAGTTGAATGGGAACCGGAAAACGAAACTTACTCAGAGTTTAAAAAACGCAGAAGTGAAAGTTTCAACATATCGGGCATGGGGCAAAAAAAACGAGAAGGCACCGGCAAAAAAAATCTTTCTGAGTTACGGGAGAAATCTTTAGAAAGAGCAAACTACAAATGTGAGTGGCCGGGTTGCAATTCTACAAAATGGCTAGAGATGGCGCATTTAATCGCAAAGGGTATGGGTGGAGCAAACAGAAATATATCTGACGACCCTATGAATGTATGTATGCTTTGTAAAGAGCATCATGACATTTTTGACGGAAGACAACGCCAAGGTTCAAAAAGAGAATACACTAACTTATTAAAAGGGTTTTTGGTATTAAAATGGCGACATGACAAATAAATATGTTCCTACACTTCCTCCGTTACACAAAGGACAGCTAGAAGTAGCACAATCAGACGCGCGTTGGAAAATACTATGCGCAGGTAGACGATTTGGTAAAACTAGACTTGGTGTACAAATGTGTATGGAAGTAGCTTTACGAGGTGGTAGAGCTTGGTGGGTAGCACCTACTTTTTCTATTGCTAGAGTTGGTTGGCGTGATATTGCTGCAAGTGCAAAATCATTTCCTAGAGAAATAGAACCCAATGTATCTTTAGCTAATATGCAGATTGATTTAGCTAACGGAGGTTCTATTGCTGTTAGGTCTGCTGATAATCCTCAAAGACTTCGTGGTGAAGGTTTGGACTTTCTTGTTATGGACGAGGCTGCATTCGTAAAACCCGAAGTATGGGCTGAAGTATTAAGGCCTACTCTTACAGAGCGTAAAGGTTCTGCTTTATTTATTAGCACTCCTATTGGTAGAGATAATTGGTTTTATGATTTATGGGAAGTAGCTGAAGAAGCAGATAATTGGCAAAGATTTAGATTTGCTACTACTGATAATCCAATGATTGACCCCGAAGAAGTAGAAGCAGCAAGAGAAGAAGTTGGTTCTATTGTATTTGCACAGGAGTATTTAGCTGAGTTTGTAGATGCAGGTCAAGGTATGTTAAGGCCGGAATGGTTACATTACTTTTCTATACTTCCAGACGAAGCAGGCAATCTTAAATGTATTGTTGAAGGAACTGAATATTATCTAGCTAACTTAGAAAAATTTGGAATTGTTGATTTAGCTACCACAACTAACAAAGACTCAGACTTTACAGTAATAACTTCGTTTGCAAGAACACCGGATAACAGATTACTTGTTATAGATATGACTAGAGCTAAATTAGAGGGGCCAGATATTATTCCAGCGATAAAACGCGCAATGGATAAAAATAAGCTAAAATATGTAGGTATAGAACGCCAAGGTTTTCAAACCACGATAATCCAGATGGCGCAACGAGCTGGTATTCGTGTAAGAGACCTTAAGACGGATAAAGATAAAGTTACACGCGCACTTCCATTATCTGCCCGAATGGAATCGGGAGATTTGTTCTTATTAAGAGACACACATTGGTTACCCGAAGTGGAAAGAGAAATAATGACCTTTCCAGCCGGAGCCCATGATGATATTATCGATACCCTATCTTACGGTGTTCAAATGCTACAAGAACATAGAAGCTGGAGCGCGTATTAATAATGGCCGAAGATAAGTCAAGATTTTCAAAAGCATTAGATTGGTTAAATGCACCAACAGATGCAAGAGTCCGTAGAGAACAAAAAGGTTTAATTGTAAACCAAACAGAATATTCATTTTTAAATCAAGCAGTAATGGGATACAATACTCAATCTGGGTATTTTGACCACAAGAAACTTGCTGAATTAGGTGACGGCACAGGTAACTCTGCTGTTATAGCTTGTCTTAATGTTTTAGCCACAGCTTTTGCAGAACCATCACTTCTTGTATCTGAAAGAAACTCTGAAGGTGATTATCAAAGAGATATGAATCACGAAGCAGTAAAACTCTTTAGAAGACCAAATCCTTACATGACACAACAATTACTTGCAAATTATATTGTTACATCTCTTAATGCAAATGGTGATGCTTTTATATTTAAAAATAGAAATGCAAGAGGTAAAGTTGTAGAACTAGTTCCTTTAATGCCTCATTTAGTAGAAGCTAAAGGTAACGAAAATGAATTAATTACACACTTTTCTTACCAACCTCAAGGTGGTGTACAAGGTGAAGACAGTGTTAAGATTCCAAAAGCCGATATGATTCATTTGCGTCAGAATGTTGACCCAAATAATATGAGGCGTGGTCTTGCTCCACTTAGAGGCGTTCTAAGAGAAATAGCAGGAGATGAAGCGGCTGGACAATATACAGCAGCTTTGTTACACAACATGGCGGTACCCGGAGTTATTCTCTCACCGAGAGATGATGCTATGGGTGGCCCAACTAGAGAAGAAGCAGAAGCTATTGCTGATATGTATAAGCAAAAGTTTGGAGGTAAGAACAGAGGTGCGCCTATGGTCTTATCTGGTGCTATGAATGTTGAAATAGTATCTTTTTCTCCAGACCAAATGAAGTTAGCCGAATTAAGAAGAATACCGGAAGAAAGAGTATCTGCTGTACTTGGCGTTCCAGCTGTTTTAGCAGGTCTTGGTGCCGGTCTTGATTCTGCAACTTATTCAAACACAAAAGAACTTAGAGAGTTCTTTACCGAGTCAAAAATGGTCCCTATGTGGAACATGGTTGCGCAAGAATTGACTCATCAATTGTTACAACCAGAGTTCAGCGCTAACGAAAATCAATATTGCGAATTTGATGTTAGTGGTGTAAGAGCTTTAGCTGATGACAAAGACAATCTCTATAAACGCATGAATACTGCAGTACAAGGGGGTTGGGTAACAATTGGCGAAGCAAGAAAAGTAGTTGGACTAGAGGCAGATAATAGACACGATGTTTATTTAAGACCTTTAAATATGATACAGGTAACTGAAGATGGTTCACCTTTATTAAATGACCAAGCTACTGAAGATGCTCCGGCAAGTAACGATGATGAAGAAAATAAAGTGAATAGTGTTGACTTACCGCCAGAATCTGAAAGAACCGACAGGATTATTGGAACTCCTACTGGTTATGAAATGGAAGGCAAGTATATTGCAGAAATGCCTAATGGTGCTTATTGTGTTATAGGTCATGATGACGGAAAAATAATTAAATGTTTTGACACAAGACAAGAAGCAGAAAACTTTCTTAATAACAAAAAAAAAGGTTCAATACAAGAAATAAAAGTATCTACTGAAGAAGCAGAAGTTATGTATGAAAAAGGTGACAAATTACATAGTCCAGAAGAAAAAGCAAAAGACGACACTAACTTTCCTAGAAGCGGTGACAATCAAAAAATAAGTTTATCAAATTCACAGCACCCACAGTTTCCTAGTTATGCATATGTTAAAGACTTAAAAGAAAACTGGCCAGAAATATGGAGAAGAGCTGGTACAGGTGGTAATCCTCCAACTTCTTTTACTGGTAATGATGCTTTTAACAAATGGACTGCTTATAAAGGCGGAGACAGAAGTACATCAACACTTAACTGGGTAAAAAGAAGAGAACGATTTATGAATCGTCACAAAAAAAATAACAGACTTAATGGAACTATAGCTGTTATGAAATGGGGCGGTGTTACTGCAGGCGGTGTATCTCAAATGAAATCAGTAGTTAATGATTACAAAAAAGTTGTTAGAGAACGCAGAAAAAAATCTCTTGACATTGCAGAAGATATTTTAATGAAGCAGCTTTCTGCAAGAGTAAGAAAAGCTTTACAAAAAAAAGTAGAAGACCACAATAAAAAGAATCCTAAGCATAGAGCTACTTTAAGAATGCTATCAGCAGTATTTAGAAGAGGTGTAGGAGCATATAGAAATAATCCGGGTTCAGTCAGAGGTAATGTTACATCAGCTGACCAGTGGGCGATGGCCAGAGTTAACGGCTTTTTAAGAGCTTTAAGGACAGGTAGATTTAGAAGAAAACCTTATGACCAAGATTTATTACCAAGTTCACATCCTTTATCATCAAAGAAGTCTGGAACTAAAGCAGAATCAGTTAGTGTTGGTCAAGCTGTAAGTTGGTCTATAGATAAATCTCCAGACCCACCGTCAGTTGTTCATGGAATTGTTACATCAGTGAATGATGATGAGGCAACAATGCAAGTGTGGGCTAGGGTAGAAAATGGCGACCATAAGAAGACTGATAGGAAAGTAACGATGCCTATTAGTAAGCTCAGAATCATATCAGACTTTAGACAATAAAAAACTAAAACCCTAAATCATAGGATAAAATAATTAAAACGCACATCTTAATAATCTATTGTACAATTTAAGATTGAAGGATGTATGAATAACGAATCTAAAAATATCGACATAGAGTTGAAAGATGACTCTGGTCAAGTAGAAGCGGTCTTCAGTATATTCAACTCCCTTGATAGTGACGGGGATGTTGTTATGCCGGGAGCTGTCAAATCTGGTTTTAAAAATAATCAAGTACCAATGGTTTGGTCTCATAAATGGGATATGCCTATAGGTAAAGGTACTATTAATCAAGATAACGATAAAGCAGTTTTTAAAGGTGAGTTCTTTATGGACACAGAGTCTGGTAAAGAAGCTTACAATCTAGTAAAAAATATGGGTGATATGCAACAATGGTCATTTGGTTATAAAGTAGATGATTCAGAATATGCAAAAGCCGAAGACAAAGATGGCGATGATATTAATGCTAGATATCTTAAAGACCTTACAGTTTACGAAGTCTCTCCAGTTCTTGTTGGAGCAAATCAAGACACATACACTCTTGCTATTAAAAGTAATACGGAATTATTAAAAGAAATAACAAGCGATAGTGAAGAAAAAGCTGCTGTTGCAAAAGATATGTATGATAATCCGGCCGAAGCCATGGAAGCGTCAAAAGATATGAGTTGTGCTATTGGTGTACATACTCATAAAGATAAAGACGGCAAACAAGTTTTTATGCCATGTAAAACCCATGAAGAGTACGAAAAAGCTATTGATAAGGGTTATAACGAAGATGACGATGACGAAAAAGGTTACGGTGACGACGAAGACGAAATGAAATCATGTAAGTATCACGAAGGTGGTCCTTGCTCAAAAATGGAAGAGGATAAAAAAGAAATGAAAAGTAATGAAGATTTAGAAATTTCACAGGAAGACAGCAAGTCTTTCTCTGAAGAGGTCATAGATGTGCTTGCTGCATTAGATGACTTAGTTGCCCGAGCAAAGGCTATTTCGATGCTCAGAGGCGAAGATGGTAGGAAATTAGGCGTTAAAGCCACTGAAGCACTTCGTGCAGTCGCAGACGACTTGCAAGATGCTTGGACCGAAGTTGATGAGTTCATCGGAACTATCGGAACTGAGGGTGCTTTAGAGTCAGAAGTAGAAGAAGAACTTGTGGAAGATGAACCAGCTGAAACAGAAGAGGTAACTGAGGCTTCAACTGATGCTATTGATGTTGAAACAGAAGCTGAAGAAGTTACTGAGGAAGAAGCTCCAGTAGAGGAATCTACTGAAGAAGAACCGGAAGATGAAGTTGCTGAAGAAGAAACTCCAGAAGATAACACTGATTCCTTAGACGATGATGAATTTGACGCAGAGTGGGTAAGGGCACAGCAAATTATTGCTGAATCCTTAGTCGAAGAAATAGAAGAAGTATAAGCAATTATAGATTGGAGAATCTAAGAAAATGAGTAATCAAAAAGAACTCATGGACCAAATTGCTGCCAAAAGAACAGAATTAAAATCTGTTTTTGAATCTGATACAGACGGCAAGTACACCTCTGAGCAAAAAGAGGAAATTAAGTCAAGAAATGACGAACTTGCTGAGCTTGTAGAAGACTTGAACATTGAGAAGAAAAAAGCTTCCAATGAGAAAGCTCTTGATGAAGATTCAAAGCCAGTTGCAGAAATGCCACTTGCTTCAGAAGAAGCAGAAGTTAAAACTGTTGGGCAGCTCTTTACAGAGTCCGAAGCTTACAAAAATTATGTAGGCAAAGGTGTTAAAGGGATTGACTCAAAAGTTGAGACCAAAACAACTTTAACAACTACTGGATACCCACCAGAGGTTTTAAGACAACCGGGTATTTTAGAATCTGCTCTTAGAGACCCAAATGCTGTTATATCATTATTTGATGTAATCAACACAGACCAAAACAGTTTCTCTTACTTAGAAGAAACTACCTTCACAAACAATGCAGCTGAAGCTGCTGAAGGTTCTGCAGTTGGTGAAGCAGCTTTGGCTTTCACAGAGCAAACAGAAGCAATCCGTAAAATGGGTGTTTTCATCCCAGTTACAGATGAATTACTAGCAGATGAATCTGGCATTCAAGGTTACTTGAATAGCAGACTACAAACAATGATTCGTTTAAGATTGGACCAACAGTTAATATCCGGAAACGGAACTGCTCCAAATATTGAAGGATTATTAGACGCTGGTAAATCTAGTGTTGGGTCACAAGACTTCAACAGTTACTCCGGTAACCTTGGAAGAATTGGCGCAATTTACAATGCAATTACTGATATTAGAGTAAATGCATTCACAGAGCCAGATGCAATTATTATGCATCCTTCTGACTGGAATCAAATAGTCACATCCGTTGGCGCAGACTTTGCTGGAACATCTTCAGCAGGTTATGCAGAAAAGTCACCACTTTTCGTAGCCGCAGGCGGAATGGGCGCTGGTCCAGCTGCATCAATTTGGGGACTAAAAGTTATCCCTACCACAGCAATTTCCAACAACACAGTGCTTGTTGGTAAATTCGGCGGTGGCGAAGCAGCTAATGTTGTTATGAGACAAGGCATCGAACTTGCAGTTACTGATAGCCATTCTGATTTCTTTGTTAAGAATCAGCTTGCTATTAGAGCTACAATGAGAGTTGGTTTCCCTGTTTACAGACAAGCAGCTTTCCATAAAATACTAAATATGTAAATTATCTAGTATTTAGATACTTGAAGAGAGCCGGTTAAACCGGCTTTCTTCTTTTTATAGAGTAAAATGATTTTATTATGTCAGATATATTTAAACCAGAAAAGACAATTTGGAAAATGGCTGATGGAACTTTCTTTGAAGGTTCTATAGCTGAACTACCTAAATCTGGAGCATCCAAACTTGCACCAGCTGGAAGAGAAATCTCTAAAGCTTGGTTAAAAGAACAAGGCTGGAAAGATAAAAAAGCTCCTGCTAAAAAGGCTCCTGCTAAAAAAGCAGCACCAAAGAAAAAGGTAGAAACCAAAGCTGTCAAACCATCAGAAGATAAATAAAAGGAGTCCTAAATGGCTCTTTGTAGCGTTAGTGATGTTGAACAATTTCTACAAATAGATTTAAACTCTACTGTAGAATCTTCAGTCACAAATACTTTTATACCTTATGTAGATTCTGCTATTAAAAGATTTCTTGGGTATGATGTCGAACAAGCAACATTTACAGAAACTTTTGACGGTAATGAACAACAAGATTTATTTTTAAGACACATACCTATTGCTTCTATTACTTCAGTTGTTGAAGATGGTAATACTTTAGTATCTGGTAATGAAAAAGATTATGTACATTACGACAATGGTAGATTAAGAAGAATTGTTGTAAGATGGTCCGGAATTAAACCTAAAAATATTGTAGTTACTTATGTAGGTGGATATCAAGCTGCTGATATACCTGCAGTAATAAAACAAACCTCTGCAAAAGCTGCTGCAAGAATGCTTATGACATCATTACAAATAGCTTCCAAAGCAGATACTGGACAAGTAGGTAGTCATTTAGCAGACAATACTGCTTCTTCAAGTTTTGATGTTGCTCTTACAGAAAGAATAGGCGATTATGATGTTGCTTATGCTGATGTAGTAATACAAAATTTAACACCTGTTCTTACACAAGGAGATATGTTAATACTAAACCCTTTCAAGAGCAGATTCTTTGTATAATTAATATATGGTACATAGAAAAGCTCCTTCTCTAGAAGAAGCTAGGGAGCTCTTTCTAGCTGACCCTAATAAAATGTTACAATCATGGGCTGACGAATGGGGTGTTACGCATGAAAGAGTTAGGCAATTAAGAATAGAATCCGGAGTTCCACAGCGTGGAGCTTATAACGCAGATATAGCTGACTCTATATTAGAAATAATTAAAACAGGTCGTGGTGGACTTACAACTCCTAGAACATATGAAGACCAACCTATTGGCTTAGAAAGATTTAAAACTTGGATAGAAGAAGAAGAAGGATTAGCAGAAAAGGTATCTGAAGCTCAAAAATTAGCAGCTAAAAGTCTTAAAGACCCTATTGAAAAAGAATGCAAATATTGTAAGGAATGGAAACCTGTAGAAGATTATAAAAGAAATCAAAAATATTTAGATGGTCTTACTAAATTTTGTATAATTTGTATTGATATACTTAAAGAAAAGAAAAGTAAAATAGGAGATGAAAAATTAAAACTATGTTTATCTTGTAAACAAGAAAAAAAAGTTTCGGAGTTTTCTAAAAATCCAAACGCACCAGATTCTTTAAGAATATTCTGTAAAAATTGTCATAAAGCACAAAAAAGAAAACAGAGAAGACAAGCAAGGAAATTCAATGCCTAGATATGAACATCAATGTATTATGCATAAATGCTACTTTGAATTTGAAGTAACTTATTCAATACATGAAGACCCTTTAATTAAATGTCCAAAATGTGAATCTAACACTAAAAGACTTATTGGTAAAAATGTAAGATTTGAAACTCCTGTTGATGTAGATTGGGAAAAGAATCCTAAAGATTTGTCAGAAAAATCTTTTAAACAGTTTCAAAAAGCAAAAAAAGTTAAATATAGATGGTAGGAGAAAATATGGAATACGAATATATAACTGAAGAAGATAAAAAAGTAATTATAGATAATCAATTAAAGCAATTAGAAGCTAATCATTACAGTCTTTCGTTAGGGGAACCCTCTAAACTTAAAGACATAAATGAACATATGGTATGGCAACAGCAAATAGATTTATTAGAAAATACTATAACAAATCTTCGCAGACATAAAATTAAGTTAGATAATGGTTAAAGACAACGGAACTGAAGAGATTATATCTGGTAAGAATAGATATTTTTTACATTATAAAAATTATGGAATATTAGACGACCCTGTTCAAAAGAATAACTTTTTAGTTTCTTTTAACATTCCTGTTAAAGAACTAATATATGAAAAACCCGGTATTAAACAAGTAGTTCCAATACATCCTAATTGTAATGTAGTAGATGTAGATAAAAAAGTACACGAAGATATTGGTAAAGCAATTAAACAAGAGTTTGGGGAAATAGGAACATTTCATCTAAAAACACAAAGTGTAAAAATAATTTGTAAAGATTTAGAAGTATCAGATACTACACAAAGAGTAAGTTTTACTATAGATGACACTTTACATCAAGGTATTGTTGATGGTGCTAATTTATACCTAGCTATTAACAGTCTAAAACTAGAAGAGATATCAAAACACTCTTATGTCAAAGTAGATTTTTATGTAATGAAAGATACAAGTATTTCAGATGATATGGTCAAAACATTAGATGCAAAATTAACAATAGATAAAGAAATCAACATAACTAAAAAAGAATTACATTGGCTAGAAGAGATAATACAAGAAACAGATTATGCAGGAAAAATGGACGCTGTAGATGTATTGTGTTTAATTAATCTATTTAGAAATAACTATTACGACGCAGAAGTAAGTAATCAACCAATAGAATCATATTGGAATAAACAAAGAATAAAAGAGCTATACAAAGAAAACCCTAATTCTTTTATTCAATACAAAACAATAGTTAAAGATATATTGTACTTATATGATTATGTAAATTGGAAAACACAAGAACTGTGGCCGTCAAAAAAAGGTAGCTTAAACAGTTTAGGTCTTACTACTAAGTACAATCAAAAAGCTTACGAATTTTACATACTTGACAAAAAGTTAGATTATAAGTTACACGATGCAGTTATCTTTATTTTATTAAATGGTTTTAGACCTTTTGTAATATTTAATCAAGACACTACTGCAAGATGGTCAAAAGATTTCGGTAAAATACTAGAACTGTATGACACAATATTAATAGAGATAATATCAATAATAAAAGATTACAGTGGTCAAATGGGTCATAACCCTCACTTGCTAGGTAAAAATAAAATGCTTTATAGCATAATTTACAAAGAATTTATGATGGGAGATTTGCTTAACCAATTTTTGTAAATTCTTGATGTAAAGTAAAGGTATGCCTTTACGACATAAATTATTACCAGAGACAGCAACAATTCAAACCGTATCAGATAGCAATATTGATGAAAGAGGTTTGCCTAGTGACAATTGGGCAAATACTTATACTAATGTTAAATGTAAATTTATTTCATCTGGTTCTGAAGAAGAAAGAGATGGTAGAAATACTACTACTGAAACTTTTAATGTTTATGTTGAAAAAGGTGTAACTGTAACACCCGGAGACAGATTAAAAAGAGGTAGTGATTTTCACGAAATAGTTATGGTACAACCTGTATTAGATAGATATGGTGTTGAGTGCTACAAGCTACTTCAAACTTTTGTTTCTAAGTAAAGGAACAAATTATGGGTCAAATATATTACCAATCTAAAGTTCCACTAAAAGAAAGAAATCGAAATTCACAAAAAACTAAAAGTGAAGTATTTAGAACTAACTTATATAAATTTGGTAAATCAGCCGGTACTCTTCGTTCTGTTCCCGGAATAGCGGGAAGTAACTTTGGTCAAACATTAGCAAACTCTAGAAATAAAGCATATCCTATAGCTCGTTTTTTAGGTAACTATCAAGCATTTTCTAAACAGGGTGATAAATCTGCTAATAATTTTTTAAGACAAGGTATACAGAGAGGCGGAAGAATACTTTCTGGTATGGTTTCTGGTAGAGCAATCGATATGGTTGTTAGACCATTTGGTGATTTTGGAATGGGTAGAGGAATGGGAATGTTAATTGGTCGTCAATTCCGTATTCAATTAGGTAAACAATTACAAGGTGGTAAAAACCCAGTAGATAAAGCTATTAGAAAAATGACTGACAGAATAACAGTTGACTCAACAGCAAAAGTAGATGGTAGAAAACTTAACTCCGATGTTAGACAAAATAAAGATATTGCAAGAATAGCTCAAAAAGTATTAACTAAAGCATTTTTAAATGCACAAGCGTTTGCACCAGATGTTTCTTCTGGACAATTTGTAGTAGGTGGTAAAGGTCTGAAAAGAAATACAGGTATGTTAAACGAAGATTTAATGTTAGATGTAGAAAATTTTAACAGCAGAGGTATTGCATATAGAGATACAAATACTAATAAAAAATATTACAGAGATGTTTTTGGTTTTAGAAAACCCGGACAGGCACGGTCTCATTTACTTAACAGTATTGAAATGATGAGTGTTAGACCAACAAAAGGACAATTTCCAGCAGTTAGGTCTTTTTTTAGAGGAGAAGTTAGTGCTGGTGGTTCTTTGGGTGGTTTTCCTTGGATATGGGCAGTTGAGTATGGTGGAGATATACCAGTATTATATCCTGCAAAATCTCCCGGTGATAAGCGAAAAGGTGGAGGTAGAGGAAGAAGAAAACGCTCTAGAAATGCATTAAATTTTGATGACCAAGGCAATCCAATTTTTGGAGATAGGTTAGATACTTTAAGTGACGCAGCTGCAAAAAAAGCTAGAACTCAATTTAATATGAAATATGCTGAAAAAGATGAAGTTGTTCCTAAAAATCATTATATAAACCCAAGCTTCTTTCTTCATAGAGCTGCTCATAAAGCAGGTCAAACAGCTCACGGAATGGCACATGTAAAAGAAGTTAAGATTACTTCTCCATCAAGTAAATATTATGAAGCATGGTTAAGAAATGCTAAATCTAAAAAATACAAAAATCAAGGTATACAAACTATGGGTGCTAAATCTTTACCATTTCCAAAAGCTAAAGCAACTATGGCAAGATTAGCTTTTAGAGAAAGATACAGACAAGACAGAGGTGCTGGTGCAGGTGGTTTTAGTAATTTAGAATCTCTTGTACCGGGTCCAAGAGTAGACATAGCTCATGGTGGATTTTATTCTAAAGATTTACAAGATGCTATTGGTATTCAATATGCACCAGATGATTTTTCATTCTCATTTTCATTTCCTACTAAAGTTACTGATTCGCCACAAGTGTTAAAAGTTGCGTTAGACGAATATCTAAGAGTTGGTGGATTTAGTAAAAGCTTTGATAATAAAGGTGATAAAGCTGTTATAGCTATTGCTAAAAGACTTAGTGTAACTCCCGGCAGAAAAAGAGAATCTACTGAAAGCTTAATGGCTGATGCACAAAGATATGTTAACTTATTTAAAAAATACGAAGATGCACAAGGAAATGTTATTCAATTAGGGCAAAAAGGGCGTAGAGCAGAATATTTAGATAAAGTATTTAATTTGTCAATTAAAAAAACTCCCGGCAATAGAAGAGCTTCTGTTAGTTTAAGAAGAAAACAAGGAAGCGTTCTTAAACAAACAAAGGCTAAAACTGCTGCTCAGAAAAAAGCAAATGAAAAGAAAAGAAAATTAGGGGAACAAGTATTTAGTGATATTGATTTGCGTACCATTCTTGATGAAATGGGTGGATAGGTAATTGAGTGATATAATGACTGCACAATGGGTATAAGAAAAATCGGTGTACAGCACCACGATGCAATGAAGTTTCCACCAGATGGTGAGATTATATTTAGAGAATGGGCAGTAAACAATACTGCAATAACAAGTGTCTGTTCTAGTAGAGTAGCTACTAGATTACCTAGAAATGCAACTTTACCCTTTTTAACATTTTTTGTTTCCGGAGGTACTATGGTATCTCCTTCTGGAGATGCAGCTATAGGAGCTATAACAATACAACTTAACGCTTATGCTGGAAGATGGGGTAGTGGAACATCTTCTCAACCAGATTATGCAACTGCTTACAAATTAGCAAATGGTGTTGCAGAAGCAGCTTTTAAAACAGCAAAAACTATTGTACATACTACAAGTACTGCAACTAAAGCTGTTATTTATGGTTTTGATATACCAGAAATGCCTGCTCGTGTAGAAGAGACTGACACAGGATTAGGACATTATGAGCTATCATTAATTATGTATTATCGAGGATTAGATTGATATGAACAAAAAAATACAAGTTAAAGTGAATCCGTTGTTATTGGATAAATCTACTGTTAGAGACACAGTTTCTGGCATACAATTTAACCATAACGACTGGGTGGAAATAGATGCGGACATCTGGGAGCGCTTAAAAGATGCTAAATATAAACAGGGAAAATCAAAAGTTTCTGTTTTAATTTGCAACGATGAAGAACCGGATGACTCTCCTGTAGAAGACGACAAGGATTCTACTGAAGAGGTAGTGGAAGACTTTTTTATAGCTGAAGAAGAGTAACGACAAAGCTGAAATCGACTTTTTATTAAGTCGGCTGAGCTCAGCTGATTAAGTATAAGATAAGAGATTATAGGAGACAGATATGTCATATAGTACAAGCGGTACAATTAGCGAAGTGTTGATTGGAACTGGTGTTCTCTATATTAAAGACGCATCTACTACTAGCTTAGCATTCCCGGGGAATGATTCAAATAACTTTGATAACCCTACGGCAATGACTGTGGCTTGGGACCAAGTTGGGTATTCTGAAGATGGCTGGACATTAGAAGTTGATAAAACTTTTGAAGATGTCATGGTCGCTGAAGAATTAGACCCAATTAAAACTCTCAAGTCAGCGCAAGAAGTTAGATTAACAGGTGAATTAGCACAAGCATCCCTTACCAACTTTCAAGTTGCTATGGGTGGCGGGTCAACCGCTGCAAACGAGCTTGGTGCAGGAGCAAGTGGTGCAGCAGGAACAACAGTTTCTGGTTACCATACCTACAAACCACCTACATCTGATACCTTCACAGAATATGCACTAGTTTTGCATGCTGATGGTCAAGCAGGTTCTGATAGGCAATTTAGAATGCCGCGAACAGTGAACACAGGTTCATTCGCCATGGCTCACCAAAAAGCCCCTAACAAAGTAACTTTGGCAACAGAGTTTAAATTGTTAGTTCCAGAATCTACTGGCTTAAATGTTGGTTCTGATGCTGCAGGTAATTATTACTTGTATGTAGTTGTCGAAAATAGAAACGACAGTGACGAATTAGATATTAACTAATTATAAGTTAAAAAAGATTGGAGATACAAAAAGTGGTGAAAGACTTTGACGAGGCTTTAAAAGCCGACAAAAAAGAACAATTGCAGATTAAAGTAGCTGGAAAAGAATACGACTTACCGGCTGCTTTACCTGCTAAAACGGTTCTAACGCAAATGAGATATGCGGGCGAATCTGGAGATACCGTCCCAATGAATATGGTTCCAGAGTGGATAGCATCTTTAGTGGGTCAAGATAATTTTGACTCTATGTTAGAAGATGGTATGACTTGGACTCAAATGAATGATTTGTTAGTTTACTTGCTTGAAGCTTATGGTTTACAAGCATCTGCTGATGAATTAGCTGGAGAAGCTGAGGACGAAGAAGGGGACGAAGACTCCCCAAAATAACATGGACCTTTCAAGACATTCTTGAACTCTGGGGTCCTTTAGAATCAGATTTTCTTCGTTTTTATCGCATAGAAGAACCTTTAAATATAAGATGGCATAAGTTTTTAAGACTTACTGCATACTTACCGCAAGAAGATTCTATATTTTTTAGAATACTATCTAGCAGACAGTTAGAAGTAACTGAAGACGGACAACTTATATCAAAAGAAAAAGTTGAAACCGTAAACGCAAGAGAAGCTTTGCGTAAGCAACATAAGAGAAGTAACAAAATGCGAAAAGCAATATCATTAGAAGAATTTATGGATACTACCGGTGGTGGCAGTGGTTAAAGCAACTGGTATAGAATCAATTGTAATCGGCTTAAATGTCGATATGAAAGGTGCTAACGAAAAGCTCAAAAAAGAACTTGGGGCAACTAGTGCAATGTTATCTAGAACATTTGCAGGTGGTGCAACTGCAGCATTCGCTACAGTTACCGCAGGTGCTGTTGGAGCTGTAGCTGCTTTAGGTGCAGCAATGGCTTTAACTGTTGGAGCTTCATCAAAATTTGAAGATTCTTTTGCTGGTATTAAGAAAACAGTTAATGCTAGTGAATCAGAATTTGACCAATTAGCTGTAGCTGTCAGAACTCTTGCTACAGAAATACCTATTGCAACTAGTCAATTAAATCAAATTGGTGAACTTGGTGGTCAGTTAGGTGTTCAGACATCTGGTCTTCCAATATTTATTGATACAATTGCTAAGTTAGGTGTAGCAACAAGACTATCTACAGAAACAGCTGCATTATCTTTAGCTAGACTTCAAACAATTTTTCAATTACCAGAAAATGAAATAGATAATTTAGCTTCCTCATTAGTAGATTTAGGTAACAACTTCGCCGCTCTTGAAGACGAAATACTTTCTACATCATTACGATTAGCAGCAGGTGCTAAAGTAGCTGGAGCAACAGTTGCGGATACTTTAGCGATTGCTACTGCACTTCAAGCAGTCGGTGTACAATCACAAGCTGGTGGTACTGCGATGGCTCGTGTATTCCAAGCTATTACAATTGCTTTGCAAGGTGGTCAAAAAGAAATGGCTGTATTTGCAGAAATTACAGGATTGGGTGTAGATGGATTTAGAGATTTAGCTACTGAAAACCCAGCTGAAGCTTTAAATGTATTTTTAAGAGGTTTGTCTGGTGCTTCAGATGCAGGAAGAAACTTAGTAGATATTCTAGAAGACCTTGGTCTTAAACAACAAAGAACTATTCGTGCTTTACTTGCAGTTTCTGAGGCTGGAGACTTATTAACAGAAACTCTTACTACAGCAAATGTAGCTTACGACTTAAACATAGCTTTACAAGAAGAAGCAGATAAAAGATTCGAGACTGCTAAATCCCAAGCTAAATTAATGAAAAATGCTTTTACTGAATTAAGAATAGAAATTGGAAACTTTTTCCTACCTGCTCTTAAAAATCTATTAGCTGGTTTAACTGGTACAGCTGATGCTATGACGGATAATGAAAAGTCTGCAGATGGATTAAGTAATTCATTAAAAGGATTCGTAGCAATAGTTTCAATATTAACTATGGCTTTTACAGCTTTAGCAGGACAACTTGTAAGAATAAAAGCATTAGCAACTATAGCAGGTCAACCATTTGGTCAGATGAGGGTAGTAATGGCTTCTCTTACAAAAGGTATGGCAGGTTATACACTGGCCACAAACCTAGCTGCAAGAGCTACACAATTTCTTATGTTACATCTAACTCCTATAATTGGACTTTTAACTTTAGTAACAGTGGGATTTATAGCTTATCAAGGAGCACAAGTTAAAGCTAAAAGACAAGTTGAAGCTTTTACAAAAGCAGAAGCTGTAAGAATTGCTACAGTAACAAAATTAGAATCGGCTCAACGAAGACTTAATGATGCTATAGCTGCAGCTGAAAATGAGGGTATTAATCCAGACGATAGTCCTGCTGTACAAATTGCACAAAAACAAGTTGAGTTAACTGCAGAAACATTAGATAATTTAGAAAAAATAGCTAATATGCGTTTTCTAAATATTGAAAGTTTTAGTGAAGATTTAACTATGGAAGAAGCGGATAAAATAGTTAAAGATTTTGACAAAATTATAAACAGTCGTAAAGAATTATCTAAATTACTACAACAAGAAGCTGAAGAGAGTTTAACATTTGCACCAGCCGGTAGCACAGATATAATTGTAGATTTTGCAGAAAGATTCAATATAAGTGTTGACGATGCTGAAAAAATATTTCAAGGTGGTTTTAATAAAATAAAAGAATTTTTAAATTTAGCAGCTATGGCAGATGAAGATGCACTAAAAGATGGTGGTAAATTATTAACAGAATACGGAATGAACATTACTGCTTTTGCTTCTAGAGCAGGATTAGGTTTTACAAGTCTTACTAAAGAACAAGAAATTTTCGTAGAAAGTCAAAAATCACTTGCTACCAACATGGTAGAAACAAGTAAAAGAACTTTTGGAGCAGGTAAACAAAATGAAGAAATGATTGCATCAGCTAGAAATATGCTAGATGAGTACAATGTTATAGCTGAAGAAAGTGCAGATTTAGAATTTATTCCTCCAGAAGTTTTTGAGGCAATGCCAGAAAAAGCTATTCATGTATTTAATGTTGTACATGGAGCAATCGACAAAACAAATGACAAAATTGGTGAAGTAAAGCAGTCAACTACAGATTTAGAACAAGCTTTTCAACAAGCAGCAAAAGCTGTTAAAGATTTTAGAGTAGAGATAGATGATATAGAGCCTCCTAAAGTAGTTGATATAGAAGACCTTAAAGCCGGAATACAAATGACTAAAGATTTAGAAACAGTTCTTGGTAGCGGTGTAGTTAAAATATTAGAAGCTGGTTTTCCAGCTTTAGCACTTGATATAGCAAAAGGTGGTATAGAAGCAGAAAACCTAGGTCAAATGATAGCGATTATACAAAATGGTATAGATGATACTGATGGCTCAATAACAGCAATGAATAATGGAATCATAGCAAAAGATTCAGAAATACAAGCTTTAGTTGACCAGTATGCAAATGGTAAACAAGATGTTGTTGATTTTCTTCATAAACAATTTGATTTATCTGTTGATATAAATGATATAGAAGAAAATAGAGAAGCAGTACAAAGAGTTTTTAATACTATGCAAAAAGAATCTAAAGGAGAACAAGCAGATTACTTAGCTTTAACAAAAGAAGTTCTTCATTCAGAAAGAAGTATTAAAGATGCAAAGCAAGAAATAATAGATTTAGAAGAAGAACTTGCCGCTATGACAGAAGATTTAGTTTTTGACAATATCACAATTACAAATGCCAAAAGAGATGAAGTTACAATTGCAGAAGCATTAGCAGAGGTAAATAGAGCTATAACTGATTTTGGTAAAGAAGGCGTAACAACAAATCAAGAAAAACTAACAATTTTACAGATGGAATTAAATCTTCAAAAAATGACTGAAAAGATTGAAAATAAAAGAAGTAAGCGTCAAGAAAAATCTTTAAGAGACAAAAAGAAAGAAGTAGAATTTTTAAAACTAGCTGTAGAGCAAGGAGTAGTGGAACAACTTGATTTAGATGCAGCACAAGAAGAATTAGATGAAATGTTAACACCTATGTCTAAAGCTGAAAAAGATATATTAACTCTACAAAAAGAAATAGCTGCTGCAGAATTAGAAGTAGCTAAAGCTAGAAAAGAAGGTTTAGACCCTTCTGTTATTAGTGCAATAGAAAACTACAACAAAGCTTTAGATGTTACTAAAGATAGAGAAGAAGAAATTGCTGATGCAACTGAAGAACTGACTAGAAAAACAGAAGACTTACAAATTGAACAAGCTGAAGTAGCAGAAAGATATGACGAAATATTAGAAAAATATCCAGACTTCAAAGAAAAATCTATGGAGATAGCAGAAATGATAGGTATACCTCAACAAGTAATGCAAGCTTCTTTAGATGGTATGGGTAAAAGTATTGACGCGTTTGTTGAATATGTAGATTTTGCTAAAGCTTATAGAGACCAAGCACTTAGTTTTGGTGGAGATGCAAGTATGATGGACACTAGTACAGATAGACAAAGTTATAAAGATGATAAGTATTTGTCTGACAGGGAAGAAGATAAGAAAGCTAGAGAACGGGCTCTTGCAGGTACTTTACATACATATTCTCCTCCTTCAATAACTTCTGTTTCTGAACAACAATCAGATAAAGGTTTCTTTGAAGGAATAATTGATAACTTTATACAAGGTTTTGGTATAGAATCTTTTATTCCTTTTTACAGTGGTAGAGCATACGGTGGAACTGTACCTATGGGTAGAGCTTCTGTAGTTGGTGAAATGGGACCAGAAACAATTATGTCAACTCCGGGCGGAACTTCTGTATTTGCTAACAAAACTGGTGCAGGTGGAAGCGGTGTTAATATTCAAAATATGAACTTAAATATTACAGGATTACCAGCAGACCCACTTACAGCTAGAAAAGTTGCTCAAAATATTCAAAGAGAACTTCTTAAATTAGAAAAAGAAGGACAAGCAGGGACAGGTTTGGTTAATAGATAATGGAAGATTATCCATCACATGCTAATTTTCATATTCATAAAGGAACACACGACAATGAATATGTTCAATGGGAAGAAGAATGATTGATAATAAACAAGATGAGATTCTTAAACCATGTCAATCAGATTTTAAATGTGGTAATTACTTTTATCACAGTGAATACAGATACTGCGAAATATGCAGAGCTAAGGATTATTGCTAATGGCTAATACACATCAAGTAACAATAGGTCATCTAAGTTTTACATCACCCGGAAGTTTAAGCTACAGTGCAGGTGGAGATGGAAGAATGTATAGCATTAACGGAACTCTTGCACATACTTCTTCTAACTCTCTAGATTTAACACAAAACTTATATATTAGAGATGAACTAATGTCTATGTCTGCTTATGACCATGTGTATCCTTTTACATATACAGGTGAAACAACTATGTCTGGGTATGTAAAAGTAGAGTCTGCAGATGTAACAGTTGATAGATTTGCTGGTGCAGGAATGAAATACTCTATACAATTAGAGTGGTTAGGTAATCCGGGTGAAATAAGATTTGAATCTCAGTTCTCTGGTGCATTACTTGATAATAACCACAGTGTTACTTCTACTGATTCACAATTTTTTGTTGCTCCTGCTGGTTCTTTTTCAGTTCATATTCCTGCAGTTGGAACAGGTACAACACCTGCTGTAGAAACAAGAACAGGAAGTTATGGTTCTGGTTCAGTAGATTTAAAATTTTTTAGCGGTTCAAACTTAAGAAGTAACAATATTGAATTTGAATGTAATCCAGAAGACTATTTAAAAGGTGCTGTAAAAATAAGTACTAATGGAAAAGTAAGAAATGGTTTATATAGCCCTAATACTAATGTTGACCAAACAGTTATAGAAAATGGTTTGGTAAAAATAGAACTAATCAATAGCAATACACAATCTAGATTTAAAACATCTTTATGGGATTCAGATGCATGGCGTAGTGAAAAAGAATATGCTGTATCAAAAGCTTCTTCGCAAACTGAATGGGATGGTTGGAATACTGTAACAATAATTAAAAATTATCCAGAATGTGCAACAGTTAGATTTACATCTCAAGCAAATACAGATGGTAGTGGTAGATTAGTATTTGATGTATCTCTTAGGAGAGGTTCAAGATATTTTAGTTTAGTGGTAAGTTCATATGGAACTGCTGACGAAATACACATAGAAAGAACTACAGCAGAAGCTGCGACAGCCGGTACAGGTTATGTAGTAGCGACTACTAATGATTCTGAAGGTAATAAATATATATTAGGTTCACCTAATACAATTACAAACGACTTGACTAATGGAGGTATCCATCTTACTGCTACACAAATGAAGGCTTTTGTAGGTTATGTTTTTAACGG
>MDSV01129449.1_pt1 | contig 21280 bp, 17 predicted proteins | sample 810851 | NCBI WGS metagenome assembly MDSV01 (sample SAMN05326640, study PRJNA326480) | marine metagenome | isolation source: seawater | place: Atlantic Ocean: North East | collected 2012 | reverse complement strand
GTATTCATTAAAGGAAAAAAAACAATTTTCACATATAAACATCTTAATAAAGATAAAAGAGGAAATATTTTACAAAATAATGAAGATATAGATCTAAGCTTGAAACAGATGATATCAAATAATGATTACTTAATGATAAAAGGGTCAAATGCAACTGGACTCAATGCTTTTAGTAAAAAAATGATAAAGGGAATTTAGGTGCTATTTAATTTATTAATTTCTTTAGTTGATCAATATTCATTTTTAAATGTATTCAAATATCTTACATTTAGGACAGGTCTTTCCGTTGTTACTTCTTTGGTTGTAGTATTTATTATTGGCGGTCCACTAATTAAACTTTTTTCAGAAAAAATGATATCTGGACCTATAAGACAAGACGGTCCAATAGATCATATTATAAAAAAATCAGGAACACCTACAATGGGTGGAGTAATAATAATTATTGGAATTGTATCTGGAACTGTTTTGTGGTCAGATTTAAAAAATATTTACGTATGGATTCTAATATTTGTTTCATTATCTCTTGGAGCTTTAGGACTATTAGATGATATTTTGAAAATAAAATTTAAAAATTCAAGTGGATTGAAATCAAGGTATAAATTTCTTGGTCAAATAATTATTGGAGTGATCACTTTATTTTTATTAATTAATTATTCAAATCATGAGTATCTTTACAATTTATACTTCCCATTTTTTAAAAATTTAATATGGTACATGGGTTTATTTTTCATTCCTTTCGGATTATTTGTAATTATAGGTGCTTCAAATGCAGTAAATTTAACTGACGGTTTAGATGGTTTGGCTACAGTCCCAGTAATGTTAGTGGCTCTTTCCTTCACCCTCATTTCATACGTAGTTGGTAATACTATTTTTTCTGAATATTTACAGATTCAATATATTCCAGATGTAGGAGAATTATCTATTTTTTGCGGGTCCATAGTAGGATCTTGTTTAGGTTTTCTTTGGTATAATGCACCTCCAGCAAAAATTTTTATGGGAGATACCGGCTCACTCTCATTAGGAGGTTCGCTTGCAGCAATCGCTATTATTGTCAAACATGAAATAGTTTTAGCAATTATTGGGGGTTTGTTTGTTTTAGAGACAGTTTCAGTTATTATTCAAGTAGCTTCATTTAAATTGACCGGAAAAAGAATTTTTAAAATGGCACCAATTCACCACCATTTTGAAAAGAAAGGGTGGGCCGAGTCAACAATTGTAATAAGATTTTGGATAATTGCTATTATTTTAGCATTAGTTGGATTGGCTACATTAAAACTAAGGTAGAGGCATGCTCCAAACTCCGAAACTTAAAGAACTATCGTTTCTCGTTTATGGTTTAGGTATATCTGGTAAATCGGTCATTAAATTTTTTAAAAAAAACGAAATAAAAAAATTTGAAATTTGGGATGATAATCAAAAAAATCTAATTGAAAAATATAAACCAAAAAATCTAAAAAAATCATTAGATAAAGTCGATTATATAGTTCTATCTCCTGGGATAAGCTTAATTCACAATAAAAATCTCAAAAAATTTAAAAATAAAATCATAACTGATATTGATTTATTTTATTTAGCCGGAAATAAATTTAAAAGTATTGTTGTCACAGGAACAAACGGCAAGTCTACAACTTGTAAATTAATTTATCATTTACTTCGGGAAAATAAATACAGATGTTTTTTAGGTGGTAATATTGGCAACCCAATCTTAGATATCAAATATAAAAAAAATAGTTACGTAATAATAGAAGCTTCATCATTTCAGCTTTCACATTCAAAATTTATTAATCCGAGTTTCGCTTTTTTCCTTAATTTGACAAATGATCACTTAGATTGGCACGGAAGCATGAGTAATTATCTTAATTCAAAATTAAAAATTTTTAAACTTCAATCAAAAAAATCGTATGCGATAATTAACAAAAATTTGAAAAAAAAATTAATAGGGAAAAATTTTTTAAGCAAAATTGTCATTCCTAAAAATTTTAATTATCAAAAAATTAAACCTAAAATTAAAAATGATTATTTAACTTCAAATTTGAATGATGAAAATATGAGTTTTATTTATACTTTTTCTAATATATTAAAGATAAAAGATAAGTCGTTCATAAGCTCAATGAAATCATTTAAAGGCTTACCTCATCGATTTGAAATTTTTTACAAAAAAAAAGATATTACTTTTATTAATGATTCTAAAGCAACATCATTTAAAGCAACAGAATTAGCACTAGCTAGTCTTGAAAATATCTATTGGATTTTAGGAGGTCTTCCAAAAAAAAAAGATAAAATACTTTTATCAAAATTAAAAAAAAAAATTACTAAGTGTTACATCATAGGAAATAATATAAACTTTTTCAAAAAACAGATTAAAGGAAAGTTGAACTACACGATTACTAAAAACTTAAATCTTACAATTATTCAGATTTTAAAAGATTGTAAATTACAGACAAAACGCAATAAGTTTATCTTATTAAGTCCTGCCGCCGCTTCATTTGACCAATTTAAAGATTTCGAAAAAAGAGGCGATGAGTTTAAAAAGTTATGTAAAATTTATGCCAGAAAATTCATTTAGATTTATTTTTATAAATTACTGGAGAAGTATGGATAAAAAAATTTTGATCTATTTTTTTATACTGTTTTTTTTAGGTCTATTTTTTTCATTTTCATCAACGTCCTCTCTTGCGGGGGAAAGGTTAAACAAAGATTATTATTTTTTTTTTACTAAACATCTGATTTTTACTCTTTTAGCAATTTCTATAATGATTACTATTTCAGTAATTAAAACAGAATTTTTAATAAAACTAATTGCTCCACTTTTTGCACTATCTTTCATTTTATTGGCATTGGTCCCAATTATTGGAATAGAGGTAAAGGGTGCAAAGCGTTGGCTTGATCTTTCACTCTTTCGATTACAGCCAATAGAAATTTTAAAGCCATTTTTTATTTTAATGACGGCAAAAATTCTTACCTTTGAGAAATTTCAGAACTCTCAATTAAAGTATCTTTTGAGTTTTACTTTACTAGGCTCCGTTATCATCTTGCTAATTGATCAACCAGATTTAGGACAATCAATTTTATTAATTGGGAGTTGGGTCGCAACTGTTTTTATTTCTGGTGTTAATTTACTTTATATAATTATTTTTTTTTCTATTTTTTTAATTATAATAAGTGCTTTATTATTTTTTTTACCTGAAAAATTTGGATATGTTACTAATCGGTTGATTACCTTTTTTGATCCAAGTCAGGGTGATAAATTTCAATCCTCTTCAGCTCTTGATGCAATAAAATTGGGAGGTTTAACTGGTCAAGGCATGGGAGAAGGCATATTAAAAGAAAGTGTTCCAGAAGCCCACACAGATTATGTTATCGCGGTAATTTCTGAAGAATACGGCTCAGTAGTATCTATTCTAATTATCTCAATATTTTTATATATTTCATTTAGAATTATTAAAAATTGTTTTAATCAAGAAAGTCAATATTTGAAAATTTCCTTAAGCGGTTTAGCAGCGTTACTAATATTTCAAACATTTATTCATGCTGGAGTTAATACAAGTTTGTTGCCAACAACTGGTATGACCTTACCTTTTCTTAGCTATGGAGGCTCTTCTTTAATTGGGAGCGCAATCTTAGCAGGCTTAGTTTTAAATTACACAAAAAATAAATCTTATTTATATGACTAAAAAGAAAATATTAATTGCTACGGGAGGAACTGGCGGTCATGTTTTCCCTGCCTGTAGTTTAGCAAATAATTTAATTAATAAAGACTATAGTGTTGAAATTACAATTGATAATAGAGGACTGCAATATTTAAAAAAATATAATCATTTTAATTTCAAAAAAATATCCTCATCTCCTCTAATAAAAAAAAATATTTTTACAATTTTATACTCTTTAATAAAAATTTTTCTTTCGATAATAAAATCAATTATAGTTTTAATATATAGCAGGCCATCCATAGTTTTCGGAATGGGAGGATATTCCTCTTTTCCCGTTTGTATTGCAGCTTCAATTTTAAGAATTAAATTCATTATTTATGAAAATAATTTAATCATAGGAAAAGCTAATAGATATTTATTACCTTTTGCCGAGAAAATATTGGTTTCATATAAAGATCTAGAAGGTATATCAAAAAAACATAGGTACAAAATTTTTGAAATAGGCAACATAGTAAGAGAAGAAATTCTTAATTCAACTGCCACATTTGATAAGACTGAAACATTTGATACCATAAAAATTTTAGTTCTAGGCGGCAGCCAAGCAGCTAAAATTTTCGCAGAGGAGTTGCCACAAATATTTGCAAAGTTAAAAAATTCAGAAATACCAATTAAAGTTTACCAACAATGTCAACAAGAACAGAACGATCGATTAGCTCAGTTTTATAAAAAAGTAAATATAGATAATGAAATATTTAATTTTTCAAACAAAATAATCGATTATTATTCTAAAGTGAATTTAGTTATTACACGATCTGGCGCGTCAGTTTTGGGAGAGTTAATAAATGTTAAGCTTCCATTTATATCTATTCCTTTGCCCTCATCAGCAGATAACCACCAATATAAAAATGCAGAATTTTACCAAAAAAAAGGATTTGGTTTCTTATTGGATGAAAAAGATATTAAAAATCAACTATATAATCTTATTAATTCCATTTTTAAGGACAATACCTTAATTAAGAATACTTTATTTAACCAAAGACAATATTCTGACAAAAATATTTTTAAAAATTTAAACATCCAATTAGAAAAAATTTTAAATGAAAAAAATTAATTTAGGTCAAAAAGACGTAATTCACTTTGTTGGCATCGGAGGCATAGGAATGAGTGGTCTAGCACAAATTATGAAGAATATGGGATTTGTCATTCAAGGAAGCGATCAAAATAAAAATAAAAATACTATTAATTGCTCTAAAAATGGCATTAAAATATTTATTGGTCACTCAGCAAGTAATATTAAAAAAGCAACAATCTTGGTAAAATCCACTGCAATAAAAAATAATAATATCGAACTGAAGATCGCAAAAGATAATAAGGTTCCAATTTATTCTAGAGCCGAAGTCTTAGCGGATGTAGTCTCTCTCAAAAAAAATATAATAATTACGGGATCTCATGGAAAAACTACAACAACATCATTGATAGGAAAGATTTTATCTGATCAAAAGTTAGATCCAACTATTATCAACGGCGGAGTTATTAATTCACTTAAAAGTAATGCAAAACTTGGAAAAGGTGATTGGGCTATATTAGAAGCAGACGAGTCCGATGGAAGTTTTCTTAAATTACCAATTAATTATTCAATTGTAACAAATATAGATCATGAACATCTCGATTTTTATAAAAATTATAAAAATTTAGAAAATTCTTTTATAGAATTTATAGACAAGACACCTCCTACAGGTAAATCAATAATTTGTATTGACAGCAACAATGTAAAAAAAATTTTAAATAAAATTAAAAATAAAAATATACTAACCTATGGGGAAAGTAAAAAAGCTGATTATCAAATAAAAAACATAAAATATAATTTTGATAGCACATCATTTGATTTAACATTTAAAGACAAGGAAAAGAAAAAAAAAAATATTAAAAATATAAATGTAAAATTATTAGGAAAACATAACGTTTTAAACGCTGCGGCTGCTTTTATAGTTTGTTTGAATCTTGGTGCAAATTTAAACATATTAAAGAGATCGCTAAAAAATTTTTCTGGAGTTCAAAGAAGAATGACAAAAGTTTTTAAAAAAAATAAAAATGATTTTTATGATGATTACGCTCATCATCCAACTGAGATAAGATCTATTTTAGAAAGTGTTCATAATGTTAATCCAAAAAGGAAAATTATTTGTGTTTTTGAACCACATAGATATTCAAGAGCAATATCACTAAAAAAAGAATTTTCTAAGTGTTTCTCTAAGTCAAATTTAGTCATTATGTGTCCACTATATGCGGCTGGAGAAACAAAAAATAAGAAATTTAATTTGATAAAATTTGCTAGTTTAATTGCTAAAAATTCAAAAACTCAAATTATAATTGTCAAAAATGAAATAGAATTAAGTAAATATTTGAAAAAAAATCTAATTAGTAATGAAATTGTTATTGGTATGGGAGCAGGGATAATATCAAAATGGATGAGAGAAATTCAATTTACAATATGAGCTTAGAAAATAATTTTTTTAGTAAATTTGGAGATAATTTAAGTACTAACGTTAATCTTTCAAATTATAGCTGGTTTAATCTAGGAGGAAATGCAGAATATTTTTATAAAGCTCAAGACAAAGTTCAATTATTAAAATTTTTAAAGGAGTCGAAAAAAAATAATTTAAAAATAACAGTTTTGGGTGCTGGATCAAATACGTTATTCAGAGACAAAGGTGTAAAAGGAGTTGTCGTAAAATTAGGACAAAGCTTTTCTTATATAAAGCTAATTGAAAAAAATATTTTAGAGGTAGGTGCTGCAACTCTTGATCGCAAGGTATCAAATTTTGCAAAAGAGAATAATTTAAAAAATTTAGAGTTTCTGTCTTGTATCCCAGGTTCAATAGGTGGGGCAATAATAATGAACAGTGGTTGTTATGATAGCGATATATCAAAAATACTTGTATCTATCAAAGTGATTGATTTAAAAAAATTTTCTGAAATAGAAATAAAAAAAGAGAATATTAAATTCTTATACAGAGGCACTGACCTATCTAAAAATTATATAATTATATCGGCAAAACTTAAAGGCTCTCTAGGTAAAAAAAATTTAATTGAAAAAAAACAATCCAACCTAATTAAGAGAAAAAAACTTTCTCAACCAAGCCAAATTAAAACATGCGGAAGCACATTTAAAAATATAAATAAGGACAAAAAAGCCTGGATGTTAATCAAAAAATCAGGTTGTGATACATTTAAAGAAGGCGATGCTATTATTTCTCAAAAGCATTGTAATTTTTTTGTTAACAATGGAAATGCCACATCTACAGATATTGAGAACTTAATTAAAAAAGTAAAAAAAAAAGTTTATGAAAAAACTGGAGAAAACCTGGAGTTGGAGATTAAAATCTTAGGTGATTAAAAAAAAATTCAAAAATGTTCTTGTTGTGCTAGGTGGAACATCTGGAGAGAGAGCTGTAAGTCTCGAAAGTGGTAAAGCTTGTATTAGAGCACTTAAAAAAAAGAGATATAAAGTTTCAATTTTTGATCCTAAATTTAAAAATTTAAATTTGATAAATAAGAAAAAAGTTGATGTTATATTCAATGCGCTTCACGGAAGAGATGGTGAAGATGGTGTAGCTCAAAGTTATTTTGAATATTTAAAAATTCCTTACACACATTCCGGGGTGATAAGCTCTTATAATTGCATGAATAAAATTTATTCAAAAGAGCTATTTATAAAAAATAAAATTAAAACTCCAAAATTTTTTTCAATAAATAAATTTAATCATCAAAATAAAATAGTTCAAAACACTTTAAATAAAAAAAGATTTAGTTTTCCAATTGTTTTAAAACCTATAAATGAAGGATCTAGCTTGGGAGTTGAGGTTTGTAAAAATAAAAAAAAATTATTAAAATCAATAAATTTATTGTTTAAAAAATACGATGACCTAATCTTAGAGGAGTATATTGGAGGTCAAGAAGTGCAAGTCGCAGTAATTAACGGTAATCCTCTTGGAGCAATTGAACTTATTCCAAAAAGATTGTTTTACGACTATAAAGCAAAATACACCAAAAAAGCAAAAACTAAACACGTAATGCCCGCTAGAATATCAAAAAAAAAATATAGTGAAGTTTTAAGGATAGCAAAAAAAACTCATAATGCTCTGGGCTGCAGGGGTGTAACAAGATCAGATTTTAAGTTTCACAATAATAATTTTTATTTATTAGAGATAAATACACAACCAGGAATGACAGGTTTATCTTTAGTTCCCGAAATCGCAAATTACAAAGGAATAAGTTTTGAAAATTTGGTTGAGAAAATTTTATTAGATGCAAGTGTTAATAGATGAATACACGAATTGTAATTGCAATAGCCCTTCTGACAACATTAACCACAATTACCCTACAACCAAAAACAATCTTTTCAAAATTTGAGATAAAAAAAATAATTATTGAAAACAATTCATTATTAAAAAAAGAGGAGATAGAGAAATTATTAGTTAAAGTATATAATCAAAATCTTATATTATTTAAAAATGAAGAAATTGAAAAAGCATTGATGCAAAATAGCTTTATTGAAAGTTTTAATATAAAGAAAAAATATCCAAGCACTTTAAATATTTCAATATTTGAAAAGGTACCGGTCGTAATTTTACAAACAAAAAAAAAAAAATTTTACTTAAGTGGTAAAAATGATTTGATAGAATTTAGAGTATTTAAAAAATACAAAGATTTACCATATGTTATTGGCAACAAAGAAGAATTTGGAATTTTTTATAATAATTTAAAAAAAATAAACTTTCCTACAAATTTAATTACAAAATATACTTTATATGAATTGAATAGATGGGATTTAGAGACTGTAAATAAAAAAACAATTAAGCTGCCTTCTAAGAATTATACAACATATCTAAAAAGTTATTTAAAAATGCAAAGTAAAAATGATTTTCAAAAGTATAAAGTTTTTGATTTTAGAATAAAAGATCAACTTATTTTAAAGTAGTTTATGAAAAATTCTTATTTAACGCTTTATGTTGAAATAAATGACACGAACTTCATATTTTTTGTTACCGAAAATGATGAACAAAATAATTTTAAATTATCTTTCAAATTAGCTGTTCCATTGAATGGAATTGAAAATAATAGAATTACTGATTATGATATTGTATATAATATAATAAAAGAAAATATTTATTTTATTGAACAAAAATTTAATCATACATTTAAAGATATAGTTTTGATTATAGAAAACTTTAATCCTAAATTTGTTAACATATCAGGTTTTAAAAAATTGAATGGTTCTCAAATTTTAAGAGAAAATATAACTTATATTTTGAATACTTTAAAATCATGTGTAGATAAAATTGAAATCAACAAAAATGTTGTTCATATATTTAATTCTAAATTCAATTTAGATAACAAAAAAATTGAAAATTTACCTATTGGGTTATTTGGAGACTTTTATTCTCACGAATTATCATTTGTGTTGATCAATTCAAATGATCATCGAAATTTAAAGAATATTTTTAATAAATGTAATTTAAAGATAAAAAAAATTCTAATTAAAAGTTTTGTAGAAGGTGCAGTAATTAATAAAAATTATAAGGATAACGATACTTTTTTTTACATTAAAATTAATGAAAATAATTCAAAAATATTTTATTTTGAAAACAATTCACTTAAGTCTGAGCAAAATTTCAAATTTGGTATGAACATAATTTTAAAAGATATATCAAAAATAACAGCATTAAAAATCGATACTATTAAAAATTTTTTAGATAAAACGTTATTGACAAATGAATTATCAGAGGATGATTTGATCGAAAATTCTTTTTTTCAGAATATTGACTATATTAAAATAAAAAAAAAACTTATTTATCAAATTGCTTCTGCTCGAGTGCAGGAGTTGTTTGAGTTAATGTTTCTTAAAAATATAAATTTTCATCACTATAACAAGGTTTCCAACGTTATTTATTTAGAAATAGATAAAAATTTAAATTATAAAGGGTTAGAAGAAATTTATAAGACAGTTTTTTCAATGAACGGTAAATTTGATTTTAATATTCTAGATGATTTGTCAGATGACAGCACCTTAGATATAGCTAATGAACTTGTTCATTTTGGTTGGAAAAAAGAGGCTATACCAGTTACACAGTCCAAAAAAACCTTAATTGCGAGGTTTTTTGATGTTATTTTTGGATAATTATTGTTTTTTTTAGAAACATTAGTTGTTTTAAAAATGTAATACCAGTCAAGTATAACTCTCCAGATGTTTCATATATATCAAAAAACTCTGTCTAAAAAAGTAAGTTTCAGCGGTATAGGCTTACATTCAGGGAAAAATTCTACAATAAACATATTTCCAGCTAACGAAGATGAGGGAATAGTTTTTAAAAGGATCGATCTGAATAAAAATAACGTAATAAAAGCAAGCTATAAAAACGTTTCTTCAGCAAGATTGTGTACGACGTTACAAAATAGCAATGGTGTAAAAGTTTCAACAGTTGAGCATTTACTGGCTGCACTCTACATAACTGGAATTGATAATGCTTTAATTGAAATTGATAATGAAGAAGTTCCAATAATGGATGGTTCTTCCGAAGATTTTATAAAAATTCTTAAAAAAATAAATCTTGTAGATCAGTTTAAAAAAAGAAAGTATTTAAATATTTTAAATAAAGTTGAATTGATAGACGGTGATAGAAAAATTTCAATTGAGCCTAATAAACCTTCTTTAGAAGTAAGCTTTTATTTAAATTACAAAAATAAAATAATTGGCAAACAAAAAAATGTAGTTGATTTTCAAAAAGACAATCTAGATGAAGTTATAAGTTCAAGAACATTTTGCCTGTATGAAGATATAGAAAAAATTAAAAAATTTGGTTTAGCAAAAGGTGGTTCTTTAAATAACGCCGTTGTAGTTGATAATGATAAAATTCTTAACGAAGGTGGATTAAGAAATAACAAAGAATTCGTTAATCACAAAATATTAGATTTAGCAGGAGATTTTTTATTATCTGGTTACAGAGTATTAGGAAAAGTGATTTGTCATCAAGGGGGTCATGAATTAACTAATTCATTCTTAAGAAAAGTTTTTAGTACAGATTTAGCATTTGAGCTTATAGAATTAAAAGATTTCAAAGTTTCTAAAAAATTTCATACCAAAGTATCAGAAAAATTAGCTGTTAACGCTTAATATAATTTATAAAATTTACCATTAACAATAAATTTGTTATTAAGTTGTAGAATGATTAATCGATTATTTTTAATATTTTTTCTAGTATTTTTTTCAAGCTGTTCAAAAAAAGATCCTATTTACGAACCCACTAGCAAATTAGATCCTTATGCTCTGTATCAAGAAGGCATGAGTGCTTTTGATAAGAATGATTTTTTCTTTGCCAGTAAAAAGTTTTCAGAGGCCGAACTAAATTTTGATAAAATCGAATTAGCAGCTAAATCTTCTATTATGTCTAGTTTTTGTCTTTACAGTATAAATTTTTACAATGAAGCAATAGATAATTTAAAAACATATTTAAAAAACTATCCTGCAGATAAAAATGTAATTTATGCTCGCTACCTAATTGCAATTATTTATTTTGAGCAAATATCTGATGAAAAAAAAGATTTAGATCCTTTGATAAAAGCAAAATCAGAAATTGAATTTTTCATTAAAAAATATCCTGACACCGACTATTCAATTGACTTAAAATTTAAAAAAGATTTAATTTTAAATCAATTAGCAGCTAAAGAGATTTATGTGGCAAAATTTTATATTTCAACTCAAAAATGGATTCCAGCAATAAATAGATTGAAAATTATCGTAAAAGATTATGATAAGACAATTTTTATAGAGGAAGCATTACATCGGCTTGTAGAGATCCATTACCATCTTGGTTTAGAAGATGAAGCAAAAAAATATGCTCAAATTTTAGGGTATAATTATAATTCTAGCGAATGGTTTAAACAATCGTATAAAATTTTGAATAAAAATTACGATTTTAAATCTAAAAAGATAGTTGAAAAGGAGAGTTTACTTAAAAAAATTATAAAAATTATTAAATAGATGAAAATAAAAAATAAAAATGTAATTTTAAATGAATACAAAAAAAAGATAAAATTACTTAAATCCCATAACAAAAGTTATTTTACAGATGACTCACCCAAAATATTAGATTCTGATTATGATCAATTAAAAAAGCAAATTCTTGATTTAGAAAACAAATATCCTTTTATTTTAAATAAATACAGTTCGATTAACACCATCGTTGGTGCACCTGTAACAAATAAATTTGAGAAAATTAAACATTTAAAACCAATGCTATCACTCTCAAATGCTTTTGATAAAAATAACATGATAGACTTTATAAAAAAAATAAATAATTTTCTTAGTCTTAGCTCTAAAAATTTAGAAATATTTTCAGAGCCGAAAATTGATGGAATTTCTGCAACTTTAATTTATGAAAATGGTATCTTAACTCGAGGATTATCGAGAGGCGACGGTATTTTTGGAGAAAATATTTTAGAAAATATTAAAACAATTTCAAGCATCCCAAAAATTATAAAAGTTAGAAATATTCCAAAATTGTTGGAAATTAGATGTGAAATTTATATAGGAAAAAAAGATTTTGAAAGTCTTAAAGATAATTTTGCAAATCCACGTAATGCTGCTGGTGGTTCTTTAAGACAAAAAAATTCAAAAGAAACAGCGAAAATTCCGCTTAAATATTTTGCATACGGTTATGGAGAAATTAAACCGATGATATTTAAAAAACAGTCAGAATTTTTAAAAAAAATATCTGAGTGGAAATTTTCTACAAATCCACTTGTAAAAATTGTAAATGATATAAATGATATAGAAAATCAACATAAAAAAATAGATAGCATTCGTTCTACATTAGACTACGACATTGATGGTATTGTTTACAAAATTAATGACCTCGCACTGCAAAAAAGATTAGGTAATACATCTAATTCACCACGGTGGGCGATAGCTTATAAATTTTCTGCTGAAAAAGCTGTAACTAAAATCAAAGATATAGCTATCCAGGTTGGCAGAACTGGAGCAATTACTCCTGTAGCAAAAGTTGAGCCAGTTACTGTAGGAGGCGTAGTTGTTTCTAATGCTACGTTACATAACGAAGATGAGATTGAAAGAAAAGATATCAGGATTGGTGATACTATCATGATTCAAAGAGCTGGTGACGTTATCCCTCAAGTAGTTTCTGTTGACACTTCAAAAAGAGACAAAAGTAGTAAGAAATATAGTTTTCCTAAAAAATGCTTGTGTGGAGCAGATACAAAAAAAGAATTGAGCAAAAGTACAAATAAGCAAGATGCGGTAAGAAGATGTTTCAAAGGGTATGACTGCAAGTTTACAGCTAAAGAAAAACTTAAACATATTGTTTCAAAAGAAGCATTTAATATTGATGGCTTAGGTAAAAGAGTAATCGAACAATTTTGGGACTTAAATTTAATAAAAGAACCATCAGATATATTCAGATTAGACTATAATAAGATTAAAAAATTAGAGGGATGGGGTGAGCTATCTATAAGTAATTTAAAAAAAGCTATAGATAAATCTCAAACGATCTCTTTGGACAAATTTATTTTTTCAATAGGTATCCGACATATAGGCCAAGAAAACGCAAAAATTTTGTCAAGCTTTTTTGGTTCAATAAAAGAATTTACAAAATTATTTGACATAAAAAATAGAAAGAAAATTTTAGTTAATTTAGTTGATTTAGACGGAATAGGCGAAACACAGGTTAATTCTATAAATAATTTTTTTTCAAATATAACCAACGCTAGAATCATTAAAGATCTAATTGTTGAACTAAATATTAGGGAATACGCTGTGAAAAATAATGATGGAAAATTTTCTAACAAAAAATTAATGTTCACTGGTGGTTTTAAGAATATGAGTAGATCGGAAGCAAAAGCTATTGCTGAAAATAATGGAGGAAAAGTTCTTGGATCTATTTCTAAAAAATTAGATTTTTTAGTAGTCGGTGACTCCAAACCAACAAAAAAAAAAGTTGAACAAGCTAAACAACTTAACATTGAAATTATTTTAGAAAAGGATTGGAATAATATTTTAAATGGCTGAACAAGCCTTTTTAAGCTCTAAAGCTTCAATTTTATTCATAAATTTCACGAGATTTCTAAATACAATTTTATGATAATCATTAAGCCATTTTCTCTCTTTTTTATTGAGACTTTTCTTAATAATTAAATCTTTTTCTATTGGCGCCATTGTTAAGTTTTCAAAAGAGTTTCCTTTATTATTCCCTTTAACGTAAATAAGATTTTCAATTCTAATTCCAAATTTGTTTTTTTCATAGTAACCAGGTTCATTAGATACAATCATACCTTCTTTAAAATTAATTTTATTTCTATTTGATATTGCATGAGGTCCTTCGTGTACATTTAAAAAATATCCTACACCGTGGCCAGTTCCGTGTTCGTAATTTAAACCAATTTGTTTAAGAAATTTTCTAGCACTAAAATCAATTTCTGCTCCAGATGTGTTTTTTTTAAGATTAAAATTTGCAACAGCAATATGCCCTTTTAAAACTCTTGTAAAAATATCTTTAATTCTTTCACTTGAATTTTTTAAAGAAACAGTGCGGGTAACATCTGTTGTACCAAATTCGTATTGCCCGCCAGAATCGACTAGGTAAATATCTCCTTTTTTAAGTTTTCTATTTGTCTCTTTAGTTGCTTTATAATGAATAATTGCCCCATTGGGTCCAGTTCCAGATATCGTTGGAAAACTAAGAAATTTAAATTTTTTATTTTTTTTTCTTAAACTAAATAATTTCTGCGATGCGCTAATTTCAGTAATCTTTTTCTTATCAAAATTTTTCTTTAGCCAGAATAAATACTTTGTTAAAGCAACTCCGTCATAGATATGGGCTTGTTTTATATTTTCTATCTCTTGTCTTTTTTTAATTGCTTTAAAAAAATAGATAGGGTCATGAATGTTAAGTATTTTATTTTTTTTATGAATAATATTTTTAAAATAGAAGGAGCAAGAATTTTTGTCGATTATAAATTTCTTTCCTTTTATTTCTGAAAGAATTTTAGAACAAATTTTAATATCTAAGAATTTAATTTTCTTAAATTGCTTTCTTAAAGTCGATGAGATTTTTTTTAAGTCACAAAAAAATTTAATATTTTTATTTTTATCAATTAAAATATAACTGTGTGGTATCGGAGTATATTTTGTATCTCGACCTCTAATATTTAGTAACCAGGCGTTATTTTCACTAGCGGTGATGAAAAAAAAATCAGACTTCTTCCTTTTTAAATAATTAGTTATTTTTCTTATTTTGGATTGGTGTTTTTCACCCACAGATTTAGCAGGTAGAATAAAAAATTTATTTTCATTCTTTTTTATTTTCCTTTTCCAAATCTCATCAACTAAATTTTTTAAAATTGGCTTGTATACACATTTACTTTTACCAAAAAAAATAGATAAAAAAGTTTCGGTAAATAAGTTTGGATCAAAACCTATAAATAATTTTTTATTTTTTAGAATATTGACAGGCATTTTGTTGGGAATTGTAATGACTTTAAAAAATTTTCCACTTTGGTTGTTCGCTTGTAAAGTATATCTTCCGTCAGTAAATAAATAATTTTTGTTCCTAAGTATTAAGGCAAAGCCATTAGAGCCAGAAAAATTGGAAATAAAATTTAGTCTATCATTGTGATCCGGAACATATTCACCAAAATATTCATCATTTTTAGGGATTATATACCCGTCTATCTTCTCTCTTTTAAAAATTTTTTTTAATTTCTCTATTTTTTCCATTTAAGCATTTTATTTTTTTTAAACCTATCCCATCCAGGGCTTCTATATTCATCATTAAATTCAATTGAATTATCTTGATTGAATTCAAAGTCATCATCTCCTCCTAAATCTATTTCATTTTTTTCCACACTCTTTTCTGGTATTTCATTTATAAATCTCGATGGTAGAGCATCCATCCAGTCTCCATGATACGCTCTTTTCATCGCAAAGGATAAATAAGCCTCTTTTTTTGCCCTGGTAATTCCCACATATGCCAATCTTCTCTCCTCCTCTAAAGCAAAATCACCTTTTTCTTCTAATGATTTCTGATGAGGGAATAAGCCTTCCTCCCAACCTGGAAGAAACACAACATCAAACTCTAAACCTTTGGCAGCATGCATTGTCATTAAATTTATTTTCGCGCCCTCCCATTCTTGATCAATCGAGGTAGCTAAGGCCACATGCTCTAAAAAACTTTGTAAGTTGTCATAATCTTGCATGGCTCTTAGTAATTCTTTTAAATTTTCCAATCTATTTTCATTTTCTAAATCTTTTTTGTTTTTTAACATTGAAGAATAACCCGACTCATCTAATACCAATTTTAATAGATCAAAATGTTTGATTTTAAATGACTCCCTTCGCCATTTTTGTATCATGTTTATTAGTTGGTTAAGTGCAGTTTTTATCTTCGGTTTAAAATCACCTTTTTCTATCAATTTAATAATTGAGTCTTCTAAGCATAACTTATTAGCTTTACCGAAAGAATAAATTTGGTTTAACGTACTTTCCCCAACTCCTTTTTTAGGCACACCAATAACTCTTTCTAAGGCTAAATCATCAAATTTTTGATTAATGATTCTTAGATAAGATACTGCATCCTTTATTTCGGCTCTTTCATAAAATTTTATTCCTCCTAAAACACGATAACCGATTCCAACCTGAAGAAATCGCTCTTCAAATTCTCGTGTTTGATATATTGCTCTAACTAATATCGACACATCATTTAAAGAATATTTTTTTTTAATTTTCTGTTCTATTATGTCACTAATACCCTGAGCCTCATCTTTGCCAGTTCTGTAACAATTTAGTTTAACCAATTCTCCTTGATTAGCTGAAGACCATAATTTTTTACCAACTCTACTTGAATTATTGGAAATTAACCCTGAGGCAGTTTCTAAAATATTTTTTGTAGAACGATAGTTTTGTTCAAGTTTGAAAACTTTACAATTTTTATAAATTTGATCAAAAGTTAAAAAATTTTTTATTTCTGCACCTCTCCAACTATATATTGACTGGTCATCATCGCCAACGCAACATATGTTTTTATTTTTATTTACAAGTAAATTTAGCCATTTATTTTGTATAAAGTTAGTATCTTGAAATTCGTCAACTAAGATGTATTTAAAATTTTCTTTATAAATTTCTCTTATATCGTCATGTTCTTCAAAAAGTTTTACACAAAATAAAATTAAATCTCCAAAGTCAAATGCATTAAGGTCTTTAGTTTTATTTTGATATATATCGTAAACTTTCAAAATTGATTTTAATATTGATCCCGATTTTCCTAACTTCACATCTTTTGGCAACAAACCTTTATTTTTCCACTGATCTATATGATACATAATTAACTGAGGTGAAAATTTTTTGGCGTCTAAATCCTCACCTTTTACAATATTCCTAATTAATTTTTTTTGATCATCAGTATCTAAAATGGTAAAATTACTTTTGTACCCTAAAGCTTCAGCATGTCTTCTTAAAAACTTCACACTTATGGAATGAAAGGTGCCTAGCCAAGGTACTGCATTAGTGCTGCCTTTAACATATTGCATAACTCTATTTTGCATTTCTTTTGCAGCCTTATTTGTAAAAGTTACGCATAGAATTTGATTTGCCCAAGCTTTTTTTTGATTAATAATATAAATCAGTCTTGTAGTTAAAACTCTTGTTTTGCCAGAGCCGGCGCCGGCTACAATTAAATTAGGTCCTTCTGTGCTAAGCACCGCTTCCTTTTGCTCTTTGTTAAGGTTTTCAATTAAATTATCTATGTTATTCATATGTGAGAAATTTCATTTATATACTAGTTATAAAAATAAAAAAAATGTTAAATAAATTTAATAAAACAATTCACAATAAGTATTCAAGATTTTTTAAATTTATTTTTTTTTTAAGATACCTATTTGCAATATTTTTTCTTTCAATCACATTATTTTTAAGTATTCCAAATTTTTTCAATTATGAAAAAAGGTCAGTATTTATAAAAGATCATTTGCGTGATTACTATAACTTGAAAATTAGTGGATATGATAAAATAGAATTTCAAGCATTACCATCTCCAAAATTAAAATTTACTAATGCCAATATAAATTTTGACTCAAAAAACATTAAATTTAAGGTCAAAAATTTAATAGTATATCCAAAATTAATAAATATTTATAACTACGAAAATTTCAAGTCGAGGAAGATAGCACTTAAAAAAAATAATATTGTTTTAAAAAACTCAGACTTAAAATTCTTAATTAATTTCTATTATAAACAAAAAAATAAAATATATATAGATAATTTAGATCTAGAAATTAAAGATGAAATTAAATCGATAATAGATATTAAAAAGATTAAGCTTTCAAATTTTGGATATAATAAAAATTTAATTAGAGGAGAAATTTTTGGAAAAAAATTTAAGACAAAATTAAAAAATAATTTTGAAAGTATAAACTTTAAAATACTAAATTCTGGTTTTGGTGCAAATATAAGATTTGATGATGAAAGAAAAAATAATTTAGTAAGCGGTCAACTGAAATCAAAAATACTTAATACAAATATTAAACTTGATTTTAAATACGATAAAAAAAAACTTAATATTTTTAATTCTCATTTTAGAAGTAAAAATATAACTTTTAGTAGTGATAGCCTTTTTGTTTTAAACCCTTTTTTAGAAATTAATTCAAAGATAATTATTGAAGATATTGATGCAAAGATATTTAAAAAATTCGATTTGGACGCGTTACTAAAATCAAAAGAAGTGATTAAAGAATTAAACATCAAAAATGAAATTAACTATAAATCTAATAAATTTAGCAATGATTTAATCGACAATGTAAATTTAAAGTTTGATTTAGCTTATGGGAGAATTAATTATAAAAAAAATTTTTTAGTTTCGGATAATTTTTTTTCATGTGCTGGTAGTATAAATTTGTTAGATGAATATCCTTTATTATTTTTTGATTGCTCAATTATATTAAACAATAATAAGTTTCTGAAAAAATTTTCAACTAAGTCTAAAGATAAATATGAGAGTTTAAAATATAATATTAAGGGTAATCTAAACGTTCTTAATAATAAGATTAATTTCAAAAATATTACTACGAATAAAAATTATAAGGCTTCAAAAGAAGACTTAAAATATTTTAAGAAGATTTTTGAAGATATTGTTCTCGATGAGAGTTTTTTTGAAATTTTTAGTTATGAAAAGATAAAAGAGTTTATTCTTGAAATTTCTTAAATTACTTTGGCTTAGTCATATTTAAAGGATTCATAATTTTATCATATTCTCTCTCTTTAATTAAACCTGCCTTAATAACTTCTTGTTTTAATGTTGTGCCATTTCTGTGAGCTGCTTTTGCTATGCTAGCGGCTTTATCATATCCAATCTTTGGAGCTAATGCTGTAACTGACATTAATGAATTATCTAATAAATGTTTAATTCTTTTTTTATCTGCTTTAATTCCTTTCACACAATACAAAGCAAATGTTTTTGAGGAGTCACTCATAATCTCGATTGATTGTAAAATATTATGAATAATAAGAGGTTTAAAAACATTCAATTCAAAATGTCCGTGAGAACCCGCCATTGTGATACCATTATGATTTCCAATTACTTTAACACAAACCATTGTAACTGCTTCAGATTGAGTAGGGTTAACCTTACCTGGCATAATCGATGATCCAGGTTCATTAGAGGGAAGAATTAATTCCCCATAACCAGCTCTTGGCCCAGATCCTAAAAACCTTATATCGTTAGCAATTTTCATTAAGCAAACAGCGGTAGTATTAAGTGTTCCTGAAAAATTTACAATTTCATCGTGAGCAGCTAAAGCTGCAAATTTATTTAATGCTGGTTTAAATGGAATTTTAGTAATTCTACTTATTTCTCTAATAATTTTTTTATCAAAATTTTTTTTTGTATTTAAACCGGTTCCAACCGCCGTTCCTCCTTGAGCTAAAAAATGAATTTCTTTCAATGCCGCTTCAATTCTTATTATACATTTTTTAAGTTGAGCGTAATATCCAGAAAATTCTTGGCCTAAGGTTAAAGGAGTAGCATCTTGCAAATGAGTTCTGCCAACCTTAACGATATTTTTAAATTCCTTAGATTTTTTACTTAATTCATTCTCGAGTAATTTAAGCGAAGGTAATAGTTTTTCTTTAGTTTTTATTGCTATAGCAATGTGCATGGCTGTAGGGAAAACATCATTAGTAGATTGAGATTTATTAACATGATCGTTCGGATGAACTGGTTTTTTTGTTCCTAATTTACCACCCATCATTTGAATAGCTCTATTAGCTATCACTTCATTAACATTCATATTAGTTTGAGTGCCCGAACCTGTTTGCCAAACTTTTAGAGGAAAATGCTCATCATGTTTTCCCTTGATGACCTCTTCTGCTGCTTTAATTATATATCTACTTATTTTTAAATCTAAATCTTTGTTTTTTGCATTAACTATCGCTGCAGCTTTTTTTATTATAGCTATAGAGTGAATTACCAAAGGCCTAACTAAAAAATCACCAATATTGAAATACTTATTAGATCTTTCAGTTGAAGCCCCCCAATACTTATCACCAGGAACTTTTATTTTTCCAATACTGTCAAATTCTGTTCTGTATTTCATATTTGATTCATTGATATAATACACTCTTATTAAATAATTATAAAATATTATAAAGGAGAGAAATGACGAATTTTAAAAGTGTTAAAAAATTTATGGAAACATTTGGCCAAGAAATCAAAGAAAAAGCCAGTTTTCCAGATGATAAAACTACTTCTCTTAGGTACGATTTAATTAGAGAAGAGCTTGATGAATTAAAAGATGCGATTGATAAAAAAGACATTAAAGAGGTTGCAGATGCACTCACAGATATCCTTTATGTGACTTATGGAGCGGGACATGCATTTGGAATAAATCTAGACAGCTGTTTTGAAGAAGTACAAAATTCAAATATGAGTAAATTAGGGGCTGATGGCAAACCAATTTATAACGATAAAGGTAAAGTGATGAAGGGGCCTAATTATTTTAAGCCTGATTTAGGAAAGTTTGTAGCATGATGAAAGATAATTATTATTGGATATTACTTGGTATTGCTTTTGGAATATTAATTTATTTAGGAGATAAATATATTTTTTAGGGGCGTTCTGTTGCTAGGTGCCGTGAACTTTGTATCATTATTCCCTATTATACGCCATTTGCAATTTTTAAAATTCTAAAACTTTGAGGGAAATTACGTGTAGATTACGTGTAACTAGCTTGCATCATTTAAAATAGCATTATTAATTTAGAAAACTGAAAAGTTGTAAGGGGCGTTCTGTTGCTAGGCGCCCCTAATCCCCAACACTTATTATAAATTTATCTATAAAACTTTTAGTTTGCCAAGATCATAATAATTACTAGTGCTATAACTATTTCCATTTCAACTCCTATTTTAAAAATGTTTTAATTATTATACAACAAGGGGCGTTCTGTTGCCAGGTGCCCCGGACCCCGTTACTTAATTAACAATGTTAATTAAGCTGCAAGTGCATAACTTTCGTTAGCATTTGTATATTGGCCCGTTACGTCGGAACCATCTCGTACGAAAGAATAGC
>MDSV01102619.1_pt1 | contig 21283 bp, 21 predicted proteins | sample 810851 | NCBI WGS metagenome assembly MDSV01 (sample SAMN05326640, study PRJNA326480) | marine metagenome | isolation source: seawater | place: Atlantic Ocean: North East | collected 2012 | reverse complement strand
TAAAACTTAAAATTATTTTCTTTAATTCCAACTCCAAAATCTAATAATTTTAGTTTTTTAAATTTTTTCACTAAAGTGTTAGATAATAAAGATTTTGGAACAACAAGTGGTAAAGATAAAGATTTGTATAAATTTGAATCTGCAATTAGTTTCAAAGGATTGCAAGCGGTATAAACATTAATAAATTTTTTACTAATGCATACATTTGTATTTAAAGCTATTACAAAAGGTTTTTTTAACTTTATGTAGTTTTCTATTTCATGTTTATAATCTTTAGCTTTTGGACCTGACGCTATAAGTAAAACTTCTTTATTTTTTATTCTAGTAGAGGGTTGCCATGTTCCCTTTTTTAATTTTACAGGCCTTTGAAATTCTGATCGTACTAAATCAACATTATATCTTTTTCCGCCACTGTCTCTTAGTTGATCAATGGCTGCTAATATTTCATTTTCGCTAAAATGAGTAGATAACATTTCTTGAATATACGTTGGATGAATTCCATATTTTCCAGCTAGATAATAATAAGGATTAACTCCCCAGTTAAATTTATTTTTTAAAGGTTGAAAATGTTTGGTAATTAATTTTAATAAAGGCAGGACATCTAGCTTTCCTTTTTTACTATTTTGTAATTCAATTAAAAGATATTCTGTTTGTGCATTACCTGGACCTCTTCCCATGCCAGTTACTGTGCAATCAAGAAAGTTAACGCCAAGTTCAATGGCAGCGGTGCAGTTAGCTATTGCTCTACCCAAATTATTATGAGTATGAATGCCCAAATCTCCCTTCCAATATTTACGCAAATTATTCACAACATTTGATATTTGAGATGGTAACATTCCTCCTAAACTATCAGCAAAATAAAGAACATCTGGCTTGGCTTCTTTTGCTATCTTTGATACGGCTATAACTGCTTCTGAACTGTGTTCAGACACTTGCATAAGATTTATTCCAACTAAATAGCCCATCTTTTTCAAAATTTTACAAACCTCTGCAGTTTTTTTAAACTCCTCAAGATGACAGGCTAATCGAACAAGCTTAACTTTTGATTTTTTAGAATCTAAAAACATTTTTTTAGTTGCTTTTAAATAACCTGAAGAGTGATTTATTAATTCTGAAGCATTTACCATAACTCCTATTTTTATTTTTTTTGGAATTGAAAAACTATTTAAATAACTTTCGGTTGTATACCATGTGGGTCCTTTAAAATCTTTGGTTTGAAATGATCTAAATCCCAATTCGACATATTCAACACCTACTTGCGACATAGTTTTTAAATAATCTTTCACAAGTTCTTTTGAAAAATCCCAATTATTATAGTAGCCGCCATCACGAAGTGTGCAATCTAAAATATTCAATTTACTCATATTTAAAAATTATTTTTCAAAAAAATTAATAAAATTATTCCAAAAATTTCCATTGTAAGAGTTTGGAGTTTTTATATATCTCTCTAAATATCTATTATATATATTTTTATCAAATGATAATATTTTATTATCATTTAAATTTACTGGATTATCGATATTAACAGGTTCTTTTCCAAACTCATCAGCAAATTTTTTTATCCATAAAGATTGTTTATCTTTTTGAATTTGATTTGTTGTTATAAACATCACGGGTTTATTAAACATGATAGCATATTCTAAAGATATACTATCGTGTCCAATAATTAAAAATGCATTTTTAATTAAATTGGCTGTTTCATCAAAAATAACTTGATGAGGTGTATTAATACCAGCCTTACGATCTCTACGTGGATGAGCTGCTATGATAATTTTTTTATTAAATTGAATTGAAAGCTTATCAAATAAATTATTCAATGATTTCCAGTGATCATCTTTATTTGTGGGATGAGTTTCATCTTCTAATGCATATGTATAATTACCTTCATAGTCTTGATCGAGATAAACTATGGAATCTTTATATTTTAAATCTTCTGGCTTGCTCTTTAAATTCAAATAATTATCGTAATTTAAACAATGAGTTTCAATTATTTTAGTTTTTTTAGAAAGTTTTCTTGCTTCATCAAAAGCCTTATAGCCACATAAAAAATGATAGTGTGCCTTAGGTGAAAGCGGCTTTATAATTATCAAATTCAGTGAAATACGAATTAACTTTTTTATTAAAAATATTAAATTTTTATAAGAAATTTTTTGAAATAAAAAAGTTTTTACTGAAATATTTTTAATATAAGGGTATTCTGTAACAGTAATTAATACTCTTTTTCCTCCTTTTATAATCATTAATCTCTGTAGGAAATACGAAATAAAATCTCTTTTTGATAAGTCAATAAAAATAAAATCCTTAGGTAATTTTTTTATATGCTTTATAAAATCAAAAAATGATTTTATTGTATAAACATATTCTTTTTTTATTGCAGTTTTATCTTTAAATATTTTATCATAAAAAATCCAGCATTCGATATCCCATCCATTTTTTTCAAAGATAGGAAATCCATATCTTTGATAGTTTCTTTCATCTAGTGGGTTAAACAATAAAAATATTATTTTTTTTTTCATAGTTAAACTAATTAAATTTTATAATTCTATTTTTCATACTTTTATATTTTTTTTTCAAAAAACATGACAAATTATAATCAAATAATTGTATTTGTTTTTCCCAATAATTTTTACTTACTCCAGCAACGTGTGGTGTTATCAATACATTGCTTAATTTAAAAAGTTTTGAATTGCTGCTTAAAGGTTCTTTTGCAAATACATCTAAAGCTGCTCCAGATATTTTTTTATTTTTTAGTGCGTGTATTAAATATTTTTCATCTACTGTTTCACCTCTACCTATATTTATAAAAAATGATTTTTTTCCTATTTTAGATATAGCTTTTTTATCAAATATTTTTTTAGTTTTTTTGGTAAGAGGCAATAAATTAACTATGAAATCAGCTTTTTCTATAAATTTTAAGAACTGATGATTTTTATTTTTATCAAATTTAATTTTTTTCTTACCTATGATATTCATTCCCAGTGTTTTGAGAACTATTGATAATTTTTTACCAACCGATCCCATTCCAGCAATAAAACAACTTTTTCCATTTAAATCTAATGTTTGGTTAAAAAATTTATCATAAGTTTTTCTGTTAAAATTCTTATTATTTCTAATTTTTGAAAATATATGAAAATTTCTCGATAAAAATGTTATAAAAGCTAAACCAGTTGTAACCATAGCATCTGTCATACTATGTTTGCTATTTGTGACCATAATTTTTTTTTTAATAGTTTCTTCGCAATATGATCTTTCAACTCCAACTGAACCAAAATGTATCCATTTAAGATTATCTGATTGTTTTATGATATTTGGTGTAATTCTATTACCCCAATATATGTCGATCTTGTTATAAGGATAATTTTTTTTTCCCAAATTGACTGGTATGAAATTTATATTTGGATATTTTTTTTTTAAAAAAATTAAACTTTTTGAAGGAACATTATACATGTTCAATTTTAAAAAAAGGTCAATTCCAACATTTATTTTAGATTTCATTTTTTTATTTCAAAAGCTGTATCTTTTATAAGCTTAAATTTATTTTTAATTTCATCAGTAATTAAAACTCCTAATCCTGGAGCATCACTAAGTTCAATAAAGCCATTTGAAATTTTTGGTTTTTCTACCCACATATATTCTGAGATATCCAATTTTACTAAAGGAATTTCAACATATGAGATATTTTCCAATGAATATGATAGATGAGTATTTGCAGAAACAGCTATGGCGCTACCCCACACATGGACTGCACATTCCATTTTTTTATCTAAACATTTTTTAGATATATCTTGACACAATTCAAATCCTCCTGAATGAGTGCTATCAAATTGCAAAATATCTACTGCATTATTTTTTATTAAGTTGTTAAACTCTAGTTTCCCACTATAAGCTTCGCCTGCCGCTACTGGAATTTTACTTTTTTCTTTTAAATAAAATAAATCTTCAACATTGTCTGGATGCAAAGGTTCTTCAATCCATCTAATATCTGTTTTTGATAAATCTTCAATTTTTTCTAATGCTGTTTTAAAATTCCATGGTGGTGTTAGAGTTCCCATTATTGCATCAACCATTAGATCTCCCTTTAATTGTTTTCTAGCACATTGAACTCTTTCTATATCTTTATCCCAAGCTTGATATCCAACTCGCATTTTATAAGAATCAAAACCCTCATTTAAAGATTTATCTATCTCTGAAATTATTTCTTTATCTGTCATTATTATTGAACCGCCGCTTCCATAGCACTTGATCTTATTTCGTTGTTTTTCAAATAATTGATATGTTGGTTTTTTTAGTAACTTTCCTCTAAGATCCCAAATTGCAATTTCAATTGAGCCAGCAATACTTTTTATAACTCCATTTCTTCCTATGAAAGGGACTTTATAAACTTCATTAATTAAATTTTTTTCACCTACTTTTTTTCCTTTGAAAAATTTTTCAAGAAATTCTACAATTGGAGGCAGCAGTTCTGGTGCATAAATAGAAGCATAATTTTCACCATACCCTTTTTCACCACTTTCAGTCTCAACCTCAATAAAACCCATGGTTTTAATATTTTTATTTTGTCCAAATATTATTCCCTCTTTATATTTAGAAGATAGACAAAAACCTTTAACTGAAATTATTTTTTCATCAATATCATTCCACATAATGTAAATTTTTATCTTGATTGTTTGAAAATATTTTTTTACCCAATACCTTTCCAGGTATTTCCGTTTTCAGTATAATGATGATCAACTATCATCTCTGGATCATAAAGATATTTTTTTCCTTTTTTAACAATTTTATTTGCCCAATACCTATCTTCCTTGGAAAATAAATTTTCATCAAAAGGATTTTTTAAAATAAACTTTTTACTGTAGAACGCTGCAGCATTATGAAAGAAATATCTATTTTCGTATTTTGAATACATATTAACAACCTTGTTCTCTATAAAGTGACTCCATATATATCTTTTTGATATTTTTTTCCCGTTCCAAATAGGTATTTGTTTTCCAAATATTGCAACATATTTCTTTAAGTTTTTTTTAAGATTAATAGTATTAATTTTCTTGATTACACAATGAGCAGATAAAATCATAATATTTTTAAATTTACATTTTTTTATTCCATAGTTTAAAGCTTTTCCTGGAGAATAATCTTTAATTTGAAATATTTTAATTTTTGTATAATTTTTATTTGTGTTTGAATTCAATAAAGGATCAGCTATAAAACTTTTTATAATATTAATTGTATTATCATCTGAAAAATTATCTATAATAATAATCTCAGGTTTTTTTAAATTATCTAGTATTGACTGAATAGTATGACCTATCCAACGTTCTTCGTTTTTAGTTCTTATAACCACTGATATATCTTCGTGATAATTTTTCTTTTTCATATATTTTTTTTATTCCCCCTGCCTCTATAATTTTTATATATATCCCTTTCGCAACTTTGCAAATTTAAACCTCTATAAATTAACATTTTTTCATATTTATCTCTAAAATTAGACAATTTTTTAAGCTCCGATGGCAGAATAGCAAATTTATTATCTCTACCCGGAAGTTTATTATTTATAGTAAAATGTTTTTCAATAAATTTTGCTCCAGTACAAATAGCAGCAATGGCATCATCTATTCCCTGATAGTGCCCGCTATACCCAATTTCTAAAGAAAAATTTTTTAATTTTTCCATTTTCAATAGATTAATCTTATCTACATTACATGGATAAGCAGATACGCAATGCATTAGAACCAAATTTTTTTTTTTAATATGTTTTTTTATATTTAAAATTTCTTTCCAATTAGATGCACCTGTAGAAATATAAACTTTTTTAAATTCTCTGCTCGCTTCTTTTATTAATTGTATATTATAAATTTCGTGGCTAGGAATTTTAACTTCTCTAATTCCAACTTTTTTGACCAACTGCAAATCCCTTTGACTAAAAATTGATGATAAAAAATTTATACCCACCTTTCTACAGAATTTTTTTAATAACATATGTTTTGCATAAGATAATTCTGCTTTTTTATAAATCTCCCTTCTTCCATCAGAATCCCATGGTCCTGGTTTAAGATTTTTTTCTGACCAAGTTTGAAATTTGCACATATCGGCACCACTTTTTTTAGCAGCTAGAATCATTTTTTTTGCTAAATCCATTTTACCCATATGATTCCAACCAATTTCAGCTATTATTTTTATTTTATTCATACTTTTTTTATTTTTTGAAATAATACTTTTTATACCATTCTATAAACCTCTTTACACCTTCCTTGGCTGAAATATTAGGTTTATAATTTAAAATTCTATTTGCTTGTTTAAGATTGGCCCATGTATCTTTAACATCTCCTTTTTGTTTGGTTAAAAATTCTTTTTTTGCTTTTTTTCCTAAATTATTTTCAATTAATCGAATATATTCTTTTAGTTTAACTGATGTGCCGTTTCCTATATTCAAAATTCTAAAAGGAGCACTACTTTCTGAAGGTTTTTTTGGAAATTTTAGTTTTATATTTTTTTTTGGAATTTTATATATACATTTTAATATTCCTTTAACAACATCATCAATATAAGTAAAATCTCTTGAGTGATTTCCTCTATTAAATACTTTTATTTTTTTGTTTTCCGAAATTAGTTTTGTAAATTTATAGAGAGCCATATCAGGTCTACCCCAGGGGCCATAGGCTGTAAAAAATCTTATTGCTGTTGTAGGTAAATTAAATAAATGACTATAGGAATGTGCCATTAATTCATTAGATCTTTTTGTAGCTGCATAAAGTTGAATTGGATGATCAACCGGATCTCGTTCTGAAAAAGGTTTTTTATGTCTCTCACCATAAATGCTGCTAGAACTTGCATATATTAAATGTTTTATATTATAATCTTTAGAAAACTCTAATATATTACCAAAACCAACAAGATTACTATTAATGTAAGTGGATGGATTTTCTAATGAATACCTAACGCCTGCTTGAGCGGCTAGATGAACCACACTTCTAAAATTAAATTTTTTGAAAATATAATTCAAATTACTTCTACTTGATACATCTACTTTAAAAAATTTATATTTTTTTTGTAAATTATTTTTTTTTACATAATTTAAAATAAAATTATTACGATCTATCTTTAGTTTTTTATCATAATAAGAATTAAGATTATCGATTCCAATTACGTACTCACCTTTTTTTAAGAGTGCAATGACTGTATGAAAACCAATAAATCCCGAACTTCCGGTTACTAAAATTATATCTTTTTTCATTAAGTATTAAATTTATGTGTAGTTTATTAGAAACAAATTATTTTTTATTTAAAACAAAAATTGCTTCAACTTCTTTTCCTGGAGTATTTTTTGTAAAAGAATTGTTTTGTAAATAAGGTTCAAAAAAATCATATAAAGTTTTTACCCACTTCTTTTTAATATCATAATATTCTTGCTTGCTTAATTTTTTAGACATATCTAAAATATATCCAGCCAAAGGTCTTAATCCAATATTCCAAAAATGTGCAAATAGTTGGTTTTGTGTTGGCTTATACTCAACAATTTTAAAACCATGTTTTGAAAAGATTTCTTGCCATTCTTCTTTTGTAAAAATATGTTTGTTTTCTGTGGATCTATTTCTGTCAACTAGTTTTATCCAATTATCTGGAAATTTTTGATTTTTATAGAAAGATAAATAATCGTTCATTGGTGGTAGGTAATTTATTAAATAGATATTACCATCATCTTTTAAAATCCTATGTAGTTCTTTTAAAATATTATCTAAATCATTTACCCAATAAATAGTATTTGAGAAAATTGTTGAAAATTTTTTATCAGAAAAAGATAGTTTATTATTGCAATCCTCTTGTACTAAATTTTTGTAAAAATTTAATGTTTTTGATTTTTTCAAATTATTTTCTTTCCAGTCTAATCCAAAGTCAATTTGGTATTGGGGTTTTGTAATAATATTTGGTTTATAACTATCAGAAAAGTGATCCTGTATATCAATTCCTTTTTTATATTGATCTAATTGAACAACATCTTGATAGCAGTCAAAGTCATAATCAAAATCACCACCAGCTTTTATAAATGACCATATGCCGTGTCCACACATAAGATCAAGAGAAGGACTTTTAAGTTCCATACCATCAAGTAATTGCATACACCTTGCAATACCATATGCATTTTCTGGTCTTGCCCAATAAACGTTACATAATTCTTTTAAATATTTCATTTTTTTTATAAAGTTTTAAAGTTTATTACCCTCATATTTAGCTAACAAATTATTATTAAATATATCGAAAAAGTCTCTAGAAGTACTATCATATATTTTATAAGTCTCAACATCTAAGCTTGATAAAAATTTATCAATTTCAAAATTATATTCATATGAAGAAATTAATACCTCATCAAACTCAACTTTCTTAATATCATTCATTTTTAAGTATCTAATACCAACTTTGTCTCCAGGGTAAAAGTCAAATTTTTTTGGGTAATTAATAAATCCTTGCACATTAACTTTTGATAACATTTTGAATTTTTTAAATATTAGATTGGTATGATCTTCAGTTCCTATTATTATTATTTTTTTGTTTCTTTTTACCCAATTTTCGATTTTTTTTTCAAATTCTAATTTACACTTTAAAATCGAATGGAATATAGCTTTTTTATTATTCATTTTTATGAATTTTTTACAATTTTTAACTGAGTATTTAAAAAAATATTTTTTTAATAAAATTTCTCTCTTTTTTTTAATATCTTTTTTAATATTTAAATTTATTTTTTTATAAAAAATTTTATCTCTTATTTGTTTTTTACTTATTAAATATTTGTCTATATATAAATAATCCATATCACACTTAAAAAAAGTTTCTAATGCATCCTCAGGAGACTCTACAATTGGGTCACCAGCATCGTTAAAAGATGTATTTAGTACACATGGTACTCCAGTAATTTTTTTAAACTCACTTATTAAATTATAAAATTTTTTATTTTCTTTTTTTGATACAGTTTGAATTCTAGCTGTTCCATCAACGTGTGTAATGGCTGGAACTATTTTTGGTTTTTTAACTTTAGCTATAAGTAACATATATGGAGATTTACATTTTAAATCAAAGTATTCTTTAGCATTTTCTTCAAGTATAGATGGTGCAAATGGTCTAAAGGACTCCCTGTGTTTTACTCTTTTATTCAAAATATCTTTCATATTCTTTCTTCTGCTGTCAGCTAGTATACTTCTATTGCCTAGAGCTCTTGGTCCATATTCGCTTCTCCCTTGAAACCAACCAACTATATTTCCTTTAGATATTATTTGCGCAACCTTATCTAAACCCACTTCTTCAAAATCAATTTTATATTTTTTAAGGCATTTTAGTATACTTGTTGATTTATATTCATTGCCAGTAAAAGCATTTACAAAATTAATCTTCCTTTTTTTAATAATACCTAATTCTCTAAAATTATAGTACCCCCAAAGAGCTAAACCAAAAGGAATACCAGAATCAGAACATGCCGGGAATATAAAAATATTTTTAAATTTAGTTTTATCCAGAATTTTTTTATTAGATACAGAGTTTAAACCCACTCCACCTGCTATACAAATATTTTTACTTTTTGTTTTTTTATAAAGATCATTAGCTAGGTGGACTAATGCTTTTTCTGTTATATCCTGAACAGCATAAGCTATTCCCGAATAATATTTCCCAGTAAGTTTTTTAGGGTCATCACATTTTTTTATTTTTTGTTTAATCGAATTGACTCTATATTTTTTATTGATTTGGTTTAATACATCAGAACAAGGCATTCTTCTCATAAAATTGGAAAAATCATTTTTAATACCATCTAATTTGCAATCAATTTTAAAATTAGCAACTTTTCTATTTTTTCTTCCATAAGGAGCTAAACCCATAGTTTTTCCTTCACCATTGGTACCCAGATTTAGTATTGATGTTACTAATCCATAGCATGCGCCAATTCCATGATACTTGTAATTTTCCAAAAAATTAATTTTAAAATCTTTTGCTTTGTAATAAGTTGTGGTTTCTAAATCACTCCCATTTCCATCCACAATCAGAACTGCTGATTCTTTAAATCCACTTGTATAAAATGTTGAGGCTGCATGTGCTAGGTGGTGATTTATAATTCTAATTTTTTTAGGATCAAAATTTAAGATTTTTTTTAAATAATCAAACTCTAGGGTATTATAAGTTGGTCCAGAAAGATGCCATCTTTTTAATCTTATCCAATCTGTTACTAAAAGATCAATTTCATCAAGATTATCTAGCCCAAAATATTTCAGACAATAATCAATTGAAAACATAGGGAAAGTATAAGGATATTTTTTTCTGATTAGTCTTTCTTCTGATATTGCAACAAAATCAAGGATTGAACCATCAATTGAAAATTTTATTATGGAAGCTCCCGAATCCATATTTGCAAAATTTTGAACACCCAAGATATATTTAAACTCTTTCATAACTATTTTTTAAATTAAATTACCCGCATCTTCTCTTGGGATTAAAAAATTACTATTTTTTATTTTCTTATTAAAATTCAAATTTTTACTAGCCAAAAAGCCTGTCGAAATATTCAATTTTTTTAGAATTTTTAAAGTATCACTATTATATTTATTGCAAGGATGCGACATAGAAAAGATTTTTTTATTTGTAATTTTTTCAAGAATTATTTTATTTTTACTATATTCATATAATTGTTTTTTATAAGAAAGATTTGAAATTTTTGTAGGATGTGAATGTGAGTGTAGTCCAACTTGATTGCCCTCTTTTGCAAGAACTTTTAAATTATTTTTTGACATAAAAAATATATTATTTATTTTTTTATAATTAAATTTATACTTTTTAAATAAAACTAAATTTACTTTTGTAAATATTTCTTTTGAAATAAGATAATCTCTTACAAATCTATACTTTACATCTTCAAAAGAATAAAAAGGAAATTTTTTTTTAATAATAATTAGCTGTTTATGATTTTTTTTTAAATTACTTTCTATTATTTTTAAATCCTTAAAATCTTTCAATTTGATAAAAAAATCTTCATAGTACTCATCAACTGTTTGATAAAAATTTTCTTTAAAATATCTTACAGTTTCAAGAATATTAAGTTCTTTACTAAAAATCGATGAAGGAATAAAAAAAAACCCTTGAATATTTAAACTTTGCATTACAGGATAAGCGATTTCAAATTGACTTCTTAGACCATCATCAAATGTGATACAAATTTGATTTGCGTTTATATTTCCATTTTTACAATTTTCAGAAAATTCATCTGGACTTATAAAATTTTTTTTTCCAAATGATTTTATCATTTTATAAAATTGGTCGGCACTTAAAGAGCCAGGGTTCTTTAAAAACCTTTTATTATCATGAAAATGATGGAACATTAATCCAAGGAAACTTTTTTTCATTATTGTGATAATTTTATTTTTTTTGCTAGTTGAAAATCTTCTTTAGTATCGATATCTAAAGATCTAGACTTTGGCATTCTATAGAAAATTGTTTTTTTATTATAAAAGATTTTTTTCCTTTTAAAAAAAATAACATCAACAAGATATATTGCACCGTTAAACTCAAAAGATTTTTTTATACTTTCTGTAATTGATATTAAAGTTTTAGAATTATTATTTATCATTTTTTTAATTGCATTATCTATATCGAAGCATTTTCTATACGGTGATGTCGGCTGTAACAAGCAAATAATATCATAACCACTTTTTACTTTTTTAATAAAGTCATAAACTACATCTTCACTTTTAGTATGATCTTGGGAAAGTTTTTTTGTTCTATTAATTAAATTTACTTTCAATTTTTTTTTTATAAAAAATTTTATTTTTTTATCATCTGTTGATATATATAAATTATCTAAATATTTTGATTTCAAAGCTTCATTTATAGTCCAGTAAAATAAAGGCTTTTTATGCAATTTTAGAGTATTTTTATTTTTTAATCTTTTACTGCCTGCTCTTGCAGTAATAAGGCCGAATATTTTTTTTCCTTTATACAATTATATCTCTTAGTTGGGAAATTTTCTTAAGAAGTATTAAAAATTATTATCTAAAAACTTTTCTTTATTATCAAACTGGCTTTTATCTCCTAAATCAACCCAAGATTCATGTATTGGGAAAACAATTGTTTTTTTATTATTTTTTCTTAATCTTTCAAAAACATCTGGCATATCGAAACCTTTATTTTTTTTTAAAAATTTAAAAATTGCTGGTGTGAATGCATATACCCCAGCATTTACATAGCTTCGTAAAATTGGTTTTTCTTCAAAATTTTTAATTTTTACACCCTTTGTTTTAACTACTCCAAAAGGATGTTGAATTTCATGGTTTCTAACTGTCATAGTACCTTCAGCTTTATGAAATTTGTGAAAGTTTAATAAATTAGAAAATTTAACAATAGATAAAATATCACCATTAATAACTAGGAAATTAGTTTTTATGAATGGTTTAGCTAAATTTAGAGATCCTGCTGTACCCAGTGGATTGGTTTCTTCTAAATATTTTATTGACACTCCTAATTTTTTTCCATTAGAAAAATATTTTTTAATTTTATCCCCTAAATAATGTATTGATATAAAAAAATTTTTAAATCCTTCATCTTTTGCTTTTAGGATTATGTGTTCTAGAATTGGTTTACCATTAATTTTTATTAGGGGTTTTGGACAATTTTTAGTTAAAGGCATTAATCTTTTACCTTTTCCCCCTGCCATTATTAGTATAGGTGTATTTTCATATGAACTAGTAGAGTTTGGTGCAAATACATATAACCCTTTCAAAATTTTTTTATTACTCAATATTGGTAAATGCCTTATTTCATTTTTATCCATTATTTTAATAATATTACTTTTGTTTATCTTTGATGAAACAAAAAGACTTTTTTTATTAATAATTTTATTAATTGAACTTTTAATAGTTAAACCTTTGATAAAACCTCTTCTAATATCACCGTCAGTTATTGTTCCAATAAATTTATTTTCTTTTGACACAACTAAAATAATTTGTAACGACGAATTATTTAAACTTTCTATAGCTTTAATGATTGAAGTATTACTTTTTAATAAAGCCTTTTTCCAAATTTTTCTATCTTCTTTAATAATCATTTTATTTTTTCTTTAAATTAAGAATAATATTAGGACTGCTTGGTATATTAATAATTTTCTTTTCTAGATTTTCTGCATTTGATAAATTCATTTTACTATATTTTGCCAAGTATTTAATTTTATGCATTAATTGCCATACAGGTCTTACTTTTATTTTATTTTTATTACAGAATTTTATTATTTTATTTCTATTTTTTTTAAGTTTATCATCCAGTATTATAGTTTGAAGCCAGTAGTTGCTCCTGCAATTTTTTGGTTCCTTTAAAAAATTAATTCCATCAATCTTTTCAAATTCTTTATCATAAATTTTAAAAATTTTTCTTTTTGCTTTAACTATTTTTTCTATATTTTCTAACTGTGCACAACCTATTGCAGCATTAATACCTGGCATCCTATAATTATACCCAATCATATTATGATCTATTTGAAAGTTTTTAATTACTTTTGAGTTGGTAGAAATATGTTTTGCAAGTTTTGCAATATATTTATTTTTAGTTAATAACATCCCTCCTCCTCCTGTGGTAATAGTTTTGTTACCATTAAAGCTTAATATTCCTATATCACCAAAAGTTCCGACATGTTTTTTTTTATAAAAACTACCAACTCCCTCAGCGGCATCTTCTATAACTGTTAAGTTAAATTTTTTTGCCAACGCTAGAACACCGCTTAAATCAGATGGGTGACCAAATACGTGCATAGGGATAATAGCTTTTATTAAGTTTTTAGTTTTCTTATTAATACAAAGATTGTTTCTTTGATAAGTATTTTTTAGCAAGTAGTTTTTTAATTTTTTTATATCTATGCCTAAGGTTTTATTTTCTACATCAACAAAATGTGGTTTGGCATCTAATAGTAAAACTGCATTTGAACTTGCTATATAGTTAAGTGATGGCAATAAAACTTCATCATTTTTTTTTACTCCACTCAAAAGGAGAGCCAAATGTAATGCTGAAGTTCCAGAGTTAAGAGCAACTGCATATTTTGATCCTGTATATTTGCAAAATTGTTTTTCTAACTTTTCAACAAAAGGGCTTATGGTTGAAACAAAAGTTGTATCTAATGTTTTTTTTAGATACTTCATTTCATTACCAAAAAATATTGGTTCATGTATTTCTGAATTTTTTTTTGCTATTTTAGAAACAACAATAAGAATTTTTTTATATATTTTTTGTGTATTTAGAAAAGTCATAATTATTAAGTATTTTTAACATTTTATTAGAAACATTTTTGCCAGAATAAGGATTTAAGGTTTTTTTTAACTTTTTTTTAAAACTTTTTGTATAAATTTTTTTAATTGAACTGATAATTGCGCTTGTTTCAATTTTTGAATTTATTACACTTGCTGCCATCAACCTTCCTTTTTGTCTATTTCCTAGATTGATAGTTGCTTTTTTAAAACTTGGAACTTCATAAATTCCACTAGATGAATTGCCTAATACAGCATCTATATACTTCAAAATTGATAAATAATTTAAATTACCCATATTGGGAATAAAAATTGAATTATTACTTTTTATATCTACAAATTTTTTTATTAAAATATTTACTTCATTTCCATTTTCATCTGCATTAGCTGCAGTAAATATTTTAAAAATATCTGGAAATTTTTTTAACGCCAGAAATATTTTTAATATTTCGGATTTATAATTTTTTTTTAAGATACTATCTGGATGATATGTTATAAGTAAATTTTTATTTGCTAGCTTAAAATCATAGATTTTTTCTAACTTTTCTTTTTTTAATAGCTTTAGTTTTTCAATTTCTTCTGTTCCAAGACTACCAGTATTAAATACTGATTTAGGATTTTCTCCAAGCTGAATTACAATTTTTTTTGAAAATTCATTAGTAACAAAATGTAAATTTGACATTTTAGTTATTGAATGTCTCATAATATTATCTAGTGAACCTACTGTAATATCTCCACCACAAATGTGCAGAATTGGAATCCTTAAAGAACTTGCACTAAATGCTGCTGCAAACGTCTCATATCTATCACCAAAAAGGACCACTAGATTTGGATTAAGTTTTTTAATCTCTGGTGAAATCAATTGAATCAATTTGCCTGTTATTTGTGCTGTGTTTAAGGATGATTTATTTAAAGAATCTAGATTGATTTTTTTATTTATTTTAAAACCATCTTGTTTAATTTCATTAATCGAGTAACCAAATTCTTTTGATAAATGAGACCCTGTTACAATAATCTGAATATTAAAATTTGAATTTTTTTTTATTTTTTTTAGGAAATATCTGATTGGTCCATAATCAGCTCTGGACCCAGTTATAAAACACAATTTTTTTTTCATATTTTAATTAGTTCATCTTTATGAAAAAATTTTTTTGCTTTTTTTCCTAAAACATTTTTCCATAACATTGGTGAGAGGCCGGTTCCTGGTCTTTTTGTTGTCAAATTGAATTGGGTTAATATTTCGCCTTTTGCAATATTTTTAAAAGCAACTATTGATTTTCTTGCAATGTTTATATTTTTTTTTTCACTTTTTGATAAAATTTTTTTTCCATTTCCTAGGCTCTTTTCAATATTTCTAATAGATTTTACCATTTGAGTAAATTCTTTTGGCTCTAGGCTTGCTAAATGATCAGGACCTTTCATTTTTCTATCAAGAGTAAGATGTTTCTCAATGATCTTTGCTCCTAAAGCTATTGCGGCTAATGGAACTTCAATTCCATCGCTGTGGTCAGACAAACCAACATTAACTTGAAAATTAGTTCTTATTGTATTCATTGCTTTTAAATTCACATCTTCATAGGGTGTAGGATATTCTGTATTACATTGAAGAACTATAATATTTTTTTTTTTTGTTCCATATCTAGTTAAAACTTGTAAAGTTTTTTTGATTTCTTTTAGGTTAGACATTCCTGTTGATAAAATAACTTTTTTTTTAAGTTTAGCTATTTCTTTTAAAAATGGAAAATTGGTAAGCTCTCCCGATGGAATTTTTATAAAATCCATATTTAAAGTATTTAAAAACTTTAATGAAATAATGTCAAAAGGAGTTGATAAAAATTTTATTTTCTTTTTATTTGCATAATTTTTAAGTTTTTTAAAATCAACAATTGGTAGTGTAATTTTCTTTACCATTTCTAACTGATTTTCTTTTTTTCCAGTATTTTTAATTTGATATCTAGCTTTTTTTGCATAACTAGAAATACTTAAATCTGGAATTCCAGTTTGAAATTTAACATAATCTGCACCTGTTTTAGCAGCAGCATCGATTAGTTTGAAAGCTAACTTTAAGTTTCCATTATGGTTAACGCCAGCCTCTGCAATAATTTTTGCTTTTGTTTTAATAATTGTCATATGTTTATACGTAGATTTACTTAGTTATAATGTTTATCTTTTCCTTAAATCTATGAAAAATTACTTCATTATTTTTTAGGTCTTTATCAACAATCATGCCTGCCTGGATTTTATTTTTATTTCCAATTTTTTTTGAAGGGATTACAGCAGAATTTAGTCCAAAAAAATTACTTTGACCTATTTCAGAATGACCGGCAATACAACAATTGGGAGAAAATATATTATTATCTCCAACTTTACTATCATGGCCAATCGCTACACTTGAATTTAAAAAATTAAAATTACCAATTTTAGCTTTTGGTCCTATCAAACAGTAAGGGTATATAATATTACCATTTCCAATTTTTGCTGTATTAGAGACTATTGCAGTATGATGTATAAAATTTTCCAATCTTATCTTTTTATTTTTTAAAAAAGTTATAATTTTATTTCTTACTAATATGTCACTAATCGATAGTATATATTTTTCTTTGCTATTAAATTTATAACTTTCAGGTGATCCTAAAAAAGGTGATGAAAAAGAATACTTTTTCCAAAATTTTTTTTTACTTGATTTTAAATCTAGATAACCTTTTATTTTAAAGTTCGTTTTATTCATTTTTTGAGAATCATTAATAAAAACTGTTAATTCAGCAGCTGCAGCACCTGTACCTATTATAATTAAATTCATTTGATTTAAAGTGTTACAACATTTCCAAATTTAAAATATTTACTCCCAAAAGATTTTTTATTTGTTCTAAAAAAAATATTTTTCTTTTTCTTGTATAAATCGATAAAACTATTGAAAGCATCTTCTTTATTAATAGAAGTTAAAAATCCGTTTCCTAGCTTTTTTCTTAGTGATATTTTTTTTTTAAACATAATATCTTCATATATAAATGACCCATTACCTGTTTTTATGTTATTGTATCTTACAAAAAGTTTAAATTTATCTTTATATTTTTTGTTATTATTTATTATTGTTCCATCAAACTCTCTGTCGTATCTGTAGGGGGCATTAAGTAATTTTTCTATGTAATGTATGTATGTAAAACAAGAACCTACTGATGGGCCAAAAAAAATAAACTTTACATTATTAGAATTATGTATTTTATCAAAATGGGATCCTTTACCAATTGAATTTTTACTTATATTTTTTATTAAATTTTTATTTTTTCCGTATATGCAAACAGATAGTAAAGGATCAGTAGATCTTAAACTTTTTGATTGATTTCTTATATATTCACTTAATATTCCCATTTTACTTATTGTTTTTTTAACATTAAAAATTTCTTTATTACAAAAACTAAAAGTATAGGTTGGAACGCATAGAGTTTTAACTCCCATTTTTTTAATACACATAAAAAGTTGATCTAATATTTGATTTTTTTTAAGTTTTGGGTTGGGTATTCCAAAGTTTATTTCTGAGTGAAGATATAATATTTGACAATCGTATGCTTTAATTTTTTCCAAAGACCTAATGAAGTCAAAATTAGTTATATATTTATTTTTATATTTGAATAGAGTTAAATTTTTCATTAAAATTTTATTAATTTTTAACCATGAGAGGATTTGCCACCATCAATAATTAATTTTTGTCCTGTTATCCATTTTGCTTTTTCTGAAATAATAAATAAGACATAATCAACAATATATTGAATTTCTCCCGGACCAAGTAAATAGCCTTCTTGTATTTTTTCTCTCAAAATTTTATTTTTAAATATACTCTTGTTCATTTCTGTTTTAATTGTTCCAGGTAATATTGAATTGACCCGAGTGTTTGGTGCTAGTTCAATTGCTAGTGATTTCATTAGTGAGTCTATAGCCCCCTTGGATGCACAATAAAAACTATGTCCATTTACACCGATTTCACTTGCTAAACTTGAAATAAATAAAATATTTTTTAATTTTTTCTTATTTGTTTTTTTAACTAAAGATTGTGCAATTATAGATGCAGATAAAAAATTAATATTAAATGTTTTGTTTATCTCTGATAAGTTAAATAGTCTAAAAAGTTTAACTTCCGCAATACCTGCACAGTGAATAAAATTATCAACGAAAATTTTTTCTTTTTTAAGAAAATTTTCAAATTCACTTTGTAAATTTTCAATATTTTTAAAATCGTATTCCCATATCAGATTTTTATTTAATCTAGAACATAGACTTTTAGTTTTCTTGAGTTTATGAGACTTGCTTCCAGAAAGAATAACATTATTTTTTTTTGATAATTGAATTGCAATTTGTCTTCCAATACCTGAGGACGCACCAGTTATTAATGAATATTTTTTCATTTTTTCTTTTTCTTTTTTATAAATGATAATAAGTTGCCTACTTTTTTAAATTTTTTAAAATCTCCTGCAGATATAGTTATCTTATACATTTCATTAACTAAAGCAATTACAGATAGCATAGCTAATGAATCCCATTCTTTTAATTTTTCAAATTTATCTTGATCTTTTATTTTTTTTACCTCTAAAATTTTTGATAAACGATTTAGAAATTTTTCTGTTTCTATCATTTTTTAAATTCTATAATTTTGCAAAAAGATAATTTTTTTATATTACAGACAATAATACTCCAAGTTAAACCAACCCCGAAACCACCGAGACATACTTTATATTCTTTTTTTGTTGCTTTGCTTCCTAAATTAAAACATATATTTAATGGTACTGTAATCCCACTTCCGTTCCCAAAATTTTCAACTATATTACTTGGAAGTTTGGAGTTCGTAATTTCAATCTTATTAGCTAATTTTTCAAGTATAAATTTATTAGGTTGGTGAAAGAAAAAATAGTCAAAATATTCTTTTTTAATTTTTAAATCCTTGTAGATTTCATTTAACATTTCTGGAACTTTCGTTACAACAAAATTAAATATATCATCACCTTTCATTAGTAAATGTTCAAGTGATCTAGAATTTCCAAATTTATCCTTTTTTAATTTTTTTGTAGATGAGTTAGACTGTTGTTTAAAACCTCCAGCAGGTATTATTAAACTATCATATTTTTTACCATCCATTTTTATGTAGGCATTAATTTTCTCATTTGCTTTTGATTTTTCAACAATTGTAATTGTAGCTCCATCGCCAATTAATGGTCTGCTATTTCTATCTTTTATAGAAACTTTTTTACTTAAAACATCAGCATTTAATACTAAAACTTTTGATATATTTTTTTGTTCGAGGAGCATAAAAGCTTGGATTAAACCTACTTCATACCCAGCACAACCCTGGTTTATGTCTAGACAAATAACATCTGGTCGTAGATTTATTTTTCCAGATATAACATTTGAAGTTGGTGGTAAAAAATAATCTGGTGATTGAGTTACGAGTACTAATGCATCAATTTTATCTTTTTTAATCAATTTTTTTTTAAATAAATAATTTAAACCAAATACACAAAGATCGGATACTGAAGTTTTTTCATTTACTACTCTTCTGCTTGAGTAACCCATAATTTTTGCTAGTTTTAAAGATTGTTTCTTTGAAAAATTATAATTATTCATTTCATTTTTAAAATAGACTTTATTTTTAGGCAAAATAGAAATAATACCAGTGATTTTTTTATTATAGAATTTTAACTTCATTAATTATATTTTTTTATAAGTTTTATAATTTTACTTATACTATCAAAATTCTTCGCAGCAATATCATTTGCTTTAATACTTATATTAAATTCCTTTTCGATTTCTGAAATGATTGTCACTATATCAAATGAATCGAGTATACTTTCTTTTATAAGTTTTTTTTTATTTTTAGAAAAATTAATGTTTGGTTTAGTGTTTTTTAAAATTTTTATTATTTTATTTTCCATAATTAATTATAATTTTTTTATAGTTTGATTGAAAAATTAATTGTTCTTTTAAAAGTATTTTTTTAACTTTATTAATTTTTGTATCTAAAATTTTATACTTGATAATTTTATACTTTTTTTTATTTAAAATAAAAAACTGATTTTTAAAATAACTTAATGGTTTAAAATCCATAGATCTTAAAAATGAGGAAATTTTAGTTATTTTCCATTTTAATTCTAATTTACCATTATTAGGTAATTGATTTGAATAATATATTTTTTTTATTTTTTTGTTTTTAAATTTTTTTGTTTTAATTTTATCATTAATAATTTTTGTAAATAAAATATCAAATACTTTAGCACCTTGTTCCATGCATTTTTTTGTTAAGTCTATCGCCCTTGTGTTATGAAAAATTCTTATTTTTTTTCTAAAGATAATTGGTCCAGTATCTATTCCCTTATTTGATACGTAATGCCAAGTAAAGCCTCCAAATTTTTCCATATTAAATATGGACCATACTTGAGCATTTCTTCCTTTATATAATGGAAGGTAACCGTTGTGAAAATTTATAATTTTTATGTTTTTCATATCTATTATTTTTTTGGGAAATAAATAATTATTGTTTGAACTTATAATTAATGTCTTCTTTTTAAATAAACTCAAAAAATTCTCAATTTTTTTTTTATTTTTGGTTTCTAGAATTTTAAATTTATTTTTTTTAGCAATTCTAGAAATAAGAGAAAAGTGGTCTTTTTCATAATAGATAAAAAATTTCCTTTTTTTAAAAAATTTACTTATTGTTTTAATACTTTCTAAAGCTATCTTTCCGGATCCTATTACAATAATATTTTCATACATTAGTTTAAATATTTTTTAATAATTTTTTTTTTATCTATTTTTCGGTTTGAATTAATTGGAAACTTATCTAATTTAAAATACTTTGTTGGTATCATATATTTTGGGATTATTTTGGATAGATTAATATATATTTTTCTATCGCTAATCTTGCCAGTATAAAAAAGTGCAATGTATTTTTTTTTAAAGTTGTATAAAGCACATACACTTTTTATTTCTTTTAGTTGAAAAGCTGCATTTTCAATTTCTTGTAATTCAATTCTATAACC
>MDSV01008912.1_pt1 | contig 21289 bp, 18 predicted proteins | sample 810851 | NCBI WGS metagenome assembly MDSV01 (sample SAMN05326640, study PRJNA326480) | marine metagenome | isolation source: seawater | place: Atlantic Ocean: North East | collected 2012 | reverse complement strand
GTGAAGGATAAATATATGGGTCCTCTAATTAAAACTCAGATGACAAGATGTATTCATTGCACAAGGTGTGTAAGGTTTGCTACTGAAGTTGCTGGAGTACCAGAAATTGGAGCTATTGGAAGAGGAGAAAACATGGAAATTACAACTTTTCTTGAACAATCTATGAAATCTGAATTGTCTGCAAATGTTATTGATTTATGTCCAGTTGGAGCTTTAACTTCAAAACCTTATGCTTTTGAAGCAAGACCTTGGGAATTAAAGAAAACTGAAAGTATTGATGTAACGGACTCTGTTGGCTCTAACATTAGAGTCGATACATTTGGTTGGGAAGTAAAAAGAGTATTACCTAGATTAAACGAGGAAATTAATGAGGAGTGGATTTCAGATAAAACAAGATTTTCTTGTGACGGTTTATTAAAACAAAGATTAGACGTTCCTTATATTAAAAAAAATAATAAATTAACAAAAGCTAGTTGGGACGAGGTAATTAAAATTATTACTGATAAAATTAAAACATTAGATCCAGGAGAAATTTCTGGTCATGTCGGAGATATGATAAGTATTGAGTCAGCCTTAGCCTTTAAAAAATTATTTAAAGTGATTGGTTCTCAAAATTTAGAATTTAGAGAAAGAGAATTCTATGTAAATCCAAATGATAAAATGAATTATATATTTAATTCTTCTATCAAAGGAATTGAAGAATCAGACTTAATTTTACTTATAGGCTGTAATCCGAGGCATGAAGCAACCATTCTTAATGCAAGAATAAAAAAAATCTTCAACAAAAATAAAATACCAATTTTTTCTATCGGAAATCCTGAGGATCTTACATACGATTATAAAATTATTGGAGATGACACGAAGACAATTAAGGAAATAATTAATGACACCAATGAAATAAGTAAAAAAATTACAAACTCTAAAAAGCCAATTATTATTATTGGGGAGTCTGCCTTGGAAGGAGAAAAGGGGGAATATATTTTTGAAGGAATTAAAAATTACTTATTGGAAAAAAAACTAATTAGCGATAAATGGAATCCATTAAATATTTTATTGCAAAATGCATCATCTGTAGGATTAATTGATTTAAAGATTATTTCATTAAGTGAAAATAACAACTTTGAATTTTTTAAAAAATTAAAAGATAAAAAATTTAAATTACTATATTTATTAGGCTCGGATAATATAGAAATACAAAAAAATAATGAGTTTATAATTTACCAAGGTAGTCATGGTGATAGAGGTGCTGAGATTGCAGATGTCATTTTACCTAGCGGTGCTTTTACTGAGCAAAATGGATTGTATGCTAATTTAGAAGGAAGAGTCCAAGAATGTAGAAAGGCTTCGTATCCACCAGGCCAAGCTAAAACTGATTTACAAATTTTTAATTTAATCTTAAAAGGTATGAATAAAAAAGAATTTACTTTTAATCAAAGTGCAATTAGAGAAGAAATTTTTAAAATACTTCCTAATTTTTCTCAAATCAATGAACTACCAAAAAAAGTTATAAGCAATACTAATGTAAAAAATATAAATTTTATAGATGATAAAATTAAAGTTAATAAAATAGATTATTATTATACAAATGCAATTTCTAGAGCATCTAAAACGATGTCTGAATGTAGAAGTACAAAAGAACAAAAGCTTAAAGACGGAACTTCGGATTAATATGGAATATATAAATATACTTGGGACTGAAATTTATAAAATTTTATTTTTGGTTTTACCAGTATTAGTATCTGTTGCAATGATAGTTTGGTTAGATAGAAGAATATGGGGTTTAGTTCAGAAAAGAAAAGGCCCAAATGTTGTTGGACCATTTGGACTTCTTCAAACTTTAGCTGATGCTTTAAAGTATATTTTTAAAGAAATAATAATACCTTCAAGTGCTAACAAATTAATATTTATCTTAGCCCCTATCATAACGATGACCTTGGCTTTAATTGCTTGGGCTGTCATTCCTATGAGTGAGAGTTATGTTTTAGCAGACATAAATGTTGGAATACTTTATATATTTGCAGTTTCTTCACTTGGTGTTTACGGTATCATAATGGGTGGCTGGGCTTCCAATTCAAAATATCCTTTCCTTGGAGCTATTAGATCTGCAGCACAAATGGTTTCTTACGAAGTTTCAATAGGAATTATAATTATAAATGTTTTATTATGTGTAGGTTCATTAAATTTGAAAGATATTGTTTTGGCTCAACAGAATTTATGGTTTGTAGTACCTTTATTTCCGATGTTTGTAATTTTTTTTATTTCAGCTTTAGCCGAAACGAATAGACCCCCTTTTGATTTACCTGAAGCAGAAGCTGAATTGGTGTCTGGATATCAGACAGAATATTCAGGGATGATGTATGCAATGTTTTGGCTTGGAGAATACGCAAATATATTATTAATGTGTGCTTTAGGTTCAATTTTATTTCTTGGAGGCTGGTTACCTCCTTTAGATGTTTATCCATTAAATATAGTTCCAGCACCAATTTGGATGGTTTTCAAAATTTTGTTTTTATTTTTTCTATTTGCGTTGGTAAAGGCAATAGTTCCAAGATATAGGTATGACCAATTAATGAGACTTGGATGGAAAATATTCCTTCCTTTTTCACTGTTATATGTCGTTCTTACTTCAACATTTTTAATGTATTTCGATTTATTACCAAAGGAAGGGCTTTAAGTGAAGCTAAATAGATTTTTTAAAACAATATTTCTTGCAGATTTTATTTCTGGTTTATCTATTGCTTTTCTAGAAATATTTAAACCTTCCAAAACGATTAATTATCCTCATGAAAAAGGACCGATAAGTCCAAGGATGAGGGGAGAACACGCTCTCAGAAGATATCCAAGTGGGGAAGAAAGGTGTATAGCTTGTAAGCTCTGTGAAGCTGTTTGTCCGGCTCAAGCGATAACTATAGAGTCAACTGAAAGAAAGGATGGTAGTAGAAAAACTACAAGGTACGATATTGATATGCTTAAGTGTATCTATTGTGGTTTGTGCCAAGAATCTTGTCCGGTGGATGCAATAGTTCAAGGCCCTAATTTTGAATTTGCAACAGAAACTAGAGAGGAACTTTATTACAATAAAGAAAAGTTATTAGAAAATGGAGATAGATGGGAGTCAGTTTTAGCAAAAAATTTAAAGTTGGATAAACCTTATAAATAAATGATAGCACATGCATTCTTTTTTTATTTTTTTTCAGTTATAGCAATCTTTTCTGCTATTATGGTTATAACTTCAAGGAGCACAATTCACTCAGTATTCTTTTTAATACTAGATTTCATTTCTGTTGGCTGTCTTTTCATTATGGTTGGAGCTGAATTTTTAGGAATGATTCTTTTAATAGTTTATGTTGGCGCAGTTGCTGTTCTATTTTTATTTGTTGTAATGATGCTGAATGTTGCTGAACAAAAACAAAAATGGTTTGTAGGAAAAAAATCTACTCATATCCCATCAGGAATTATAGTAAGTGTTTTAATTTTTTTAGAGTTATTAGTTATTATTAGTGGATGGAAATATAAAGAGGATGTTATATCAAGCAGTTCATTGATCATAAATCAAGAAATAACAAACACCCATCAAATAGGTAATGTTTTATACACTGACTATGTTTTATATTTTCAGGTTTCAGGAATAATATTACTTTTATCAATGATAGGAGCAATTCTTTTGACTTATAGAAAAAGAGATGGAGTAAAAACTCAAAGTTACATTAATCAAATATCAAGAGAACCATCTTCCTCTATTGAGATCAAAGAAGTAGAGTTTGAAAAAGGAGTTAAATTAGATGATTGATATAGGTTTAGGTCATTATCTATCTTTAGGTGCAATAATTTTTTTCTTAGGAGTAGTTGGAATATTTTTAAACAGAAAAAACGTAATTGTCATTTTAATGTCCGTTGAATTAATACTTTTAGCTGTAAATATAAATTTAGTTTCTTTTTCTATTTTTACTGGGGATTTGTTAGGTCAGATATTTACGATGTTAATTTTAACTGTTGCTGCTGCAGAAGCAGCGATTGGTTTAGCAATTATTGTTACCTTCTATAGAAACAAAGGTTCAGTGCGTGTCGAAGACATTCATAGTATGAAAGGTTAAATGGAGTACGCAATTATATTTTTACCACTTCTTGGATCGATATTAGGATATTTTGGCAGATCTTTTTTTAAATTTTTTTCTGAATTAGTTACTTCATTATTTACGATCATTTCTGCAATTCTTTCGGTTATAATTTTATATAAGGGAATTAATTATAATGAATATGGAAATTTTAAAATTTTTGAATGGGTAAATTCTGGTAATTTTATAGCAAACTGGTCTATTAATATTGACCCTTTAAGTTCAGTTATGCTTGTAGTGGTTACAAGTATATCTTCTTTAGTTCATATTTATTCAATTGGTTATATGAGTCATGATCCTCATAAACCAAGATTTATGTCTTACTTATCTCTCTTTACTTTCTCTATGTTAGCATTAGTTGTTTCTGATAACTTTTTGCAGCTTTTTTTCGGTTGGGAAGGAGTTGGTTTATGCTCATACTTGTTAATTGGTTTTTGGTACAAGAAAAATTCTGCAAATAATGCTGCTATAAAAGCTTTTATAGTTAATAGAATAGGGGATTTTGGCTTAGCAGTTGGAATTTTCCTAATCTTTTTTCACTTTGGCACAATTAATTTTGAAGAAGTTTTTCAGGCTTCTAGTCAATTTTCAGATGAAAAAATTATCTTTTTAGGCTTAGAGTCAAAATTAATTAATCTTATTTGTCTTTTTTTATTTATTGGAGCAATGGGAAAATCTGCTCAATTCTTACTTCATACTTGGCTTCCGGATGCAATGGAGGGACCAACACCAGTTTCAGCATTAATTCATGCCGCTACAATGGTTACTGCAGGTGTCTTTTTAGTCGTTAGATGTTCGCCTTTGTTTGAATTTTCAGAACCAATATTAAATATAGTTGCTATTGTAGGAATGATAACTGCATTATTTGCAGCTTCTGTAGCATTGGTTCAAAATGATATCAAAAAAATTATTGCATATTCAACCTGCAGTCAGTTGGGATATATGTTTTTTTCTGCTGGAGTAGGTGCGTACCATGTTGCTATCTTTCATTTATTCACGCATGCTTTTTTTAAAGCGTTACTATTTTTAGGAGCTGGGTCTGTAATTCATGCTTTTAAAAATGAACAAGATATAAGAAATATGGGTGGAGTATGGAAAAGACTTCCTTATTCATACTTATTGATGATAATTGGAACACTTGCTCTAACCGGTTTCCCCTTTTTATCAGGTTTTTATTCAAAAGATGCAATAATTGAATTTGCTTTTCTTAGAAATTCTCCAATCGGTAATTACGCAACATTTGTGGGAATTTTTACTGCTTTTTTAACTGCAATATATTCTTGGAGACTAATTTTTAAAACATTTCATGGAAGTTATAATAATAAAAATATTTTAATAAAGGATACTCATGAGTCCCCATTAATAATGTTAATACCATTAATAATTTTAGCAATAGGTGCTGTTTTTGCAGGCTATTTTTTCAAGGAAATTTTTATTGGCCATCATAATGAAGATTTTTGGAAATCATCAATTTTCTTTTTAAATAAGATTCAACATGATCAAATACCTTTGTGGTTACTTTTGATAACACCTTTAATAGTTATTTTAGCAATTCCAATTTCTTATTACTATTATATTAAAGATATTAAAATTTTGGAAAACTTCAAAAAAACGAATTTGCCTTTATATAATTTCTTATTAAACAAATGGTACATTGATGAAATTTATGAATTAATTTTTGTTAAAAATATAAAAAAAATTGGTTTAATATTTTGGAAACAAGGAGATCAAAATATAATTGATCGCTTTGGTCCTGATGGCGTATCTAAAATGATTAAGATTCTTTCTAATAAAGCTGTGAAATTTCAAACTGGTTATTTATATGATTATGCTTTCGTTATGCTAATAGGTTTATCGGCTTTAATAACTTACTTAATATTGAATTAATATGGATTTTCCCATTTTATCTTTAATAATATTCTCACCTATATTAGGTAGTATTTTTATATTTATTTCAAAAAATAATAATAATAATCAAAGTGCGATATATGTTTCTTTATTTACAAGTTTTGCAAATTTTTTCTTAGCTTTATTACTATGGTATTTGTTCGATAATACAACTTCAGAATTTCAATTTATAGAGGAAGCAAATTGGATTAGTGGATTGATCAAATTTAAATTGGGAGTAGACGGTATTTCTATTTTGTTTATAGTCCTAACGACCTTTATAACTCCAATATGTATAATATCTTGTGTTAATAGCGTTAAAGAAAGAATTAAAGAATTTCTTATATTAATTTTAATTTTAGAAACATTCATGATTGGTGTATTTTGTTCTTTAGATTTAGTAGTTTTTTACTTATTTTTTGAAGCGGGTTTAATACCAATGTTTTTAATTATTGGTGTTTGGGGAGGTCCTAAAAGAGTTTATTCAGCATTTAAATTTTTCCTTTTTACTTTGTTAGGTTCTGTTTTAATGCTTGTTGCAATAATAAGTATATATTGGATAGTAGGTTCAACTGATATTACTCAAATATATGAAGTAAAAATACCTAAAGAGTTTCAATACCTCCTATGGCTTGCTTTTTTTAGTTCTTTTGCAGTTAAGTTGCCTATGTGGCCTGTTCATACTTGGCTTCCTGATGCACATGTAGAAGCACCAACCGCGGGATCAGTAATACTAGCCTCAATTTTATTAAAAATGGCTGGATATGGATTTTTAAGATTTTCTATACCAATGTTTCCAGTAGCTTCTGAATACTTTACTTTCTTAATTTTTACTCTAAGCGTTATAGGAATCATTTACACTTCGTTAGTTGCTTTAATGCAAGACGATATGAAAAAATTAATCGCTTATTCATCCGTGGCTCATATGGGTTTTGTGACTTTAGGAATTTTTACTTTAAATGTACAGGGAATCGAAGGAAGTATTTTTCAAATGATTAGTCATGGAATAATATCTGCAGCATTATTTTTATGTGTAGGAGTTGTCTATGATAGACTTCACTCTAGATTGATAAGTTCTTACGGAGGAGTAGTTAATTATCTTCCCAAATATTCCTTATTGTTTATTATATTTGCTTTAGGTTCTTTGGGATTACCAGGAACAAGTGGTTTTTTAGGTGAATTTTTGATTTTAGTCGGAGCTTTCAAAAAAAATTATTTAGTAGCTTTAATTGCATCAATTGGTGTTGTTCTAGGAGCAGCTTATATGTTGTGGTTAGCAAAACGTGTGATATTTGGTGAGACAAAAAACCCAAAAATACAAACATTAAAAGATTTAAATTTATCAGAAAAAAGTATTTTAGTTACTTTAGCAGTAGTAATGATAGTTTTAGGTTTTTACCCGCAACCATTAATCAATACAATGAACGTTTCAGTATATAATTTAATAGATAATTACCAACTAGATCTCATATATCACCAGGTGGCTAATAAATGAATAATTTAGAAGTTTTAATACCAGAAATATTTCTGACAATTTCAATTTTTCTTGTATTAATGATAGGAGTTTTTTTTAAAAATAGTTATATTCTTGTAACTCGAATATCTTTATTTATTCTTCTGGGTTTAATTTTGATTTTATTAAATAACGATAGCGAAAGTATAAAGATATTTTTAAATAGTTTTTTATCCGACTCTTTTTCAAATTTTATTAAGATTTTAATTGTTATTTCGAGTATTTTTGTTTTAAATTCTTCTCAAAAATTTATTAAAGATAAAAAGCTAAACCAATTTGAATATCCAATAATTATTTTACTTTCAATATTAGGAATGTTTATAATGGTTAGTTCAAATGATTTGATACTTTTTTACCTTGGGTTGGAACTTCAATCTCTTTCTTTATATATTTTAGCCGCAATAGATAGAGATAATTTGAAATCAAGCGAGTCAGGAATAAAATATTTTGTACTAAGTGCGTTATCTTCAGGTTTATTATTATACGGTTGCTCTTTATTATATGGATTTACTGGATCAACTAATTTTGATGAAATTGCTACTAAATTAAATAGTGATAATTTAGGAGGTGTTTTCGCAATGGTTTTCATTTTAGTTGGATTAGCTTTCAAAATTTCTGCAGTTCCGTTTCATATGTGGACCCCTGACGTATATGAGGGTTCTCCTACATCTATCACAAGTTTTTTTGCAGTTGTGCCTAAAATAGCTGGATTAGCTGTATTTATAAGATTTATGCAAATTCCTTTTGTAAATATAATATCAGAATGGCAGTCAATTATAATCTTTATATCTATAGCTTCTATGATTTTAGGTGCTGTAGCAGCCATAGGACAAAATAATATTAAAAGACTTTTAGCATATAGCTCGATCGGTCATATTGGTTATGCGTTGGCAGGAGTAGCAACAGGAAGCGTTTCAGGATACAGCAACTCAATTTTATATATTACAATTTATGTTGTTATGAATATCGGAGCTTTTTCTTGTGTTTATCTTATGAAAAAAAATGAGAATGAATATACTGAAAATATTAGTGATTTAGCTGGGATATCAAAAAAACATCCATTACTTGCTTTAGCATTTTTAATAATTTTATTTTCGTTGGCTGGCATACCACCATTAGGAGGTTTTTTTGCAAAATTTTATATCTTTATTTCAGTAATCGAAAGTGAAATGTATTATTTAGCTATAATTGGGTTATTAACCACTGTTGTTTCAGCCTTTTATTATTTAAGAATTATTAAAATAATTTATTTTGATGAAAATATACAGTCATTTGAAAAAATTAAAGAAGTGAATATTTCTGGTACAATTTTTTTAAGTTGTTTAATTTTAGTATTATTTTTTCTTTACCCATCATTTTTAAACAACATCATTAATTCTATATTTGGAATTGCATGAAACTTAAAGTTATAAAACTAAATCAAGTAACAAGTACTAATGATAAAGCTATTGAGATGATTAGAAAAAAAAATTTTAAGCCGAAATTATTAGTTTCAAAAAAACAAACTAAAGGTAAAGGCACAATGGGGAAAAAATGGATCTCAAGGGAAGGAAATCTTTTTATTTCAATATTTTTTGAGACTAAGGTTAAACCAGAAGACATTTCAATTATAAATCCTTATATAGTTAAAAAAGTGTTAGATAAATATACTAAGTATAAGATTAAAGTAAAATGGCCTAATGATCTTATTGTAAAAAGAAAAAAATTGAGCGGTATACTTCAAGAAACAATTAGATATAAATCAAGAAGTTTTTTAATAATTGGTATTGGAATCAATACTATTTATGCACCCTTAAATAAAAATTTTAAATCTATTGCACTAAGTAATTTTTCTAAAAAAAGGATTAAAAACTCAGAGATTTTAAGAGATATTAAAGATTTATATGAAAAGTTTATTTCTGATATAAATCTTAATAAAATTTCTTTCTTAAAAAGAAAATATATAAAATGAAAAAAACAAAATACATTATAGGAGATATTGGTAACTCATTAACCAAGATTTCTTTATTGGATCACAAATTAAATATTAGTAAATCCTATAATATTAAGACAAAAAAATTATTGAATAAAAATAATAATAATATTTTTTTTAATAAAATTATTAATCACAATGTAAATAAAAAAATATTATTTTCAAGTGTTGTACCATCAGTCTATAAAATTATTAAATCTCAATTAAAAAAGAAAAAATTTAAAGTAATTGAAATAAAAGAACTTAATATAAAAAAAATTATTAAATTAAAGGTAAAGAAAATTAATGATTTAGGTTCTGATAGAATTTCAAATGCAATTGGTTCACTTTATAATTATAAAAATAATTGTATTGTAATCGATTTTGGAACTGCCACTACTTTTGATATAATTAATAAACCAATTTTCTATGAGGGTGGTGTAATCACTCCTGGAATAAACTCTTCAATATTAAATTTAAATAAATCAGCTGAATTACTTCCTGTTATTAATTTAAAATATAAAAAAAAGGCGTATGGCAAAGATACTAAAGAAGCAATTAACTCAGGCTTTTTATGGGGCTATCAGGGTCTAATTAACAATATAATACAAAAAATTTGTACTGCAAAAAGGTTAAATTACAAGATTATATTAACAGGTGGTTATGCTCCTATATTTAAAAAACTAATTTCTAGGAAACCTGTTATAGATCAGAATATTACTATGAAAGGAATTATTAAAATCTATAAAGATTTGATTATATGAATAAAGATGAACTGATTTTTTGCCCATTAGGGGGATCCGGTGAAATTGGAGCTAATATGAATTTATATGCTTTTGGAAAAGAGGATAATCTTAAATGGCTTATTGTAGATATGGGAGTTACTTTCGCAGATGACTCGATTCCTGGAGTAGATTTAATCTATCCAGATCCAAGTTTTATTCTCGACAAAAAAAATGATTTGCTTGGTATAGTTCTTACCCATGCCCATGAAGATCATATCGGTGCAGTAGCTCATATTTGGCCTACTTTAAAATGCAAAATATATGCAACTCCATTTACATCAGTTTTAATTCAAGAAAAATTTAAAGAAAAGAAAATAGATATTTCAAATTACATTAAAATAGTTCAATTAAATGGGAAAATAAATCTCGGACCTTTTGAAATAGACTTTATAACTCTAACACATTCAATATTAGAACCTAACGGACTTTGTATAACAACTCCCGCAGGTGTTATATTACATACCGGCGACTGGAAAATAGATAAAAAACCATTAATCGGAGGAGATATTGATGAAAAAAAGTTAAAGCAGATAGGTGAAAAGGGTGTCATGGCAATGATTTGTGACTCTACAAATATTTTTAACGAGGGAAGAGCTGGATCGGAGTCTGACGTGAGAGATAGTTTGCTACGTATTATGGATAATAAAAACAAAAAAATTATAGTTACTTCTTTTGCATCAAACGTAGCAAGGATGGAAACAATTTTTTATTGTGCAAAGAAAACAGGTAGAAATATTTGCTTAGTAGGTAGATCAATGCATAGAATTTACAAAGCAGCTAGACAATGTGGTTATTTACAAAATCTAATTGAACCTGTGGAACCAAGAGACGCTAAGAAAATAGCGAGAGAAAAAATCATATATCTTTGCACTGGTAGTCAAGGTGAACCAATGGGCGCAATGAATAGAATAGTAAACGGAATCCATCCCGATGTATTTTTAGAAGAAGGAGATTCTGTGATTTTTTCATCTAAAATAATTCCTGGAAATGAAAAGAAATTATATCAATTACAAAACCAAATTAGTAAAGCAAACGTTGAAATAATAACTGAGGAAAACGCATTTGTTCATGTTTCGGGACATCCCAATAGAGATGACCTTAAAGATATGTACAACTGGGTAAAGCCAAAGTGTATTATACCAGTACATGGAGAACATAGACATATGAAAGAACATGTAAAATTTGCAAAAAAAATGCAAATACCCCAAACACTACTAATTGAAAACGGAGATATTATACGAATTTTTCCAGGTATAGAGCCAAAAGTTATTGATAAAGCTCCCTCAGGTAGAATGTACTTAGATGGAAATATTCAAGTTGCACCTGATTCTCAATCAATTAAAGAAAGAAAAAATCTATCTTTAAATGGATATTTAGAAGTTACATTAATAGTTTTAAATAATGGTAAAATAAAAAAACCCGTAATATCTTTTAAAGGTATACCTGAAGACGAAGTAAACGAAACTTTTTTATTTGATATGGAAGATGAAATTTTTAATATATGTAGAAGTTTTTCTTTACAAAGTAAGAACCAAGAAAAAAATTTAATAGAGACTTTAAAACAGAATTGCAGAAGAATAGTTAAGGATAGGACAGGAAAGAAACCTTTCACTAATATAAATATAGCGAGAATTTAATGGGCATAACAGGTTCAATAATCGTATATGTTTTAATATGGTGGATAGTTTTTTTTTCCATCTTACCAATAGGAATTATTTCTCAAAATAAAAAAATTGAACAAAATTATGGAGGAAATGATCCCGGAGCACCAAAAAATCCAAATATTTTGAAAAAATTTATTATAACAACATCAATTTCTACGATACTTTTTTTGGTAATATATTATATTGTTATTAATGGATATTTTAATCTACGGGAGTATTTGCAATAATGTTTCTATCTAAATTATTTGTTCCAATCATCAAAGATGTTCCTTCAGATGCTAAAATTAAATCGCATCAGTTAATGTTGCGATCTGGCATGATAAAACAATCATCGGCAGGAATATATTCTTGGTTACCTATAGGCTTTAAGGTTATGAAAAAAATTGAAAATATTGTCCGTGAAGAACAAAATAAAATTAGTGCTCAAGAAATGTTAATGCCAACAATTCAATCAGCAGATATTTGGAAAGAGAGTGGCAGATACAGCGACTACGGAGATGAAATGCTAAAAATAAAAGATAGACAAGGTAGGGAAATGTTATACGGACCTACCAATGAAGAGTTGATAACAGAAATTTTTAGATCAAGCATAAAATCCTATAAATCTCTTCCTCAAATTCTATATCACATTCAATGGAAATTCAGAGACGAAATTAGGCCAAGATTTGGTGTAATGAGATGCAGAGAATTTTATATGAAGGACGCATATTCTTTTGATATTAATGATCAAGACGCAAAAAATTCATACAACAAGATGTTTTTATCATATCTTAAAACATTTAATAGATTAGATTTGAAGGCTCTACCTATGTCTGCAGAAACTGGACCTATAGGTGGAGATTTATCTCATGAGTTTATAATTTTAGCTGATACTGGAGAAAGTCAAATTTATACTGATAAAAAAATTTTTGATGTAGATTTAAGTAAATATACTTTCGATAAAGACTCCCTTAATAAAATGAGAGAGGATTTTTCGTCTATTTATGCTGCTACAGATGAAAAATTTGATCAATCTAAATTTGATCAAAAAGTAAAAAAAGAAGATCAGTTAAAAGCAAAAGGAATTGAAGTAGGCCACATTTTTTATTTTGGTGATAAATATTCGAAATCATTAAACTGTTTAATTGATGATCAATCTGGAAAAAAAATTGCCGTTAAAATGGGCTCTTACGGCATAGGCGTCTCAAGACTAGTTGGAGCGGTTATAGAAGCTAAATATAACAACAATATTATGAAGTGGCCTAAAACGATTAGTCCTTTTGATGTTGTTATAATACCGAGTATTAATAAAAATAATAGTGAAAGCCTCGAAAAAGCGAAAAACTTATATACAATTTTAAAAAAACAAAATATTGACGTATTGTTAGATGATGTTGACGAAAATATGTCTAATAAATTTAAAAAACATGATCTTTTAGGAAATCCTTTTCAAATCATAATTGGATCAAAATCTACTAATGAAAAATATGAGTTCAAAGAAGTTGGTTTTGATAGTGAAATGAAAAACCTTCAAGATATAATAAAAAAATTAAAAGAATAATTTGTTTAACAAATCTGAAAGAATTATAGCTCTACGTAATTTAAAACCTAAAAAAAAAGAAGGTTTTTTAAAAATAATTTCTATTTTTTCTTTTCTAGGAATAATGTTAGGGGTAGCAATATTGATAATTGTTATGTCAGTTATGAATGGTTTTAGAACTGAATTAACAAATAAAATTTTAGGATTTAATCCTCATATTATTATAAAGCCATACAACAATATAATTAGTGAAGATTTTAAAGTAAAATTAAAGTCTGATTTTAAAGATTTTAAAATAACAGAAGCATACAACGGGGAAGCAGTTTTAATAACTAATGACTTAGCAAAAGGTATTATGATTAAAGGTTTAGAGGAAAATAAATCTTATAATTATGAATTTTTAAAAGATAACATTATAGACGGTTCATATAAAAATTTTAATAAAGGTTCAATTATACTTGGCAAAGAATTAGCGATAAGTTTAGGAGTTGTTGTTGGTGACTATTTAAATATAATGTCCTCTGCTTTCATTAGTACGCCAATTGGGGGAATTCCAAAACAAGAACAATTTAAGATTTCAGCTGTTTTTAGTACTGGATTTTATGAATTTGATCAAAATGTTGCGTTTTTAAACTTAAATGACGCTTTATCTTTTTTTAATAAAAAAAAAGAAGACTCAAACTTAGAAATTTACTTAAAAAATCCAATCTTAGCAGATAAATTTAAGGAAGAAATAGAAAAAATTAATGAAAGTTTTTACGTATACACTTGGACTGATTTAAATAAATCTTTTTTTGGAGCTTTAAAAGTTGAGAGAAACGTTATGTTTTTAATATTAACTTTAATAATTATAGTGGCAGCCTTTAATATTATATCAGGATTAACAATTCTGATAAAAAACAAAACTAAAGAGATAGCTATTTTAAAAACTTTAGGTCTAAGCAATTTATCTATTACAAAATCTTTTTTTCTTACTGGGTTTACTATAGGGTTAATTGCTACAATTTCCGGAATTTTTTTTGGAGTTGTCTTTTCTTTTTATATTGAAGAAATTAGATATTTTATTTCATCTACATTTAATTTAAAAATTTTTCCTCCAGATATATACTTTTTAGAAGAAATGCCTTCAGAAATAAATTTATCTTCTGTTAGTTTAATTTTTGTATTTTCTCTAGTAATAACCTCATTAGCTTCTTATTTTCCTGCTAAAATAATTACAAAAATGAGCACAATTAAAGCACTTAAATATGATTAAAAATATAATTGAATTAAAGAATATAAAAAAAAATTTCAATCACAAAAACGGTCTTATAGAGCTTTACAAAAACGTTAATTTAAAAATTAAAAAAGGTGACCTAGTCGCACTAGTTGGCCCTTCAGGATCTGGAAAATCTTCTTTATTAAATATTTTAGCGTTGATAGATAATCCATCTTCAGGCTCATTTGTTTTATCAGGTTCTGAAACTAGAAAACTAAAAGAAGAAGATAAAAATCAAATAAGAAGGCATAGAATCTCAATTATTTTTCAAGACAACAATCTATTATCTGATTTCTCTGCAATTGAAAATATTATTATGCCTTTAATGATAAGAGGCGAAGATACAGAAACATCGTTAAAAAAAGCAAAAAAAGTTATAAGATACGTTAAACTTCAAGATAGGGAAGGACATTATCCTAGTGAATTATCTGGAGGAGAACAACAAAGAGTTGCAATAGCTCGATCTTTAGTTGCGGAAACCGAACTTATTTTAGCCGATGAACCTACAGGTAATTTAGATTTCAAGACTTCATCGCAAGTTTTTTCATATTTTTTAAAATTAAAAAAATTAAAAAAAACTATTATATATGCAACTCACAATAGAGACCTTGCAAGTAAAGCAGATTACAAGTTGAGTATTTCAAATGGTACGATAAAAAGAGTTAATGGATAATGTTAATAAACAATTTTCAAATTTTAAAATACATACCCAATATTCTATTTGCGAAGGTGCAATAAAAATAGATAATTTAGCGGATTATTGTAAAAATAATAAAATAAAATCAATAGGGATTTCAGATAATTACAATTTGTGTGGTGCATTAGAGTTTGCTGAAAAAATTAGCAAAGTAGGAACTCAACCAATTATCGGAACTCAAATTAAATTTTTATTAGATGGTTTTATCGGAAAACTACCTTTATTTGCAACTTCAGAGGTAGGTTATAAAAATTTAGTTAAACTTTCTTCAAAAAGCTTTTTAAATACTGAGAAAAACAGTGACCCACATTGTAAATTTGACGATCTTTTAAATTTTCAAGAAGACGTGATTTTATTAAGTGGTAATCAAGACGATTTGTTTGGAAATCTTTTTCAAAAAAATAAATTAAAAATAATTGAAGAAAGTTTTAAAAAACTAAAAAAAATTTTTAATGATAGATTATATATTGAAATACAAAGACATAATGAGAAAGGTGAAAAACAATTTGAAAATTTTTTAATTTCTTTATCATCAAAATTAGAAATACCTATTATTGCCTCTCAAGAAGTTTTTTATCTTAACAAAGAAATGTACGAAGCTCATGATGCTTTAGTTTGTATAGGTAAAAAAGATTTTGTTGATAATTCAAAAAGGAAAAAATTTTCTGATCAACATTTTTTAAAAAATCATGGAGAACTAAGTGAACTTTTTAAAGATCTTCCTGAAGCTTTAGAAAATAATTTTAATTTTCCTTATAGGTTTAATTTTAAACCAAAAAAATCACAACCCATTCTTCCATCAATTTCAACGAAAAAAGGTATAACAGAGCAAGAAGAACTTTTGCTACAAGCGAAACTTGGATTAAAAAATAGATTAGAAAACTTTGTTTTTAAAAAAAATATACAAACCAATAAAAACGAAATACAAAAAAAATATGAAAAGAGATTATTACATGAAATAGATATAATAAATTCAATGAATTATCCTGGGTATTTTTTAATTGTTTCAGACTACATAAAGTGGGCCAAAAAAAATAATATACCTGTTGGACCAGGGCGTGGTTCTGGCGCTGGTTCATTAGTAGCATATTCATTAGATATAACTGATTTGGACCCAATTGAATTTGACTTAATTTTTGAAAGATTTCTTAATCCAGATAGAATATCAATGCCAGATTTTGATATAGACTTTTGCGAGGAAAAAAGAGACTTAGTCTTTCAATATTTAAAAGAAAAATACAATGAAGGTGTAGCCCACATAATTACCTTTGGGAAACTTAAAGCTAGAATGGCCTTAAGAGATGTAGGGAGAGTTCTAGGGTTACCTTATGGCCATGTTGATAGAATAAGTAAAATGATCCCCTTTGATCCTTCTAGGCCATTAACACTTCAAGAATCTATAGATAGGGAGCCAAGATTTAAAGAGGAGATAAAAAACAATCATAAAGTTGAAAAATTAATTCAACTTTCTTTAAAACTGGAAGGTTTAATTAGAAATATGGCTACACACGCTGCTGGTGTCGTTATTGCTGGAAATAATTTATCTTCTGAAGTTCCTTTGTATAAAGACAAAACCTCTAATTTATTTTTACCCTCTACTCAATTTGATATGTATTCATCTGAAAATGCTGGACTTGTAAAGTTTGATTTACTGGGTTTGAAGACACTCACAGTAATTAATAAGACTTTAAAGATGCTTAAATCAAAAAATATTAATTTAGATATAAGTAAAATTGATTTAAAAGATAAAAAAGTTTTTGAAATGCTTTCAACTGGTGAAACAACTGGATTATTTCAATTAGAAAGCACTGGAATGCGGGATGCTATTCGTCAAATGAAACCAAATAAATTTGACGACATTATAGCTTTGGTAGCATTATATAGACCAGGTCCTATGAGCAATATCCCAATATATAATGATTGTAAAAATGGAATAAAAACACCAGATTACATCCACGACACTTTGAAAGAAATTCTTAAACCTACATATGGAATTATTATTTATCAAGAACAAGTAATGCAAATTGCTCAAACATTAGCTGGTTTTACTGCAGGTGAAGCAGATATTTTAAGACGGGCAATGGGTAAAAAGAAAAGAGCAGAATTAGAAAAACAAAAAGAAAGATTTATTTCTGGAGCTTTAAAAAATGGAATAAAGAAAGATGTAGCAAATTATGTTTTTACTAAAATTGAACCTTTTGCAGAATATGGTTTTAATAAAAGCCATGCTGCTGCATATGCTTTAATTGCCTACCAAACAGCATATTTAAAAACTTATTTTAAAGAAGATTTTATTGCTGCTACTATGTCAACAGAATTAACCAATACAGGAAAATTAAGAGAATTTGTAGAAGAATTAAAAAGACTAGAAGTAGAAGTAGTAAGACCTTCTATCAACACATGTTTTTCAGATTTTAAAGCAGACAAAAATAAAATTTTTTATGGATTAGCTGCAATAAAAAGTGTTGGCTATGAAGCGATTTGCAATATTATTAAAGAAAGAGAAAAAAATGGAAAATTTGAATCTATTGATGATTTTATTAAAAGAGTAGATCCTAAAGATGTTAATAAACTTCAATTAGAAGGATTGGTAAAAGCAGGAGCTTTTGATTGCATCGATAAAAATAGAGGTAAGCTTTTTAATTCTATTCCTAAAATGATTTTGTCAATTAAAAATAGTTACGAAGATAAAAATAGCAACCAAACAAATCTTTTTGAAGGCATTAAAGAATTGAGTAATGATAAATTCTATTTTGACAATGAAGAAAACTGGTCTAAAAAAGAACTCCTTGCGTCAGAATTTACTTCACTTGGCTTTTATATATCTGATCATCCATTAAATGAATATAAGAGTATTTTTTCTGAATTAAATATAAAATCTTATAAGGATTTTATTAACGACAATAAATCTGAAGCGCTTGTTGCTGGCACAATTATGTCTATACAAGAAAAAAAAAGTGCAAAAGGTATACCTTTCGCTATTTTAAAATTTAGTGATAATAGCAGCGAGTATGAATTATTCTTATTTTCTGATTTATTAATAAAAAATAGAGATAAACTTATAGAATCAGGCTCTTTTATACTAACACTGCAGAAAGATAAGGTAATAAGTGAAAATATAAACCAAAGAATTAATATTAGGAAAATTTTAGATTTAAGTGAAATGGTAAATAAATCTTATGAAAAAGTGTCTATAGAGCTTACTAAAGATTATGATTTAGAAGAATTAAAAGAAACCTTAAAAGAAGAAGGCAAAACAGAAATTAATATAATAGTAAAAGAAAATAATAAAAGTCTTGAATTTAAGCTCCAAAAGTTAAGAAAATTTGACCTTTCAATATTTAATGACGTTAAAAATAAGCAATACGTTAAAAAAATAAGTTTTTAGCGTCTTGCTTTTTATATATTTTAACTATATCACTTCGATAATTTCGCACACAACATTAAGGGCATAAAGCCCTACCGGTCCGTAACAGGAATAGTTGTGGTGGATTAACCGGAAAAAAAATGAAAGTACCTGAAGTAAATATTAAACAATTACTAGAAGCTGGTGTTCACCTAGGTCACAAGACATTAAGGTGGAATCCAAAAATGAAAAAATTTATTTTTGGAGAAAAAAATTCAATTCACATAATAGATTTAACTCAAACAGTAGATTTCTTTAAAGTAGCATTATCCGAGATACATAAATGTATTTCAGGCGGTGGAAAAATTCTTATTGTTTCGACAAAAAAACAAGCTTCAGAACAAGTAAGTAATTTGGCAATAGAAACTGATCAATACTTTGTAAATTATAGATGGCTTGGAGGAATGTTAACAAACTGGAATACAATACAAAATTCAATCAAGAGAATGAAAGTTCTTGACGATCAACTTTCAAAAGATGATACAGGGTTTACAAAAAAAGAAGTTCTTAAATTTGGCAAAGAAAGAGACAAATTAAAAAGATCTTTAGGAGGAATAGCTGAAATGAAGAAAGTTCCTGATATGATTTTTATAATTGATACGAACATAGAGTCATTAGCGGTAAAAGAAGCAATTAAATTACATATTCCTATAATAGCAATACTAGATACCAATTCTGATCCAACAGATATTAAATTTCCAATTCCAGGAAATGATGACGCAAGAAGATCAATAAATTTATACTGTGACCTTTTAAAAGCAACCATAAGCGATGCCTCAAAACATATTGCAAAAAAAGAAGAAACAAAAATCGAAAAAAAAGTCACTAAGGTAAAAGTTACAAAATCTAAAAAAAAAGATTAATTAAATTCAAATATCTAAATGTCTAACAAAGAACTATTAAATAATATTAAAAAATTAAGAGAATTAACTGGTGTAGGTTTTAAAGATTGCAAATTAGCAATAGATGCTAGTGGTGGAGATATTGAAAAATCAATCGAATTTTTAAGAAAAAAAGGAATTGCAAAAGCTTCAAAAAAAATGAGCAGAACTGCTTCAGAAGGATTAGCATTGATTAATGAAAAGAATGGAGAGATATCTATTATAGAAATAAACAGTGAAACTGATTTTGTCGCGAAAAATAAAGATTTTATATCCTTCTGTAAAGAAATATCTGAAATATGTTTTAATGAAAAAGCAAATTTAGATAAAATTCAATCTGCAAAAATGAAAAACGGTAATAATGTAAAAGATAATTTAGTAGATTTAATTGCAAAAATAGGGGAAAAAATTACTTTAAGAAGAGCAAAATTTTTTAATAAAGATGATGGAGAAAATTTTAGCTATGTTCACAGTGCAATTGAAAATAATATTGGAAAAATAATATCCATTATTAAATTGAATAAATCTGAAAAAAATAAAGAAATTGGAGTTAAATTGGCAATGCACGTTGCTGCATCCAACCCATTAGCTCTAGAGGAGAAAAATCTGAAAAAAGAAATTATAGATAAAGAACTAGAAATTATAAAAGAAGAGCTTATCAATTCAGGGAAAAAACCAGATATGATTGATAAAATATCACGAGGAAAACTAAATAAATTTATATCTGAAAACACCCTACTAAACCAAGTTTGGATTATTGATCCTAAAATGAAAGTTTCTGATATACTCAAAGATGGTAAAGTACTAGATTTTGTAAGATATAAAGTAGGTGAAGGAATATAAAATGAGTTCAGAATTTAATGAAAAGAATTATTCATTAAAAATGGATAAAACTATTTCATCCTTTAAAAAGGAAATTTCAACATTAAGAACAGGCAGAGCTAATTCTTCAATGCTAGATATGATTAAAGTCGATGTTTACGGTCAACAAATGCCAATTAACCAAATTGCAACTGTTAGTGTCCCTGAAGCAAGAATGATATCTGTTCAAGTTTGGGACCAAACAAATGTTGTTCTAGTTGATAAAGCTATTAAAGAGTCAGATCTAGGTATAAATCCTCAAATAGATGGACAAATAGTACGAATAAGAATTCCAGATTTAACGGAGGAAAGAAGAAAAGATTTAATTAAAGTCCTTAAAGGAATGGGCGAAAAAAATAAAATTGCAATAAGAAATATCAGAAGAGACGCAAACGAGGACATTAAAAAATTACTAAAAGATAAAAAGTTAACTGAAGATCAAAGTAAATTATCTGAAAAAAATATTCAAAAAATTACTGATGACAATGTTTCAAATATAGATAAAATTTCAGAGGAAAAAGAAAAAGAAATACTTCAAATATGAACAAGCTCAACCATATTGCCTTTATTATGGATGGTAATGGCAGATGGGGTAAAATTAAAAAAAAGGGAAGAAACTACGGTCATTTGCAAGGAGTCAAGACAGTTCAAAAAGTAGTCACGCATTCTATAAAATTAAAAATTCCTATAATTTCTTTCTATGTTTTTTCAACAGAAAATTGGAAAAGACCAAAAAAAGAAATTAATTATTT
>MDSV01058013.1_pt1 | contig 21294 bp, 3 predicted proteins | sample 810851 | NCBI WGS metagenome assembly MDSV01 (sample SAMN05326640, study PRJNA326480) | marine metagenome | isolation source: seawater | place: Atlantic Ocean: North East | collected 2012 | reverse complement strand
GCGTGCGCGGCGGCGGCGGCACCGCCGCTCACGCCGCCGCCGTAGCCGGCGCCCTCCGCGCCGGCGAAGGGGTCGGCGCCCGCGCCGTACGGCGGCGCCGCCGCGTCCCTCTCCGCGGGGGACACGGCGCGCAGGTGCGACGGCAAAGACGCGTCGCGCGACGCGAAGAAGAGACGCGCGTCCTCATCCGCCTCAGCGGCGTCCGAGAGAAGCATCACGCCCTCCGCGTAGTACGCCGCCTCCACCTCCAGGGGGCGCGCCGTCGTCGTGGCGCGCAGGGACTGCGCGGCGGTCATGCCCCGCGCGGCGCTCGCCTGCGGCGGCGGGTCGCGAACCGCCAAAACGGCGAGGCGCGTCACCGCCGGCGACGCGCGCTGCGTCGCTCGCGCGCCTGTCCCGCGATGGGGGCCAAGCCCCACGTCGGCGCCGCCGTACGAGTCCGAACCGAACGGCGCGCTCTGCCCGTAGCGCCCGTACCCGGCGCTGGGCAGCGCGGTGAAGTACACGCGCCGCCCATCCGCGCACACCGCCACCAGCGTCACCGTCGCCGACTCGCGCGCGCTCACCACGGCGACGTGCACAAGCCTCTTCCCCTTCTGCGTCTGCGAGTTCGACCCCCCGGCTCCAGACTTCCCGCCGCCGCCGGCGGCGCCTCCGTACGGGGCGTAGCCGTGCGCACCCCCCCCGAAGCCCCCGCCGGCGCCGCGCCCGTCGTAGAACAAGCCGCCTCCCCGCGCCGTCTGCGCGGCGGCGGCGACGTCCCTCACTTCGGCGACGCGCCTGGGCGCCTCGGCGAGCGCGGCGCCCAGGTCGTAGACCGCCACGACGCCGTTCTCCGAGCGCGTGTACAGCGCGCATCGGTCCTCGTCCACCAGCACCTGCCGCAGCGCGTCCGGCGCGCGGAGCCGCAGGATGCTCGGCAGCAGCTTGGGCGTGGCGCTGTGGTGGCACGTCTTGCGACACCGCCGCGAGCGCCACGAGTCGCCGGCGCTGTACTCCACCTCGTATAGCGCTTCGTCGTCGCCCGCGAAGAAGATGCGGCCGGTGGACGTGCACGCGAAGTCCTTCACGATGACGTCGTCAGTCACGCAGGCGTAGTCCAGCGCGTGCAGGGTCATGTCCTTCTCGCCGAGCGCGACGTGCGCGGCGGATTCGGAAACGGCGGCGCCGATTTCGGCGCCGCCGTCGCCGGAAATCGTCGCCGTCCTCGTCGGTTCGACTCCCGCGTCCTCGTCCTCGTCCCCCGCGGTCTCGAACGCCGCACCCAGCAGCACGATTTCCGTGGTGGTCGCGACGACGATCAGGCGCTCTATGCTCTGCAAGAACACGCCCGGCCGCGGCGTCGCGACGGCGACGGCGACGATGGCTTGTTCCTCGCCGGCGTACTCCACGGGCACGTCGTCGGGGACGTCGTATCGCCACAGGAACAGCGCGTTGTCCACCGTCGCCCACGCGCGGCCGATCTCAGGGAGCACGCCGCAGAAGCACACGGACTGGCGCGCGCTGTACCGCTCGAGGACCGCCGCGGGGAGCTCGCGGGTGGTCACGGACGCGATCTCCGCGGGCCACTGCGCGGAAAGAAAGAGAAGCGACGACGACGAAAAAAAGCGATGGAGAGAGGAAGCGCGCAAGAGGTGGGGACGTGGAGGAAGTCAGCGGGGTTGGTCGGGTCCCTCGAGTGGACTGTTTGTCGTCGCGACGGCACGCGCGACTCTCGCGTCCCGGGATCCCGGAACCGTGAATACGCAGCGCCTCGGGCGCGCGTGTTGCGCCGCGCCGGACGCCCGCGCCCGGACGAAAAGAAGCGGGAGGGGGACGCACCCCGAGCTGCTGGAACGCGTACGCCTCGCGCGGACCCTCCCTGAGGAGCGTCGCGAGATCCACGCCGTCGCTCTCAGCCTGCAGGTTGGAGATGACCCGCGCGGCCTCCTGCATGTGCTCGGCGGCTGAGGTATCGAGGTGAGGGGGGGAGGGGGGAAGGCGGCGTCAGAGATCGGTCGCGCCGGGATCGTTAGGGATGTTTTCGCGCTCATTCCGCGTCGACGCGACGTACCCGAACCGCCCTCCTCGGCCGGCGCGTTTTCGGATCCGAACGCGCCGCCGCCACCCGGTCTCTGGGGTGAAGCGAACATCGCGTGCCCGATCGCGCGGCGCGTCGATCCGCGCCGAAAGGCTCGCCGCGCACTATGACGGGCGATCGAGTGCCGCTGTACGCTTTTTTCGTCAGTGCGCGCCGGCGACTTCGCGGTTGCTTTTGCAACCGCCAACGAACATTAGTCACAGGAATATCACCACCGAGTTCAAACGAACAATTAGTCGGAAGAAAAAAAAAGTAATGTAGTCGAAGAAACAACAGTCGACGTTGGTGATTTTCGAAATCGCCGGCAAAAGTGTCTGAAAGTGTCTGTTCGCTTGATGGCTCGTCGTTCGGCACAACGACGCGCGCGTCGTTCGACACACCCCTTCCTCCACCATGAGCCTCGTGAACTTCGGGGAAGAGTGCGTATATGTCGAGCGCGCGCGAGATGCGCAACCCAGGTCCCGATGCGACTCGCCGGGTCTCCGCTCGAGGCGTGCCCCCCGCGTGAAAAGTCAACTGCGCCGTCTCCCGATCCGACTCTGACGCGCCCCTCTTACGTGACACCCGCAGAGCGCTCCCGCGAACGGGCAGGGCCCGGTTCGACAGCCCGGACAGCAGCGTGCAGAACACCATCTACGGCAGCGAGAACGCGCGGTTCGAGACGCAGCAGACCATCACGAACGGCGGGCGAGCCAAGGTTGCCGGTGCGTCGCGTCTCCAAACACGAGAGCGCCCCGTCTTCCGTCGCCCCCCGCGCGTTCCCCGGCGCGTTTCGCCCGAAACGCCTCGGGGTCCCGCGCGTGGAGACTCGGGAAAGAAACGACGCCGACCGTCCCGTTTCCACGCGCGTCTCCCGAACCCAAACGACCGGTCCGTCGAAGCCGCCGTCCCGACCCGGCGTCCCGAACCGTCCGCGTTCGTCTTCCCTCCACGTGTCGGTTCGCTGAACGAATGCTTTTCCCGAAACGGCGCGAAAAAAAAACCGAAAAACCGAAACGCAGGCCACGGCGACCGCGTCGCCCTGTCGCCCTTCGCCACCGAGGAGGATGCGCCGTCGCGGCCCTTCACGAACTCCCCCCGCCTGCACAAGAACAAGAACTCCAAGTTCGACGTGGGATGCGCGAAGGTGGGTGCCGGCGGGTTCGACGCGCAGAGGTCCAGGTACGACTACGAGACCTCGCAAGCCGCAGCCGCGCAGATGAAGGCGAAGCAGCTCGGGGGCGCCGGGTCGTTTCTCGCGCACGACTCATAATCACGTATGTATATGCGACGCGGTGACTGCGCGCGATCGGTTCCCGACGAAGGGATGGCATTCGGAGGCACGCTCCCGAGATGAGAGCGAAGACGTGTGCGGGAAGCGCGCGCTGTGTAGATAAAGTAGACCATGTAGAGTACACGTGTTCCGCGCGGAGGAGCGACGCGCGTTTCGCGCGTTCGTTTCAGCGCTGCCGAGAGAAACGCCTGCTTTTCGTGATTGCGCCTGACGGCACCGCGCTCGGTTTCCTCGAGACGAGAAAATGCGCCGACTCCGCGGCGGCCGGAGCACTCGGGCCCGCCCCTCGCTGACGCTCAAGCGACGCGCGGGCAGCTCGCAGGGTTCTCGGCTTCCCCGCACGTCCGTGGGGCCGGGTGCGCTCCTTCCGGTCCCGCCGCCGTCGATCGCGATGTCCGCGGAGGACGCCGCCGCAGGCGATGCCTCCGCCGCCGCCGCCGCGCAGCACTTCGAGGACGTCGAGCACGCGTCGAAGGCGACCGAGGAGCTGGAGGTGGGGGACGACGAGGAGGACGAGGACAGCGGCGAGGAGAACGCGTACAGCTCGGACGACGAGTCCGAGGGCGGGGACTTGGAGTGGAACATAGGGTTCGTCGAGCCTCTGCCGAGCGATCCCGCGGAACGACGAGACGCGATCGCGTCGATGCGACGGCAGCATTTCCCGTGCAAGGTGGGCGGAAAACCGGCGTGGCTCGACCCGGTGGATGTCCCGACGGCGAAGCAGCTCAAGTGCCTGTACACGCGCGAGCCGCTGGACTTCCTCATGCAGATTTACGCGCCCGTGGACGACGAGCCCACCGCGTTCCACCGGAGCGTCTTCCTGTTTGTCTCGCCGCACGGCGGCGACCTGCACCGGCCGGGCGCCGTGCGCGCCTTTCGCTCTCAGCTGCCTCGCGACAACGCCTTCTACCCCGACGAGCCCGCGCGGGTGGGCGGCCCCTTGCAGGAGCTCAGCGACGCGCAGCAGGCGCGATACGACGCGCGACACGACCGCTGGGCGGACCGCCCGACGGACGTCGGCGCGCTCGTGCGCGCGCCGAAGACTTTCCCGGAGCGCGAACTCGTCGTCGAGCCCGAGACGTTCGACGACGACGACGCGGCGGAGTCGGCGTCCGACGAGGACGGGAACGGGAACGGGAGCGGGGACGGGGACGGGGACGCGCCTTTAGCGGCGCGCGTTCCTCGAGCGGTTTCGGACGAGACGCGAAAACCGAGGGACGCGAAAACCGTCCCCGCGGAGTTGCTGGGGAAGGGCTCGGACGTGAGCGCGCGCGAGTTGCGCGAGCTTGAGAAGATGCAGGACAAGGATCAAGTGCAGCTCTCGCGTTTCCACCTGCGGCTGCGACGGAGCGACCCGACGCAGGTGATCCGGTACTGCTTCGAGGCTGGCGCGGACGCTCTGTGGCCCTCGGTCACGCGCGCGCCCCCGCGCGACGAGAAAACCGTGCCGCCGTGCCCGCGCTGCTTCGCGCCGCGCGCCTTTGAGTTTCAGGTTTTGCCGCAGATCATCAACCACCTCGACGTGGACTCGGAGCTGGCGTCCGCGGTGGATTTCGGGACCATGGCCGTGTACACGTGCTCGAAGAGCTGCGCGCCGCCGCAGACGGAAAGCGCCGCGGGCGAAGACGCGAGCGCTGCGTACGCGGAGGAAATTGTGCTCGTGCACCCGCCGCTCAACGCGTGAAAAAACGCGAACCGTAGACGAACTACCAGGGTACGGGGAGTCTACGCGCGCGACGAGACGTTTCGGAAGCCGCGCGAAGGCTGACAAGGGCGACGACGCGCGCCGAGTGGATCGCGCCGTATCGATTTTAGAGAGCGTTTGCGTGCGCACTACGCACCGTACACGCCGTACGTCACGAAACAAACCCGACCCCGAACTCGAGCTCCGCGATTTGAATTTCACTTCCCCGAGGGCGATTCTTCTCTCCGGCTCTCGACGCCGGCGACGTCGCGACGTCGCGACGGGCGCGCGCCTGCATCCCGCCGAAAGGAAAACCTCACCCGCTGAGCATCGACCCGCGGAGCTCGCGCTCGTCGGGTCGAAGCGCCCCCGCGCACGAACCGTCGCGGGCCACCAGCGGCGGGACGTCGTCCCCCGCGACCCTTCCCAGCGCGCTCCGCAAGCACGCCACGGCTTCGTGCAGGCCGACGCTCGCCACGAGGTCCTCCAGCTCGTCCAGCGGCTCGTAACGGCCGGACCGGGACCCCCCGGACCTCCCGGATCCCCCGGACCCGTCGGGGCGCGGCACATTATTCGCTGATGGCGCGTCGGAAAAAAAAGCTTGAACGCCCGCCGGGGGACGGTCGGTCGCTTCCGGGGGGTCGAGCGTGTACTCGCGCGTCGCGACGGCGCGCGCGTCCCCGTCGTCGTCCTCCGCGAGAGACCCCAATCGACGCGTCGTCGCGTCCGCCTCCCCCTCGACCCCCGCCGCGTCACCGGCTTGCCGCGGCTCGCGCGGCTTCGTGTGTGCCTTCGAGCTTGCGTCACGCGCGTCGTCGTCCGGCATCGCGAACGCGAACCAATCGCTCGCGCGCTCGGAGGGCGCGCCGGGACGCGCGTCAGGTCCTCCCGCGGCGGCGGCGGCGGCGGCGGCGCACGCCGCGAGCGTCAGGTCCTCTTCCTCGGGTCCGCGATGCGCTTCGCCGCGCGGCTCGAGGTCCCACTGCGAGATGTCAAAGGCGTCAGAGACATCTCGCGGGGTGTCCAAAGAAAGCAACGCGGTGAGGACCGGTTCGCTCATGGAGCGCTTCTCGCTCTTCATGGAGCTCTTCTCACGCTTCTTGCTCTTCCCGCGCGCGGGACGGCGCGAACGCGTCTCGGGGTCCCCGGGTGTCGCCCCCCGGGGTTCGGGGTCGCCCTCGAAGTGGTACGACGCGCCTTTCTGCGCGCGCACGCGCCGCATGCACGCGGCCATCAGGTCATCCGCCGGGTGGCGCGCCTGATCTTTCGGATCTTTCGGCTTCGAGGCGGTCGAACCGGCGTTGGAGGATGCGGAGCACGCGAGCTTCTTCTCGGCGACGGCGTCGCCGCCTTCGGAGGCGCTCCGCGCTGCGCCCGAAAGGGGGACGTCGAGACTGGACGCGGAGACGTTTTTCCGGGCGTTTGTACCCGAAGCGTCGGCGGCGCGGCGCGCGGCCGCGACGCGGCTCTCGCGCTCCGCCTTCGCGCGCGCGGCCGCGGCGGCGACCGCAGCGATCTGTGTCCGGCGGCGTTCGGCGAGCGTGGAGCCCTTCTCGGGGGGCCTCTTCGAAAAGCCTCTCCGCGCCGCCGCCTCCGCCGCTCCGTCTCGCGCGCCGTTCAGCCCCGAAGCGCTCGCCGCGCCCTCCGGCGCCGCGGCGCCCCGCTCGTCCCGCTCGCCCCGCTCGTCGCGCGGCGAGCGCGACAGCGAGCGCGACAGCGACCGGCGCAGGGCGGGGGATGCGGTCGGCGAGAGCCGTCGGCGCTTCGCGCCCGACGGCGCCCACGACGGGTCCGCGGGCCCGAGCAGCGCGATGTCCCGCTCGGTGATCCCCCCCACGGCGTACGACACCACGTCCGCATCTTCGTCCCCCAGCCTCCGGCGCAGCAGGTGCTCTCGGAGCACCACGGACGTGCCGTCGCGCGCGACGGGCGCGTCCTTGCGTCGCGCGGTCGCGTTCCAGTGGTTCTTGACCGCGTTCTCCGTGCGGCCGGGAATCGCCGCCGCGATGTCGGCCCACTTGTTCCCCAGGCGCGCGTGCGCATCCACGAGCGCCAGCTCCTCCGCCTCGGTCCACGCGCCCCGCTTGATATCCGGCCGCGCGTGGTTGTTCCACCGCTCGCGGCACTGCTTCCCCGTCCGCCCGCCGAGCTCCCGCGCGACTTCGCTCCACTTGCGGCACCCGTGCGTCTGCACCAGCGCGGTGAGCGCCGCGTCCTCGGCGTCGGTCCAGGCGTGTCGGCCCTTCGGCGGCGCGCGCGGCGCGTCGCGACCCTCGTCGCCAAAAAACGCGCGAGGCGCCTCGCGCGCCGCGCGCCGCGGCGACGCGATTTTTAGACTAAAAACTGGGCTCGCCGCGTTCTCCGCAACGAGACGCGAAGGCGCGGTCGTCGCGGCGACGGGCGCGCGGCGTCCCGAACCCGCGCCTCCGCCCAGGCGCGCGAACGCGTCGAGGTCCGCGTCGATTGCATCCTCCAGCATGTCGGCGAACGACCCGGACCCGGGCGGGTGCCTGCGGGAGGAGACGGGGAGGCGCTCGGTCAGACGGTTCGTTTCCCTCGCGCTTTCGAAAATCCTCGCGTTCGGGTCGTTCGGGAAGAATCGGGGACGCCCACGTGGCGCGCGCGGATCGCGCCGGATAAAAAGGAAAACGAAACGTCGGAGGCGACGCGACCGCGCGGCAACGGAGGGGGCGTGCGGGGGTGGGGGACGCACCAGCTCAGGCCCCCGTCGTCGTGCGCCACGATGTCTTCCAGGCTGGGGATGTGCATGTCGGCCAGGGAGAAGTCCGCGTGCTCGAGGTCCGTCTGCGGAACCGAGGGGACGAACGCGTGAGCGGGGCGCGAAGCTTCGGCCGTTTCGAGAAGAATCTGGTGTGCGCCGGCGCGCGCGCGAGGGGAAGGTACGCGCGGAAACGCTCGCGTTCCGCCGAGACGTACCTCATCCTTCGGGTCGAATATCACATCGACCGCCTCGTCTCTCGAGCTCCGGGGCTCGAACGCGGGGCGCGACCCACCGACGTCGATGACACGTGCCATGACGCGCGCCAATCGCGGATGAATGCGCGCGAGCGACTTCGGCGGAACTCGCTCGGGGCTGGGTCCGACGAGCCGCACGCGCGTGCGGTACACGGTAAACGCCCGAAGAAACGCAGAAACTCCTCACCGTCTCACGCGAGCGCGCTGCGCGCGTGCGCGTTCTTGTGCGCGCCCGGACGTGTCCGGCGCTTCAAGTAGCACCAACCGGGGTCTCTTTGAAGTCTCTCGAGTGGCGCGAAACGACAAAAATCTCAAAATTCGTTTTTCCGACGCGCGCCCTCAAAACGAAGCGACACCCGGGGGTGTGAGGCAGGCGGACCGTCGGGTTCGATCACCCAGGTTTCGTTTCGGGAGACGGGAGGTCGCGACGTTTTTTTTTCGTCTCGCGAGCGCGGGGGTGTGTCGTGTGCTATTTTGAATAGTCTATTTTACATCGCTATCTCGCGTAGTAGTATCGTCCTCGTCCGTCGCGGGCGTCGAACCGTCCTCTTGCGTAGGTAGAGGCGGCGCTTTCCGCGACCCGCTTTAGGTCTCCCCTGATCCCCACGAGAGACTACGCGTTTTTTTTTTTTTTTCGGCACACACGTCATCGAGTCAGAGCCGCTTCGCCGCGGACCTCGACCCCGAGCCGCTCGGCGATTCGGCTTCGGCGCGAAACGCCGCGTCGCGCGCCGCGCGTTTTAAGTCGACGCCGGACGCCTCCGCTGCCTCCATGACCACCGCCGCCGCCTCCTCGTACTTCGCCAGGCGCTGGCGCAGGCTGTCCGCCTCGCTCTGGATCCCGGCGATGTCGCGCGGGCGCGCGATCTGCACCGCGCCGAACCGGTCCGCGGCGGACGAGGTCCCGACCAGCTCCGAAGTCAAGGCGGCGGTGTCCGCCTCGGCGCGCCAGACGGCGGCGTCGCTGTCGACGACGCCGGGCACGACTTGGATCACCTTCGGCCACCCCGCGACGGCTTGGCCGCCCACCGTGCACCAGACCACGTACGCGCCCGCGCGGGAGAGCGTCGCGACGAACGTGCCGCGGCTGGCGGACGTTTCGTCGCCCGAAACGTCGTCGTCGCCCGTCTCCGCGAAGGTCACCTCCTGCGGCCCCGACGCCGCCACCGAGAGCGTCTGCCACCGCTTCCAGGCGGTGGCGTTGCCGAAGCGGTCGCGCGCCTGCATGCGCACGACCAGCGGCTCGCCCGCGACGGCCGCGGTCACGCCCGGGCCGTGCACCTTGGTGCCCTCCAGCCTCGCGACGCACGACGAGGACGCCGCCTGGCCGGGGAGCACCACCGCGTCGAACGGCGACCCGGACACCGGCTGCGACGCGCCGTGCCCGGAGAAGACTCTGAGGGCGTAGCGGCCGGCGACGCGCGCCTCGAAGCGCACTTCGCACCCGCCGTCGCCAGCCTCCACCGTCTCGATCTCCGCCGGGCCCACGCCGGAGACCTCCACGCGGAAAGGGAGCAGGTCGGGCCCCGCGGGCACGACGTTGCCGAACCGGTCGAAGCGCGTGATCTTCGCGACGCCGCGCGCGCCGGCGGTGAGCCGCTTGAGCTCCGACGTGTCCACGCGGCACTTCGCCGCGTCGGCAGGGCCGGCGGCGCACGCGCCCTCCAGCGCCAGCCGCGAGGACTGCGAGGCGAGCACCAGCAGGTACGGGCCCGCCTGGTCCACCGCGTACGAGCAGGCGTACGTCCCGTCGCCCTGGTCCAGCACGGCGCCGCGGCTGGGCTCCGAGCCGGGGACCTGCACCTGCAGCGTCAGGGACGCGCCGCCGGTCACCAGCCTGTTCCCGCGCGCGTCGCGCGCCTCGACGACGAAGCCGGCGCGCTCGCCGGCGACGCACTTGCCGGCGCCGGCGCCGGCGACGTGGCAGACGGGCAGGTGCACGTCCGCGGCGACGACTGTGACACGCGTGGGGGACCCGACGAGCGGGTCGCCGTTCAGAGAAGCCACCAGTACGTGCTCCCCGACCTCCGGCCACCGCACGGTGGCTCTGAAGCGCGCTCGGTCCTTGCTCGCGCGCAGGGGCACGTTCGCGGAGACCCCCGAGGGGCTGAGCAGGCGCAGGCACACCGGTTCGCGGCCGCCCACCTCGCGGCCGCTGAGCTCGTAGTCCAGCGCCTGGATGTACACGGTGGTCTCGACACCCACCGCCGGGCGCACGCTGGCGCGCGCGCCGCCGTCCGTGCCGAAGCCGGCGCCGCCGCCGAGCGCGTCGCGGCCCAGCCCGGCGCCGGAACCGACGGGAAAGGCGTCGGCGACGGCGCCGCCCTGCGTTCCGGCGATCTTCAGCGTCAACTGCCCGGCGTTCAGGCGGCCCTGCGCGGCGGCGAAGCGCGCCAGCGGCGCCGGGTTCTCCTCGCCGTTCACGGCGACGTGCGCGCGCCACTCGCCCGCGCGCGGGACGGTGAAGGCGAGCCCGTACGTGCCATCGCCGTAGTCCACGACGTCGGCGTCCGTCGCGCCCGCCGGGCCCAGCAGCCGCACCATCACCTGGTCGCCGCCTTCCAGGCACGCGTTCCCGAAGCGGTCGCGCGCCACCAGGCTCGCCTTGGTGACGTCGCCGACCACCACGCCGCCCGCCGCCGCCAGGGCGTCGCCGCGGATCGCGCACTGCGTCGGGTCCGTCTGCGCAGCCACCACCTGCAGGTTCCGGGGGAAGCCCGCGACGGGGCGCCCGCCCACGCTCACGCGCACCACGTACGACCCGCTCTTCGCCGGCACGCCCACGAACGCGCGCTCGCCGCCGCCGCTGCGCTTTCCGTCGACGGCGACGAACGAAACGTCCTCCGGCCCGACGGCGTCAACCGAAACGCGGAGCGCTTTCCCCTCCTTCGCCGCGTCTCCGCCGTCGTCAAACGCCGCGGGGTTGCCGAAGGCGTCGCGTGCGAGCACGGTGATGGTCACCTCGCGCCCGGCCATCGCCACGAGCATGCCGCCGGGGCGCTCCTTGGCGCCGGCGAGTTTGACCAGGCACTTCGCGCGGTCGGGCGCCGCCGGCGCGAGCGTGAACGACAGCGGCGCTCCCGGGAGCACGTCGCGCGCCAGCCCGCCCCACCAGCGCCGCTGCGACTCGGCGGCGAAGACTCGAAGCGCGTACGCGCCGGCTTCGTCCGCGCGGAACCGCGCGACGCACCAGGGCGCGTGCGGCTTCGTCTCGTCCAGGCCGACGTCCGCCTCCACCGCGCCCGGGCCCTCGCCGTCCGCGACCACGACAAGCGCGTCCGCGGCGTCCACCAGCGCGTCCGCCTGTTTCGTCGCCGCCGCGGTTTCGCGCGCGTAGGCGTCGGCGGCGTCGGCGGCGTCGCGGCGGCGCGGCTCTGCGGCGGACCGCGCCGCCGCCGCCGAGGAGGACGTCGCCGCGTCGGGGGGGGACACCGCGTTGCCGAAGCGGTCGCGGCAGAAGACGCGCAGCTCGAGCGCCTCGCCCGCGCGCCAGCGCGTGTTTTTCTCGGGCGCCTCCACCTCGCAGGACGGCGGGTCCAGGACGTCCGGCTCGCACGTCACCGCCAAAACGCGGCTCTGGCCCGCGGTGGTGAGCTCCAAGTGGTACCGGCCCGCTCGCGTGAGGACGTACCGGATCTCGTACGCGCCCGTGCCGAGGTCGGTGGTCGTCCCGACGATCGGCTCGACGCCCGAAGCGCGAATCTCGGCGTGGCCCTTGCCCTCCGGCGCCGTCCGGTCGCCGTTCTCGTCGTACTCGGGCTCCAGGGCGTACGCCGTCGCGACCACGTGCGCGCCGCCGCGGGTGAGCCGCCCGCCGCCGGGGTTGGCGGACTCCAGCAGAAGCGCCGCGCCGACGCCGGCGACGCACGTCTCGCAGTTGGGGCCGGAGACGTGCGAAGAGGCGAGGTGCACGACGGCGCGCGCGGCGGCGCGCGCGCGGATCTCGTCCGAGGCGACGAGCGCCGCGGTGCGCTCGGCGACGTTGGGGGGGAGCGCCGCCATCACACGGTCGGCGGCGTCCACCGAGAGCTTGTCCAGCATCGCCGCGGCGTCCGCCGCGTCCAGCCCCCCGGACGCGATCATCGCCGCCGCGCGATCCGGCGGCAGGTGCGACTGCGCCGCCGCCGCGACGTCGGGGTCCATGGACGACGCCGCCTGCGCGGCGGCGAAGGGGTCCATCTTGGAGATCATCGCAGTCAGACGCGACGAGACGTCACTCGCCGCGTCCGAGACGTACCCGGACCCGATCTCGGGTCGCGCCGCCTCCGCGTCCAGTGACTCGGCGCCGCGCGTCTCGGCGGCGTCGCCGCCGAAAGCCGCCGCGTCCCCGCCGCCGAGCAGCGCGGCGCGCTGCGCCGCCTCCATCGCCTCGCCGGCGAGCCCGGGGTCCATGGCGCTCGCCGCCGCCGCCGACGCCTCGGGGTCCATCTTGATGAGCATCGCCGCGCGCTTGTCCGCGGGCATGTCCTCCAGCAGCGCCGCCGCCGCCGTGGGGTCCTTGACCCCGCTGGCCAGCTCCGCCGCGACGCCGGGGGGGAGCGCGGCGACGGCGGCGGCGGCGAGCGCGGGGTCCAGCGCGCCGAGCGCGCCGGAAGCCGCCTCGGGGTCCTCGGCGTGCATAGCCGCCAAGAGCGCCGAGGCGGCGCCCGGGTCTGTGCCTTCGTCGCCGCCCTCGAATCCGAGCGCCTCGAGCGCCTCCAGGGTCGCCGCCGCGAACGCGCCGCCCGCGGCGCCGCCGCCCTCCGCCACCGCCGCGGCGACGGCGGCGGCGCCGCGCTTCGGCCCGAGCCAAGAGACGAGGTACGCCGCGCGCTTCGCCGAGAGGCGCGTCAGGATGGCGCCCTGCGCGTGCCGGGGCAGGCGCGCGAACAAGTGCGCGACGGCGCGCCCCGAGCCCGGGATGCCCTTCTCCGAGCCGCGCATGGCGACGTCCACCATCGCGGAGACGTGCGCCGCGCACTTTTCTGGTGAGCGCTTGCACAGCGCCGCGACGGCGCGCGCGGCGAGCGCCGCGCCGTCCTCGACGCCGCCCTCCTCGCACAGCGCCTCGAGGATGAGCGCCGCGCGCTCGGACGAAACGCCGACGAGCGCCTCCAACAGGCGGTCCTCCGAGAGCCTCGCCAGCGCCGCCGCGGCTCTGCGAGGGACCATGTGCTCGACGCCGGCGTTGGACCAACGCAGGCTGAGCTCGCGCAGAACGTCGGCGGCGCCCTCGGCGGACATCGCGCTGAGGTAGGCGCCGAGCTGCGGCGGCGTCATCGCCTCGAGCACGGCGACGCGCGCCTCGCGCGGGCACTGCGCCAGCGCGGCGATGGCCTCCTCCGCCTCCATGGCGCACACCGCCGCCGCGGCGGTGGCGGGGCCCATCGCGTCGATCACGCCGCCCGCGGTTTGCGGGTCCATGCGCGCCAGCACCGCGCCGCCGGCGGCGGGGCGCATGTCGGCGAGCGCCTGCGCGGCGACGCCGGCGGACATGCCGCTCAGCGAGCGCGCGGCGCGCGCGGACGCGGCGGCGCTCGGCTTCAAACCGCCGCCGCCGAACGCGAACGCGGAGGCGGCGGAGTTCGCGCCGCTCCCTTCGTCCGAGCCGTACCCGCCGTCCTCGCCGCCGACGCGGACGCGGCGGACGCGCTCGACGCCATCCTCGTCCGCGTACGTCTCCTCCGTCCACTCCTCCGCGCGCCGCGAGCGACGCACGTCCTTCACGACGGCGCCGTTCTTGGTCTTGGTGGTGACGACGGTGGTGGTGGTGGTGGTGGTGGACCGCGAGCTCTTGCGCGACTTCTCCGTCTCCTTCGTTTCGCGGAGCGTCGTCGCGGTCGATCGCGCAGCGGCGTCATCGCCGAGGTCCTCGTCCTCGGGGTCGCGCACCTCCACCAGGAACGGGCAGCCGGGCAGCGCCTCGCCGTCCAGCGACACCGTCACGGAGTGCGCGCCCGCCTCGACCCAGTACACGGGCGCCTCGAAGCGGCGCGCCTCCGCGGCGAAGCGCGCGGGGTTGTTCAGGGCGAGGCCCGAGGGCGTGTGCACGACCATCGTCACCGCCTCGCGGCCGGACATCGCGCGGATGGGGTTGGCGGGCTGCACGAACACCACGGAGGTGTCGCACAGAGAGGGGTCGCGCTCGGCGCCGACGCCTCGCACGACGCACTCCGACGCCGAGAGCGGCGCCAGGCTGGGCGACAGGAAAAACCGGCTCTCCGAGTCGGAGAGCCCGTTGACCGAAACGCGCACGTCGTGCTTCGCCGCCTCGTCCAGCGCGACGACGGCGGCGTACGTGCCGTCCTCGTTGTCGGTGACGACGGCGTCCACGCGCGCGCCGCCGCCGCCGCCCTCGGCGTCGGCCAGCCGCGGGCGCGCGTAGAGCTCCAGCATGTCGCCGCCCATCGAGCGCGGGTTGCCGAAGCGGTCGGCGGCGCGCACCAGCAGCGACAGCGGGCGGCCCGTGGCACAGTTCCCGAGCGCGTCGCCGGAGACGACGCACTTGTCCGGGTCGCACGGCCCAGCCACAACCTGCAGTGTGCGCGGCCACCCCGCGGCGGAGCAGTCGCCCACCAGCGCGGCGACGGAGTACGCGCCGGCGGCGGTGAGCGTCGTCGCGAAGGCGCCGACGACATCCAGCGGCTCGAACGGAATCTCCGCCGGGCCGCGGGCGGCGACGGCGACGCGCTCGCCGCCAGTCCAGCGCGTCTTGTTCCCGGCGACGTCGCGCGGGAGCACGTACACCAAGACGCGGTCGCCCGCCATCACCGTCGCCGGGAGCGTGACGTCGGCGTCCGGCTCGCCTAGGCTCTCCTCCACCACGCCGCCCTCGCCGTCCGAGACGAGCAGCGCGATGCGCGCGACGCACGCGCTCGGGAACGTCGGCCCGGCGGTGACGTCCGCCTTGAAGTGCCCAACCTCCACGGGCTCGACGCCCAGAGGGTTGGGCACCGCCAGCGCCACGATGGACACGTCGTACGACCCCGCGGCGCCCGCGCGCAGCCGCAGCTCGCACGTTCCGTCGCCGAGCTCCACCGCCTCGCAGTCGCACGAGCCGGGGCCCACCACCTCGGCGGCGAGCCGGTTCCGGTCCCCAGCGTCGCGCGTCGGGTTGCCGAAGCGGTCCTTGCGCGTGACGCGCACCGTCGCCGGGTCGCCCGCCGGCCAGTGCAGCATCAGCTTGCCGGCGTCCACGCGGCACTCCGAGGGCTCCATCGCCGCCGCGACGCACTGCACGGGGAGCACGCGCACGGTGGGGTTGTGCTTCCGCGCGAGCACGAGCGCCACCTCCAGCGGGCCCGCCTTGTCGACGCGGTAGGAAAACTCGTACGTGCCGTCGCCGTTGTCCACGACGTCGCCCGCGACGGGGTCCTCGCCCGGAACGCGCGCCTCGAGCATCAGCGGCGCGCCGCCTCGGAGCACGGGGTTCCCGCCGTGGTCGCGCGCCACCAGCCGGATGTGCGCCACCTCCCCGGCGACGCACCGCGTCGCGCCCGCGCCCTCCAGCGCGGACATGGAAAGGCCGATCTCGATGCCCTCGGCGCGCGCGCGCAGAGGCGTGCCCGCCACGCGCACGCCGTCCAGCAGCACGGAGACGGCGTGCTCGCCGGGGTGCAGCCACCGGATGGGCGCGGCGTAGTGCGTCGCGTCTTTGCTCAGGACGCACGGCAGCGCTTCCTGCGTGCCCCCCGGCTGGAGCAGACGCACGGTGACCGCCTCCAGACCCGTCATGAGCCGACCGTTCTCCCCGAACCCAGCGCCGGCGACGATGAGCTCGCTCGTCGTGCCGCACTCGTACACGCCGTCGGGCCTCTGCGGCTCGAGACTGGAATCCGCGCGCGCGTCGTCGTCGTCGCGCTCGCCGCCCGTGAACGACCCAGGCGCGCCCGCGGCGTAGCGCCGGATGTGCACCACCGCCTCCTCGGCGGTAAGCGTGCCGAAGGCCACGGTGAAGGAGATGCCGCCCTCCACGCAGGGCTTGCCGTTGACGCGCGCGCTCATGTTCCAGCGGCCAGCCAGGGGCGTGATGAACTCGAGCGCGTACGTGCCGTCGGCGTGGTCCACAACCTGCACGGCGCGGGCGAACGCGCCGCCGGGGCCCTCGAGCGTGAGCTGGATGGCGTCGTCGCCGTCCAGGCGCAGGTTGCCGTACTGGTCCGCGGCTTTTAGGGTCAGCCGGCACGTGTCGCCGGTGTGCAGGTTCTTGAGCCCCTCCATGGAGATCTTGCACCTCGGCGCGTACGTCGGTCCGGCCACCACCTGCACGGCGCGCCAGCACACGGCGAGCGAGTCCACGATGACGCGCAGCTCGAAGGTGCCCGCGCGCACCATGCGCGCCAGGTAGTCCGCCTTGACGCCCGTGGCGCCCGTGACGGTGAACGCCACGAACTCGGGGCCGCGCGCCTCCACGGTGACGTTCTGGCCCTCCTGCCAGTGCGTGTCGTTGCCGTAGCGGTCCTTCGCCAGCACCTTGACCAAAATCTCATCCCCCGCCGCCGTGACCCAGGTGTCGCCCTGCTTGCTCGCGCCAACCACCAAGACGTCGCAGCTCTGCCCGTCCGCGGGCCCGGGGCGCATGGTCAGGTCAAACTGCCCGTTGGGAAGCGGGAACATCGTGCGCCCGAACACGCCGCCGAGGTTGGCGCGCGCCACCGCGGCGCCCATCACGCCGCCCACCTGCATGGGCGAGACCGGCGACCCGCCGCGCGCGGGTTTACGCGAACCCGAGGTGGGCACGGACGTCGGAATCGCCTCGCCCGACGCGTCGGCGTCGGCGAAGCGCGACGCCTCCGCCTCCGCGTCGGCTTCTGAACCTTCCGCGCCCACCGGCTGGTCGTCCACGCAGACGGAGATGTTGTACACGCCGGCGACGCTCCCCGAGAAGCGCAGCTCGCACGCGCCGTTCCCAAGCTCCAGAGTCTCGCAGCTGACCTTGCCCGGCCCCGTGCCGACGCCGTGGAACGGCGCGAGGCCCTCTCTTCTCGGCACGCGGTTCCCGAATCGGTCGGCGCGCGTCACGACGAGCGCCAGCTGCTTCCCCGCCACCCAGCGGCTGTGCGCCGCGCCCTCCACGCGGCAGCTGCGGTAATCCACCTTGCCCGGCTCGCAGAGCGCGCGGAACGTCGTCGCCTCGGTGCCCAGGAACAGACTCACCTCGTACGGCCCTGCCTTCTCCACGAAGTACGAAGCCTCGTACGTCCCGTCGCCGCAGTCCACCAGCTTCCCGCGGCTCGTCTCGCCGCCCACGCGCACGGCGACGCCCATCGTCGCACCCCCCCGGAACAGGCGGTTGCCCCGCGCGTCGCGCGCCTCGATCAAGATCACCGCGCGCTCGCCGGCGACGGCGCCGGCTAAGCCCGTGCCCGAGAGCCGGCACATCGGCAGGCTCACCTCCTGCGCGTCCACCTCCACCACCAGCGGCGACCCGACCACCGGGTCGCCGTTCACCGTGGCGACGATCTCGTGGCGCCCGACTTCCCACCAACGCACGGACGCGCGGTACCTGCTCCCGCGCTCGGCGAAGCCGGCGGCGAGCGCGTGCGACGCGCCGGAGGGCGTCAGCAGGTGCACGCTCACCGCTTCCTGGCCGGACATGCCGCGCCCCGTGCTGTCGTACTCCAGCGCCTGCAGGTACACGTCGCGCACGGCGCCGCAGGTGGCGCGCTCGCCCACGCCCGGCCCGGGGCGCAGCACCACGTCGCTCGCCTGCAACGGGCCGTACGTCGCCATCACCTCCGCCGTGCTCTCTTTGGCGACGCGCCCGTTGACCACCGCCTGCACGATCCAGCGCCCCGCCTGCGGCAAGACGAACGCGCACCCGTACGTGCCGTCGCCGTGGTCCACGACGTCCACCGCGCTCGCTCGCGCGCCTGTCGGGCCCTGAAGCGCCAAATCCACCTGGTCGCCGCCGGCGTGGCAGTTGTTCCCAAACTTGTCCTCCGTCTGCACGAGAAGGCGCGCCGGCGCGCCGCGGAGCACGCCGGCGAGCGCGTCGCCCTTGACGACGGCGCGGGACGTCTCGCAAGGGCCGGGATAGACGTGCAGCACCAGCGGGGAGCACGCGCACGGGATGTCGTCCACGGAGACGGCCACCGTGTACGAGCCCGCGCGCGGCAGGATACCCCGCAGCCCGGCGCGGCCGCCGCGCACGTCCACGACGTCGAAGGCGCGGTCCGCCGGGCCGTGCGCCGGGCCGTGCGCCACGACGGCGGCGTTCTCGCCGCTCCAGACGGTGGCGTTCCCGAACCGGTCCCGCGCGTCCACCAGCGCGGTGATCTCCTCGCCCGCCATCGCGACCGCCACCCCGAACGCCGCGGCGGACGCGCCCGGGCCCTTCGTCGCGCCGGTGAGCGTCTGAAGCGAAGCCGTGCACCCGACGTGCGAGATCTTGCCCGCGCGGAGCACCGCCTCGACGGGCATCCCGGGCAGGGTCTCGCCCGTGTCCACGCACGTCACCGAGAGCTTGTAGATGCCGGCGACGGTGGTCTGGAACTCGAACACGACGCCGCCCGTCGACGCGTCCGTCCGGCGCGTCACCGCGACGCCCCCCGGACCGCTCGCGCGGCCCTCGAAGGTGAACAGCGCGGACTCCGCCTTGACGTCGTTCCCAAAGCGGTCCTTCATGCGCAGCGCCAACGCGCCGGGCTCGCCCGCGCGCCAGTCGTCCAAGCCGGCGCGGTCGAACCGCGTGGCGCTCACCACCGGCTCGGCGGCGTCGACGGGAACGACAACCTCCCTGGCGTTGTCGCCGCCGCCGTGACCGCCGCCGCCGCCGCCGCTGGTCAGCACCACTACGCGATCGCCGCTCACCGTGGGGTGAAAAGACACCTCGTACGAGCCGTCGCCTAGGTCGCGCACGGCGCACGGCTCGCCGCCGACGCCGCCCGGGCCAGGGCCGCGCGCGCCGTCGGCGGGCGCGCGCAGCGCCGCCGCCAGACGCGCGCCGCCGTGCGTGATGCGCGCGCCGCCGCCCTCGCGCGCGAGCACCTTGAACGTGTACGGCTCGCCCGCGGTCGCGCGCTTGATCTTGGTCGTCCGCGCGGGCGTTTGCGTTTGAGAACGCCCCGAGGTGGACGGCGTTGCGTTCGGAACGCCGTCGTCGCGGGCGTCGACGGCGCGGGCGCGCGTCGCCACGGTTTCGTCGCCGCCTCCTCCGCTCGGCGCGTCGTCTTCGGGGAACTCGACGTCGCAGGAGGGCACGTGCAGGTTGGCGCGGTTCGCGACGCGCTCCTTGAGCGCGCTGTTCTTGGTGCGCGCCAGAATCTCGCTCGCGCGGTCCTCGGGCGTGTTCATCATCACGCCGACGGCCATGTCCGGCGGGATCGCCTCCAGCATCGCCGCCGCGCCCGCCGCGTCCAGCGACGACATGTACGGCGCCATCGCCGCCACGAGCGGCGTGTCGGCGGCGGGCCGCCCCGCCGCCGCCGCCGCCGCCGCCGACGCCTCGAGCACCTGGCGCACCTCCTCGCCGGACATGCCTTCCAGCGCCGCCGCCGCCGCCGCCGGCGAGAGAGAAGAAAGAACGTCAGCCGCCTGCGCCGGGGTCAGTGTGCTGGCGCACATCGTGCCCAGCGCGGTGGGCGGCTTGACGTTTTCGAGCGCCGACCCCGGCGCCGCGCCGAAGAGCGCGAAGCGCTCCGCCTCCGACAAACCAAACGCGTCGGCGCCGTCGTTGGCGTCCGCCACCAGCAGCGAAAGCGCCGCGCCCGACTTCTCGGGCGAGAGCGCGGCTAAGAACGCCGCCGCCTTCGCCGGGTCCTCGCGGGTCAGCTCCGCCAGAAGCTTGGCGTGCTCCTCCGGGGTCGCGTCCCGCGACATCGCCGCCATCTCCTCGCCGGAGAAGTCGGCGAGAATCGCCCCCGCCGTGCCGGGGGGGCACCCGCGCAGGAGCTCCAGCGCGGCAGCCCTCTGCTTGTCCTTGGGGAGCGCGCGGAGCAGCGCGGCGGCAGCGGACTTGTCCTCGCCGCTGCCTTTGCCGAAGCCGAAGTCAAGGTCGATGCCAAACTTCCAGCCCTCGCCCTCCTTGGTCGCGGGCTCGCCGAGCAGCGCGTGCAGCGTCCCGGCGAGCTCCTTGGCGTCGGCGTCCGCCAGCGCCGCCGCGAGCTTCCCGGGGTGCATCTTGGCGAGCGACGGCGCGAGCGCGGCGGCGCGCTTCGCCGCGGCGGCGCGCCGCCTGGCGCGCTCCGCCGCGGGCAGGTTCTTGTCGTCCTCGTACGCGGCGGTGAGCCCGGCGGTGAGTTTCTGGATGGCGGCGTCGTTCATCTCGCCGAGCGCGGCGAGGCGGTCCTCCTCAGACATGAGCTCGAGCGCGGCGGCGGCGGCGTCGCCGGACATCGCCGCGAGCACCTTCGCCTTCTTCTCCGCGGACATGCCCGCGAGCGCCTCCGCGGTCGCCGCCGCGGGCATCTTGTCCAGTAGCGCGGCGATGCCCGAGGCGTCGCCGCCGGCCGCGGCGTCCAGCGCCGGCGCGAGCGCCGCCGCCGCGTCTGCGTCGGACATGTCCGCCAGCGCGTGCGCCAGCACGTCGGCTTTCGCGCGCAAGTCGCCGGCGGACATGTTCCGCGCGAGCTCGGCGACGTCCTCGGCGGCCATCGCCGCGAGCACTTCGCGCGCCTTCTCCTCGCTCATCGCGCTCACGGCGCTCGCGGCGGCGTGCGGGGGCAGCGACGCGAGGATGCTGGCGGTGGCGCTCGGGTACATCCCGTTCATCATGCGCGCCATCGCCTCAGGCGCGTGGCCGGCGAGCGCCTCGGCGGCTTGGCCGGGGGGGAGCGCGGCGAGCGCCCGCGCCGAGGCGTTGGGGTCCAGCTTCTGCAGGATGCCGTTGATGTCCGCCACGCTCATGCTCTCCAGCTCGCGAATCTCGGGAAGCGCCGCGAGCGCCTCCACGGTGAACGGCGAACCCACGACCGCTTCCTGGTCCAGGGAAACCGAAACGGTGTGCAGCCCGGGCTGCGTCCAGCGGTGCACGCCCTCGTACCGGCCGCGCGTGTAGTGAAGCTCCACCGCGCTGATCCCCCCGCTGGGGGTCAAGACGCGCACGCCGATGGACTCCTTGCCGGACATGCGTCGGCCCGCGGATTCGTACGCCGCGGGCGAGATGACGATTCTGGACGTGGAGAGCGTCGTGACCCCCTCCAGGCCGTCCATGCCGAAGCCGGTGAAGACGCAGTCCCGCGCCTTACACGGCCCGAAGTTGGCGACAATCTCGCTCACGTCCGCGCGGCCGCCGCGGCCGTTCACGATGAGCTGCAAGCCCCACGCGCCCGCGTGGTCCAGCCTGAACGCGGCGCCATACGT
>MDSV01221196.1_pt1 | contig 21304 bp, 19 predicted proteins | sample 810851 | NCBI WGS metagenome assembly MDSV01 (sample SAMN05326640, study PRJNA326480) | marine metagenome | isolation source: seawater | place: Atlantic Ocean: North East | collected 2012 | reverse complement strand
GCATAATTATTCTTTATCTAATATGGCCGCTACCTCATCCGAGATATCAAAATTTGAATACACATCTTGTACATCATCAATTTCTTCTAGAGCCTCAATAAACCTCATTATAGATTTAGCCTGGTCAATATCTGAGACTTCATTCACTAACTCTGGTATTAAAGATATTTCAGAAGTTTCCATATTTATACTGGCTTGAATAATCGAATCGGAAACGAAGTCAAAGTCGGCTGGATTAGTAATAACTTCAAACTTCTCTCCATCTGTTTTAAAATCTTCAGCCCCTGCATCAAGAACGATCTCCATTAACATATCTTCGTCTACTTGATTCTTATCAATAAAAATCTGTCCTTTTCTTTGAAAAATTCTACTCACCGCTCCTTGCTCAGCCATATTGGCACCTGCCTTTGTGAAAGCATGTCTAACCGCAGCGGCTGATCTATTTTTATTGTCTGTTAACACTTTAACTACTACTGCTATTCCTCCAGCAGCATATCCTTCATAAGAACCCTCTTCTAAACGCCCCCCCTCAAGCTCTCCTGTGCCTTTTTTTATAGCTCTATCGATATTATCTTTTGGCATAGAAACACTTTTTGCTTTTTGTACTAAAGCTCGGAGCTGGATATTGTCTTCCAAGTTTCCTCCGCCTAAAGAGGCCGCTACAATAATTTCTTTAGAGATTTTACTGAAAACTTTTCCACGAGCAGCATCTGCTCTTCCTTTTTTATGCTTAATATTTGCCCATTTACTATGCCCTGCCATATTAATCCCTTAATCAATCTAGTCTAATTTTCGCAAAACCTCTTTTCCCAGAGCGAATAACCATTCCTTCAACGGGAATGATTTTAAGTTTATCATCATTAATACGGTGATCATCAATACGAACAGCTCCCTGGTTAACTAATCTTCTAGCCTCCCCATTACTTTTGGCTAATCCAGATTGAACTAATAAATTTAGGAGTCCAATCTCTTCTTTTGAGATAAAAACTTCTTTTATTTCATCTGGAAGTTCATTCTGAGAAAAAACTCTTATAAATTCTTCTGAAGCCTGTTTTGCATCCTCTTTACTGTGAAAGTTTGCTACAACAGATTGTGCAAGCTGATCTTTGACGTCTCTGGGATGCTTTTCTTCATTTTCTACTAACCGTTGTAGTTCAGAAATTTCCTCGTTCGTTAAACACACAATAAAAGAGTAATATTTCCACATTAAATGGTCGGGTATACTCATTATTTTACCATACATTTCTCGGGCGCTTTCATTAATGCCCACATAATTATTTAAACTTTTACTCATTTTATGAGTTCCATCTAGCCCTTCAATTAATGGGAGAGTAACCACACATTGAGGCTCTTGATCAAAAGACTTTTGTAATTCCCGTCCTAACAATAAATTAAATAACTGATCTGTACCGCCTACCTCTACATCAGCATTAACCATCACAGAATCATAAGCCTGAATAAGTGGATATATAAACTCTACTAAACTAATAGGCTGATTTGCATGATAGCGCTTCGAGAAATCGTCTCGCGCAAGTATTTGTGCTACTGTTACCTCAGAGCAAAGTCGCATAAAATCATCTAATTGCATCTTTTCACACCACTCAGAATTAAATCTAATTTCTGTTTTTTTTGGATCTAAGATTTTAAAAATTTGATTCTTATACGACTGAGCATTTTTTTGAACTTCAACGCGAGTAAGTGGTTTTCTTGTACTAGACCGCCCTGAAGGATCTCCTATCATACCTGTGAAATCACCAATTATAAAAACAACGGTATGGCCAAGCTCTTGAAATTCACGAAGTTTATTTAATCCTACAACATGTCCTAAATGAATGTCTGGTGCAGATGGATCTGCCCCATATTTTATTCTAAGAGGTCTGCCATTTTTACCTGCGCGCTCTAGTTTTTTAAATAACTCATCGGCAGAAAAAACATCTACACTACGAGAAACTAATAAATTTAGCTGTTGATTTATATCCAATCTGCACTACCTCCGTTAAAAGAAATAATTTTATATTCAGACAGATATCAATAAATAAGTCACAATAAAATTAGCTAAAATATTTATTTTTTTAATCTAAAACGATTACGATGTTGATTCATCATTATCTGCCCGAGCTCCATCTTTACCTGGACGCCATTCTTGAGATTGATCAGATGTTGCTTTTTCAAATGCATTAGAAAGATCTACTAGCTCTTCCCCCGCCTGCAATCCCTCTAACATATCTTCCTCGATTTTAAACTCATCATCAGAAACATTAGCGGCCTTTATACTTAGTCCTATTCGCTGTTCCTGAATATCAACTTTCACAACCCTTGCCTCAATATCATCACCTACGTTTAGAATATCTTTCACTTTCTCAACATGTTCTTCTGATATTTGACTAATATGAATAAGACCATCAACCCCGTCTTCAATTTCAACAAATGCTCCAAATGAAGAAGTTTTCGTTACTTTTCCATTAACTTTAGTCCCTACAGGATAACGCTTAGCTATGTCTTCCCATGGGTTATCTTGGGCTTGTTTCAGACTTAACGATACACGCTGCGCTACCGGGTCTATCTCCATAACTACTGCCGTTACAGTTTCTCCTTTGTTTAAAATTTCAGATGGGTGATTTACCTTACGCGTCCATGACATATCAGAAATATGAATCATACCGTCGACTCCATCTTCAATTTCAACAAAGGCTCCATATGCAGTAAAATTTCTAATTTTTCCAGTAATTGAAGAGCCAATCGGAAATCTATTGGCAACAATTTCCCAAGGGTTTTGTTCAGTTTGACGCATACCAAGCGAGATCTTCTTGTCTTCAGTACTTACGGCTAAAATAATTGCATCGACTTCATCGCCCAAACTTAAAACATCAGACGCTCGTTGTATTCTTTTAGTCCATGATATTTCGGAAACGTGTACCAATCCCTCTACGCCCTCTTCTAGTTCTATAAATGCTCCATATACCGCTAGGTTTACAACTTTTCCATGCACGCGTCCATTGACAGGATATCTTTTCTCAATATCCTCCCAAGGATTTTCCATAGTTTGCTTAAGCCCTAGGCTTATTCGCTCTTTTTGTAAGTCAATGTCTAAAACCATGACATTTAATTCATCCCCTATTTTTAACTGTTCTGACGGATGATTTATACGTCCCCAAGTCATATCAGTAATATGCAAAAGCCCGTCAATACCATCAAGATCAACAAATGCACCAAAATCTGTGATGTTTTTTACAGTGCCGCCTCGAACTTGGCCGACTTGAATATCTGATAAAATTTTTCTTCTTGATTCACGGCGAGATTCTTCAATTAAATCTCGGCGAGATACTACAATATTCTTTCTATCAAGATTGATTTTGAGAATTCTAAACTCATAAATTTTTCCAACATGCTCTTCTGGATTGCGAACAGGCAATACATCTAATTGCGATCCTGGTAAAAATGCCTCAACGCCAACATCTACAATAAATCCACCCTTTACAGCATTTTTTATAGTGCCTTCAACAATACTTCCTTCTTTACATTCATTAACTACGAAATCCCATGCTCTTTGTTGTTCAGCACGCTTTTTACTAATGGAAATAATGCCATTTTCATCTTCAAGCTCCTCCAAATAAATATCTATTTCTGAACCAACTGGGTCATCATCTAATTCGGTAAATTCATTTAAGGGTATAACCCCCTCTGATTTATAGCCAATATCAATTATAACGTCATTATCCTGTACCCTTACTATCGTTCCTTTAACTATCGTTCCTTCTTTAATATTAGTGAGAGTACTATTATAAAGCTCATCCATATGAGTATCATTAATTTTTGTGTTTTGTTGTTGAGTTTCCATAATTACAATTGAAAGCCTACGCTTTTTTATTTTTTTCATTTATGTTTATCCAATAGAAAGATTGATCACGCGATCTATTACTCTTATTTGTATTGGGAGGCGAAATAATAGAGGCTAAAAAAAGTCATGCAAGCAGTAAGTTATATTTTTATTATATAAAAATAATGAATTAATCAGGTATAATAAGCTTTTGGCCAACATAAATTTTATCGGTATTTAGGTTATTTGCATCCTTGATTGCAGAAACAGTAGAGTCGTAAGCTTGTGCAATAACTGATAAGGTATGTCCTAACTCTACTACATGTTCTCTACCACTAATTGTGGCTTCTGAGAAATTTTTTGTTTTATTTTCACTCAATATTTTCTCAATATTTACTAATGTATCATAATTTTTTCTTACCGTATTCTGAGTATCTATTAGATCCTTTACAACATCAGATATTTGCTTCTTTAGGCCCTCTATATCTTCTTTTAAAAAATCCTGTTCTTCCTCTACTAACTCTATGTCACCTTGAAGCCGTATTATTTGTTCTTCATTATATTTTTTAACTATATCATCTCTAGCATGGTTTTTTTTGGCCTGCTCAACAGTTTGACAGCCAAAACAAAACGTGCTTACGATAATGATGTTAATAATTTTAATCTTTATGTTCATAAATGTTTTATTTTTTAGATTATACTATTATATAATATAATTTCAAAATGCTAATTACAAAATAGATGTATTAAGATTAAGTATACTATTAGTTTAACTTAAAAGGTGTAATTTCAGAATGAGTTATTTAAAATATGCTAAAGAAATATTAAATATTGAAAAAGCAGGGATATCTTCTATTTCTGATCAACTAAACGAATCCTTTGATAATGCTATTAATGCTATTAATGAGTCCCTATGCAAGAAGGGCAAAGTGGTTGTGGTCGGAATTGGGAAAAATTGGCATATTGGGAATAAAATTGCAGCAACTTTTAATAGCACCGGTACACTATCAGCTGTCATGCATCCCATTGAAGCAATGCATGGTGATTTTGGAATGTTAGCTGATAATGATATTGTTATCGCGATCAGTTATTCTGGGGAATCGGAAGAGATGATTGCGCTGCTAACTCCAGTTAAAAGACGCAATATCCCTATTATTGCCTTAACTTCTAATCATAATAGTTCTCTAGGAAAAAATAGTAATATAATTATTAATACATCAATTCCCAAGGAAGCATGCCCATTTAACCTAGCGCCTACCACAAGCACTACTGCTACACTTGCTCTAGGAGATGCTTTAGCTATGGTTATATTAAAAGAAAAAGGGTTTAAGCTGGAAGATTATGCCCGACGTCATCCTGGAGGAGCCATAGGCAGAACTCTAATTCTGCGCGTTGAGGATATTATGAGAACTGACGATCGTTTTGCCTGCATTGAAGGGCATAAAAGTATTCGAGAAGCAATAATTGAAATGACTAATAAGAAATCGGGTAGTGTGGCAGTATTGAATGAAGACAAAAAATTAATCGGGATCCTTACTGATGGTGATTTACGCCGACATTTAATTGAAAAGCCAAACCTCATCGAACTATCAGTGGATCAGATAATGACCAAAAATCCCATTACTCTTAAAACAGATATGCTGGCGGCTGATGTAATTAGATTATACGAAAATCATGATGTAGATGACTTAATTGTAGTAGATGACATAGGCATTGCAATTGGCAGCGTCGACATACAAGATATGCCTAAACTTAAAATTATATAAAAAAACCCGCCGAAGCGGGTTTCTTATTACTTACAGTAAATAATTAAGATTATTTACGTAATATGCCAACTAGAATAAGTAGCGCTATAAGCCCTACTAATCCATTTTCACCGCCAATTGATCCAATCAGTCCGGTAAGATTATCAACAACACTTGATCCGAATAAGAATTTGCCAAAGGCAACTTCAGAAACGATAGCTAATGAGATTACAGACAATAATAATTCTGTAACACCCTTGATTAAGCCACCTAATCCTTCCATTCCATTGTTAATTATCGACATGTTACTCTCCTCCTTTGTTTAACTTCTTAATTAGAGTTTCAAAAATTGAAAGACTAATTAAGTAGTAATATATTGTATAATTGGTGAAGTACTACACAAAATATAGTATATGTTAAGCTTTTTATTTATTTATTTATTTCTCATCTTATTAAGAATCGGATAAAATAAGCTTCATTTCAAGTTACTCAAAATTAAATTTCATTATACTTAATAATACCAACATATAAAAATATTAACTACTATCTTGGGGCGTGAGCAGCACATATTCATAGATAATACTAAGGATTATTAGAAAAAACCTATGATACTAAATAGCAAGTAAATTTAGGAATGATCTTTATTAAAGCTTTTCATCGAAAGCACATCATTCTATGTTAAATTTATGCTTCTAATCGAAATAGGTTTAAAAAAATGAAAGATGCTTCTTTTTGTCACCTTCATATACATACATGTTACAGTATTTTAGACAGTACGTTGAAAATAAATAAATTAGTTGATAAGGCTCAAAAGATGGGAATGAGTCATCTTGCTATTACTGATCATGCCGTTCTTTTTGGCGCAATAGAATTTTACAATGCAGCATCTAATGCAGGAATTAGGCCTATAATGGGGTGTGACCTTTACATAGCAAAGAATGGAATCAATACAAAAAATTCTCCTCGAGATAACAAAAGCTTAGTGCTGTTAGCAGAAAATGAGGAAGGATACAGAAATCTAGTAAAACTTGTCTCTAAAGCTCATCTAGAAGGAATGTATTATAAGCCACGTATTGATAAATCAATGCTTCGAAAATATGCTAAAGGACTAATTGGATTATCTGGAAACTTATGGGGCGAAGTTAATGAAGCATGCAAAAATAATAATATGGAAGAAGCTGAAACCTTAGCCAGAGAATATGAGGATATATTAGGAAAAAATAACTTTTACTTAGAATTAATTTATCATGGTGAAAATGATAAAGAAGTCATGGATGAAGAATGGTTAAAGGTTTCGGAAGACCAGGCCACTACGAATAAAAATCTAATTGCATTGTCAAAAAAAACAGGCATTCCAATTGTAGCTTCAAATGATGTCCATTATCTTGATCAAGAACATGCAGAAGCGCATGATGTAATGACATGCTTGCAAAGAAACTATTTGGTTTCTGATCCGAATCGTCCTCGTTATAGAGGCGATCAACTATACCTAAAAAGCGCGCAAGAGATGTCTGACTTATTCGCTGATTACCCTGAAGCTATTTCTAATTCTATGAAAATTGCTACCCGATGTAATGTTAATTTTGATCTTAGCTCATCTGATAACCCGAAAAAGGCTGAAGATCTTCACTTTCCCACCTTTCCGCTTCCGTCTAAATATAAAAAAGCAGACGAATACCTAGCAGATCTTGCAAAAAAAGGACTTAATGATCTATATGGACTTCGGGATATCGATACTCCAAAAAATCAAAATGAAAATACAATCAAGGAAAGATTTTATTATGAGTTAGAAATACTAAGAGAAACAAACTATATTAATTATTTTTTAGTCGTTGCTGATTTCATTCATTATGCAAGATGCAAGAACATTCCGGTGGGACCAGGTCGTGGATCAGGTGCCGGCTCCTTATTAGCTTATTGTCTTAAAATTACTACTGTTGACCCTCTTCGCTACAGTCTACTATTTGAGAGGTTTATGAATCCAGATCGGATTTCTCCGCCTGATTTTGATATCGACTTTTGCCCCACAAGAAGACAAGAAGTAATTCACTATGTACGCGAAAAATATGGAGAAGATTGTGTTGCTCAAATTATAACTTTCGGAACTTTAGGTGCTAGATCTTTAATGCGCGACCTAGGAAGAGTCCTTGACATCAATTTACCTTACTGTGACCGATTAGCTAAAATGATTCCCGATACTCCTGGTACAACTTTAGAAGATGCTCTAAGGGAAAATCCAGAATTTAAAAATGCTACTGAAAATGAGCAGGATGCTAAAAAGATCATGCAATATGCTACCCTATTAGAAGGCTTGCCTCGGCATACAGGAATGCATGCAGCAGGAGTTGTAATAGGAGAGAAACCTCTAATAGAAATTATTCCACTAACTCGAGAACAGAAAGAGAATCTTACTGTTGTACAATTTGGGAAAGATGCAAGCGAGGCTATTGGCCTTCTTAAAATGGACTTTCTCGGATTAAAAAACTTAACTGTAATTAAGAATACTTGCGAATTGATAAAACGAAACCATAATATCTTAATCGACCCGGAAAAACTACCTCTTGATGACCCCAAAGTTTATGAATTACTTGCGAAAGGAGATACTGTGGGTATATTTCAGCTAGAATCTTCAGGAATGCGAGATACGCTACGCTTAGTGATCCCTGATTGTATTCAAGATGTTATAGCGGTTATTGCTTTATATCGCCCTGGGCCTATGCAATTTATTCCTACATTTGCAAAACGCAAGCATGGAAATGATGAGATTAAATACGATCATGAGCTACTTATTCCTATCTTAAAAGAGACCTATGGAATCATTGTTTATCAGGAACAAATTATGCAAACTGCTCAGACATTAGCCGGTTTTACATTAGCGCAAGGAGATATTCTTCGTCGTGCAATTGGAAAAAAGAAAGCAAAAGAGCTTGCCTCGCAAAGAGAAGAATTTATTGAGGGTTGTATTAAAAAAAATCAAATAGATAAAAAATTAGCTGAAAACATTTTTGATAATATAGAAAAATTTGCACAATACGGATTTAACAAATCCCATTCTGCTGGATATGCAATAATTGCCTATCAAACAGCATGGCTCAAGGCTCATTATCCAGGTGAATTTATGGCTGCATTGCTTTCATCAGAAATGAGTAATATCGATAAATTAAATCATATTATCTCTGAAACAGCCGAGATAGATCTCCAAATATTACCTCCATGTGTGAATGAATCAATTGGTAAATTTAATGTAGCCGGGAAAAATAACATTCGATTTGGAATGACAGCTATTAAGGGTGTTGGCGAAAAACTAGCCGAGGATATTGTAATAGAGCGAGATCGAGGAGGAGGTTTTACAGGGTTTATAGACTTCTGCATAAGGATGAAAAGCCCTAATAGAAGAATGCTGGAGAGCTTAATTCGTTGCGGAGCTTTTGATTATACAGGCATTCATAGAGCTCGATTGTTTAATGGAATTGATATGGCATTAAGCCGAGCTACTGAAACGGTAAGAGACTTCGATGCAGGGCAGCAAACCTTCTTTGATAGCGAAATAAAAGAAGCTCAACACCCTGACAACGACCTCCCTGAATGTGATTTTTGGAGCGATACTGATATGTTATCCGATGAGCGACATCTTACAGGCTTTTATGTTTCAGGACACCCTCTTACAAATCATCAGTGGACTATTGATCAATGTGGTCTTCACCAGGTAAAAGACATCTGCTTAATGCAACAAGAAGATCCTATCCGAATAGGCGGGATGTTAGCAGATATAAAGAAGCTCTATACAAAAAAAGAAATGCCTATGGCCGTATTCCGCATAGAAACACTTGAGGGGAAAATCCAGGCCGTAATGTTTCCTGATGCATACGAGAAATATGGGAGACTAGTCAAAGAAGAAGCTCTAATGATGATTGGGGGGAGGGCGCTTATTGAGGAAGGAGGAGAAACAAAAATACAAATTTTAGAGCTTCATAAGCTCTCACAAGCATCAAGTATTTTTGCAGAACGTGTAGATATTAAATTACATGAAAATAACACTACTCCAAAAATGCTCAAAGAAATAAAGGCCCTTACAGAAAAACAAAAAGGGGATATACCACTTTATTTTTGTGTCGAGTGCGCAGGCGGCAAGAAGATATATTTAGAAACAGAAAATGATTATCGTATTTCCCCATCATATGATTTGATTCAAAAACTAGAAATAATTGCTGGAGAAAATCGTGTAGTATTTACAGCTAATAAAAAAGTGCTCAAAAATTCCATTAATAAAAAAGTCCACTGGAAAAAAACAACGAGATGAGATACCCTGTAAAGCATTATACTGAATACATCTTGCTGCTAATGGCAGCTGCTTTTATCCGTGTTCTACCATTGCGAATAGCACTGCTTAATGGATGGATATTTGCGGCCTTATTGCATTTTATATTTCAATTCCGCAGGAAGGAAGCAATACGACGAATAAAGGAAGTATACCAAGATAAATTTTCAAACAAAAGAATCCGAAATATCGCATGGGTTTCATGGAGAAACCTCTGTTTTAACATTATTGAGATGATGCGATACCAAAAGCTTAATGCTGAAATTTTAAGAGAGTCTAATATAGGGCAAGATCTACTTAAGCTCAGGGCTCAATTAGGTGAAACAGGGGTAGTAGCACCTACTATTCATATGGGAAATTGGGAATTATCAGCTGTTAGTATGGATCTATTGGGGCTACCTATATGCTCAATAGCCCGAAGACAAAAGAATAAGTTAACAGATCGTTTTATTAACCAAAATAGAATGAAATTTAATTTGGATATGTCTTATAGCGATGATCTGTCGCTAAAAAAAATTGTTCGTAAAATACAAGACGGTCATGTCTTTGTTATTCTACCTGATGTACGAAGCCCACATCCTGCTCAAAAAATTAAATTTCTCAATGGGGAGGCTAATCTAGGAATGGGAGCTGTTGCTTTTGCCTACAACTGCAAATGTCCTATTACTCCATTTATTTTTAAGAGAACTGGATGGTCAAGACACGAGGTAACATGGCTTCCTATTATATATCCTGATTATAGCATGGAAAAAGCCGCTGATCAAAAACGTATGCTCGTGAAATTAATGCGCATCTTTAATGATGAAATTGATAATAATCCTGAGCAATATTTTTGGTATAATAAAAGATGGGTTCTTGATCCTTTAAAAAATAATTAACAAGAATTTTTTAGCTGAGAATTTTTAGACCATTCATATATTTATGCAGTACATTAGGCAGCATAACCTGTCCTGCTTTATTTTGATTGTTCTCTAATAAAGCAATAACTAAACGAGGTAGCGCAACTCCTGACCCATTTATCGTGTGAACAAGCTCTAGTTTTCCTGCGTCATTACGATACCGAATATTTGCTCGCCTTGCTTGATAATCCTTAAAATTAGAGCACGATGAAACCTCAATCCATTTTTCTTGTGCGGGCGTCCACAGCTCTATATCATAACACTTGGATGCACTAAAGCCTAAGTCACCAGTGCAAAGTTCAATGACACGATAAGAAAGATTTAATTTTTTGAGAATCTCTTCTGCATTATTCGTAAGCTTTTCATGCTCCTCTTCTGAATCTTCTGGCTTCGTAAACTTGACTAACTCTACTTTATCGAATTGATGCAATCTTTGGAGGCCACGCGTATCTTTGCCAGCAGCCCCTGCTTCTCGCCTAAAACAAGGCGTGTAAGCAGTATGTAAAATCGGTAATTTTTGCTCTAAAATTTCATCGGCATACAAATTCGTTACGGGAACTTCTGCCGTAGGGATTGCGTATAAGCCATCTGCGCCCATGGTATACATATCTTCTGCAAACTTTGGAAGCTGTCCCGTACCGGTCATCGCATATTGATTACAAAAAAATGGAGGAGCAACTTCATGATATCCATGCTCTATAGTATGAACATCTAGCATAAACTGGATTAATGCTCTTTCTAACCTTGCTCCTAATCCAGTAAATAAAGGAAATCCTGATCCAGCTATTTTAGCTCCTCTTTCAAAATCAAACAGGCCTAAGTTTTCCCCTATTTCCCAGTGAGGCTTTGGAGCAAAATCGAATTTCTGCAACTCTCCCCAACTACGTACTACTGGATTATCCGCCTCATCTTTCCCAATAGGCACACCTATAGATGGAATGTTTGGAATATAAAGAAGCCGCTCTTTAATCACCTCTTCAATTTTTCTTAACTTTTTATCATAATCGGATACCTTTTCTCCAATCTTGCGAACATCTGCCTTGATAGGTTCTGTGTCTTGGCTTTCTTTAATCAATTGGCCAATTTTTTTTGATAAATTATTTCTCCTGGATTTTAGTTCTTCAGCAACAGAGATGATATGCTTTCGATCATCATCGAGCTTTATTAAACCTGCAATATCTACATCTATACAACGACTGTTAAGCGCCTTTTCAACAGCGGACTGATTTTCGCGTATAAAGCGTATATCTAACATACTACTCCTAATGTAAGTCTTTATAGTTTAGGATTATTTATAATTTTAAAAGCGATAAAACATATTAAGATTATATAAAATTAAATATTGCTCAATTTTCCAAGGCTTGGTGCGAGGGCATATCGATGCTGATCTTTTTCCATAAGTTTTTTAACATGTTCGCAGGCTTTATTGTATCTGTCTAGCTCCTGCTTAGTTAGCGTCTTAGCGTTATCTTCTTTTAACTGATTAAAAGTATTTACTGCTAAATTTAGTGTTGTAAGAAGAGAGCGATTAATATCATCAGCCCGTCGCTGGTACTCTTCTGCCTGAATGCCTATATTTGCTTTATTTGCTCCTATGAAATCAAAGGGGCCATCTTGTAATACTAAATCTCTTAATTCTAACATTGATAAAATGGAATTAATATTTCCTGCTAATAATGAAATAAAACGAGAAAACTGTTCATTGTGTTCATTTTCTCCAGGCGTACGAACACTAAACTTGGCATGGAGCCTAGCCACTTTTAAAAGAAATAATATCTCGTCATAATCTTTTTTAGCTAATGAGGCTTTCTTTTTACGAAGCTCTTTTACCGCAGCTTCGTAATAAATATCTCTCCTAGCTAAATGTACTGGTCGATTCTGAATAAAATGGTTAATTATAGCCATATAAAATAAAATATAATAAAAAACTTAGGAATCGAAGCTAATTTATATTTAAAGAGTAAAAATGAATAAAAATTATTGGATATATAAGCTGAATGATGGATTTGAGGTCATATCTGGGAAAACTGATTTAGATAACGATATACTTAGCTTAAAAATTGCGAGCCCACAAAATTATTGGTTTCATATTTCCGGTGCACCAGGTAGCCACACGCTACTTCGCCATGAAAAAAACAAAATACCTTGTCATAAGATATTAAAACAAGCCGCCTCGATAGCTGCATGGCATTCTAGGGCCAAGAAAAATTGTTTAGTTAATGTAACTTATACCTTAGCTAAAAACATATCTAAACCAAAGGGCGCAGAAGCAGGCAGTGTAACTGTGAAAAGAGCAAAAAATATTAAAGTTATTTCTGAGATACCTAAGGATTAATCTTCAAGCGGTGAAAAATCATCTTTCCCTACTCCGCACTCAGGACACTCCCAATCGTCTGGTATATCTTCAAACTCTGTTCCAGGCGCAATACCACTATGAGGATCTCCGACTACTGGATCATATATCCATCCGCAGACATCACAAATCCATCTAATTTTTTTTTCACTCATATGTGTTCACCGCTTTAGATATTAAGAATTTCAGATACCGCATCACAAACATAATCGATATTTGCTGTTGTAAGGCCAGCTACATTTATTCTACCGCCCTTAACAATGTAAATACTTTTATCATTCTTTAAAAACTCAACTGCGCTATCAGATAATCCGCTAAAAGAAAACATGCCTCTCTGTTCAACAATATAAGAAAAATCTTGTTCTACTCCTCTACTCCTTAGCCCCTTTACAAATGATGAGCGCATATCTTTGATGCGTTCTCTCATTACTGAAAGCTCCTTTAACCATTTTTCACGAAGTTCAGTATTCGTTAATACTATCTTTGCTGACAAACCTCCATGAGCCGGAGGATTTGAATAATTAACTCTAATTATTTTCTTTAAATGACTCATGGCTACTGCAGACTCGTCTGAAGAGGGGCTAACAACTGTCAAAGCCCCCACCCGCTCATTATAAAGAGCTAAATTTTTTGAAAAGGAGCTAGCAATAAGGAAATCAAGGCCCGTTTTGGAGAGCTTTTCAACTGCGGATCTGTCTTCTTCTAAGCTATTACCGAACCCTTGATAGGCAAAATCTAAAAAAGGAAGCCACCCTTTTTCTTCTGCAACGTCAATAACCTCGTCCCACTGATCATTGCTTAAATCTACTCCGGTAGGATTATGACAACAGACATGCAAAAGAACAACATCCTCTGCGGGTATTTTTTTTAAAGACTCGATCATAGCATCAAAGTCTACGCTCTTCGTCTGAGGATTATAATAGGGGTATTCGTTAATGCTGAATCCCGAAGCTGTGAAAATTCCTTTATGATTTGCCCATGTAGGCGAACTAACCCATATGTTTGAATTAGGTTTAAACTTCTTAATTAGATCAGCCCCTACTCTAAGTCCGCCTGTTCCTCCTGGAGAATGAATAGTCGCAGCTCGTTTTTCATCTAAGACACTGCTATTTGATCCAAATAATAATTCTTGAACACTTCTCCCGTACTCTGCATCTCCGGGTATAGGCAAATATCCTTTAGTCGCCTGCTCCTCCACGAGCATGCGTTCTGCATCTTTAATGGCAGAAAGGATCGGTGTATTACCCTGATCATCCTTATATACGCCAACTCCTAGATTAACTTTATTTGGATTTGGATCTTTTTTAAAAGCTTCTGTAAGTCCCAGAATTGCATCTGCTGGTGCTGGTTCAACATTTTTCCACATAGTACATTCCTTTTTTATTCAAAAATAAATTTTTTAAACACAATTAATATTAGTCTTCTAAAAATATAGTTAAGAGATATAGTTTTACACTCATCAAAACAATATTAGATTTCAAGATTATGCACAATTCATCGATGAATAAAATAATGCCCGAAAAAGCCATCAAGCGCTTACATCGTATAATTGTAGAGCTTATTCCTCATATAGAAAAATCATGCATAATAGAAAACAAAGCTGCCGACAATGAGCTTTCCAAATGGTTTAGAAATAAAAAAGAACTTGGATCAAGAGATCGCAGGCTTATTTCCACCGCTGTATTCCAATACTTTCGATGGTACGGATGGACTCGTATTAAGCTTAATGTCAGTTTTGACCAGGCTCTTCTTTTATCGGCCAAATTAGAAGAAGACGAAAGCTCACAATGGTCTGCTTACCTTACGGGTATCACAAATAGTAATATTATGTTGTCTATGGGAGCCATGTCTATTTCTGAAAAACTAAACGAAATAAATAAAATTTTTAAAACAACATTAACATTATTGGATTTAGTACCGCCCTCCACATTCCAACATATATCCAAAGAGATAATTCTTTTATGTATGGAAAGTTTTCAACGACGACCTCCTGCTTGGCTTCGCTTGAGATCAGATAATAAAGATTTTAGAAAAATATTATTAAACGAAAATATTAAACAGTCCTTAAATAATTTCCTGCCCCACGCAATGAGCATAAAAAGCGGCATTAATTTAAATATTGTGCTGAACAAGCACCAAGGTAAATTTGGCATTCAGGATTTATCTTCACAATGTGTAGGATTAATTTGCGCTCCGTCTGAAGGGGATAGTTGGTGGGATTGCTGTGCAGGTTCAGGCGGGAAAACATTCCATCTAGCAGATATTATGAAACAAGAAGGGTTTATTTTGGCAAGTGACTCGCGACAAAATTCATTAAATGAACTTAAGAAAAAGTCGAGGGTCTACGGAACAAAAATCATAAGAACAAAAATGATCAATATGATGAGTCCCCATTCAAATACAAAGGATTTTGACGGAGTACTAGTAGATGCCCCATGCTCTGGATGGGGTACATGGGGGCGTAATCCAGATGCAAGATGGAGGCCATCATCCATAAATATATCTGCATGTACAAAAACACAAATGATATTAATAAAAAACGCTGCTGAAGCCGTAAAATTAAACGGGGTTCTAGTATATGCTGTCTGTACGATTACACAGCAGGAAACAACTGATGTAATAAATAAGTTTTTAGAATCTCACCAAAATTTTTCTTTAGATCCTTTTATGAATCCACTAGATCAAGAATTAACTTCTGGGATGCATCAGATTCTCCCTACTACCATTCATAACGGGATGTTTATTTCGAGAATGAAGCGTATAACTTAATAAAAATTGATATAATGACTTCCCCATATAAAAAAGGTGGGGTGAAAGACGGGATTTGAACCCGCGGCCTCCTGGGCCACAACCAGGCGCTCTAACCAACTGAGCTACAATCACCACTTGAAAAGACAAAAACCATAATAAGAGTATAATAAAAATCAAATGTTTTCGTTAATAAAGAATATATTTTATAATGATTTTTTTGTCACGGGCTTCTAAAAACTACAATTTTGATTATAGATTAAGTTATATTACATACAAATATGTATCTTTTTTAAATTCCCTCAATAAGTACGATAGTGGCATATAACATGCATGCTTATTGAACCTGAGGAGTTTAATCAAATCTAAAACTATTAATTAGTGCTATTAGATTTATGTTAAAAAGGAGAAAAGTATGTATAGTTCATTTTGGGCTACGCTTCGCGTTGCCTTATTTTTATTTGTTATTTCATCTACAAACGCATTTGCTGGTGATGAAGTTATAGACACCGGTACAACAGCATGGATGTTAACTGCTACGGCGCTTGTACTTATTATGATTCCAGGGCTTGCTATGTTTTATGGCGGATTAGTCCGAACCAAGAATGTTCTTGGAACCATGATGCACTGTTTTGCATCCATGGCCATTATAGGTGTCTTATGGGTTATTTGCGGCTACTCAATGTGTTTTGGAGAAAATGTATTGGGCGGATGGTTTGGATGGAATCCGGACTATGTTCTGTTATCAGGAATAGATAATTCTATTTCTGGAGGCATTCCTGAATATGTATTTGCCATGTTTCAATGTATGTTTGCCATGATTACTCCCGCTCTTATTGCTGGAGCATTTGCAGAAAGAATTAAATTTAAGGGCTACTGCATCTTTATTGCTCTATGGAGTTTATTTGTATATAATCCTCTATGTCATGCTGTATGGGCTGCAGATGGGTTTTTATTCAAAAAAGGCGCTATTGATCTGGCTGGCGGAACAGTCATTCATATTTCTGCTGGAGCAGCGGCCTTAGCAGCGGCCTTTTATTTAGGGGCTCGTAGAGGCTATCCCGAAACACCTATTAAGCCGAATAATTTGGTAATGACGCTTATTGGCGGCGGCCTTCTTTGGTTTGGATGGTTTGGGTTTAATGCCGGGTCAACAGCAGCTAGTGACTTGTGGACCGGACAAGCTTTTGCTGCCACGCAAATAGCGGCAGCGGCTGGTGCACTTTCTTGGATGCTACTTGAAGGCATTCTGCATAAGAAAGCAACGGCGCTTGGGTTTGTTTCAGGAGTCCTAGCAGGATTAGTAGCCATTACTCCAGCTGCGGGTAATGTTCAGCCTGTCGGAGCTTTAATTCTAGGCTTAGTTTCTTCGGTGCTATGCTATCTAGCCATCGAAATGAAAAATAGATTAGGCTATGATGACTCATTAGACGTATTTGGCATTCATGGTATGGCTGGCATATGGGGTGCGATTGGATTAACCTTCTTTCTTCGGGAAGGATCTTTAGGATCAGGACAGACTATCTTAGGCCAACTTTGGGTTCAAGTAGAAGGCTGCTTGGTGAGTCTAGGGTATTCGTTTTTTGTCACTCTAATCTTACTCATTGTAGTGAATAAAATTTTTGGCTTACGGATGAATGCAGATGAAGAGTCCGTGGGCATAGATTATAACGAGCACTCTGAACGCGGTTATGGCATGCTTGATATTGAATAACGTGCTAAATAAGGGCTGTATTCAAAACAGCCCTTTATATATCTGCCTCTATTTCTTTAGAGCGAGTTTCTGCGGCTATCATAGCGGATTGTACCGCTTCCTTAAGGTTGTGTTTTCCAAGAGCAGCAATTGCTGCTGCTGTGGTTCCGCCTTTAGATGTCACTCGATCTCGTAAAGACTCTATAGATTCGCTTTTTTCTGAAGCTAAAGCGGCTGCACCACGTACAGTAGCAAGAGCTAATTCTCGTGCATCTTGTTCTGAAAGTCCCTGTGATTGAGATGTGTGAAGCATAGCCTCTATGAAGTAAAATATATAAGCGGGCCCGCTTCCACTTAAGGCGGTTACGGCGTGTAACAACTCTTCCTTTACTTGCATTACAATACCGCAACTCTTCATAATGTCAGACGCAATATTTAGGTCGTCTTCGGTCGCATGCTCCCCTAAGGCAATCCCTGAGGCGCCCTCTCCAATCAAGGCAGGAGTATTTGGCATAACACGAATAATTCTCATACTTGTGTCTTGTGCAATGTGCTGAGAAGAAATGCCTGCCATCACACTGATTACTAACGTATCTTTTGGTACTTGAGCCTGGAGTGATGCCCATAGCTCTTTAAAAATTTGAGGCTTAACCGCTAATATTACCACATCCGCATATTCGACAGCCATGCCATTATCTTTCATAGCTACCACATTATAACTCGAGCGCATATGCTCTAATCTCTTCTCTGATATATCAGCCACGATTATATCTTCTGCGCCAACGATATTCTTTTTAAGAATACCAGCTACAAGTGCCTCAGCCATATTGCCTGCGCCAATAAACGTTATTTTCATGATCTTGCTCCAAACAAATCTGATCCTATTCTAACCCATGTACTTCCTTCTTCAATAGCAATCTCTAAATCATGTGACATGCCCATGGAGAGTTCTGGTAAAGGCGTGTTTGTAGTATCTTGTAGTTGATCTCTAAGCTCTCTGAGTGCCCGAAAATGCATCCTTGTCCGCTCTGCATCTTCAGAAAAGGGAGGGATCGTCATTAACCCATGTACTTCGCAATATTTTAATGTATTGCACTCTTCTATTACAGAAGCTACCTCTTGAGGGGCCAAGCCAAATTTTGCAGCTTCACCTGCAACATTAACCTGCAATAAAATAGGTAACGTATTTTCTGCGTTTGCATCTAATAATTTTAATACCTTCAGCGAATCAACTGAGTGAATCATATGAAACATTTGGGCGGCAATTTTTGCCTTGTTACTTTGCAAATGCCCAATCAGGTGCCAATCTATTCCCTCTGGACATAAGGGAATTTTATTCTGGGCTTCTTGAACTTTATTCTCTCCAAATAACCTCAACCCAGCAGATACGGCCTCCTCAATCATGGCGGGAGGCTTAGTTTTTGAGACAGCCAATAGATTAACTTCTTCGACAGAGCGACCAGCCAACCGACAGCTTTTATCTATCCTAGCCTTAATCTTATCTATATTATCTAACAATATACTCATTATGTTGAATCTTCATGTATTTATGCTGCCTTTGTGTTTGATGTAATTAAACATACTCTTGCCAATAAAATCTCCATCATTAACTCATGTGAAATGCTTCCAGATGATACCATTTTTTCATGTATTTCAAGGGTAAGTCTACGACATGCGTCTAATTGGCTTGCTGAATATTTAGAAGACTGTGATGCTAACTTAGTGGAACGAAACCAGTGCATCTTTCTCGGATCATTTGATAAAGCTGAAAAATATGATTCCATCTCTGCGTCTTTGCTCCACTGAATGCGCTTGTTGACTAAGCTCGCCCAACCAATATCTAGATACTCTCTAAATCGTAGTAAATCATGAAACAGTCCTTCTAGGGCAATAATTAACCGTATAGGATTTTCTTTTTGGAAAACTAGCTTGCGAAACATATTAACAGCTTTCTCTAATTTTCCTTCGGCAACAGCATCTGTGAAATCCCATATAATAGCTTCTCCAGTAGGCGAAATCATCAAATCTACATCTTCTATAGTAATGGTCTTCTCTTGATCTTTGTATAGAACTAATTTTTCTAACTCTGAGATTATTTGTCGTGTATCAAATCCTACTTTATCAACCAATATTTCTGCAGCATTGGGCGCAAAATGTAGGCCATGTTTTTTTGTATATTCTATGACTCGCCTTACTGCAATAGGTCTTACTTCGTAGTCTCTTTCCGGTAAATCGTACTCATGAATCTCGGCAACTTTCTTCAATGCTTTAAAAAGCCCTTTTCTGCGATCAATTTTTTCTGCCGAAATCACTAAGCTATGCCCCTCGGGCAGCCCTTCTTGTATATCGCTGGTGACGGCATCAACCATGGTTTGGACTTTTTGATTTTTTAAAATAATCGAATTATTTAAAAAGTTTACATCTCGTAGCCAAATACATTTAGCTTCACCAAATAATCCAGCTGTTTTATAACTCGCAATACACTTATCAATAGCCAAGCAAGCTTCTTCTGCATTAGAAGCTTTGCCATCTATTATTTCTAATGCCAAATCATTGTTGCCATCCGGGCAGAGTTTTTTCACACATGCTTTAGCATGCCTGGCTACAAGGTATTCGTCCGTACCAAAAAATAATATTACGCTTTTTGCCATTACCTTCTTTCTTTTTTAGAAGCCTATAATAAGATTAATTACGTAAACATTAAAGAAGATACCGAAAGCTAAAATGAATAAAAATTTATGGGCCCCATGGAGAATGGATTACATTAAAAGCAAGAAGGATGAATGCTTCTTGTGTAAAGCCATAGCTTCAACCAATGACAAAGAGTCCCTTATTCTATATAGAGGCGCAACTTCCTCTATCATTATGAATAAATACCCCTATAGCAGTGGCCATCTGATGGTTATTCCAAATCGTCATACAGATGATCTTACTTCGCTCAGTGATGAAGAGTTATATGAAATTAATCAGCTCACCAATAAATGTATTTACGCGCTTAAAAAAATTTTTAATCCTGCAGGATTTAATATTGGATATAATATCGGTAAAGCGGCTGGGGCCGGTCTTGCTGCTCATCTTCACCGCCATATTTTACCTCGAAGAGATGGGGACGCTAATTTTATTACTACTTTGGGAGGAATTAGAGTTATCCCGGAATTGTTAGATGACCAATACGATAAGCTATACCCTGTTCTAAACTCTTAATCTATCTAGTCGGGACTTGAGTTTTCTTCTCCCCAGGCTCTATAAAAACTCTTGTTAGCGGTACTCTGTTTATAGAAGCGCTCTACTACGCCTCCTGTACCCATAATATTAGTTTCTATTTGATTCCAAATAGTTGGGTTATTGAGATCTAGAGCTGATTCAATCCAATACGTTCTACTATTTTCCGTATCAAACTCTAGTAACAAAGCTGTTTCTATCGTTGAGTCTAGGTCTGGTAAATCCGATATATCTAACGGATCATATCCTGTATCTACTTCGAATCCATCTTTGAATCCGTCGGTGTCGGTGTCATTACTAGCCGGATTTGTTCCCCATTCAATCTCTTCCCCATCAAGCAACCCATCTGTATCGCCGTCAGGATTATTGGGGTCGGTGCCGTGTATTTTGATTTCTTCGGAATCACTGAGCTCATCCATATCTGAGTCAGGGTCATTGGGATCCGTACTATAACTCACTACTTCCTCATAGTCATTTAGCCCATCATCGTCAGAGTCACGGTCATTGGG
>MDSV01045450.1_pt1 | contig 21305 bp, 18 predicted proteins | sample 810851 | NCBI WGS metagenome assembly MDSV01 (sample SAMN05326640, study PRJNA326480) | marine metagenome | isolation source: seawater | place: Atlantic Ocean: North East | collected 2012 | reverse complement strand
TATGCAATAACCTCTGTTATTGGAAGAAGTAACATTATGGATGCTGCTCAAAGTACTTTTATAAGTAGTACTTTTTGGACAGAAAGAATAGGCCCGACCGCTTCTTTAGAAACATTAAAATGGATGGAATTTGAAAGAAGTTGGGAGCAAATCACAGAATCAGGTGAATATATTAAGGGATTGTGGGAAAAAATTAGTAGAAATAATGGAGTAAAAATTAGCCAGTTTGGTATTCCTGCTATAGCTTCATATCGTTTTGAGTCATCAAATAATTTAAAGTATAAAACGCTAATATCTCAGGAAATGTTGAAAAGAGGTTATTTAGCAACTACAGCTATATTTGTTACTATTTCTCACTCAAGGGAAATAATAGATAAATATGCTGAAAATTTAAATGATATTTTTGCTTTGATATCTCAATGCGAAAATGGTCTTAAAGATATAGACGATTTAATTGAAGGCGAAATTTGTCATGATGGCTTTAAAAGATTAAATTAATTAATTTCACTGATGATTAGTCAATCCAATTTGTATCTTACGTTTAATAAGATTTAATTGCTGTAGATAATGCTTTATGAACTTTTTTTATCTCAGATTTTTTTAATCCAGGAAAAATTGGTAATGAAATAACATCACTTGCATATGATTCGGAATTAGGAAATAAACCTTTTTTGAAACCAAGTTTTTTATAATAAGGCTGCAGGTGAACGGGGTTGTAGTGTATTTGAACTCCTATGTTATTTTCTCTCATAATTTTGAAAATATGTCTTTGAAATTTCTTATCATTTTTTTGTAAGCGGATTACTACTAAATGATGTGAAGATTTAATATTGTTTGGGATTTCTAAAAAACTTATCGGAAGAGAAGAGAATAATTCTTTATAATTAAGGTAAATTTTAGTTCTTTCTTTAATAAAAAAATTTAATCTTTTTAACTGGCTTAAACCAAGAGCAGCTAAGATATCGGGCATTCTATAATTAAATCCCAGGTTTTGTTGTTCATAAGACCAATCATCTGGATCTTTATTTATGAATTCACTTTTGTTTTTTGTGATTCCATGACTTCTCAATAATTTCATTTTGTGTGCCAATTTAAAATTGTTTGTTGTAGCTATTCCTCCTTCCGCGCTAGTAATTATTTTCACAGGATGCAAGCTAAAGATTGTAATGTCGCTAAATTTGCATGATCCTACTAAATTATTTTCGTATACGCCTCCTATTGCATGACTGGCATCCTCAATTACATAAAATCCAAATTCTTTTGATAGTTTGAATATTTCTCGCATGTCGCAACTTGTGCCTGACAAATGCACAGGAATAATTATTTTAGGTAGTAAATTTTTCTTTTTAGCATTAATTAATTTTTTTCTTAACTCTGCAATACAAATCAAACCAGTTGCAGGATTAATATCTACGAAATCAACTTTAGCATTGCAATAAAGGGCGCAATTTGCAGAAGCTACGAAGGTGATGGGGGAGGTCCATAAAATATCACCTTTTTTTAGGCCTAGGGATAGGCAAGCGACATGAAGAGCGCTAGTCGCACTATTAAAGGTAATTGCATGATTGCTAGATACCTTTTTAGAAACTTCTTTTTCAAAAACCTCTATTCGAGGACCTTGAGTAAGGTAATCACTCTTTAAAGTATTAACTACTGAAAAAATATCATCTAGATTTATATTTTGTCGTCCATATGGTATGAATTTATTACTCATTGATTAATTTTAATTATTTTCAATATTTCTACTTAAATATATAAGATTTAACCATTTTAGATGAGTTTTCTATTTATAAAAGCAATATTTTAGTAATTAAAAATCACTAAAAATATAAACAATTATTTAAAAAATTGAGGATTAGATAAGGTATATTTTTTAATAATATAATTAAGTCGAGTTTATTTAATTTTAAAATAAAGTGAAAGAAATAAAATCAGTTCAAATTAATGGTAAAAAAATTGGAAAAGATCAAGATCCCTACATTGTTGCAGAAATGTCTGGCAACCATAATGGAAGTATAGAAAATGCTTTAGAAATAATTAGGAGTGCCAAAGAGTGTGGAGCAGATGCAGTAAAGATACAAACTTATACTGCAGATACTCTCACTATTAATCACGATAGTCCAGAGTTCTTAATTAAAGGAGGAATTTGGGATGGAAGAAATCTTTATGATCTATACAATGAAGCGCATACCCCATGGGAGTGGCATGAAAGAATGTTTGCATTCGCAAAAGAAATTGGCATAACAATATTCTCTTCACCTTTTGATGAAACAGCTGTTGATTTTCTTGAAAAGCTTAATGCCCCTGCCTATAAAATTGCTTCTCCCGAATTAATTGATTTAAATCTTATTAGAAGAGTCTCTATCACTGGCAAGCCTATTATTCTATCTACTGGAATGGCTAATGAAGTCGAGATTGGAAATGCTATAAATACTGTGAGAGAAAACGGAAATAATCAAATCATAATATTACACTGTACTGCTGCTTATCCAGCACCTGTTAATGAATCAAATTTGATTACTATATCTGAAATATCCAATCAATTTAATGTTCTCTCTGGATTATCAGATCATACTATAGGTACTAAGATCTCAACATATGCTTCGATACTTGGAGCATGTTTTATTGAGAAACATTTTACTTTAGATAGAGATCAAGGCGGAGTAGATAGTGAGTTCTCAATTGATCCAATTGAGTTAAAAAAACTAGTTAAGGATTTAAGAGAAACGAAAAAAATTATGGGTAAAGTTGCATTTACCCCTACTAAATCAGAAGCCAATGTATATAAGACTAGAAGATCGCTATACGTAGTTAAAGATATTCCTAAAGGTTGTAAACTTACAAAAGAAAATATTAAATCGATAAGACCTGGTAATGGATTGAATCCTATGTTTTACAATGAAATACTTAATTGTATTTCTTCCAGAGATCTTAAGTTTGGAGAACCGCTTAGTAATGATATGTTTATTAAAAAAATAATTAATTAAAATTTATGCTTTTTCAAAACTTATTTGAGAGATTTTATATCCTGATAAAAGGAGTTTAGTATGGAGATTTTTTGATTCTGGAGAAATATTAATAAAAAAATTTTTTGATCTTACACTTTTTATATGAGGTAGAGGTTTGTACTCTTTTTCTAGGAAAGATAAAATTTCAGGAATATTTTCTTCAAATTTTTCAAGAATATCTAATCCTATACTATTATCTTGATGGATATAAAGTGATCCTAATCTCTCAGATTCTTTCTCAATAAAAAACCATTTGTGATAAGGATGATTTTTGACGAAATTAGAATGCTCTTTAAAAGAAGGCAGTTTTTTATGGCTAATTGAATGTGTTCTGGATTTCAAAAGATGATAAAGAAACTCCAATTCATTTTTTTCAACAAGGTTATTTATTTCAATGAATTTCATATATTAAAATTATTTAGTTTGTGAATTTACAAGGTTGAGAATACTGTATAGAAAATAATCTTCAAGATTATTATGATCATTAAGTCTTTTAGACAATAATCCCTTTGTTTTATCAATATCAAGGAATTTAGGCAATTTACAATAATCAAAGTTTTGAAAAAGTTTAAAAATATTTTTGCTGTACATGAATTTTGTTGTTGGAGCATGAAACCCAATCTTTCTTGAGTAAACATGATTTTTGGGCATATATCTCAATAAAAATTTTTTTAAATGATATTTTCCTATTTCAACCTGATTTCTATTTGATCTAGGATGAATTAATTTTTGTATTGGGATTGAAAATGATAGTTTTACAAAATCTTCTGTTAAATATGGTGATCTATGATGAAGATTAAAAAAACCTGCCATTTTGTTGAAAAGGTGCATATGTTGAGAAGTCACAGTTGTATAGGCTAAAAGTCTTTGAGCATCGTAGATATTGTCATAAATAACTGCAATTTGCTTATATAAAACTCTTCTTTCCGATGTTATTTGAGCTAGAAGGTCTAATCCCATTTTGTTTAGAATCGATTTATATGCGTTTAGGTTGTAAGCTACGTCAATTTTTTCTAATGCTTTTTCAACTGAAACTTTTGATAAAGATGTGAAATAATCCCAATTATATTTTTCCATTCCATAAAATAATTCATCTGGACCGCTTCCTGTAATAAGTTGATTAGCAAAGTGATTGCCATTATTCAATAAGCTATATGCAAGAGTTGGGGCATAAGTATTTTGATATAGTTCATTTTCCCAGCAAAATTTTAGTCCTAATAAATATTTCGAAGAATCTACAGAAAATAAATTGGTATCAGCTGGATAATTCTGAATTATATTAAGAAGCTTGTTAAGATCATTTATGTCATGATCAATGTAGGAAGTGTGTAAAAGCTTATATTTAGATTTATGCTTATTAGCTGCCGCAACTAGGAGAGAGCTATCTACACCTCCCGAACATAAAATTAAACTTGGGTTTTTAAATCCCTCCCAATTAATGATTTCTTTCTCAAGGTAATTAAAAATTAGTTCCTCAATCTCATCTGAATTATTGAATCTTGCATTAATAAAAAATTCTGGGAAAGGAATTCCTTTGTATAAGCCTGGAAGCTTTATATTTTCTTTATGAACCCAGTGATATATTGCAAATTCTAATAAATCGATATCTCTCATAGAAATTCTTCAATGAATATTCCAAGATTAACAAGCAGCCAACCTAATTTTGGCTCAATTGATTCTTTATTAATAATTTCTAAATTACAAATATTTTTTAAAATTTCAGTACCTCTTTCAATAGCTAATTTTACATTTTTATGATTTTTGTTTGCTATAAACCAATTATCAAAAGGTACATAAAATCCAATTTTATTTTTAGATGGTCTATAAAAATTAACATTTTTCTCTAAATACATTTTAAGATATTTTTTTTGAAAAAAACCATTTAAATCTGGGTCATTAATATTAAGAATTAAGTTTAATAACTGGATATCTAGAAATGGGGCTCTTATCTCAACAGAATTAGACATACTCATTCTATCATTTCTCTTTAAAAGAGAAATTAAGTGAGTTTTAAACTCTAAGTCTCTCGAATTTATTTTGTTTTCAATAGCTTTATTTCGATAATAATATTCATCACTAAATAAAGATTTTAAATCTAATCCATTTGTATAAAAGTATTTTTTGAAATCTAAAAATGGTCTAAAAGCAAAACTTTCATTTGATTCATTTTTATAATGGGAATAACCGAAAAATAATTCATCAGCCCCTTCACCTGTAATAAGAACTTTTCCTTTTTTTCTTGATTCTCTACAAAGAACAAAATAAGATAGACAATGTGGATGTTCTAGCGGAGATGAATGATATTTAATAGCTTGTCTTAAAAGATTAAGTAAATCGTCAGCCTCAAATTGTATAATTCTATGATCGATATTTAATTCTGAAGATATCAATTTAGCATTAATGCTTTCGTCTAATTCATGATCAAAACCTATAGTTAAAGCTCCTAAAAGCTTTTTCTTTAGTTCTTCTTCTTCCGCGCACAACTTAGCAATCAATACCGAATCAACTCCTCCTGAGAGGGCTAGTTGAAGATCTACATCACATTGAAAACGAGATTTTAGAGAATGTATTAATTGATTAAAAATCTCATTTTTTGAAGGGTTCTTATTTACTGAAGAAGAGTTATCAAGAAAAGATGGATTTATACGATTTTTAAGAGGTATTGAATAATAATTATCCCAGTCAAAATCTTTTTCCAATATCCATTTATTTATATCTAAGGAAAAAGATGCACCTGGGGGTAATTCTTGGATCCCATTAAAAATACTATTACCAAAAAATATGCTTTTGAAATGAAAATAACTTAATAGTGATTTCTTATTAAGGGAAACTTTTTTATTCAATAATTCTAATATTGCGCCCTCTTCACTTGCAAAAATTGCATATTCATCATCAAAGTAATAATAAAGAGGTTTTTTACCAAGAAGATCTCTTCCGCCGGAAAGATGCATATTGGATTTATTTAAAAGTATATAAGAGTAAAATCCCGAGGAATTTTTTATTTTTTCAATTTTGGAATTTTGGAGTAACTCGAAAAATAGATTAGTATCGCTTTTGTAAACCTTTTTAAAAAAAAATTTGGAAATTTCTGAATAATTATATAGTTCTCCGTTATAGGCAAAAATATAGTCTTCATTAGTTAGAGGTTGATTGGAGTGACTTGTTAAATCAACTATGGATAATCGCCAGTGCCTTATAGATACTGATTTATAGATTATTTCATCAGTAAAGTCAGGACCTCTATGATGAAGGATTTCATCGGGAATACTTAATCCTTCTTTGCAATCTTTTTTGATACAACAAATGAAGCCGCACATTATATTGTTTTTTTCATTAAAAGAAATTCATGATCTAATATTTTTTCAGTTTTAAATCCTATTTTTTCGTTGAGTTTTATATTCGCAATATTCTTGATTTTAGTTTTTGCATGAATTTCAGACAATGAATCAAATTCCTCTGATATGAATGTAATCAGTGATTTAGAGGCTCTCAATGCGATCCCTCTTTTTTCAAAGTTTTTATCGCCAATATATTTTCCTATTTCCCATCCTAAAAGTGTTTTCACAAGACTAACACCTCCTACATAAAGATTATCTTTTTTATATTTAAGTATAAAGTCTATTCGATGGGAATTTTTATAATTGGAAAGGAAATTAAGGTGATTTTCTAACGATATTTTTTCTTGATTAGAAAGGCTTTTTAAAACATGTTCAGCATTCCTTATCTTAAGTACATCCTCTGGGAAACAATTTGTAATCCAATCAAAAGATATTAGAAGTTCATCTTTTGAATTAAAAGATAATGGTTTTTTATTCAAAAATATAAGCTTTTCTTTCTTGAGTAAGAAATTTTCCATTTGGAATTTGAATTAAAAGGATAAAAAAATATTTATTACTTAGATATAAATTTTAAAATAGCATGTTTTGCAATTAAAAAATATTATGCCCAAATAAATAATTAATTAATTTAATCTAAGACTGATGATATTATTAACAATGTTAATTGAAAAATAAATTTGGTTAACAGATTAAAAGATTTTTTACTTTTAGTATTAAATTTTGAAATTTTTTCTAATTTATTTTTAACATAAAAAATGGAATTAATTAATTTTCCAATTCAATTAAATGATTTAAAAAGGGAATATCAACTTATTAAGCAAGAAATTGATCATGCAATAAATGATTGTATTAAAAAAACATCATTTATTGGAGGTCAGACTGTTACAGAGTTTGAAAAAGAATTCGCAAATTTAATTGGAAAAAAACATTGTATAAGCTGTGGAAATGGCACTGATGCTTTGTATATTGCTTTGAAAAATTATGATTTAAATCCTAATGATGAGGTTATAGTTCCCGCACTTACGTGGATTTCATCTAGTGAAACAGTCACACAAGCTGGTGGTAAGCCAGTTTTTGCAGATATTGAAACAGGTAATTGGGTCCTGACGGTGGATAATATCAAAAAGGTTGTAAACAAAAAAACAAAAGGAATTGTTTTAGTCCATCTATATGGAAAGCTAGCTAATTTAAGCGAAATTTTGAAATTTGCTAAGGAAAATAATTTATTCGTTATAGAGGATTGTGCTCAATCACATTTGGCTAAATCTGATAAAAATATTAATATTGGTTCGGATATTTCAACTTATTCTTTTTTCCCAGGAAAGAATCTTGGGGCTTATGGTGATGGTGGAGCAATAGCTACTGATAATGATAAATTTGCGGAATTTTGTAGATTATATGCTAGACATGGAGCCTTTAAAAAAGGAGAACATTTAATAGAGGGTATTAATAGCAGGTTGGACACTATTCAAGCTTCTATTTTAAGGGTCAAATTAAAGTATTTAGTTGAAAATACAAAAAAAAGAATATCTATAGCAGATTCTTATTATGAACAATTAGTGAAAGTAAATGAGATTAATATTCCAAATAAAACTGAAGGATTTTCGCATGTATTTCATTTATATGTAATAAATACTGAAAGGAGAGATGAGTTAAAAGAATTTCTTCTTAAAAAGAAAATTTTTACAAATATTAATTACCCTAAAGCTTTGCCTGACCAGATTTGTTATGAGAAAAAATTTAATAATGTTTGTGATACTTACAAAGTATCTAGGTATTTAGCCAAAACATGTTTATCTCTCCCCATGCATCCTTTTTTAAAAGCTGAGGAAGTTGAATATATCTCTGAAAATATAAAAAATTTTTTTAAATGAAAATTAGTTATGCTCCATATTCAAAAAATTTACATGGACCAGCTGATCGAAGGAGATTTTTATATTATGCTAAGAAATTTAATTTAGAATTTGAGTTTTATTCAAATACCTCTAAAGATTGTATTGTTATTGCTAATCCATTTTCAAACAATCTGCAAAGAATATTAATCCAAGCTAGAAATAATGAAGTCAAACTAATATTTGAATTAATAGATTCTTTATTTCTAGAACCATTTTTTAGTAAATACCATATTATTAAATCTATTAAAGAAAAAAGATTAAATAAATATCTTATTGATCAAATCATTAAATATTCATCTAAAATAATAGTATCAAATGCATCTCAGAAAGAATTTCTTTTAAGTAAAGTTGATAAAAATATTGAAATTATTCCAGACTATTCTTATGAATATAAAAAGAGTAAAAATACAAGGAACTTTGCAAATCATAGACTAAGAATTGGATGGGAAGGTATGGGCCTCAATTCAGGAGCTCTAAATCAAATAGAAAAGTTTGGCATTGATAAAGAACATGATTTAATTTTAATTACAGATTTGGCAGGAAAATCTAACTTATCAAAACAGATTTCTATTCATCAATTCTTTAATTGGGAAGAAAAAAAACATATTAAACAAATTAACGAAGTTGATATTATGTTATTACCATCTTTAAATAAAAGTTGGATTCATCTTTCTAAACCTGCAACAAGAATAAGACATTATTTTAATATGGGTAAACCCGTTATAGCTTTTCCAAATTGTTCAAATTTCAATGAAATGTCAAAAGCAAATTTGGCTGAATTTTGCGCTCCAATTTACTTATGGTCAAATTTAATAAACTCATTAAGAGATAGAATGATTAGAAAAGAATATTTAAAAAGAATAGATATCTATAAGAAAAAATATTTAAATGAAGATTTGATTGATATTAGTTGGAAAAATATCGTTAATTAGTTGATTACGATATTGCCAACATAAATTTTTAGGAAACCTTTAATGTGCTAATTTTATATCTAAAGTTGTGAAAAAATAATGAATATTTCTCTTATTGGTTGTGGGAAAATTTCATCAAGGCATATAAGTGCAATTAATAATTTATCTACTTTAAATTTAATATCAGCTTGTGATATTAATGAAAATGCAAGAACATTTTTTACTGAAAAATATAAAGTTCCTACTTTTAAAAATATAGCTGAAATGGTAGCTTTTAAAAAAGCAGATATAGTAGTTATTCTTACTTCAAGTGGAACTCATTTCAAAATATATAAAGAGGCTAGTCTTTACTTTGACAATATAATTATAGAGAAACCGCTAGCCCTTAAATTAAAAGATGCTTATGAAATAATTAAGGATGAGAAAAAAGGAAAGAAAATATTTATAGTTAAGCAGAATAGATTTAATAAACCTGTAATACTCTGTAAACAGATGATAAATGAAGGTCTGTTAGGAGATTTGTTTCTAGGTTCAGTTAGGGTAAGGTGGTGTAGAAAACAAGATTATTATAATTCCTCAAAGTGGAGAGGTACTTGGAATAATGATGGAGGCGTTTTATCAAATCAGGCTATACATCATATTGATTTACTATTATATTTAATGGGTAAGTTTGATTCTGTTAATGCGATTACAAGAACATTCGGATCCAATATCGAAGTTGAAGATACGGCTGTAGCTCAGATTGAATTTAAAAATAATTCCTTAGGTTTAATTGAAGCGACTACTGCGACTAGACCGATAGATTTGGAAGGGTCGATTTCTTTATTAGGATCAAAAGGAGCTATAGATATTGGTGGTTTTGCGGTCAATTCATTAAAGAGATTAGAAATTAGTGATGAAAGGTTAAAAAGGTATTATTCAGAAAGAGTTAAAGAGTTTTCAGAAAATCCTTTGGATATTGATAGTTTTGCACACAAAGAATTTTATAAACGTGTTATGGATTCATTAATTGAGGACAAAATAGATAAGGCAATAATGGCATCTTCTGGCATAGATTGCCTTGAGCTTTTACATTCTATTTATGTTTCCGCTAATGAGAATAGGAAAGTAAAAGCATCTGAAAATATTTCTTACGTTCGATTAGGTTGAAAATAGAATTTAGAAATGAAATTAAGGGATTTTATTGATCAAGTTTATTTAAGATCAAATTTCAAAGATAATTCTTATGATGAATTACCATTAAAAATTTGGCCTGATCAAGAATGTGAAAAAAATATTTTAAGTTGGAATGATAATCCAAATTCTTTTTTTATGCATGCTAAAAATATATTTTTTCAAGGACCAAATATCATTATTGGCGATCAATTCAGCTTTAATAAATTTTTTACTTTTTTTAATTTTAGAGGACTAAATTCATTAATGTATTCCTTAAATCCCAAAGCAGTTTTAATTCTAAAAGAAAAAAGAAATTATGATTTACATAAGGAAATTGCTTCAATTAAAGTTTTATATTTCAATTTTATATTTAAATTGATGAATGCTAATAATAATTTGCCTAAATCAGTTTGTTTTTTTATTTCAGTAATTCAAATTTGTGTAATGATTATATTGCTAATAATTTTTAGACCAAGCTCAATTATTGTTACGGAAATACATAAATATTGGAAAGTAATTATTGCTGCAAAACTATTAAATATTAAAAGTTTTTTATATGTAAATAATTTAGTATTACCTGATCAAAAAGAATTTTCTTATTCAATTATTAAACGATTTATACATTCATTACCTTCAGAAATTATTCATTCTTCTGAATTAACCTTTAAACAATTTAGTTCTTTAAAAATTAATAAAATTTGTAAGAATTATTTAATTAATAAAAATGGAAAGAAAATAAAAAGGAATCTAACATTTAGAGAAGATTTAACTACCATTATAGGTGGTTTTCAGATTTTTAATAAAAACTCACTCATGGAAAGTGAAAAGATTTTAGTTTATTTAATAAAAAAGTTTATTATTAAGAATCCCAATTATAAGTTAAATTTTATTCCTATAACAGAATTTGACTATTTATTATATTCCTTTTTGAAAAAAAATAAATATAATGTAATTCAAGATTACAATAATATTTTTAATTCTAAAAAAATGTTTAGCTTTTCAATTTATATTAGCTTGGAAATCTTTGACAATTTTGGATTTTCATCCTCTATCATTACAATAAATAACAAACATAAAGAGTATATAGAGAATTTGATAAAAGATTATAAGTTTGATTTAATTAATATTAATATTTAATTTAATTAAATTAAGGTATTAATAATATTCAATAATTTGATTTTATAATTAGTTTTAAGTACTTAAGTAGGCTATTATCATTTTAAATTTTTATAATTAACTCAATTATCAAACAAAAATTTTTTAAATTACTAAGATTTTATAATGGAAAGCGATCAGGATTTTAACGTTGTAAATAATTTAAATAATATTAAAAAAAAAGTAGTTAAATTTAATAGTTCTCAATTTATTATTTTTTCACCTTTCAGTGAAATTATGAATAAAATCGAAAACTATATTAAAGATTGTGCCTTTAGACAAAATAGCTTTGATCCTTATAAATTGGCATGCATTGTAGATTTGCCAGGTTGGTTATTAATAGATTTAAAAAATAAACTAATACATCAAGATCAAATTGCATCTATGCCTTGTTTCTTTAATAAAAATACAAAAACAGTATATATAGGATACCCAAAAAATTGCCAAGAACATAATAGTAATGATGAGTATGAGATGTTTGGATATTACTTAACAAATACTTTTGGCAATTTGGTTTTAATTGGTCCAGGAGAAACTTATAATTTTTTATTTAAAAAGGCTCATAATTGGTTCGAATTTAAAAGGACTTTCAAAAATGAATTTAATTTAGATCAATTTCAAAATATCATAAAATCCACTTTTGATAACTTTTCACAAATTTTGGGTGGGAAAGAAATAATAATTCCATTATCTGGAGGGTTCGATTCAAGATTGATTTTAGATGAGTTACTTAAAAGAAAAATAGAATTAAAAGTTTATACAATCGGCTCAAATAAAAATGAGGATTTTCTTATGGCGAGAAATTTAATGAACAAATTAAATATGCCCATACATGAGATCGCAGCAAATAGAAATAACATTAGTGATTATTTAAAAACAAATGATTTCAGGAGATTTTGGGATTATGCAGGGGGTAATTTTGTTGTGCCAATTTTTGCTGAATGCTTATATTCTACAGAGTTAAAATATTTTAAACCTAATTCTATATTTGCTCCTGGCCACTCTCTTGATTTTTTAGCCGGTAGTCATCTCCCTAAAGTTGAAGTATGTACTAAAAGCAATTCTTATAAAATGGTTTCCGATTATCATTGTTTGCCTAAGAACTCACAAGAAAAATCTATTAATATTATTTCAAAATATATAGAAAACAATAAAAATAATTTATCACAAGTTGAACTTTTTGATTATAAGTTTCGACAATCTCGTTATATCGTAAATCATATACGAAATTATGAGTTTATTGGTTATAAACCTGTGCTGCCTTTATTTAGTTTTCAGTTAATAAACTTTTTCAAAGAAATTAGACTGGTTGATCTTATTAATCGTCATGCATTACTACATAAACATAAATTTTCAAACAATACTTTGAGAGAAATTTCATTTGTAACGGCTTATGAAAAAAAATCAAGTTTTAAAAATTTTTTAAAAAGGTTTTATATCCTCAAAGCTTTTGTAGCTTTAATTAGATATTTTAGATATTCTGACAAAGATACTTTATATTTGTCTTTAGGATTTAAAACAATATTTTTCGAAATTTTCTTTAAAGGTATAAATCATCCCTTATCATTGCTTAGGCTAATTAAGAAAAAGATTATTTTAAAGTGAAAGTCATTTTATTATCAGGCTGGACAACACTAGAGCCTAAAGCATCCTATCAAATAGAAGAAATATCAAATTTGGATTATCATGTAACTTTGATAACGCCTGATACATATGGAAGATCACTAGATGTTTTAGAAAGAAACTCAAAATCATATTCTTTTATAAAATGTCCAAAAAGATCACCTCTTTTTGAACAATTTATAATCCTAAAATATCTTTTATTGAATAAAAATAATATTAAATATTTAATATGCACAGCCTTCTCATATACTTCATTAATAACTCTTATTATTTGTAAAATATTAAAGATTAATTCTTTACTTATAGAATGGGGCTCTTTAACTGATTTACCAAAAGTAAACCCCATATTACGATTTCTCGCAATAAATTCCTATCGGGTATCAAAAAAGATTGCATATAAAGAGCCTCATTTAAAAAGAAGAATTAAATATTTATTCAAAAAGAAAGAAAAAACTTTGTTTCATTTACCTAATTGTATAAAAATAAAAAATAATGAAATCAATAGAATCGATAAACTTAAATTTAAATTAGATAATTATAAAATAGATTTCTTATGGGCAAATAGACCTATTTGGAGGAGATATCCGGAATACTTTTTGCAAGCAGCTATCGATAAAAGGTTTGAAAATGATGTTTTTAGATTTTATGGTTTAAATAATAGAGCTGGAGATATAAGAGGAGATGAATTTATAAGATTAGTTAATCAGGTTAAATCAAAAGATTCAAGAATTATTAATGACTATTCTTTTGAAATCAATAAGATCTTTGAAACAACAAAATTTTTTATTTTTGCAGCAAAAGATGTTTATGGAAATAATTCTCTACTTGAAGCAATGTCTCAAGGAATAATTCCAATAGTTTCTGATACCCCTTGGACTAGAGAATTTGTAGAACTTAAATCAGCACTAGTTTTTAGGAATAGTTATTCTTCTTTTTTGGAGGTTTTAATGCAAGCTAAACAAATGTCTTCTAAAGAATATATAAATAGATCTGCAAAGTTAATTAGTTGGGTCAAAAATAATTTCTCGTCTGAAAAATGGAAAAATAATTTTATTAATTTAATTAAGGATTAATTTACTTTCTATTTAATATGATTACCAAAAATTGATTTTTGTCACTCAAATAACTTATTTTTAATCTGAACACTTAATTTTATGCAAGCTATAATTTTAGCCGGAGGATTGGGGACAAGACTCAGCGAAGAAACGCAACTTAAGCCTAAACCAATGGTTGAGATAGGTGGAAAGCCAATTCTTTGGCACATATTAAAAATTTATAGTCACTGGGGCATAAATGATTTCATAATTTGTTGTGGATATAAAGGTTATGTGATTAAAGAATATTTTGCTAATTATTTTTTGCATAACAGCGATATTACATTTCATATGGATCAAGAAAATAGGCTTGAAATTCATGAACAAAAAAGTGAACCATGGAAAATAACACTTGTCGATACAGGAGATAAAACACAAACTGCAGGTAGATTAAAAAGAGTTGCTGATTTTATTAAAAGTGAGAACTTTTGTTTTACTTACGGAGATGGCTTAAGTGATATTAATATTGAAAAACTTATTGAAAAGCATAAATCTTCTCAAGCAAAAGTTACATTAACAGCAGTACAACCTCCAGGACGATATGGCGCTTTAATTTTAAAAAATGGCAAAGTAACTTCTTTTCAAGAAAAACCAGATGGAGATAATGCATGGATAAATGGAGGATTTTTTGTAGTTAGTAAAGATGTAATTAAGTATATTAAGAATGATTCATCAAGTTGGGAGACTGATATTTTACCTTTCTTAGCAAAAAAGGGTCTTGTAGATTCTTTCAAGCATTCTGGATTTTGGAAACCTATGGATACCCTAAGAGATAAGAATAGTTTGGAAGAGATGTGGAATTCTAATAATACCCCATGGCAACTTTGGTAATGAAAAAAAATACTTTTTGGGAGAATAAAAATGTTTTAATTACTGGGCATACAGGATTCAAAGGTAGTTGGCTCATGGCTTTGTTACATAGACTTGGAGCAAATATCTATGGTTTTTCATTAAAGCCAGATTCTTCTAATATGCTTTTTAAAGAGATTTGTTTTGAGAATAATTTTAAAGTTAAATCAAAATTTGAAGATATAAATAATTTTGGCGAGTTAAAAAATTTTTTTAATTTTTCAAAGCCTGATATAGTTTTCCATCTTGCAGCACAATCTTTGGTTAGAAAATCATATCGTGAACCAATAAATACTTGGAATACAAATGTCATTGGGAGTTTAAATGTTTTGGAAGCTGCAAAATTAATTGATAAAAAGGTTTCTATTGTTGTCGTAACTACAGATAAAGTTTACGAAAATAATGAGACCGGTACTTTATATTCGGAAGAAGATAAACTAGGGGGCCATGATCCATATAGTGCTAGTAAAGCTGCTGTAGAATTAGCAATTAAAAGTTGGCGTTTAAGTTTTTGTGGTAATAATCCACATCAAACCCCTTTTTTGTCTGTAGTAACAGCTAGAGCTGGCAACGTGATTGGGGGTGGAGATTGGTCTGAAGATAGGCTTGTGCCTGATTCAATTAAGTCCCTAATTAAAAAAACTCCAATAATGATAAGGAATCCAGATTCTACAAGGCCTTGGCAGCATGTATTAGATCCACTTAGTGGATATCTTTTACTAGCGGAAAATTTATATAAAAGACACAATATACTTTCTCCCTGTGATGAAAATATATTTGCGAGTGCTTTTAACTTTGGACCACAATTGAATTCAAATAAAGATGTAAAAAGTTTTGTTGAAGAATTACTTAATTTTTGGGAAGGGGAATGGATAGATATCTCTAATAAAAGTAAATTTCATGAGGCTAAATTACTTAATCTTTCGAGTAAAAAAGCAAATAAGATTTTAAATTGGACTTCAAACTGGGACTTTAAAGAAACCTTATTTAGAACTGTTAATTGGTATAAAAAAAATTACGATGGTGTTAAAGCACTTGATTGTTGCAATGATGATTTTGAAAATTTCTTTGATATTTGATTACAACTTATCATGAAAGGTATAAATATTAATGATGCATATGAATTATTTTCTGTTCCGCATAAGGATGAAAGAGGGTTTTTCTTGAATATTTTCAGGTCTAATACTAGTGATTTTCAGAAGTTATTGAATGGATCAGAAATAGTTCAAATTAATTTAAGTTTTAATGAAAAAATTGGTACTATTAGGGGATTACATTATCAAAAGGAACCATACGCTGAAGCTAAAATTGTTAGATGCCTAAAAGGAAAAGTATGGGATGTAGTAGTCGATCTTAGATATCATTCTAGTACATACCTTAGATGGAGTGCTGTTGAACTATCTCCAGAGAAATCAAATTCATTATTTATTCCAAGGGGCTGCGCACATGGTTTTCAAGTTCTCAAACCTAAAAGTGAATTGTTATATCTTCATTCAGGAAAGTGGATGCCTGAATTTGAAACAGGATTAAGATGGGATGATAAGATTTTGTCTATAGATTGGCCTTTACCATTTACTAACATAAGCCAAAAAGATAAAGATTTGCCTTACTTGGAAAAATGAATTTTGTTTGTCGCCATTGCAAGAGTAAGCTTGTGGATGAAGTTATTGATTTAGGTGATCAACCTCCAAGTAACTCGTATATAAAACCTGAAGATATAGAAAAACCAGAAATTCAATATCCTCTAAAGGTATTTATTTGTAATTCTTGCTGGCTTATGCAAGTTCCCGAATATGCAAAACCTGAACAATTATTTACTCCTGATTATGCATATCTATCAAGTACTTCAAAATCATGGTGCAAACATGCAAAAGCTTTTGCCAAAGAAGCAATAAATAAATTGGAACTAAATAGTAAAGATTTGGTTCTTGAATTAGCCAGCAATGATGGATATTTACTCAAGTACTTTAAAGATGAAAAAATACCATGTGTTGGAATTGAACCAACAAAATTAGCTGCAGATATTTCTAAGAAAAAAGGAATTAAGACATTTACAGATTTTTTTAGCTTAGAATATGCTAAAAAATTCAAACAAAAAGATTCTTCATTTAATGAAGGAGTGAACTTAATAGTGGCTAACAATGTTACTGCACATGTACCTGACATAAATGATTTTATGGCGGGTATTAAACATTTATTGAAATCAAAAGGATATGCTTCAATAGAATTTCCACATTTACTTTCTTTAATTAAATATAACCAGTTTGATACGATTTATCATGAACATTACAGTTATTTCAGCCTATATTCCTTCTCCAAAATTGTTGAAAATGTAGGTTTAGTTGTTAATGATTTAGACTTCTTAGATACCCATGGTGGAAGTCTTAGGTTGTGGATTACCCATTCGAGTAATTCAAAAAAAAATAATAAAGTAAAAGATTTATTATCTTTAGAAAAAAGGTGCGGTTTGAATTCATTTAAACCTTATGATGATCTCTACAAAAAAGCTAATAGAGTAAAAAATGAATTGATAAATTTCTTAAATTTAGAAAAGAAAAATAACTCTAAAATAGTTGGTTATGGAGCAGCTGCAAAAGGTAATACTCTATTAAATTTTGCAGGAATAAATAAAGATTTATTACCTTATATTGTAGATAAGTCAAAAAGTAAACAAGGGAAATATATGCCTGGAAGCAAAATTCCAATTTATGCACCTGAAGAACTTTACAAATTAAAACCTGATAAAGTTCTAGTTTTGCCATGGAATATTATCAATGAGATTAAAAATCAATTGTATGACTTTAAATTGGTGACAGCAGTACCAAATCTTAAAATTTGGAGTTAAATTTGGAAAAAATTCACGTAATAGGTTCTAATGGCATTATTGGAAAAGCTTTAAGAAAAAGTGAAGCTGATGCAGAATTAATATTTTGGAGCCATTCAAAAAAAAATAATATTAATTATTTTGATATTTTTGATAATAATACCTGGTCCCAACTTTTTAAATTAAAGCCTAAAAATCTTATACTCCTTAGTTGGCCTGGTCTACCTAATTATAATGAAAAATTCCACCTCTTAAAAAATCTACCTGCATGTATTTATTTTATTGATAAATTAATAGAAAATGGATTAGAGAAAATATTAGTCACTGGAACATGTTATGAATATGGATTGAGGAACGGTTGTATTAAAGAAGGAGTTGAGACTAGACCTCTCAATTATTATGCATTAGCAAAAGATACACTTAGAAAATTTTTAGAATTAAAGTGTAAAGGAAAATATATAAATTATTATTGGTTACGTATTTTTTATCCTCATGGAAAAGGTGAGAGAGAAAGCTCTTTAATAAGTTCATTAGAAAAAGCAATAAAAGATGAGAAAAAAGAGTTTTTAATAAGTTCTGGCCAACTCCAACGAGACTTTATACCAATTTCTAAAGTATCAGAGTATATAATGGAATTTATGCTTAAAAATAAAAAAAGTGGTATATACAATTGCGGTTCAGGCAAACCCACTTCAATAATTGAAATGATAGAAAATACAAAAAAAAAATATCAATCCTCCATAAAAATTGTAGAAGGAGGAATTCCTATTAGAGAAGATGAGCCCTTTTCCTTTTGGGCAGATATGAAAAAATATTATGAAAGTTAAAGTAAATTCTTTTACAAACTCAAAATTAAGATGAATTTTTATCTGAGAGTTTTTTTGACTAATAATAAAATTATTTAATTATGTGTGGTTTAGCAGGGATAATTAATAGTTCAGAAATCAATTTTTCTCTTAAAGAGACTGTGATTAAGATGGCTGCCGCAATTTCATATAGAGGGCCAGATGATAGAGGTGTTTTTTATTCAAATAAATTGGGTTTAGCTTTATCTCATCAACGGCTATCAATTTTAGATCTTTCAATCAATGGTCAACAACCAATGATTTCTTCAAATGAACAATATGTAATATCCTTTAATGGGGAGATATATAATCATTCAGATTTAAAAAATCTATTAAACAAGAATTATAAGGTTAATTGGAGAGGTACTTCTGATACTGAAGTCTTACTTAATTTAATTGAAAAATATGGATTAATACCGGCTTTAAATAAGTGTCAAGGAATGTTTGCTTTCGCATTGCTTGATAGGACTAATGAAAAAATTCATTTAGTTAGAGATAGATATGGTGAGAAACCTTTATATTGGGGATTCTCAGGATCAGGAATAAACAAATCATTAGTTTTTGCTTCTGATTTAAATGCAATTACTTGCTTCCCTTATTTTAATAATAAGATTAACGAAAGTTCCTTAATGACTTTTTTTGATAGAGCTTATATTCCTACACCCTATTCTATTTATTCGGATATATACAAATTACCTGCAGGAAGCTTTGTTACCATTGATCTTCCTATTGACACTAATTTCCCTTTGCCACAACCCTCTGAGTGGTGGTCTTTAAATAAAACTATTATTAACGCAAGAAAGGAACAAATTAAAGACAGTGATGTCGCGTTATCCTCTTTAGAAAATCTTATTAAAAATATTCTTTCAAATCAAAAAAATGCTGATGTGCCCTTGGGTGTTTTTCTTTCTGGTGGGGTTGATTCCACAATAATTGCTACTTTGATGCAAGAAATTTCTTCTAAATCTATTAATACTTTCACAGTTGGATTTGAGAATAAGAATTATTGTGAAACTGAGGATGCTGCTCAGATTGCAAAATATTTAGGAACTAACCATTCTTCTGTTGTACTTAATGATCAAGATATTTATAATATTATCCCTAATTTGTCAGATATTTATTCAGAACCTTTCGCAGATTCTTCTCAAATTCCTACTTTTCTGGTTTCTCGAGAAGCTACAAAGTCTGGATTAAAAGTAGCACTTAGTGGAGATGGAGGTGATGAGAATTTTGGAGGATATAATCGTTATATTTGGGGTTCTAAGGTATATAACACTTTAAAATATTCACCAAGTTTTCTAATGAAATTCACAGGAAATTTAATTGAGAAAACAAATAAAAATTCAATTGATTCGATAGGAAAATTTTTATCTATAAAACATTTGTATCAAAAATTAAATAAAATTATTGATCTAAAAAGAAATTACTCATCTAAGGAAGACTTTTATTTATCTTTAATAGGTGAGTGGGATAAGATCAAAGACTTAGTAAATAAAGATAAAGTAAATTCAGAAATTTATGATATAAAATTTAATGAGGAAAGATTTCATTGTTGTCAAAATCTAGATTTTACCTCGAGAATGATGGTTTATGACCTGCTTTCTTATTTGACTGATGATATTTTAGTAAAAATAGATAGAGCCGCAATGTATAACAGCCTAGAAACCAGAGCCCCCTTACTTGATCATAGAATTACACAATTTGCATGGAAATTACCACTCTCAATGAAAATAAGAAACGGGAGAGGTAAATGGATACTTAGACAAATTCTTTATAAGTATTTGCCAACTAATATGGTAGACAGGCCAAAAAGTGGATTTGCGGTTCCTTTAAGTGATTGGATAAAAGGTCCGTTAAAAAATTTAAGTAAAGATCTTATTTATTCTGACTCATTGTCCGATGATTATTTTTTTCAAAAGAAATATATCAAGAAGTTATTTGATGAACATTTGAATAATAACTATGATCACTCAGCTAAGATTTGGCCATATATTGTATGGAAATTATGGAGCTCTAACAGGAAAATTAACTATGGTTGTTAGATAATTTTTGTTGATTATATTCTTCTTTTAGATTCTGTGAAACGTAGATGTATGGTATTAGAATCAAAGAATAACTTATGACTAAATGACGCAGCGAAGTTCCCCAATTACTAGTTGCTAAACTAAATATTAAATTAATAAAAAGCCATGATAAAAGCATTAAATTGATATATTTTTTATGATCCTGACGAATTTTTTTTCTTAGAATAAAAATTTTATATAAGAAGAAAAATATTAACAATTTTTCAGGATATATTATTAAATCTTTAAGACCAAAACTAATTCCAAATGGAGAAAATAAATATATAATAAAAGTGGGTATTAAACTTAAAGGATTTAAAGGATTAAATGGATTATCGTAATTAGCTGCTCCTTCATTATTTTTAACTTCTTCAAGATAAGTAGATGCCATCTCGAAAGGAGAGTTAGTATAAAAGTCTAAGATGATTGTTAACTGATTTGAAGTAATTATTAAAAATAAAGTGATAATACTAATAGATAGTAATGCTATAAGCCATTTTTTTGAAGGCTTCAACATAAATATTTTATTTAATTCGTAGGAAGTT
>MDSV01197959.1_pt1 | contig 21306 bp, 22 predicted proteins | sample 810851 | NCBI WGS metagenome assembly MDSV01 (sample SAMN05326640, study PRJNA326480) | marine metagenome | isolation source: seawater | place: Atlantic Ocean: North East | collected 2012 | reverse complement strand
TTAGCTAAATCAGTAACAGTAGAGTAATTTTTTTTTATAAGTCTTTAAAAAATCCCTTTTTTAACTTATATATATCTCAGGTTGAATATGAAAAAGTGGAATTTAAATAGTTGGAAAAATTTTCCTGTAAAACACTTGCCTGTGTACCAGGACAAAAAAGAGCTGAATTTAGTTTTAAGCAAAGTAAAAAAATATCCTCCTCTAGTATTTGCTGGAGAAACAAGAACTTTAAAAAAATCTTTAGCAGACGTTGTTAAAGGCAAAGCTTTTCTTTTACAAGGAGGAGACTGTGCTGAAAGCTTCGCTGAGTTTCATCCAGATAATATTAGAGATACGCTTAAAGTAATTCTTCAAATGTCTTTAGTCCTGACTGCCTCAGCATCTGTTCCGGTGGTAAAGGTTGGAAGAATTGCAGGGCAATTTTCTAAACCAAGAAGTGCTCCCACTGAAAAAAAAGGTGGTCAGCAATTACCTAGTTATTTAGGAGATAATATTAATGGAATGGAGTTTACGGAAAAAGCACGTGTACCGGATGCTAAAAGATTATTTAGAGCATATTCACAATCTGCTTCTACATTAAATTTATTAAGAGCTTTTTCTCAAGGAGGCTTTGCTGACCTTAGACAGGTACATTTGTGGAATTTGGGTTTTATTAAAGATAAAACTAAAGGAAAATATAAAGAGATAGAGGATAAGATTAGTGATGCTTTAGCTTTTATGGAAGCGTGTGGAATAAATTCTGACAATAACAGAAGATTAAGAACAGTGAACTTTTATACTTCTCACGAAGCATTACTATTACCATTTGAAGAGGCAATGACTAGAGTAGACTCAACTACAGGAGAGTATCATGATACTTCAGCTCATTTTGTATGGATAGGAGATAGAACTAGACAACCTGATGGAGCACATGTAGAATTTTGTAGAGGGATAAAAAATCCCATTGGATTAAAATGTGGACCTACTTTAAAACCTGAAGAATTAATTAAACTATCTAACATTTTAAACCCAGAAAATGAGCCAGGCAGATTGACATTAATCTCTAGATTTGGAGCAGACAATGTTGAAAAGCATCTCCCGAAATTAATTAAAATTATAAAAAAAGAAGGTCTAAATGTAATTTGGTCTTGCGATCCTATGCACGGAAATACGATAAAGGCAGCAACTGGCTTTAAAACTAGACCATTTGATAAAGTTCTAAAAGAAGTTAAGAATTTTTTTGGAGTTCATCAAGCTGAAGGTACTTACGCTGGAGGTCTTCACATTGAAATGACTGGTCAAGATGTGACAGAGTGTACTGGAGGAGCTCAAAAAATATCTGAAAGTGATCTATCTAACAGATACAGAACTCATTGTGATCCTAGATTGAATGCCGACCAAGCTTTGGAATTAGCATTCTTAATTTCTGAAGAAATTAAGAAAAACTCAAAATATTCAAAAAGAATTATTCAAGCCGCGTCTTAATAATTATTGTAATTATTAAGACTAAACCTTAAAAGAGAGGTGGGTATTAATTATGGAAGTAAATAAAAGAGCAAAAGTCATAACTGAATGGATCAATAATTATTGCGACTCGGCTTCATATAAGCCTAAAGCTCTAGTAGTTGGTATTTCAGGTGGCGTAGACTCTTCTGTAGTAAGCACCCTATGTGCAAATACTGGACGTAAAACAATTGTGTTAACGATGCCAATAAAGCAAATTAAGTCTCAACATGACCTGAGTCTGCTGCATGCAAAATGGTTAAAACAAAAATTTAAAAATGTTGAACATCATTTGATAGAGATGGATAAAATCTTCAATTCATTTTCTCAAGTTTTAGATAAATTTGACAATGAACATGGATATGCAAATTCTAGAGCTAGATTGAGAATGGCAACTTTGTATCAAGCCGCAGCTGCAAACAATGGAATTGTAGTAGGTACTGGAAATAAAGTTGAAGACTTTGGCGTTGGTTTTTATACTAAATATGGTGATGGAGGTGTCGATATCTCTCCTATAGCTGATTGTACCAAAACTCAAGTTTGGGAACTAGGAAGGTATTTAGGAATATCTGAAGATATTATAAATTCTCCACCAACTGATGGTTTATGGGATGATGGTAGAAATGATGTTCAACAACTTGGAATGAGTTATCATGATCTTGAAAAGGCTATGGAGGATAAAAATGATCCAAACTATCAAAAATATCTAGAAATAAGAGAAAAAAATTTACACAAAATGAATCCTATACCAGTTTGCAAATTTAATGAATAATCTTCAATTAACGAATTCCTTATCGAAAAAAAAAGAAGTTTTTAAACCAATAAATTCTAAAAAAATTTCCTTATATGCCTGTGGACCTACAGTTTATGATAGCCCTCATGTTGGCAATGGTCGTAGCTTAATAGTTTTTGATGTTTTATTTAGATTATTGAGATCAATTTATGGATCAAATGTGAATTATGTTAGAAACATTACTGATGTAGATGATAAAATTATTGAGGCCTCTAAAAAAAATAAAAAAAAGATCAGTGAAATTACTCAGGAGAATATAAAAATTTTTCAAGAAAATTGTAAAAGTTTAAACTGTTTAAAGCCAACGGTTGAACCAAGAGCCACTGACCATATTAAAGAAATGATTCAAATGTCTTTATCTTTAATTTCAAAAGGATTTGCATATCAAAATAAAGGGCATGTTTATTTTTCTGTAAAATCATTTGAAAGCTACGGTAAACTATCAAATAAAAATTTAGAGGAGCTTAAAGCAGGAAGTAGAATAGAAATTTCAGAGCTTAAAAAACATCCTATGGATTTCGTATTATGGAAACCTTCAGAAGACAGTGATCCAGGTTGGGATTCACCTTGGGGGAAGGGTAGACCAGGTTGGCATTTAGAATGTTCTGTAATGAGCGAAAAATATTTAGGCAAACAATTTGATATTCATGGTGGAGGAATTGATTTAATTTTTCCTCATCATGAAAATGAAATTGCTCAGTCTTGTAGCAACAATAATAATACAAGTTTTGCTAATTATTGGATTCATAATGGTTTTGTTACTATTAACAAAGAAAAAATGTCAAAATCTTTAGGGAATGTCATTTCTATAACTGAGGCAGTGAATAAATATTCTGGACAAGTTGTTAGATTGGCTCTTTTAAGTGCACACTACAGTCAACCTCTAGATTGGAATGACGATCTCTTAAACAATCAAAGAAGTATCTTAGATAAGTGGTACAATCACTATATGGATATAAATGAAGATAAAGCTCCAATAGTAGACGAGATTTTATTGGACGATCTAAATACTCCAGGTTTTATAGCTAAAATACATGAATTATATAATGGTGCTAATAAAGGCAATGAAGAAAAAAAAATACAATTTAATCAAGCTTGCAGACTTTTAGGATTATTTAATATAAGCAAAAGTGATTGGGAAAGTTCAAAAAGGAGAAAAGTTAGTGTAACCGAAAGTTATATAATTAAAAAAATAGACGAGAGAGCAAAAGCTAAAAATAAAAGGGATTTTTCTCTTGCGGATAAAATTAGAGAAGAATTGCTTTCCAAAGGCATTGAAATTGAAGATCAAAAAGGAAAAACAATTTGGAAATTAAAATGAATAAAGAAAAAATATATATTTTTGATACCACTCTAAGAGATGGAGCTCAAACTGAAGGAGTTGACTTTTCAATTGAAGAAAAGAATAAAATTGCGAAAGTTTTATCCGAAATTGGAGTAGATTATATAGAGGGAGGTTGGCCAGGTGCTAACCCTATAGATACTAAGTTTTTTTCAAATCCACCAAAAACTAGTAAATCTATTTTTACAGCTTTCGGTATGACAAAAAAAACTGGAAGAAGTGCAGATAATGACCCTGGTTTAGCATCATTAATGAATGCAAATTCTTCAGCAGTATGTGTTGTAGGTAAAGCTTGGGATTTTCATGTTAAAGTGGCTTTAGGAATTAAAAACGAGGAAAACCTAGAAAATATAAGAGAGACAGCAAAACTTTTTGTAAAAAATAATAAAGAGTTTTTATTTGACGCCGAACATTTTTTTGATGGCTATAAAGCAAACCCTGATTATGCAATTAAATGTTTAAAACAAGCTTATGACAATGGAGCGAGGTGGTTAGTTTTATGCGATACAAATGGAGGAACTTTACCTAATGAAGTAAGAGAAATTGTTTCTAAAGTTTCAAAAATATTTCCAGGAAAAAATCTTGGAATACATGCTCATAATGATACTGAAAATGCAGTAGCAAATTCTTTGGCAGCGGTTGAATGTGGTGTGAGACAAATTCAAGGAACTATCAATGGTCTGGGAGAGAGATGCGGAAATGCAAATTTAATGTCAATTATACCAACACTATGCTTGAAGAAATCTTTTAGTGAAAAATATGAAATAAACATCAATAAAGAAAAACTTTCTTCTTTGACTGAGTGTTCGAGATTATTAGATGAAATACTTAACCGTAAACCAAATAAAAACATGGCTTACGTGGGGGCTTCAGCATTTTCTCATAAAGGTGGTTTACATGTTTCTGCAGTTAAAAAGGATCCAAGTACATATGAACATATTGATCCTAAATTAATTGGGAATCATAGGAACATAATAGTTTCAAATCAGGCTGGAAGGTCAAATATTTTATCGAGACTTGAAAAATACGGAGTTAAAATTGATTCTAAAGATCCTAAAGTCCAGAAAATATTAGATGAAGTTAAAGATAGAGAATTTAGTGGCTACTCATATGATGGTGCAGATGCTTCTTTTGAATTATTAGCGAACAGACTTTTAGGAAAAGTACCTGAATACTTAAAAGTAAAAAGCTACGACGTTAATGTATCAAAGTTTGAAAATATTAAAACTAAAGCGAATGTTGTTTTTTTAATAGATGGCAAAGAAATAGAATGTCAAGGAGAAGGAAACGGTCCAGTAAATGCTCTAGATAATGCAATAAGATCAAATTTCAAAAAAGTTACAAAATATTACAATTTTTTTTCTGATCTCAAACTTCTTGATTATAAAGTAAGAATTTTAAACACTGGAACAGAAGCAACCACAAGAGTATTAATCGAAAGCACAGATAAAACCGGTATAAGTTGGTTCACTGTAGGTGTTTCTCCCAATATAATTGAGGCGTCTTTTAAAGCATTGATTGATAGCTTGGACTATAAACTTTATAAAGAAAAGGCTCCAGCAAATTTAAATGTCAAATAAATTTGGAATTATTCTTGTCAAACCTCAACTAGGTGAAAATATTGGTGCGTGTGCTCGTTCAATGAAAAATTTTGGTTTTAAAAGATTAAATATAGTATCTCCAAAATTTACGTTTCCAAATTATAAAACGAAAGTAACATCTGTAGGTGCTATTGATATTATAAACAAAGCTAAAATATTCCAAAAAGTTGAAGATGTAATAAATGAATTTGATATGATTATATCACTAAGTGCACGTAAAAGAGATTTAAACAAAAGACATATAACTATAAATGATTTTTTAAAAATTTTACGTAAAAAAAAAGATACCAATTTTGGACTTATGTTTGGACCAGAAGCCTCAGGTCTTTCCAATAAAGATTTATCTTATTCAAATTATGTGTTGCAAATTCCTACTTCAAAAAAGTTTAAATCATTAAATTTATCCCACTCAATAACTCTAATATGTTATGAAATATTTAGATTATCAAATAAAGCGTTATTTAAAAAAAAAGGTAAAAACCTAAAAATTTCCTCCAAGGCAAAAATTTTATCAGTGATTAAACATTTGGTAAAGTTACTTGAAATTAAAAAATTCTTTGTTCCTGAAGAAAAAAAACAATCAATGTTGATTAATATTAACAATTTATTTTATAGACTGGAACCCAACGATAAAGAATTAAGGATTTTAGCTAGTATTATAAGCTCTTTAAGTAAAAAAAATTATTAAACCGTAATTGACAAATTTAAATGAAGCCTTATAAACAACAACTTATTAAACATGACAAAAAGACTAAAATCTAAACACAAAGTTGATCGAAGACTTAAAGCTAATCTCTGGGGAAGACCTAAGAGTCCTTTCAATTCAAGAGCTTATCCTCCAGGGCAACACGGTCAAAACAAAAAAGGAAAACCCACGGATTACGGAACTCAATTGCAAGCTAAGCAAAAACTAAAATCTTATTATGGAAACATAAATGAGAGACAGTTTAGAAATATTTATAGAAAGGCTCTTGCAAAAAAGGGTGACACAACTGAAAATCTTATTGCTTTATTAGAAAGTAGATTGGATACAGTCATTTATAGAGCAAAATTTGCATCCACTGTTTTTTCTGCCAGACAAATCATTAATCATGGACACATTAGAGTAAATAAGAAAAGAGTAAATATTTCTAGCTATCTAGTCAGAGACACCGATTTAATCGAGGTTAGAGAAAAATCAAAAAAACTCACTTTCATTGATGGATCTATTCAAAGCAAAGAAAGAGATGTTCCAGAATATATTCAATTAGATGACAAAAACAAAACTGCAAAATTAATTAGAGTTCCAAAATTTTCTGAAGTTCCTTACCCAGTAATAATGGAACCAAATCTTGTAATAGAATATTATTCTAGATAATTGAATTTTCTCAGCCTATTTAAAAGAAACTTAATTTATAAAATTAAAAAAAAAGATAATATTGATTTAGATATTGTTAACAAAGATTCTTTAGAAAATTTATTTAGTCATTATGGAAGTGATAAAGCAGATATTTTAAAAAAGATAAATAAACAAGGACATGGTTTTTCAAAATTTTATATTCAAAATTTAAATAATTTAAAAAAAAAAGATATAAAAATATTAGAAATAGGTTCTTACGCAGGTGCGTCTGCAGCGGCTTTCGCAAAGTATTTTGAAAATTCCAAAATTTATTGTTTTGATGTAAATATATCTAAATTCAATTTTTACTCAAAAAATATAAATGTTTATGGATTAGATATTAATAATAAAAATTCGTTATACAAGATACTTAATAAGATCACCTTACAAACTAATTCAAACTTTTTTGATATAATTGTGGATGATGGTTCACATAACTTAAGTGATATATTATTTAGTTTAAATAATTTGTTTAAGTTTGTTAAAAAAGGTGGTTTTTATATTATTGAGGATTTTAAGTTTCCTAATTATTACGATTATAATAAAAATATAGATCATATGCTAATTGATAAAGTAATTGAAAATTTACAAGAGCAAAAGTTTTTTAATTCAAATATAATTAAAGAAAAAGATCAAATCTATTTTCATAAAAATATTAAACAAATTAAAATTTACAAAGGTAATTTAAAAAACTCTGATATTTGTTTTATAGAAAAAAATTAAATTATTTTCTTTTCTTTAAGCAAGGAATTAAGTTCACCTTTTTCAAACATTTCTTTTACTATGTCGCATCCACCCACAAACTCTCCCTTAACATATAGTTGGGGGATGGTAGGCCAATCACTAAATTCTTTTATCCCTTTTCTTAAATTTTCATCTTCCAAAACATTTACACCCTTAAAGTTTACTTTTAAGTGTTTTAGAACATTAGACGCAGTCATTGAAAAACCACATTGAGGTGATTCAGGAGTTCCTTTCATAAACAAACATACATCATTGTTATCTATTAAATTTTGAATAGTTTGTTTAATTTCCATTATTTTTCCTCTGTAGTAATAGATAACGCATGTAACTCGTTTCCCATTTTACCTTTAAGCGATTTATAAACTAATTTGTGTTGATCAATTTTACTTAAACCACTGAACATTTTTGATTTAATGATTGCTGAATAATGATTTTCATCTCCCATTAAATCTTTTATCTCCACTGACGCATCGGGAATTGAAGATTTTATAAGTTCTTTGATTTCTTCTAAAGCTAAAGCCATTAATAATTGTTATACCATTGATTATTTATTTTATATAGATCTTTAATATGGATTTTTATTTCTTTGTCAATTTCAAAATAGTCTCTCTGAGTAAAACCAATACTTTCATAAAAAACATTGTTGTTTTGTAATATCTTTTTAACTTTTTTCTCGTGTGCTCTCTTAATTTCTAAAATATATCTACTTTGATCCTCACCAAAAAAATATTCAATTAGATTTGTTAAATTTCTTGGTTTATTTACTTTAACTCCAAAATTACTACCTAGCGACATCTCAGCTAATCCAACTAATAAACCTCCACTTGAAATATCGTGAATTGAGTCAGCTAAACCATTTTCAATAATTTTTAATATACTTTTACCATTATTTTTTTCATTCAATAAGTTGACCTCCGGAGGCTGACCAACATTTATAGAATGAATTTCTTCGAGGAAAACGCTTTGCTCTAAATGTCCAAAAGTTTTACCTACTACAAATATACAGCTGTTTTCATTTTTAAATTGATGATCAATTGGATTTTCTATTTTTTTTATTAGTCCGATACCACCAATCACTGGTGTTGGTGAGATATTCTTTTTATTCGTTCCATTATAAAAAGATACATTGCCAGAAACTACTGGGTAATTAAGAAACTCACATGCCTCTTTTATACCAATTAAACATTCTGCAAATTCCCCCATAATTTTAGGATTTTCAGGATTACCAAAATTTAAGCAGTTTGTTATAGCTAAAGGAGTAGCTCCTACAGAAACAAGATTTCTCCAATTTTCACAAACAATTTGTTTACCTCCAGTTATAGGATGTGACTTGCAATAATTTGATGAAGAGTCAACGGAAACAGCTATTGCTTTTTTTTTACCATGAATTCTGATTACGGCTGCATCCGAACCAGATTTTTGGACTGTGTCGCACATTACCATCTGGTCATATTGGTTTGTTATCCAACTTTTATTTGAATGATTAGCGGATGATAAGATCTTTACTAAGGCATCTTCAATTTTAATTTTTTTTAATTTTTTTAAGTTTAATTTATCTTTAGGAAGTTTTTTTTGTACCCATTTTCTATCATAAACGGGTGCTTTTGCTGCTAATGCATCTAAAGGGATTTCTCCTTCAATTTTGTTTTTATATTTAAGTATAAGTTTGTTTGTATTTGTAGTTTTTCCAATTATAACAAAATCAAGATCCCATTTTTTGAATATTCTTTTTGCGTTTTCTTCTTCTCCATTTTCAAGAATAATTAACATTCTTTCTTGACTTTCGGATAACATCATCTCATACGGTGTCATATTTTCTTCTCTACAAGGAACTTTGTCCAATTGAAGTTCTATTCCTAGTTCTCCTTTTGAAGCCATCTCGACGCTAGAAGATGTAAGGCCAGCTGCACCCATGTCTTGAATTGAAATGATAGAATTATCTTTCATTAATTCCAAACAGGCCTCCATTAATAATTTTTCAGTAAAAGGATCGCCTACTTGCACCGTAGGTTTTTTTTCTTCTGAGTTTTCATCAAATTCTGCTGAAGCCATAGAGGCACCATGAATACCGTCACGTCCCGTTTTAGACCCAACATAAACAACTGATTTATTTATACCTTTAGCTTTAGAATAAAAAATTTTATCTTTTTTTGCGTGACCGACAGCCATTGCATTAACAAGGATATTTTCATTGTAGGTGCTATTAAATTTGGTTTCTCCAGCTACAGTCGGTATTCCTATACAGTTTCCATAACCTCCGATACCTGAAACTACACCGTTTAACAAATTTTTAGTTTTAAAATGATTTGGTGAACCAAAATGTATTGAATTCAAAAGTGCAATCGGTCTTGCACCCATTGTAAATACGTCTCTTAATATTCCACCCACACTTGTTGCAGCACCTTGATAGGGTTCCAAATAAGAAGGATGGTTATGACTTTCTATTTTAAATATAATTGCATCGTCGTCTCCGATATCGATCACACCAGCATTTTCACCAGGTCCTTGAATAACTTGTTTACCTTTAGTTGGTAAATTTTTTAAGTGTTTTTTAGAGGATTTATATGAACAATGCTCATTCCACATTGCAGAAAAAATTCCTAGTTCTAATAAATTTGGCTCTCTATGTAAAAATTTTTTAATGTCAGAATACTCTTCTGATGTTAATCCATGTTTTTCTACAACTTTACTAGTGATTTTCATTATTTCTAATTAAGTAAACTTGAAAACAAATTTACTCCGTCCGTATTTGATGTTAAGTTATCCACCATTCTCTCAGGATGAGGCATCATACCTAAAATATTTTTTTTTAGATTAAATATTCCCGCGATATTTTCTAAAGAGCCATTAGGATTATCATTTTTATTTAGATCTCCACTTTCACTACAATATTTAAAAGCTATTAAATTTTCATCTTTTAATTCTTTTAAGTGATTTGAACTTGTATAGTAATTCCCCTCATTATGTGCGATATTAATTTTTAATATTTGATTTTTTTTATATCTATTCGAAAATTTTGTATTGTTATTCATAACCTTAATATTTACGTCTTTATTTATAAACTTAAGATTCTTATTTCTTAACAGCGCTCCTTTTAACAATCCTGTTTCTGTCAATATTTGAAAACCATTACAAATTCCAAGAACTAAGCACCCATCATTAGCTGCTTTTATTACTTCATTAATAATCAATGATTTGCCTGCAATAGCTCCAGATCTTAAGTAATCTCCATAAGAAAATCCTCCTGGTACAACAATTAAATCAGATTTAGGTAGTTTAGTTTCTTTGTGCCAAATCATTTTGTTTTTAAATTGCATTTTTTCTAATGCAACTGCAATATCTCTGTCACAATTAGAGCCAGGAAAAACAATCACTGATGAGTTCATTAAATCTTAGTAACCTTGTAGTCTTCTATGACCAAATTTGCCAAAAGTTTTTTACACATATCCTCTACTTTTTTTTCGGCCTTACTCTGATCATTGTCAATTAATTCTATTTCGAAGTATTTACCTTGTCTTATGCTTTTTAAATTATCCATTCCAAGGTTTTGAAGAGTATTTTGCACAATTTTTCCTTGTGGATCTAGCACATCTTTTTTTAATGTAACTGTGACAGAAAATTTCAATTTATTTTTTTTTAAATTTTATAGAAGTAGTTTTACCGAAGTTAACTTCACTTATATTAGTTTCTTCGGGCATAATATTTAATCTTCTGGCTACTTCTTGATATCCTTGAATTACATTGCCCAAGTCTTTTCTAAACCTATCTTTGTCTAACTTTTTTTCAGTCTTAACATCCCAAAGTCTACAAGTATCAGGGCTAATTTCATCAGCGAGAACAATTTCTTTTTCTTCAGTATCTTTATTCCATGACTTACCGTACTCAATTTTAAAATCTACTAATTTAATACCTATACCTCTAAATAATCCAAGCAATAGATCGTTAATTCTTAAAGTAGTTTTATCTATTTCTTTTAATTCTTTTTCAGTCGCCCAACCAAAAGAATAAATGTGTTCTCTTGAAATAAGCGGGTCTTGTAATTCGTCTTTTTTATAACAATATTCTAATAACGGTTTTTCTAAAACTGTTCCCTCAGAAATATCAAGTCTTTTTGTCAATGATCCAGTTGCAATATTTCTTACAATGAATTCAATTGGAAAGATTTCAGCTTTTCTTACTAACTGTTCTCTCATGTTTAAACGTTTTACTAAATGAGTTTTAATCCCGCACTGAGATAAGTTTGATAAAATATATTCTGAAATTCGGTTGTTCAAAACACCTTTGCCTTCAACTTTTGATTTTTTTAAATTATTAAAAGCTGTCGCGTCGTCTTTAAAATGTTGAATTAATAAATTCTTATTTGTAGTTTCGTAGATAATTTTAGCTTTACCTTCGTATAGTTTATTTCCTTTATTCATTATTTTTTTAAATTTCTTTTGAAAATTATATTAATTTTTTTAGTATGATAACTAAAATTAAATAATTTTTTAAGCTTATTAACAGGTATTTTGTTAGTAATTTTGTTATCACTTATAATATTATTATAAAATGAAGAATTATCTTTCCAAGATTTCATAGCATTTTTTTGAACAATTTTATAAGACTCCTCTCTAGTAAATCCAACGTTAGTTAATTCCAGCAAAACCCTTTGTGAGAAAAAAACTCCATTAGTAATGTTTAGATTTTTCATCATATTTTTAGGAAAGATATTTAAATTTTTTACAAGATTATTTAACCTACAAAGAGCAAAATCCAGAGCTATAGTACTGTCTGGTCCAATATTTCGTTCAACAGCTGAATGTGAAATATCTCTCTCATGCCATAATGCTACATTTTCTAATGATGGAATTACACTTGACCTTATTAATCTTGCCAAACCAGTTAAGTTTTCGCTCAGGATAGGATTTTTTTTATGAGGCATTGCTGATGAACCTTTTTGTTTGCTTCCAAAAAATTCCTCAACTTCTAAAACCTCTGTTCGTTGTAGATGTCTAATTTCTATCGATAATCTTTCAATAGAACTAGCAATAATTCCGAGTGTAGAAAAAAAATGAGCATGTCTATCCCTCGGGATTATTTGTGTTGAAATTGGCTCTACATTTAGTTTGAGTTTTTTAGCTACAAAACTTTCTACACGTGGATCAACGTTAGCAAAAGTTCCAACTGCTCCTGAAATTGCGCAAGTCGAAATCTCCTCAATTGAATTTTTTAATCTCTTTTTATTTCTTAAAAATTCTTGATAAAAAGTAAGCATCTTTAAACCAAATGTAATTGGTTCAGCGTGAATTCCATGACTTCTACCAATACACAAGGTGAATTTATGTTTAATAGCTTGATTTTTTAAAGTTTTTAATAGTTGATCAATATCTTTTAATAAGATTTGTCCTGATTGTTTTAATTGTAGATTAAAACAAGTATCCAGAACGTCTGAAGACGTCATTCCTTTATGAAGGTGTCTGGCGTCATTTCCAACTTTTTCAGAAATTGAAGTTAAAAACGCAATAACATCGTGTTTTACCTTGTTTTCAATCTGAAGTATTCTCTTCACATTAATTTTTGCCTTTGATTTAATTTTTTTACTAATTCCTCGAGGAATAATTTTAAATTTTTCCATTGCTTCGGCAGCGGCTAGTTCAATATCAAGCCATAAAGAATATTTGTTATAATCTTCCCAAATAGCTGTAAGTTCTTTTCTAGAATATCTCTCAATCATTTTTAGGCCAACTTAATCTTTCGATAGTGTAAAAATTTCGTATCCTTCTTTTGTTATACCAACAGTATGTTCAAATTGTGCAGATAATGATTTATCCTTAGTGACCGCTGTCCAACCATCATCTAGAATTTTTGTTTCGTATTTTCCAGCGTTTATCATTGGTTCAATAGTAAATATCATTCCAGCTTTTATTTTTTCTCCAGTTTTTTTTTTTCCATAGTGTAAAACGCTTGGTTCTTTGTGAAACGATTTACCTATGCCATGGCCACAAAAATCTTGAACAACTGAAAATCCCTCTGCTTCAACATGAGTTTGTATAGTTGAGCCTATATCACCTAAATAGATGTCTTCTCTTAATATGTTTATAGCCTTCATCATAGCATCATAAGTTGTTTTGATTAATTTTTTTGCCTTAACAGATACTTTTCCAACTTCAAACATTCTACTAGTATCTCCATGCCAGCCGTCCTTGACTGCAGTGACATCCACATTAAGAATATCTCCTTCTTGTAAAATCTTATTAGAAGGTATCCCGTGACAAACTATATGATTTGTTGACGTACAACATGATTTTGGAAAGCCTCTGTAAAATAACGGAGCCGAGTATGCGCCATGGTCATTAATAAATTCATAACATAAATCATCAATTGTACTTGTTATAATCCCTGGTTTAACTATTTTGTTAACCTCGTCAAGTGCTCTTGCTGCGATAGAACCTGCTATCCTGGTTTTCTCAAACGATTCTTTAATATCTAAATTCATAAAATTTTATATTTTATTTTATTATTAAGTTTTATTCCTTTTATAGAAAATTTACAATCGTAGCAGAGAATGTTTAATTTCCCTTTTAAAGCTTTGGATAGTAATTTTGAATAATTTGGATCTATATCATTAGCAATAGTAAATTGATCACAATCTTCTCGCTGTATTATAAAGACAATATAAATTTTGTAACCTTTTTGACTTGCTTTTATTAGTTCTTTTATATGCTTAAATCCCCTTGATGTAACTGCATCTGGAAATTCCCCAATTCTAGGTTTCCTTTTCAATGTTACATTCTTTACTTCTAAAAAAGCTTTATAGTTCTTTTTTTTAATTAAAAAATCAAATCTAGTATTTTTATTAAATCTTACTTCCGGTTTTATTTCTATATTATTACTAAATTCTTTTATAAGGTTATTCTTAAGTGCATGTAAAACAATTTTATTTGTTGAATGAGTGTTAACGCCAACTTTTGAACCATTATCTTCAATTATCTCTAGTGTATATTTTAGTTTTCTTTTTGGATTGTTTGATTTGCTTACCCAAACTCTATTATCTTTTGTTAAAAGACCCTGCATAGTTCCCGTATTGGGGCAATGGGCAGTCACAACCTTATCTTTAATTCTTACATCTACGAAAAAACGCTTATATCTTTTTATAAATAGTCCTGATAATAATTTACTTTCAAAGTTCATATATTATCAATCTATGAAGAAAAAAAACAAAAAAGTAAATGCTGCAATTTTAATTATTGGTAATGAAATTTTATCTGGCAGAACCCAGGATAAAAATGTTTCGTTTATATCTAATTGGTTAAATTTAAAATGCGGAATATCAGTAAATGAAGTTAGAATTATTCCAGACTTAGAGCCAGTCATTGTTAAGAATATTTTGGAATTGTCGAATAAATTTCATTATGTTTTTACTACCGGAGGCATTGGTCCAACTCATGATGATATTACAGCTAAATCTATTTCTAAAGCTTTTAAAGTGAAATATGAATATCATAAAGAAGCATTTAAAATTTTAGAAAATTATTATGGTAAATCAAAATTTAATGATGGTAGAAAAAAAATGGCAAAAATGCCAAGAGGGTCTAAATTAATTTACAATCCTTCTAGTGCTGCTCCTGGATTTATTACAAAAAATGTAATCTCATTGCCTGGAGTTCCCTCTATTCTAAACTCAATGATTGAAAACTGTAAACCATATCTTATTAAAGGATTAAAAGTACATAGTAAAACTTTGAACCTTTATACTGTTGAAAGTAATATATCTAAACAACTAAGCATAATTCAAAAAAAATACAAAAGTTACGTCGATATAGGCAGTTATCCCTTTTTTAGATTGGGCAAGATAGGAGTTTCAATTGTAGCTAGATCAACATCAAAAATTAAATTACAAAAAACAAAGACTGAATTAATCAAATTAGCCAAGTTAAAAAAAATTAAAACTTTTAAAATTTAAATTAATTTATAAACATCATGAACACTTATTCTATTTATATCTTTAGAATTATAAATTTTTTTACTATCAAGTATTTTTATTGAATTAATTTTTGGAGCAAACTTTTCTGAATCAGTGGGACCAAACAAAACTATCATCGGAGTATTGGCTAAACCAATCATATGCATTACACCATTATCAATAGATATGGCTAAATCTAATCTTGTTGATAACGCGGTTACAAGAGCAGGACAAGACATATTTGAATAATGTTCAGGAAACAATGCGTTGGGCAACTTTGATTTGATTAAACTTACTAACTCTTTTTTTTCTTTTTCGATAAAAAATACTGGAATTTTTCTTTTTTCATCGATTTTGCTGGCAAGCTCAATAAAATTTTTAATAGCCCAACTTTTTTTTCTATAGATATTACCCTGTGTTATAGAGAAACCAATATAATTTTTACCGGGGAGCAATCTCTTTGCCTCATTTATAAATTTATCTGAAAGATTTTTAGGATTAAAATTAGATATTTTTATGTTGGTATTAAAAAATTTATCTAAATTTATTAGATGATCTTTCGAATGGTATTCTTTTTTTTTCGAACAAAATTTAAATCCATAGGTAGAAGAATAAAAGTGTTCATGGGGGATTTTGCTCAAAATAATTGTATTTCTCAATTTTGATTGTAAATCAATAATTAAATCCATTTTATCTAAATTTTGTTCAACAAATTTTTTTTTTACAAAGAATAAATGCCACCATCTAAAACCAAAATACTTTAAATCTAAGTTTAAACTTTTTATATTAATATTAAAATCTTTTAGTTTATCCTCAAAATGGTTTTTATGAGCACCTAAATAATAAAAATTGGATGATTTAAAATGATTTTGAAGACTTAATATTAAGCTAATCAATTGTATAGAGTCGCCTAAACCACCTCCAGAGTTATAAAGTAAGATTTTTTTCATTTAACTATTACTTTATATTGGTTTCGAAGCTATTTTTATAGAGTAAATTGATTAAGATCCAAAGCTACATTTTAATATGTAATTGATTTATGTTTTGAATATTACTACATTCAATAATGGATCAAATCAGCAATTTAGAATATTTAGGTTTAGTAGTCATATCTATTTTATGTGGAGCGGGAATAAGAATGTCCTTACATTATGCAAAACAAAGGTGGGCGACAACGTATCATCATACAATGAGCTATATTTTATTACCACCAATAACAATGGTAATAACTACTCTAATAGCTGGCAACATAGCTTTGTCACTTGGTATGATAGGAGCTTTGTCAATAGTTAGATTTAGAAATCCTGTTAAAAATCCTTTTGAACTAATTATCTTTTTTGCTTTAATAACGATAGGTATCGGAGTAGCTGTTAACGCCAAGTTAGGAATAGGGTTAACAATAATAATAATGTTTTTAATTTTATCTATAAAATATATTGATAAAAGCCTTGAAAAAAAAGGGAAAAAAATGTTTTCACTGTCATTCGAAGAAGGCAATATAACCCACGAAATAAATATTAAATCAAAAACAAAAATAGAAATTTTAGAAAACAATAAAAATCTTATACAATTTTACCAATCCAAAGATCCTGTTCAGTATAATTATAATTTAGTTTATTCTGAAAAGTCAGAACTAAATAACTTAAAAGAAAAATTAGAAGGATCAGACCAGGTTGAAGATATCGATATTAGGTATGGTAATTAACAAAATATTTAATTTTAAAATCTATTTAATTATTTTCTTGTTTTTCTCAACATCTTTATTTTCACAAGAGAGTTTATTTAAATCAAAAGAATTTTCAAAAACTCATTGCTATAGTGAGCCTAATTTTCAAAAAAAATTAATTTTAGAAGAATTAGAAATTAAAGTAGACAATAATAGAAATTGGTCAAGAAATTTATTAAACTTGCATTATTATTTTCAAAATGAAAAAGGAAAAAGTAAAAACAAAAATTGGTTTGAAAATTTTAGAATAGATAATAAGTATAAAAAAAAGTTTCAAGCAAAAATTTTAGTAAAACATATTGGTCTCGAACCATGCATTTTTAATGCTAAAATAAGAATAACCGGAGATTTATGGTGGCATATTGGTTGGGCCAAAGGAACGCCTGTGTCTAGCCTTCACATAGAATTATTAAATGGCCACATTAACAATATCACTAAGTTTAAACTATTTCTTCCAGAGGCAAGATTTAATGAGAACGAGGTATTTGTTGCTATTTTCTTTAAACATTTGGGATTTTTATCGCCTCGAACTTTTTTAATTGAATCTAAGGTTAATGGATTTAAAGGAAATTATATCTTTCAAGAAGATTTAAGAAAGGAATTTTTAGAACACTCATTTTTTCGAGAAGGACCTATCCTAGAGGGAGATGAAAGGTTCACTATTATGTTAAAAGATTCTGAAAATAATTTTGATCAAAAATCAAATCTATCGAAATTAGTTAATAAAAAATTTGCAAAAAAAAATATTTATAATTCATATGTCGGACTAGATGCAGTTTCCAATATGAATATTATATATTTACACAATCATAAATTTCAGACTGAAAATAAATTTTCAACAGATGATTTGTATTTATTCACCGAACATTTATTTAACGACAAAAGAAACATTGAGGAATTAGAAATATTTGAATCTTTAATGTTTGCTCTAGATGCTGTTCATGGTTTATCCTTTGATGATAGAAGATTTTATTTCGATTCTATCGATCAATCTTTTTTACCAATTTTTTACGATGGAAAATCTAAAATATTAAATTCGAAACAAAAAATAGGTTTTGATGGTTTAAAACAAAATGTTTCTATAGAGGCCAAAAAAGGATCAAAAAAAGCTATAGAAAAAATATTAAAAGTAGATAAAATTAGTATTTTACGTGACCTTCAAACTTCTGGTTTAACTATAGACAAAAAAAAATTAAACCTCACAATTGACAAAATTTTAAAAAGACTTGCAATTATAGCTAATTCGAAACCTATTGATTTACAAATATCTGGAAAAAATAAATATTTTTCTACATTTAATAATAAAGATTCTCGAAAAAAAAAGTTAGTTTTTACGAATTTTAATTTAAGAGAATTTTACGTTTGTGACTATAAAAAGTTAAATTGTGCGACGCTAAAAAATAATCAAGTTGAATATAAAAAAAATTTACCTGAGGCAATAAGTCAAAATTTTGAATTTTTAAAAGAACAATTTAATACAAAAGATGAATTTATTTTCGTATTTAAAGATTTAGAATATGAAAAGAGCAAAATGTTTTATTCTAAAGAACTGTCTAACTGGAAAAATAAATTAGTTGAAAATTCATTTATTCAATACAATGAAAATATAGAGCTAGAAATAGATAAAATTCAAAGAACAATAAAAATTACACAAATAAATTCAAACGGACTTATACTTTTTAAAAACGGTGAACTAGAAAATTGGAAAATAATTTTTCATGGATATAAAAAAGATAAAATTGAAAAAAAAATATACGATTTAAGTTCAATGAATTTAACGGGTTGTATAAATATTTATAAAACCAAATTAATAAATGTTTCATTTGAAGTAAGAAATACATATTGTGAAGATGCATTAAATATTATTAAAAGTAATGGCGAAGTAAAAAACATTTTAGTCCACAACAGCTTATCAGATGGGCTTGATATAGATTTTTCAAATATTAATATTGATAAAATAGAAATATCAAATTCTGGCAATGATTGTGTTGATTTTTCTTCTGGTAATTATAATCTTAAAAAATTAAATCTTAAACATTGCGGTGATAAAGCTCTTTCAGTTGGAGAAAAATCTTTTGTCAAGATAGAAGAAATTAATGCTGATAATGCGTCTATAGGTGTAGCATCAAAAGATAGCTCAGTAGTTAAATTAAAAACTGCAAATTTAAATTCTTTAGATACTTGTATTGCTGCGTATAATAAAAAACAAGAATACGATGGTGGTGTCGTGGAAATTAATAATTTGAGTTGTACTAATTTTAAAGAAAGAATTAAAATAGATATTCACTCTAAGGTATTAGAAAAAAATAAACTTGTTAAAAATATAAATTTAGGTAAATAAATTGAGCTTTAGAAAAGAAATTAAATCAACTTTAAACGATGGAAAAATATCCACCTTGATTAAATGGATTTTCAAAAATAATGGCAACGTTCTTTTTCCAGAGAGAGTAGTAAACAGTATTTATTTTGATAATAAAAATTTAAATATGTATTTTGAGTCTGTAGAAGGAGTGCTTCCAAGAAAAAAAATAAGATTAAGATTATATAAATCAGAAAATTATTTAAAAAATTTTTTAAATAACACAAATTTAGAATTTAAAATTTCATCTGTCGAAGGAAGATATAAAATTTCAAAAAGACAAATGATCAAAGGTATTAAAAAAACTCAGTTTAGTATACACGATAAAGACTACGGTCTTTGTAAACCAGTTCTTAATGTTACTTATTTAAGAACTTACTATAAGATTAATGGTATAAGACTTACTATCGACAGGAAAATAAATTACAAAAAAATTAAATTTTCTAAAATTCTACCATATACAATACAAGATAAGTTAAATGTAGTTGAATTAAAATATTCAAACAGTAAATTAGATAATAAAATTTTAGATTTATTTCCTTTCCAATTTAATAGATTTAGTAAATATTGTAGAGGGATTGAATTTACACAAAAAAAACATTGTGATGAAAATATCTAGACTATATAAATCAACTTGAATCATGATTATTGCAGAAGTAGGAAAAAATCATCTTGGAAAGCCAGACTTTGCTCGAGAATATGTACAAAGCCTTTTATTGACTTCCATTGATGGAATTTCATTCCAGATAAGAGAAAAAAGTCATTATTTAAAGCCTGAAAAAAAAAAATTTATTTTGGATAAATCAAATTATACTGAATTAGCTAATACAATTAAAAAAACAAAAAAATTTGGAATGGCTTTAGCTGATTCTTCTTTTATCGAATTTTTTGAAGATCTTGGTACAGACTTTTATAAAGTAATTAGAAATGACATTAACAATGATGAATTAGTATCTAAACTTATTAGAACTGGTAAAATTGTTTTTATCTCAACTGGCATGTGTTCAGAAAAAGATATTCTGGATTTTAAACTGAAATATGGTACCCCTGCAAATGTAATTTTAAACCATACTCAACTTTCAAATTTAGTAAGTGATTGTAATTTAAAGGCTATTGAGTCATTGAAAAAACATGGATTTAAAGTTTCATATGGAAATCATTGCGATAATCTAAACGTTATGTACTTGTCTTTATTTTATAAACCTTCAGATATTATGTTTTATGTTAAGGCGTGTAATAAAATAGACTATCCTGATAATAAACATGCTGTATTGTTAGAAAATGTTTCAAAATTGAGTGAAAACTTAATATCATTAAAACAAGCAGAGGGAAGTGGTGTTAAAGAAACAATGCAAAATAAGATTAAATGAAAAAAGCGATTGTTATAGCTGGCAGCAGAGGAATTGGGAAAGGAATTGCAGACTCTTTAAAATCGATTAACTTAGATGTGATCACAACATCAAAAAAAGATTTAGATACCTCAAAAATTAGTAGTGTGGACGACTTTTTAAAAAAAAATACTTCTACAGATATTTTAGTAATGAACACTGGAGGGCCTCCGTCTAAAAAATTTGAAGAAATAACCCAAGAGGATTGTAAAAAATATCACAATCAATTATTTTATAGCTTCTTTAAAATACTACAAAATATTCATATTAAAAATGGAGGTTATATTTTTTTAATATCTTCTTATAATATTAAAGAACCAAGTGAGAAGTTATTACTCTCAAATTCCTATAGAATAGCTTTTGCAAGCGTATTGAAATGCTTAAGTAAAGAATATGCAAAACGAAATGTTACTACGATAAATATAGCTCCAGGCCCAATCGCTACAGACAGAATAAGTGAATTAGTGACAGACATTAAATCTCTCGAAAAAAAACTACCTTTAGGACGTTTGGGTAAAGTTGAAGAGATAGGAGATTTTATAAAATCGATT
>MDSV01139172.1_pt1 | contig 21316 bp, 18 predicted proteins | sample 810851 | NCBI WGS metagenome assembly MDSV01 (sample SAMN05326640, study PRJNA326480) | marine metagenome | isolation source: seawater | place: Atlantic Ocean: North East | collected 2012 | reverse complement strand
TTTGATTCGAGTACGTGATTCCACGGCTTGAGACATGACAACCTCCTTGTTTTAAGAGTTATGCTTAACAGATTGCTATATTTTATAGCTAGTATAAAAGGTAATATAGAATTTTTATTCTTTAACTAATAATTTATCATCAAGGCCTCTTGACTGACACCCAAATTTATTTATAGTAATGATAAGTATTACTAATGTATTAATTATTTATTTAACTTAAAACTTTGAAAAAGGCTCTTTTTTGTTAGCATTGCAAAAAGTGTTAAGACTTACTGGATCCAATAAATTATTCAAACCATTATTAAAGAGAAATATCTTTTAGAGGCGGTAGAATAATCAAATTGTAATCGATGTTAAATTGTTGTATAATGAAATAATGTTTCATAATCAAAGGTATAATTTCATCCAAATGTTAAATCCTTGGAGAGTTTACTTAATAAAATAAAACGTATAACATTTACAAATTAAAAAGATTTATCTTTTTATTGCAAACGAAAAATAGTTATTGCCAGGATCCAGATTTGAACTGGAGACACGAGGATTTTCAATCCACTGCTCTACCAACTGAGCTATCCCGGCATTAATATTTCTTAATAAATAATATAATCTAGTATTGTCCTTTTGACAAGGTTACGATTTTATTCAGCTCAAAATGATGTTTATCAAAAACTTTTCTTTAAATCTTATTTTACGGCGTCTTGCAAATTTACAATTTGCAATCGGTATGCTGCTTTTTATTGGAATTTTAATTGCAATCGGCACATTTATTGAACAAGACCAAAGTATTGTTTTTTATCAGACGAATTATCCGGAAAGTCAGCCTATTTTAGGATTTGTAGATTGGCGTTTTATTTATTTTTTCGGTTTTAACAAAATTTATACATCCTATTGGTTTGCATTTGTTCTTTTTATATTTGCTTCATCTCTTATTGCTTGTACCTTTACAACTCAATTACCATTGTTAAAAAAATTTAAACTTTGGCAATTTCGTAAAAATCCAAAACAATTTGAAAAATTAAATTCCATAAATCTTTTAGACTATTCGGCTAATAGTTTGGCATTTAAATTACATAAAAAGAATTATCATTTATTTCGTCAAAATGAGAAAACTTATGCATATTCTGGTTTATTAGGTCGAATTGGCCCAATTTTTGTTCATTTTAGTATCTTACTTTTAATTATAGGTTCCACTTGGAGTGCCTTTAATGGTTATTCGGCACAAGAAATAATTCCGCGTGGTGAAATTTTTCATGTTCAAAATTTATTAAAATCTGGTAACGTGAGTTATGTTCCACAAATTTTTTCTTGGCGAGTTAATGATTTTTGGATTACTTATACCAATGAGTTTAAGACGAATCAATTTTATTCAGATCTATCTTTGCTTGATAATCATGGCTTTGAGATAAAGAGAAAAACAATATTCGTTAATGAACCCTTTTTATACAAAGGTATTACTCTTTATCAAACAGATTGGGATATCCTAGGCTTAAAAATTAAGGTTGATACAAATCAAACTATTCAAGTTCCAGTAAAAAAAATAAATACCAATGGTAAAAAATTATGGGTTGGATCAATTCCTGTAACTTTAGAAACTGGGGCTAGGACTAACTATATTATTGTAATTAATGATTTGTTTGGAAATTTGTTTGTTTATGATAGTAAAGGAAAACTAATTCGAGAGTGTGTAATTGGCCAAACCGCTGAAATAAATTCCAATACATCTGTTACATTTTCTGAATTTATAACAACAACTGGACTTCAAATTAAAACAGATTCTGGAATACCAATAGTATATTTTTCCTTTTTTCTGTTAATGCTAAGTGTTTATGTAAGTTTTATTTCTTATTCACAAATTTGGCAATCTGAAGCATTAAATAGATTAATAGTAGGCGGAAAATCAAATCGTGCTGTTTTATATTTTCAGGAAGAATTGAAACGTATAGTACAAAAACCTAAAAATTAATTTTAAGGGTCATTAAATATTTTAATAAAAATAAATTATTAACAACTTTTTTACGTTTATAAATGTATAATTGTGTTGTATTACGTGAAAAAGTTTGTTAATAATTTATTAAAATATTCAACAGTTAATTAGTTTTTTATGAAACGTTGGTTTCTTGGTGTTTTAACATTTAGTTTATTCGTTACCACTCCTTTTGCTGCATCAGCTGATGTTAGTGGTCTTGTTCCTTGTAAAGATTCTGCTGTGTTTAAACGTCGTCTTGATGGAAGTTTAAAAAAACTTAATGCAAGATTAAGTAATTATGAAGTAGATACACCAGCATATTTAGCGTTACAGGAACAAATCGATAAGACAAGTGCTCGTTTTGATAAGTATGGTAAACAAGGATTATTATGTGGTGCTGACGGGTTACCTCATTTAATTGCAGATGGACGTCCAAGTCATGCTGGTGAGTTTATACTTCCAGGTATTGGCTTCTTATATACTACTGGTTGGATTGGTTGGGCTGGAAGAAGTTATCTTCAATATGCAAAGAAAACTGATAAACCAAATGAGAACGAAATTATTATTGATGTACCTGTTGCACTTGGCATGATGGCATCAGGATTCTTATGGCCTTTGTCAGCTTGGAATGAATTAGTTTCAGGTGAACTTCTTGTAGCTGGTGATGAAGTGACAGTATCACCTCGTTAATCATCGTATTTGTTTTATAGCTTAAATTTGTAGTAATTTATAATTTAATTATGGATAAAAATTTACTTAAATATCTTTCAACAGCACCAGTATTATTAACGGCTTGGATGAGTATAACGGCAGGAATGTTAATTGAGTTACAGCGATTTGCTCCTGATACTTTATCTTTATAAAACGTCGTAATGAATAATAACTAAATCAATTAAAGTCGTTTCTAATTTAGTTACGACTTTAATTTGTTTTATCAATATTTGGTAAAAATCAATTAAAATGTCTAATCTTGATTCGTCTTTATCTCTTGTTAAAAGAAAAAGAATAGAGAAATTATTTCTCCGTTTACAGTATAAATTATGCTCTAGTTTAAGAAATAAGGGTAATTCTTTACTTAGTACGGATATTCTTCGCGATACGGTAAAACGTGATTTGTTAAGATTAGTATTATTGAATGTCGAAACTAAATTTTTGAATTTAATAAAATGCGATTTTAATTCTTTTGATGATAAATCTATATTATTAGAACTAGTTAAGTTTTCTACAGAAGATTTTTTAATGAATTGCTATGGATCAAAGGTGATTATGAAATCAAAAGTTATTTCACGTTCACTGTATTTTCAATTTTTGCTAGAAAATTCAAATATTCTTTTAAAAGTTCCTTTTTTAGAATTATTTAGTTCAAATACAAAGATTTTTCATAGCACTTTTGATCCTATTTATGTTGTAGCTTCTGACAAATTTTTAGAAGTTTTGTTTGATAATTTAATTGTTGAAATTAGTAATTGTGTAATGCAAATTATTATTAATGAGTTTTCAGTAATTAATTCTGTTCGACAAGTTTTATATCGATCAAATTTTTTATCATCGCGTAACTTTGACAGATTTAGAAATAGTTTAGCTTGGCAGACTCGTTTAAAATGTTACGTTGATTACCCCAAAAATTTGTACAATTGTCAATATGGTATTTGGGTAATTCGTTCTAGGGGTGTTTATTATCGAACGATTTATGCAAATCGATCAGAAAAATTACTTGGTTTAGAAAAACGATCATTAATAACTGTAACGGTAATTGAGGTTTACGATTTTTTATCAAGTCGATTGGATGAATTACTTTATTTGTTAGGTGATAGCATTAGATTCGCATTAGGTACCACAATCGGTAAATTTATTGGAATATTTTGGCGCGGGATAATTGAAGGCTTAAAAACCTAACTAAGGCTAAATTCGAATAACTAAAAAACGGTCAATTTTTTACCAAAAACTAGTGCCGTTTAATATTTTATAAAATTAAATTGATTTAGTTTCTGAAACTGTGTAGTAAAACAGATTTAATTTGCAAGGGTGACACAGCATATGAAACCACTTATAGAATTCCTTTTATCGTCTCTCAACAATAAGTTAACAAAAGTTTCATCAAACTTAATAACGAAATAATGCAGCTGAAAATGGAATTAATTAGTATCAATATAGATCAAAATATGGTAACATTCTAGTGAAGATCTTTAATTTTATTATTATTAACTACCAAGTAAATATTATGAGTACCCTTATTGGTTACATTTTATTGTTAGTACTAATGTTCAGTTTATCTGCTGGACTTTACTTTGGTTTCAAAACAATCAGATTGATTTAGATCCAAATTGTAAAATTTTCTACAGATATTTTAAAAATGTCTGTAGAAGTTTAAAAATAGTATGAACTTTTTTGTTCATTATTTATTAATTAATGAAGTATTGATTTTTTAGTTACATTGTAAATATGATGAATGAATCTTCTTTTAGATCATATATAGTTGGATCTAGGAGACTAAGTAATGTTTCTTGGGCAATAATTGTCAGTTTAGGTGGTCTTGGTTTTTTCTTAACTGGATTATCAAGTTACTTTAATATTAATTTATTAATATTTTCTGATTCGAGTGATATTACTTTTTTACCACAAGGTATAGTACTTTTATTTTACGGTACTGTAGGTTCTATTTTAGGAATTTATCTTTGGCTAACTATTTGGTGGGATATTGGGTTTGGGTATAATGAATATAATCAGAATTTAAATGAAGTTATTTTATATCGCCAAGGGTTTCCAGGAACGAATCGCGAACTTAAATTAAAGTTTATTTTTAGCGAAATTAAGTCTATCAAAATGAAAATTGAGGAAGGCTTAAATCCTAAACGCCAATTATTTCTTTGTTTAAAAGACAGCAGAGAAATTCCATTAACTGGTGTTGATCGACCCGTTAGTCTTACTAAAATCGAACAAGAGGCTGTTAAACTAGCTCAATATTTAAACGTTTATCTTGAAACAAACTAAAACCGAATAAAAGGGCGAACGACGGGAATCGAACCCGCGAATGCTGGAACCACAACCCAGTGCCTTAACCACTTGGCTACGCTCGCCATAATATATGATAAGATGATATCATAAAGTATTGATTTTTTAATAAAAATTATTATTAATTTCTAAAAAACCTTATGAGTCGTCTTGAAACGGTTTTAGTAGCAGATAATGATATGAATATTCGTTATTTTCTTAAAAGAAGATTATCATATTTAGGATATACTGTTATTATTGCAGCAAATGGTCAAGAAGTTTTATCTCTTTTTGCAAAAAAACAACCGGATCTTGTTATTCTTGATATAATGATCTCCAAATTAGATGGCTATAAAGTTTGTAAGATATTACGCAAAAATTCCCGAATTCCAATTATACTATTAACCGCCTTAGCCAATACAACTGATCATATTCGGGGCCTTGATTTAGGAGCCGATGAGTATTTAACTAAACCTTTTTTACCAGAAGAACTTGAAACTCGTATCCGTTCACTATTAATCCGATCGTACAAAATAGATTATTTTAATCCTCTTATCCTTCAAATCGGAGATTTGAAATTAAATACAATTAAAAGACATGTTTTAAAAGATAATAAACCAGTTCATCTTACATTAGTTGAATTTAATTTGTTAAAATTACTTATGAATAAAGCTGGCGAAATTCTAACACGTGTAACTATTTTAGATTGTATATGGGGATGTACTGCATACCGCTATGTCGATACTCGAGTTGTAGATGTTTATATATCTAGATTGCGATCAAAACTTGGACAAGATTCAAGTGCACCAAATTTAATATTAACTATACGGGGAGAAGGATATAAGTTTCAAAACGTAAAAAATTAACGAAAAATTTAACGATTCAAATTTTAGTAATTATAAATATTCAAGATGTTGCGCATAAAAGAAAACGTTTATAAATATTTATTACCGAACCTATTAGAAATTCAACGTCGAAGTTTTTGTTGGTTTCTTGAAAAGGGTTTAGTTCAAGAATTCGAAGATTTTTCTTTAATAAGAGATTATCTAGGAGAACTTGAATTAAATTTATCTACGAAATTTTATAAAATTAAACGACCAAAATATACACTTGAAGAAGCAAAACGTCGTGATGCAACTTATAGTGTACCAATTTATATAGTTGCTCATCTAAAAAAACGAATAGAAACTAGTAAAGCTGAAGTTTTTTTAGGTGATGTACCCCTAATGACTAATGAAGGTACTTTTTTAGTTAATGGAATTGAACGAGTAATAATTAATCAAATTGTTCGTAGTCCAGGTATTTATTTTAAAAGCGAAATTGATCGACAGGGTTCTAGAAATTACATAGCTAGTTTAATTTCAAATCGGGGAACCTGGATTAAATTTGAGGTTGGTTCCGAAAATTTTGTACAAGTAAAAATTGATAAAGCACGTGATTTATCAGCTTATTCTTTTTTAAGAGCCTTAGGATTAGACGATACAACTATTTTTGATAATTTAGATCACCCTGATTATTTTCAAAATGTTTCTTCTGATGAACCCCTTTCCGTTGATGAAGCTCTTTTAGAAGTTCATAATAAATTACGTCCAGATGAACCTGCCACTATAAAACGAAGCCAACAATTATTATATTCCAAATTTTTTGATCCTAAGCGTTATGATTTGGGCTATGTAGGTCGTTATAAGTTAAATCAAACGTTAGAACTTGATATTGATGAAAAGATACGTATTTTAACATCGCGTGATATTCTGCAAATTATCAATACATTGATTAATTTTAGAATTTCCTCTACATCGGAAGATGATATCGACCATTTAGGAAATCGACGAATTCGATCTGTTGGTGAGTTACTTCAAAATCAAATAAGAATTGGTCTTAATCGATTAGAACGAACAATTCGTGAACGAATGGCTATCTGTGAACAACATTCACTTAACATTAATATATTAATTAACCCTAAACCTTTAATCGCTTCAATTCGTGAATTCTTTGGATCAAGTCCACTATCACAGTTTATGGACCAAACAAATCCCTTAGCAGAATTAACGCATAAACGTCGAATTTCAGTTTTAGGTCCTGGTGGTATAACAAGAGATCGTGCAGGGTTTGCCATTCGTGATATTCACCCAAGTCAGTATGGTCGAATTTGTCCAGTAGAAACACCTGAAGGACCAAACGCTGGTTTAATTGGTTCATTATCAACATATAGTCGTGTTAATTCCTATGGATTCATTGAAACACCATTTTATAAAGTAGCAAACGGTAAAGTTTTAAAAGAATTATTTCCAGTTTACTTGGATGCAACAAATGAAGATAAATTTCGTTTAGCTGCAGGTGATCTTTTAACAAATGAACATGGTTTTATTGACGATCTGAAAGTTCCAGTACGACATAAACAAGAACTAATAAACGTATCACCAGAGGATATCGATTATGTAGCTGTATCACCTATACAAGTAGTTTCTTTAGCCGCTGCTTTAATTCCTTTTCTTGAACATGATGATGCTAACCGAGCATTAATGGGATCAAATATGCAAAGACAATCCGTTCCACTTTTATATTCTGAAGCACCACTTGTTGGAACTGGGTTAGAAGGTCAAACTGCTCGTGATTCTGGCATGACAATTTTAAGTATTAACTGTGGAAAAGTCGTTAATATTATAAGTGATGGAATAGTTATTCAAGATAAAAATGGAACTAATTTAAAATATCTATTAACTAAATATCGACGTTCTAATCAAGAAACTTGTATTAATCAAAAACCGTTGGTTTGGGTCCATGAAAAAGTATTTATGGGCCAAGTTATTGCTGACGGAGCATCCACAGAAGGAGGTGAATTATCTGTAGGCCAGAATATTTTAATTGCTTATACGCCATGGGAAGGCTACAATTATGAGGATGCGTTTATTATTAACGAGCGGTTAATTTATGATGATTTATATACTTCACTTCATATCGAAAAATTTGAAATTGAAGTTCGTCAAACTAAACTTGGTTTGGAAGAAGTAACTAAAGATTTACTAAACGCAAGTGAATATTCGCTTCGTAATTTAGACGAAAACGGTATTGTAAGTTTAGGTGCATGGGTTGAATCTGGTGATATTCTTGTTGGAAAATTAACTCCAAAAGGAGAATCAGATTATCCACCTGAAAGCAAATTACTTCGAGCTATTTTTGGTGAAAAATCGCGAAATGTTAGAAATACGTCTTTAAAACTGCATCATGGAACCAAAGGTCGAGTGATTGATATAAAAATTTTCTCACGAAATAATAAAGATGAACTACCTTCAGGTACACACGAAATAATTAAAGTTTACATTGCGCAAACACGAAAAATACAAATTGGCGATAAGATGGCTGGTCGTCATGGAAATAAAGGTATCATATCAAAAATATTACCACGTCAAGATATGCCATATCTTCCAGATGGTACACCTATTGACATGATTTTAAACCCATTAGGTGTTCCTTCTAGAATGAATGTTGGTCAAATTTACGAATGTTTGCTTGGTTTAGCAGCCGAAAATTTCAACACTCGTTTTAAGGTAATTCCGTTTGATGAAATGCATGGTGCCGAAGCATCACGTGCTTTGATTAGTAAAAAACTTACAACAGCTGCTGAAAATAAAAAATGGCTCTTTTCAAAAAATTATCCAGGTAAAATGGTACTTACGGATGGACGAACAGGTCAAACATTTGAAAACCCAATTACCGTTGGTAAATCTTATATACTTAAATTAGTCCATTTAGTCGATGATAAAATTCATGCACGTTCTACAGGTCCATATTCGTTAGTTACACAACAACCATTAGGTGGTAGAGCGCAACAAGGTGGTCAAAGGCTTGGTGAAATGGAAGTATGGGCTCTTGAGGCATTTGGTGCAGCTTATACGTTACAGGAGCTTCTTACAATTAAATCTGATGATATGCAAGGACGTAACGAAACATTAAATGCGATTGTTAAAGGCCAACCTATTCCTCGTCCTGGTACTCCAGAATCATTTAAAGTGTTAATGCGAGAACTTCAAGCTTTATGTTTAGATATTGCTGCTTATAGTACATCCAATACAAATGTTGAATCCAATGATAGTGAAATTAATTTGATGGATGAATTTAATGGTTTTCCTGAGAATCAACTATTTAATTCAAGCAGCATAATTTCACAAAATGAAACGCAAAGGTAAATTAAAAATAAAATGATTTCTTGTTAATGTTAAAAATTTAGCCAAAATTGAATTAAATAATTGAAACATTTGAACCATGGAACGATCTTTTGATTATGTAAAAATTAATCTTGCCTCACCTAACCGAATCCAATCATGGGGACAACGAATCTTACCAAATGGGCAATGTGTTGGTGAAGTTACTAAACCTGAAACAATAAATTACAGAACACTTAAACCAGAAATGAATGGTTTATTTTGCGAACGAATTTTTGGCCCAGTAAATGATTGGGAATGTCATTGCGGTAAATATAAACGTGTTAGACATCGCGGAATTGTATGTGAACGTTGTGGCGTTGAAGTAATTGAATCGAAGGTTAGGCGACATCGTATGGGATTTATAAAATTAGCTTCACCAGTAACACACGTTTGGTACGTTAAAGCTCGACCAAGTAAAATTGCTTTATTACTTGGACTTTCGCTTAAAGAAATTGAGCAAATTATTTATTTTAATGCATACGTTGTAATTGATCCTGATAATTTAACAGGTTTAGTTTATAAACAACTTTTGACGGAAAATGATTGGATTGCCCTAGATTATGATAGCGTTGAATCAACAAACGTTAAAATAGTTATGGGTGCTGAAGCAATAAAAAAACTTTTAGAACAACTTGATCTCGAACAAGAATCCAAAGATATACGTACTTCGTTACCATTTGTAAAACGCCCCGAACGCGACAAATTAATTAAGAAACTCCGTATCATTGATCAGTTTATATCATCTGGTTGTAATCCCGCTTGGATGGTTTTAAGTGTTATCCCAGTTCTACCTCCTGATTTACGTCCAATGGTTCAATTAGATGGTGGACGTTTTGCAACTTCTGACTTAAATGATTTATATCGACGTGTTATAAATAGAAACAATCGTTTAGCACGTTTACAAGAAATAATGGCACCTGAGCTTATTATTCGAAATGAAAAACGAATGTTACAAGAAGCAGTGGATGCATTAATTGATAATGGACGACGTGGTAAAGCAGTTGTTGGATTAAATAACCGTCCTTTAAAATCATTATCAGACATTATTGAAGGAAAACAAGGGCGTTTTCGACAAAATTTACTTGGAAAACGGGTTGACTATTCAGGACGTTCAGTAATTATCGTTGGACCAGAATTAAAATTAAACCAATGTGGATTACCAAGAGAAATGGCCATCGAATTATTTCAACCATTTGTTATTCACCGTTTAATTTATGACGGACTTATTAATAATATTAAAGCAGCAAAAAATATCATCCAAAATAATGAAGCATTAGCTTGGGAAATTCTTGCTCAAGTAATGGAAGGTCATCCCATTTTCTTAAATCGTGCACCAACATTACACCGTTTAGGTATTCAAGCTTTTGAGCCAATTTTAGTTGAAGGCCGTGCAATTAAATTACACCCACTAGTTTGTCCAGCTTTTAATGCTGACTTTGATGGAGATCAAATGGCAGTTCATATCCCACTTTGTTTAGAAGCACAAACAGAAGCACGCTTATTAATGTTAGCACCCAATAATTTTTTATCACCAGCTACAGGTGACCCAATTTTAACACCAAGTCAAGATATGGTTCTTGGTTGTTATTACTTAACTGCTAATAACCCTTCACAACAGAAGAAACATGAACCGTATTTTTCTGACTTCGAAGATGCAATACTTGCATATCAACAAGCACAAATTAATCTGCATACATTCATTTGGGTTCGTTTTAATGGAAAGATCGAAGACGAGCATAACCAGTCTTTCAAAAAAATTGTTACTGAAAATTATACTGTTCAGATTTCAAATAATGTCCAAATTAAAGAAAGTTTAACAGAAAATTCATTTACAAAATATATACGAACAACACCAGGACGAATTCTTTTAAATGAAATTTTCCATTAATTTATATTAATACTGTTTAACATTTAAAATGACACTAGACCAAGAAAAGAACGCAAAAATTGTTTTCAATAATGGGATCATTAATAAACGCCAGTTAAAAAATTTAATGTCTTGCGCCTTTCATAATTATGGAGTCGTTAAATCATCGATTATTGCGGATAAAGTAAAAAATTTAACATTTCACTATGCAACGAAATCCGGAATTTCACTTAGTATAGAAGATTTACGAATACCACAAAAAAAACGATCCCTGATTGGTTTAACAAACAATGAAGTAGAAACTACAGAACAACATTATGAAATTGGAAATATAACTAATATTGAACGATTTCAAAAAGTTATTGATATTTGGAATAACGCAAGTAATTTTTTAAAAGAAGAAGTCGTGACATATTTTCGTGAAAGTGACCCGTTTAATTCACTTTATATTATGGCATTTTCAGGAGCAAGAGGAAATATATCACAAGTAAGACAATTGGTAGGTATGCGAGGATTGATGGCTGATCCGCAAGGACAAATTATTGACCTTCCAATTAAAAGTAACTTTCGCGAAGGATTAACAGTTACGGAATATATTATTTCATCTTACGGTGCAAGAAAAGGTTTAGTAGATACAGCATTACGAACCGCTGATTCCGGTTATCTAACTCGACGCCTTGTAGACGTAGCACAAGATATAATTGTTCGAGAAGAAGATTGTTACACTCAAGATGGGTTATTAAAAAGCGAGTTAATTAACGAGACAAGTCCAAATTTATCAATTAAAGATCGTATGATTGGTCGACTTTTAGCTCGACCATTAATGCAAACTGATACAAATAAATTATTACCAAGAAATACACAACTGACGTCCAATTTATTAGATGAACTCACTCCATTGGATCTAGACCAGCTAAAAGTTAGATCACCGTTAACATGTAACTCAATTCGTTCAATTTGCCGAAATTGTTATGGTTGGCATTTAGCTTACTCTAAATTAGTTGATCTAGGAGAAGCTATAGGAATAGTTGCAGCACAATCCATCGGTGAGCCTGGCACACAGTTAACAATGCGAACATTTCACACGGGAGGCGTATTTTCTGGAGACTTAACACGTCAAATAAGAGCTCCTTTCCCAGGTATGTTATTTTATAAAACAGCTGAAGCTGCTAATTTAATTCGTACGTTACATGGTACAAGAAGTTTTTTAACAAAAGAAAACGTAACTTTATATATCAAAGATTCTAAAGGTTCTTGTAGCAAAATAGAACTTCCTGAAGGCGCAACATTATTGTCAAATACAGGACAAAAAGTTTACACAAATCAAATTATTGCAGAAATAAAAAAGGATGCAAATCTTGTTTTAGAAGAAGATAGTAAAACTGTTTATACAAATATTTCCGGTGAAGTATTTTTTCAAAACATTAAGATTGAAAAAATACTTGATAAGCAAGGAAATTTAGTACAAAAAAATAAGAACCCAGGCCTAATTTGGGTATTACAAGGCAAACGTTATTCTTTACCACGTTCTTCAGAATTAGTAGCAAAATTAGGTCAGGTAGATACAAATGGATCTATCATAGCACAAAAACAGATCTTGAACAACTACGCCGGTATTGTAAAATTTAGTAAAGCTTCCGCAAGAAATGAAATCAGAATTCTGAATTTTTCACTAATCTTACAAAATGCCAAAGTTTTACTTTTTAACAATTCTACAAGTGGTAAAAAAAATATATTGAAATTCGACGATGGTAAAGAATTTCATTTAGAAGTTAAACATAATAAAGCAATACAACACGGCGAAACAATTGCAACGTTAGTTAATAATTTATACAGAACTGAAACAGGAGGTACTGTAACATATAATATTGAAAAAAAGTTTGCGACAAAGAAACGAAAGGGACCAGGAAAACTTTTTTCAGGAGCTTTATATTGGATACCAGAAGAAACACATTATATTGAAAGCCCAACATTATTCGAGAAATTAAAAGCTAAAAATAATAACTTTATATCGAAAGGAACTGAAATAATCCCTAAAATTTTTACAAAAGTTAGTGGAATATTACAGATCAATACTGCGGGGCAAGAGTTAAGTATTAAACCGGGTGAACTGTTTAAAATTAATTCAACGGAATGCAATTCGATGGAACGCAGTAATGGTTTTGTAGAACCTGGTAATCCAATAATAAGTGACATCATAGCACAAAGACTAGTTTATGTAGAATTCATTGAAATTAATAAAGTTGAATACATATTAGTAAGACCTGTTCAAAAATATAAAGTCGCACGTGAGAAAGAGTTTTTCTTAAACCAAAACTTTTTTCCATCTGCTCGTAAGCAAAATTTTAAGATTAAGACAGTTAAAAAGATTTTTTTAAAAAATTGGGAGCATGTTAAATCAAGCGAACCAGTTGAACTTCTAAACACATTTCTTACTTTAGATATAAAAAATAACCCATCAAAATTACAGTCTAGATTTGAAATTTTACAGAAAAAGGAAACCAGTTTCCATTTACAAATTTCCCAATATGAAGTGCTGAAAGTTGATGATTTAATAACAAGCTACAGTAATATTCATAATATTAAAACAGCAATTAAATTTTTAGTAAACGAAAACCAGTACGTAAATAGCCTGACTACTTTGGCACAATTAGAAATATTTTTTCCAACACAAGGTACATTAGGTGCAATTAAAAATAATGCTGCGAATGTAAATGAAATTTTAATTTTACAAGACAAAAACATTCGACCTATTCCTCATTTTTCAAAAATCGATGAATTAAAAATTCAAGTTGGAGATTTAATTCGAACTGGGAACCAAATTTCAAAAAATGTTAAATCAGAATATTCTGGTCAAATATATAAGATTGACGAAACAAATGTTTATATTCGATTAGGACGACCATATTTAATTTCAGAAGGAGCAATACTAGAAGTTGAATCTGGATCATTAGTTCAACGTTTGGACAAATTAGCTACATTAATTTACGAAAAATTGAAAACTGTGGATATTGTTCAAGGATTACCAAAAGTTGAAGAAATTCTTGAAGCACGAAAAATTAAAAATCCATGTATCTTAGCACCTCATGAGGGTTACGTTAATGTACGAAATTCTAAAATTGAAGTAACTAATGAAAAAGGCTATATTACAGCAATTAATTTTACTCCACGAGACAAAATTCGTTTTTCAAACGGTAATTATGTAAAACTTATTGAACCATTAACAGACGGTCCAATTAGTCCACATGAAAAGCTTGAGACCTTATTTAATTACTACTATTATTTAGAAAAATTACCTATTAATGAAGCTTGTCGCCATAGCTTTCGTGGATTACAACTTTTTTTAGTTAACGAAGTACAACGAACATACTTATCGCAAAATGTTCAGATTGCTGATAAGCATGTCGAAATTATAATTAAACAAATGACAACGAAAGTCCGAATTGAAGATAGCGGAGATACTACTCTATTACCAGGCGAATTATTAAATCTGTATCAGGTAGAGCTAATAACTAAAGCTAGTTTAACTGTTAATGAACAAGCTCCATTTTATACTCCTGTATTATTAGGTATAACAAAAGCTTCATTGAATAGTGATAGCTTTATTTCAGCTGCTAGTTTTCAAGAAACAACACGTGTATTAACAGAAGCAGCAATTGAAGGAAAAAAAGATTGGTTATACGGTTTAAAAGAAAACGTTATTATTGGTCGTTTAATACCTGCTGGAACTGGTTTTAGATATTACCAAAATTTAGAATTACAAACTATTAAACCAAACAGTATTATTCAAGCACAAATTAAAAATATTAAAACTACTGTTTTACAAACACGTTTTAATCAACTATTAGAAAAATAAAACCACATATTGGATTTTTAGAATTATTGTAGTAAATTAATAACAGTTTTAAATATATCTAAATTAAATAAACGTATAAAATAATATGGCTCGTTATACTGGGGCAAAACTTCGAATAACACGAAGATTAGGTGACTTACCAGGACTTACAAGTAAGAAAGGCAATTCAAATTCAAGACCTGGTCAACATGGTGCTAACCAAAAAAAACTTACACAATATGCAATTCGATTAGAAGAGAAGCAAAAAATTCGTTTCAACTACGGTTTAAGCGAAAAACAATTAATGAATTATATTAAACAGGCTAAAAAAATAAAAGGTACAACAGGTACTATTCTTTTACAACTGTTGGAAATGAGATTAGATAATCTTGTATTCCGACTTGGACTAGCACCAACAATTGCAGCTGCTCGTCAACTTGTTAGCCATGGTCATGTTACAGTAAATCAAACTTCTGTATCAATACCAAGTTATCAATGTCAACCAGGCGATAAGTTATCTATTAAAGATAACGCAACTTCAAAGCGATTAGTTAACAAGTATTTAGAATCACCTGCTCTCTCTAATATTCCTCAACATTTAGACTTTGATAAGAAAAATTTAAGTGCAAAAATATTAGGTATAATAGATCGCGAATGGGTGGCATTAAAATTAAACGAACTTTTCGTAATCGAATACTATTCGAGAAAAATTTAAAAACTTCGTTAAACAAAGTTTTAAATTTATTCAAGACGAACCTTTTAAAGAAGGTAGTTATTTAGTAATAATACAACATATGACAGCAATAACACTAAGTGAATTATTAGATGCCGGAGTACATTTTGGACATCAAGCAAGTAGATGGAATCCAAAAATGTTTCCGTATATCTATGCCGAACAAAACGGAATACATGTAATTGATTTAATACAAACATCACGTCTGTTAACATACGCGCATGATTATGTGCAAAAAAATGCTCAAAATAACAAAACATTTTTATTTGTTGGAACAAAACGTCAGGCAGCTAATATAATTGCCGAAGAAGCAAAAAAGTGTGGAGCTTTTTATGTAAATAATCGTTGGTTAGGGGGAATGCTCACAAATTGGACAACTGTTCAAACACGTGTAGCATATCTCAAAGAATTAGATGAGAAGGAACAAAGTGGCGAATTGGACTTATTACCTAAAAAAGAAGCAGCTTTATTAAGACGTGAACACGAAAAATTACGTCAGAACTTGGAAGGTCTAAAAGAAATGACACAAATACCAGATATTGTTGTCATAATTGATCCAAAGCGTGAAAATACTGCTGTATTAGAATGTCGTAAATTAGGAATTCCAATTATCTCTATTCTTGATACTAATTGTGATCCAAATCTTGTAGATATACCAATTCCAGCAAACGATGATGCAGTAAAATCAATTCAATTAATTTTATCTAAGCTTGCAGAGGGAATAATTGTAGGAAAGAATAGTGTAAGTTAACCAAATAAAAAAACTATACAAAATTTTATTTCGTATAGTTTTTTTATTTGGACCGTTTATTAGACTCTAGGTATAATTAAGGATAAGCAATAAGAAAAAATTTGCACCACTCAAGTCGAGTTATATATATTTATGTTTTTCTCGTTAGCTGCTGTCGAAGTAGGTACTCATTTATACTGGTCGTTCGCTGGTTTTACAGTGCACGGACAAGTTTTGCTAGTAACATGGTTAGTAATAGCTACTATATTAGCCATCGCTATTGCGGGTACTTTAAAACTTGAACAAATCCCAAAAGGATTACAAAATTTTGTTGAATCTGTCTTTGAGTATGTAGCAGGAATTGCCAAAGATCAGATTGGCGAATATGAATACAGACCATGGATTCCTTACGTTGGAACTCTTTTCTTATTCATTTTTGTCGCAAATTGGTATGGTGCATTAGTACCTTGGAAATTAATTGAATTACCAGAAGGTGAATTAGCAGCCCCAACAAATGATATCAATACTACTGTAGCGTTATCATTATTAACTTCAGTAAGCTATTTTTATGCTGGCTTAAGTAAAAAAGGGTTAGGGTTCTTTGCTAGATACATTTCTCCAACTCCAATTTTTCTACCAATTAATATACTAGAGGACTTTACAAAGCCTCTTTCACTTAGCTTCCGTTTATTTGGTAATATCTTAGCTGATGAAATTGTTGTATCAGTGTTATGTTTACTTGTACCATTATTTGTACCACTTCCTGTTATGGTATTAGGTATTTTTGCAAGTTCAGTACAAGCACTAGTTTTCTCAACACTTTCAGCTGCGTATATTGGTGAATCATTAGAATAATAAACTACTTTAGTTTAATGATTACAAGCAATTTTAAACAAATAGAAATTTGTTAATTTTGTATAAATAAAAATTATTTCAAAAATAAAATTATTATGAACCCTATTGTTTCAGCCGCTTCAGTTATCGCTGCAGGATTATCTATTGGTTTAGCTGCTATTGGTCCTGGTATTGGTCAAGGATCAGCTGCAGCACAAGCTGTTGAAGGTTTAGCTCGTCAACCAGAAGCAGAAGGTAAAATCCGTGGTACTCTTCTTCTATCTTTAGCATTCATGGAGTCTTTAACAATTTACGGACTTGTAGTTGCACTTTGTTTATTATTCGCAAACCCATTCGCTGGTTAATATAGCTAAAGCGCTTAGTTTTATACTAAGCGCTATTTTAAGCAGATTTAATTTTTTATAACATAGCGAATTAATATGAACAGTCTTTTAATGCCATTCGTGCAAATATTAGCTATGTCTGAAGGAGCCGGTGGGTTATTTGATTTTAATGCAACGCTGCCATTAATGGCTCTACAATTTGTTGCATTAACAACTATCTTAACTTTTGTTTTCTATAAGCCAGTAGGTAAACTTTTAGAAGAACGTGAAACACTAATTAGTGGTAATTTAACGAACGCTTCAGAACGTTTATTAAAAGCTGATGCATTATATCAACAATATGATGAGCAATTAAAAGACGCTAGAAAGAATGCTCAAGGAGTTATTCTAGAAGCTGAAAAAGAAGCAAAAGAAATTGTAGCCTCAGAAATCAACCAAGCTCGTAAAGACGCTGCAAGTTTAATCGATAAAACAAATCGTGAACTGGAAGCACAAAAAAACCTAGCTCTAGAAAAACTTGAAACACAAGTTGATGAGTTAAGTGATCTAATAAAAGAAAAGTTATTAGGTAAAGAGGGCGTAATTTAATAAAAACTTCGCAATAACAGATGGATTTATTTAATCAAACATTAAACGGTTTTTCCGCACATCTAGCTGTTTCGTTTAATCCTGATATCTTTGAGACTAATATTATTAATATCACTCTTTTACTAGGGGGTATTATTTATCTAGGTAGCAGTGCATTATCTGAAAGTTTATCAGAACGACAAGAAAAAATTGTAGGTGCAATACAAGAAGCTGAGGAACGTTTACAACAAGCAGATACTCGACTTGCCGAGGGTGAAAAACAATTAGAACAAGCCCAATTGGTTATTGAATCTATTAAAACAGATGCAGAAACTACAGCTCGTAAAGTTAAAAGTGAAATTTTAACAGATGGAAAAGCTGAGATTGAGCGGTTAACATCTACTGCAAAATCACAGATTGGTACAATTGAAGCTAGAGTCCGCAAACAAATTTCAGAGTATGTTGTTACTCTAGCTCTTAAACGCGTTACATTACAGTTAGAGGGAAAATTAAATTCGAACCTACAACAACAAATTCTTGATAGAAATATTTCTAACTTAGGAGAATAAATTATGTCAATTGTTGTAAGTAAAGTTGCAGAACCATATGCTGAAGCACTTCTTAGTTTAGCTAAAGCGAATGGCACTCTAAAGGAAACGACTAATGATATGAACATTGTTTCACAATTCTTAGCCAATTCGAGTGACCTAAAAAAATTCTTAGCTAATCCAGTAATTACAAGAGAAGCAAAGAAAAATATCGTTAAAGATGTTCTAGGAGAACAAATTGCTGCAAATACATTAAAGTTTTTACTTTTACTAATCGATCGTAATCGTATTGCATTACTTGATGGTGTAGCACAGCGATACCTAGAATTATCTTATAAGCAAGAATCAATTGAAGTTGCAAAAGTTATATCTTCAATTTCATTATCAGCACAACAACAGCAAAATCTTGCGGAAAAACTGAAAACAATTACTGGTGCTAAGCAAATAAAACTTGCACTTAAAGTAGATCCAAATTTAATTGGTGGATTTACAGTTGAAATCGGTTCGCAATATATTGATACAAGTATTCGCGGTCAACTAAGAAAGATAAGTAATCTTCTTGGTGCTACGAACTAATATTTTGATTTTTAAAAAAATCAAATACAAATTTTATATGTTTTAATTTTTTCATTTTTAGTTTTAAAACTAAAAAATTACACATAACAAAAAAATTAAATTAATTAGGCTGAAATATGATTAACATTAGACCTGACGAGATCAGTAATATTATTCGTCAACAAATTGAAAGCTACGACCAAGAAGTTCAAATTGATAACATTGGAACAGTTCTTCAAATTGGAGATGGTATTGCACGTGTTTACGGACTAGAGCAAGTTATGGCAGGTGAACTACTAGAATTTGAAGACAATACAATTGGTATTGCTTTAAACCTTGAAAATGACAATGTTGGTGCCGTTTTAATGGGTACTGGTATTGGTATTCTTGAAGGTAGTACAGTTCGATCTACAGGAAAGATTGCGCAAGTACCTGTTGGTGAAGCATTCTTAGGACGTGTAGTTGATGCACTAGCTCGACCAATTGATGGTAAAGGAGATATTGCTGCCACAGATTCTCGTTTAGTTGAATCAATGGCTCCTGGTATTATTACGCGTAAATCAGTATGTGAGCCAGTACAAACTGGTATTACAGCAATTGATTCAATGATTCCAATTGGACGTGGTCAACGTGAATTAATTATTGGAGATCGTCAAACAGGTAAAACTTCAGTTGCAATTGATACAATTATTAACCAAAAAACTGAAGATGTTGTTTGTGTTTATGTTGCAATTGGTCAAAAAGCTTCTTCTGTAGCAGCAGTTGTTAACACATTAGAAGAAAAAGGTGCTCTAGCATATACAATTATTGTTGCTGCAAATGCAGATGATCCAGCAACACTACAGTATATTGCTCCATACACAGGTGCTGCACTAGCAGAATACTTCATGTACAATGGAAAGGCAACTTTATCTATCTACGATGATTTAACGAAGCAAGCGTCAGCTTATCGTCAAATGTCGCTTCTTTTACGACGTCCACCAGGACGTGAAGCATACCCAGGTGATGTATTCTATTTACACTCTCGTCTACTGGAAAGAGCAGCAAAACTAAGTGATGATCTTGGTGGCGGAAGTATGACTGCTTTACCAATCATTGAAACGCAAGCTGGTGATGTATCAGCTTATATTCCAACAAATGTAATTTCGATTACAGATGGTCAAATCTTCCTTTCAGGTGATCTATTTAATGCTGGTATTCGACCTGCTATTAATGTTGGTATTTCAGTATCACGAGTTGGTTCTGCAGCACAAATTAAAGCAATGAAGCAGGTAGCTGGTAAGCTAAAACTTGAACTTGCACAATTTGCTGAATTAGAAGCGTTCTCTCAATTCGCATCAGACCTTGATGCAGCAACGCAAAAGCAACTTGCACAAGGTGTACGTTTACGTGAAATGTTAAAGCAATCACAGAACTCTCCAATTCCAGTGGAAGAGCAAGTAGCTATTATCTATGCTGGTATTAATGGTTACTTAGATGATATCGAAGTATCAGCTGTACTACCATTTATTGCTAAATTACGACCTTATCTTCGTAATTCTGTACCTCAATTCGTTTCCGAGGTTAAGGATACAAAGAAAATGGGTCCTGATGCTGAGGAAGCATTAAAGAAAGCAATTGGTGAAGTAAAAGCTAGTATGTAATTTCATAAATCCCTTCACAAAGATCATAGTTCTATGATCTTTGTGAATTTTTACGGACTAAAGTAACAGTTTGTTATTTTTGGAAATTTTTGAATGCTGCAAGCGTTGAAGCAGTATACTATAAAGACCTTAAAGAGAATATCTTTATTAAAATTTGTAACACTATTTTTAGTTTTTACTACTTGACAGCCAAATTAGAAACTAATAATATTGTAGTGTGTGAATTAAGAATATTAGTTGCAAAAATTATGGGGTGTCGCCAAGTGGTAAGGCATCGGACTTTGACTCCGCTATTCGTAGGTTCGAACCCTACCACCCCAGAAGTTAATTTCTACAATACCAAGTCTCGCAAAGTAAGGTTGATACAACTAGGTACTAAAGGATTTGACAATATACAGGCTATACATTAATCTATATTATTATTAGGGCTTGTAGCTCAGTGGACTAGAGCACGTGGCTACGAACCACGGTGTCAGGGGTTCGAATCCCTTCTTGCCC